>Ga0315284_10013945_pt1 | contig 11456 bp, 12 predicted proteins | sample YL17G09_16_MG_FD_203696 | JGI IMG/M metagenome (GOLD analysis project Ga0315284, IMG submission 203696) | Sediment microbial communities from Yellowstone Lake, YNP, Wyoming, USA - YL17G09_16 | ecosystem: Environmental > Aquatic > Freshwater > Lake > Sediment | place: USA: Wyoming | collected... | reverse complement strand
TCCTCCATTGAGAACAGCGCCGACGTATCAAGCACCAGCCTCTCGTCTTTTTCCATGCTATCCTCTCCTGAATATATGTCTTAACGGATAAATGGAAATGGCGGAATCTCGGGTTTGCCCTCGAAGCCTCGCCGAACGACCGTGCCTTAAACACCTTCCCCAAAACCCCTTTCTTTCTTCTTTTCTCACTTCCTAGAAATAGCCTAGAGGACCTAGAGATGATTGTCTGGCTAAGTCTAGGCTGTTCATTCAAGAGTAGCCAGGAGTATCTAGACATCAAAGGGTGTCGAAAGTGATTTGGACTTGACCGGGAATGGTCCTCATCCATGACGATGGGGGGCTATCTGATGTTCTCGTGCAGATAGAGGCTATAGGGAGGTCGCGCTCGATGATGACTCAAATTGATAAAGGAATTTTGGAAAAGAAGTTGGACCAATATCTCATTAGCTTTGCGCTGTGGTTCGTGATTGCATTCCTGCTTTTTGGTTTTGAATTCCTGGCAGGCCCAATAGACCCCACGTACATGCTGCCTTTCGCTATCCTGCTTTACGCGTGCTCGATTATGGCATTCATCTACCTGACCATGGCATTGGCCCTTCTTGCCGTAGAGAAGACTCTGGTGTCGACATCAAAAGAAGAGGAGGATGCCGCTTGGGCAGCCCTCTACAATAGTATGATCATCGGTAAAGACCGCGATGTTTAGCCGCATAGTCGCAGCCCTGGACCCCTCGAATGGCGTCTTTGACGCCCTCAAGCAGAAAGGCCTTATCGCTCCATCCAGAGCCCTAGTCCACAAGCGCCCTTCTTCCCGCCAGGTCAATTTCCGCACCGACCGGCTGCGCCATAGGATCAAGGCCTTCGGGGACCTGTCCAAACTCACCGAGCGCTCAATCGCCTTCTCTCTGCTCCACGAGGAGGGGCACCTTACAAGGAGGCAGAATTCAGGATGGTTCTTTGCAGTCGTCTTGGCGTTTGCCACGATTGTCGCGTCGCTAGCCCTCTGGCACCTGCTCTCTGGGTCGCCGATTAGCTCTCCGGAACTGGCAATCAACTCGTCAGCGATCGCAATCGCGATGTTCTCTCCGAGGATTTTCAGATGGTGGCTGGTCAAGGACGAGTTCAGGGCGGACGCCTTCGCGGCAGAGATGATGGTCAGGGCGTACCCGGGAATCACGCGGGACGAGGTCGCCGAGTCGCTCGATAGCGTGCTGAAGGCTATACATCCCAAGAAGAGAGATTTCGTTGACAGTATCTTCTTGGAGTGGATGGGGTGGGATGTGCATCCGAGCGAGGATGAGCGGATACAGGCGGTCTTCAAAGGACGCTAGAGCCAGGGAGACGATCGCCTCATGAAGGAGCGAGCTCCAACCAGGCGCCAGTCAGGGGGCAACTTTTATTGTCCTAGACAATCTCATTCTTCAGGACTATCGACAAGACCTGCAAGAAGCTGAAGAGAAACAAGGAATCCGGAGAAAAACGAATACACCTTTGGAGTTGATGCAAGATGGCGACAATAGGTGACGTTACCAAAGCGGAAGGAGATAGAGGTATCAGGAAGAAGACGGTCGTCGCGTTCCTTGCGACTGCCAGCAGCGACTGGCCCCATCCTGGGGAAATCGTGCTGATGCCAATTCTCTTCAATTGCGAGGGAAAAACAGTCCTACTTCCTCGGCCAGCTGCTAAGAATCATGTCGGGCTAGGCGTGATACCAGCATCGACAAGGACCGCCGCTGTGTTTGTTGAGAAACTTGAGCAGGAAGCCCTTATTGGTTATGAGGTCGAGGGGCTCCCAAAACCAGACTGGATTGATGTTGTTTCGAAAGGCATAACACTTACAGAGTAGGCCAATGCTGGAAAACGATCGAGCGGTATATGGATCCCTATGATAAGCCAGCTTCGCCTGGTTCTTCCGGCCGCAGATCGGTGGCCTTCTCCCCCATTATTGGCGAATCCTCGCGTCATAGAGCGGATCATAGGCGAAAGGGAAGGGCGCGTATGTGGACAGCAACCTAGAGCGACTGAGTCTGCCTGGTTCCTGCTAATTCATGCCACTATGACCGCAAACTCGATAACCCTCCACCCCCTCGTTCCCTCCATAGCGCGCAAGGTCGTGGTCGTCACCCCGGCCAAGGTCAGGAGGGTCATGATCGCCGGGCGGTGCAGCTGCGGGCAGAGGCTGCTGAAGGGCATGATCAGGTGCCCGGGGTGCGGGCGAGACCTTCGGAACCTGCGAAAATGAACCGACGGGCCTACCAGCTGCTAGATGCCCTGATAGGCTCGATGGGAAACAGCGAGGTCTCAAGCCCCTTGTCTTTGCCGAACCGATATCTTACTGTTTCTTCCACTCTTAATCGAACTGGCTGGTATTTCAAGAACGATATCACCACATCATCAACAAACCGCCGAATCTCTGTGTCGAATATGAGGTTGGAGAAGGGATTATCCTGGAATTCGTGCCCGGTCATGAACGACAAGAGTTCGTCTTCGACGCCACGCGGTTTGATCGTGTACGCGAAGGCCAACGGGTCCGATCTGGCCGCAATTTCGCGAAAAATGCACTGCTTCAACGATTCGTTTGGCATTCCAAGGACATTGGACATTCTCTGTTCAATCGGATTCAGCGGGCCAGGCAGAGACTTCAAGAACTTTCTCATTTCTGCAATATCAGGGCCATCGAGGAATTCCGAGAGCTTCACGGACGCATTGGATCTGCAGAACTCAAACTCGTTATACAGCGCGTCACCGGTTCTCATCTCCTCAACCAGGCTCTCGTGGAGGCATATCATGTCTAGCACACGCTGTTGAACGAGCCCGCTATCAAAATTGAATCTCACCGGGAGATCCGGCCTATCGCTGAATCGGATGTCACTGGGGCTCGAAGGTAGCCTATTGAGTCTCGGGAGGTAGCTGACAAATGCAGCTCTGGAGAACTCGACCCGGTCGTTTACTGTCTTTTCAAGCACATTGATTGTTCCTCCTAGCCGCGAGATCTGCACATCCCTTCTTCCCGTCATGAACCAGCAAATGATAGTCACATTGGAAATGATCAAAGCTGCAAAGACGCCTATCGCAGCAAATATCCAATTGTAGGCCAGACTTGTTAATGTTAAACCAGTCACCGAGATGAGGAAATACGGCGAGGCTTTCCAGACCGCGAGATAGGCTTCCCGACTTGAACGTGTCTGCTCGAGTTGATCCAACCTTTCTCGAAGGTCAGACCTTAGTGAGCCAAGGGACTCATTCGCCACGCGATTGACATTCCCTTGCTAAGAGAATAACCCTTTGCATTGGGAGGTTCCACGCCCCATGATATCATCTCAATCCAGGGCACTTCCACTCGCCGCCCCGCAGTATCCCGAGCTCGATCGAGATCCTCTCGGTGTTCTCCGACTTGACCCCGACCAGGAGATCGCCTATCGCCCTCAGCATCGGGCAATCTCTCCTGCACTCGGGCGGAAGGGAGGCGCTAGCCTGCTCGTAGATCGCCTCCAAGCACTTCTCAAGCCTTATGTCGTCCATATCTCCCCCCGCCTCTCAGGGCCAATCCCGAGCGTCCTAGCCTATGCGTCTCAAGGCAAACTAGTGAGGGTGAAGGAGGCTAAAGAGAGGAGGGATGGGAAGAGGGCGAAAGTGAGCGAGTGCGGCCAGACCAAGAATTTGTTCCATCCAGTCATCGCTCCGTATGACCTTGTATAAAACACCTGACAGAGCATGCTCAAATCGGTATTATATACTGACCCATGAAATCCCCCGCGGAGCCGAAGGGGCTCAGGAGGGGTGAAGTGAAACGAGCAATGATAGCTATCCTGCTAGCCGTGATGCTGCTGCCCATCACCGGGGCGATCACGGCATCGGCCAGCAGTGTGCATGAGAACTCGGAACGATCAGCCGGCGGAGGCGCCGGCGGCATGGGCACCTTAAGCATCGTCACGTGGACCATACATTTCCGTTATTGGAACGAAAGCCTTAGCACAGATGCCTACAGCGACTGCCCCGGGGCGAGGGTCGAGCTGTGGCGCGGCAGCGACTGGCTGCCCTCCGCGACCGCATACACAAGTCAGACGGGGTACGTGACGTTCAGCGTCGATACCGGATACCAGTACAAGGCGAGGATCTTCACGGACGACTCGCACACGAACAAGGTCACCCATGAGGGGTACGCGCTCGCTGACCCGCTGTTCTGGGACACCAGCACGTATTCGTTCAGCGGGAACCGGAACACGGATTGGAGCATCACATCGACCACGGATCACCACCAGGCCTGGGCGTGGTATTGCAACGTCAGGCGCGCGCACATCTGGTTCGAGGCACAGACAGGATGGTCCTGCCCGCTTGCGACGACGTACGGCTGGGCGGCGGCGACGCGGTTACACCTAACCGTACCCCCTCACCTGGAAGCCACCGAATTCTACCTAACGAGCAAGAACACCGCGTACCACGAGTGGTCCCACTGGGTGATGTACAGCGCTGAAGAAGGAGTGTCCGCCGATTCTGGCACCCACTACATAGACTCGCTGACCACCCCAATCATCGCGTGGACCGAGGGCTGGGCCGAGTTCATGGAGTCCGCGGTCGATAACGAACCGGACTATCAATGGTTGGAGAGCGGCCCGAGCGGCGTTTGCTACGCCGACAGCCCATTCGGGAACGGCGTCAAGGGGGACTGGGACGGCAACTCGGTCGAGGGGGCGGTGGCCCAGATGTTCTGGGACATCTATGACACGACGAGCTCCACGGACAAGTACGCCTGGAGCCACGCTGGAGACAACTACCAGGCAAGCATGGCCATGATATTTGGGGTGATAAGCTACTACAATCCGACGTCAGCCACCGGCTTCTATGCCAACTGGAACACCAACTTCAATCCCGGGTACGAGAACTACGACCTGAAGACGATCCTCGACACGAACAGGATCGTGGACTGGAACGGCGACCGCGTCGAGATGTTCGAGGGGACGCAGACCTGGACCTGCACGAAGTCGGCCTCGGGCGACCCCAATCCGGCTTGGATAACCTGTGCCTACTCCACCACGAGGTCCGTGTCTTCATCGCATTCGATGCAGACCTCGTTCACGAGCGGGCCGTCGGGCTATGACACCGGGACGGCGGTCGCGTACAAGCAGTTCACGGCGACCACCAAGGTCCCGAAGATCTCGGTGAAGATGTACGCGTCGGCCTACTCCCACAACAACGGATGGTCGACCGAGTACCTCGACGCGGGCATCCGCATGCGGCTGTACAACTCGGGAGGGTCCAACTACGCCACCTACACATACTGGCTCGCATGCTGGTACGGCGCCAACGACTACCGGACCAACCCCGACCCGAACACCATCAAGATCGTCTACAACAAGCCAACGCTGGGGACCTGGCTCAATCCAGTCATGTACCCGACACAGGACTTCCCCAACATAGTTTGGAGCCAGTGTTCCAAGGTGCAATTCGAACTCTACCTGACGACGTCCGGCGCGAACGGTGACCAGTTCGCCGCATACTACGACGACTTCACCTTCAGCAAGGACACGGTCGAGCGCACCGACAACTACGAGGTCGTGAACGGGTGGGCACCGACGTTCTCTTCCGCGAACGGCGACTACAGCTGGCTGACCAACACATACTCCACCTCATTCAGCCACTCCAGCAGCCATTCCGTCAACCTCGGCTTCTCGAACGGGCCGGTGAACTACGACACCGGGAGCGTCACGAGATACAAGAACTACAGCACGAACTACGTCGACACTATCTCGATCTGGATGTACGTCAGCACCTACCAGCACGACGGCAACCCCACCTGGGATACCATGGACTCCGGCATCAGGATCAGGCTGTACGACTCCGGCAACAACAACTACGCCACGTACACCTACTGGCTGGCATGCTGGTACCACGGTTCGGACTTCAAGAACCCGACCGATCCGACCACGACCAAGATGATCTACGGAAGGCCGACCCCGAGCACGTGGCTGAACCCGGTCCTGCACCCGAACATGGACTTCAACATCAATTGGGGAACGTGCACGAAGGTGAAGATCGAGCTGTACTCTGCCGGTTCCGGCACGAGCCTGGACTACTTCCAGATGTACCTGGACGACTTCGATATGAGGTACGCGACGGCTTGATAGGCATGGGCTCTGCCAGAGGTCTCAAACCTTTTCCCCTTCTCTTTCTCGACGCATTGGAAGCGCTGTCTTCCGCCTGTCACCTCAATCTGCGGCGGAGCCTCGGAACCCCCTGTCCAACATTGCCGGGTGCGACCCCAATCGCAAACCGGATAAGCTCCGATGCCCTCGTTCCCTCCATGGCGCGCAAGGTAATTGTCGTCACCCCGGTCAAGGTCAAGAGGGTCATGATTGCCGGGCGGTGCAGCTGCGGGCAGCGGCTGCTGAAGGGCATGATCAGGTGCCCGGGTTGCGGGGCTGCCATAGCAAAGCAGTAGGGAGGACAATAGCATGGTCGGCGAGAAGATAGCGAGATGGTCTCGGAAGGAGGATCCGCGGTCTCTCGTGCCAGAAGACCTACAGCAACTTGTTGCCAATGAGACACAAGAGAACCTGAATCTCGAGTTCAAGAGTGGTCGATTACTCAAGAAAGGAGGCATGCCGTCTCTTGGGAAGACGATCAGCGCTTTCGCGAACTCAGATGGAGGAATCCTGATACTGGGTATTGATGAGGATATGAGGAAGGAACCCCCCATCGCTGGCGGTCTCTCCCCGGTGACGATTTCCAAGGAATCATTTGAGCAAATGCTCCTGTCATCCGTTCAACCATGGCCCGAGGGCACCTTGATAGTTCCAGTTGAAATGGGAGGGGGCAGCAGGGTATTTGTTGTTGAGGTGCCTTCGTTGCATTATCCGCCAGTCCAGGAAACGAGCACCCGCGCTTATTACTACAGAGCCAATTTTCAGAACATGCCCATGTCCCACGACATGGTGCTGCGAGCCTTCGGCAGGGGCCTTCGTCCCTCGTTGAAGCCACTATTGGGCGTCGTTGGTCATAACGAGGATAAAGACAGGTTAAGGACAACTTTCAGACTTATGTTGAGGAACTGTGGCCAGATAGCTGCCACGCACTTAGCCATTGTGGTAGGCTTCGAACTGAGTTGGATTGAGATAGATATGCGTGATAAAGACGGCATAAGACTGAAGGAGACAATATCGGATGTTCCCGAGGGGAGGTTGGGCAGTTCGGATGAAAGGTTTAAAGAGACTGAAGGGAAAGGGACATCAGCTCAGCAATTGCAGGTGAGAACAGAAGAGCCAACATATCTCGGGATCGATCACCTTATTGGTCAATTCTATATTGACATCGAGGGACAAGTCGAAAGTGTCAAGATCATCCTGACAATTCTCTGCCTCGAATGTCCAGCGGAATCTTTTGAAGCTTCGGTGGGCGATACGGAAATCCAGCAGTTCCAATCGCTTGAGGATGGAGCCGAGTTGGCACTGAAGGTCAGCGCCATTAACAAGTTCGATTCCTAGGAAACGCCCCGTCATTCCTTCCAGGCAGGACATCTCCACTCCCCGTCCCCAATCATCCCGAGCTCGACCGAGGTCCTCTCGGTGTTCTGCGACTTGACCCCGACGAGGATATCCTTTCTGCGCACGGTCGAACCCCCCAAGGGGATTGTTCATCATAGAATGAGCTACCGACATATAGTTCCCATAGTGCAAGGTGCTCAAGGATCATCAGATTGGAAGATGGCGAAGGTGCTAAATCCCCCTGTCCGAATGATTACATTAGGAAGGTTCATGCAGGTAGTCAAATGCCCAGAATGTGAAGGATACGTCGCGCTGGAATCAGAGTTCTGCCAGAACTGCGGGCATCGGATGAAGGTATCCTCATCAATACCGCAGAAGACCCCGATCTATCCGTCGAAGAAAGCAAACCAATCGAAGATGCCGATCTTGATCATACTCCTGGCAATCATTGTCGTCGCGATCGTAGTCGTGGCAGCAATTGTCGTGTTCAGCACTGTCAGGAACGACCATGTACTTGTCGAGATTACGTACTCGGGCAATTGGACCGGCGCGTACTCGGATATCTATCATACCGAAAGTGTGTCGGGGCATGGAACTAGGTCCTATGAGCTGACGAAGCCATCCCAAGGGATGTGGATAGTCTCCGTGGTTGGGCAGAAGTCGGACGGTGGTTCAGGAACGTTGACGGTCCGAATTATCGGCGAGAACGGAAATGTCATCAGGCAATCAAGCACGTCGGCGGCGTATGGGATGGCGCAGGTCACCGCGACGATAATTTAGTCTTCTTCTCTTCAGATCGCTCACTTTCCAGTCAAGCCCTTAAGTCGGATGAGGGCCACAGTGATGGCATGCGACCTCGTGGCAAAGGTGTGCTTACCTACCTCTTGGTCGACCCATTCTGCGAGGTCGGGTGGGAGGCTTACGCACATCTTCGAGACGTGGGTCCCGCTCTTCTTCCTAGGTCGCCCTCGTTTCTTCCTTGGCACAATTCGTTGGATAGCGGTAGAAAGTATTAATACTTAGGATTTCATATATTTTGGTAGTACCTGGTATTACCAATATGTAGGAGAAACCGTGATGAATGACGACTCCATCCAGACACACCAGGAGGAAGCCACCAAAGGATTATTAGCGCGAAAGGTCGTTTCGTTTGCCCATAACGGAGCGATAGCAAGGGGAAAACCAGGGATGGGGGCCGGCGAATCGAAAGATTGGCTAGACGATGATGAAAGGCCGACGTACGAGACGGCTCTTGGTCGGCTGTTTGTAGCGGACTCGTCCAAGATGCTTGAGACAGCATGGGGAAGGGATCTCAGGGGCAAAGTGAACCTGATCTTCACCTCTCCACCATTCCCATTGAACAAGCGCAAGAGCTACGGCAACAAGGCCCACGACAAGTACAAGGAGTGGTTGGCAGGATTCTCCCTGCTATTCAAAGAGCTCCTCGCCCCGGACGGGTCGTTGGTAATAGAGTTGGGAAATGCGTGGCAGTCCGGCGAGCCTGTCATGTCAACGCTCAGCATTGAGGCGTTGTTAGAACTGAAGAAGCGGGGTGATTTCTACCTATGCCAGGAGTTCATCTGGAACAACCCTGCACGCCTCCCCTCCCCCGCTCAGTGGGTGAATATCGAGCGCATCCGCGTCAAAGACGCATTTACTCGGTTGTGGTGGCTATCGCCAACAACCAGGCCGAAAGCCAGCAACAGAAATGTGCTGCAGAAGTACGGCAAGGACATGGAAAGGCTCCTCAGGCGTGGGAAGTACAACCACGGAACGAGGCCGTCCGAGCACCGGATCGGGGAGAAGAGCTTCCTCACTCGAAATGATGGCTCCATTCCCTCAAACGTTCTGACGATATCGAACACCGCAAACATCGACCCGTACCTGGCTTACTGTCAGGAGCACAACATCAAGTCTCACCCGGCGAGGATGCCCCCTGCGTTAGTTGAGTTCTTCATCAAAATGCTGACCGATGAAGGGGACCTTGTGCTAGACCCGTTTGCTGGGAGCAACACGACCGGCTATGTTGCGGAGCAGCAGGGAAGGCGATGGACATCGATTGAGATCATTGAGGAACACGCGCGTGCGTCAAAGGCCAGATTCGACGCTCTCAAAGCCAATACAGCTGTGCCGGCGAGCAAACTCGAATCGTTCTAGGAATCGTTTGGAAACATCAAGAATACCGCCACGGCCAGGTTATCTCAAGCTATGAGCATCAGGTTCAAAACGATTAAGACACTTATTATTCACGTTATATACAAGTTCAAAAGTCTGCCTTAGCCGCAAATTATCGCACGCGAAACGACATATTAAGAACATTTAAGTACATAATTAGCAGATGCTAAACGCATATGCTAAGCCGTGTAGACCTCGATAAACTCGCCTCTCGAGCGTATGAAGGAACCGTCGTCCCATCCAGAAGACTCCAGAAAATCACAGATGAAGACCTCCAGGAGATCTTCAACCGTATTAAAGGCCATTGGTACCTGGCTGAGGACCTTCAAGGACTGATCGGCGAGGTTGTTCCCGTGAATGTCACGAACATGAAGAGGACGCCAATCAGCTCTGGGTATCTCAAACGCCTGACAAGGCTAACAGGAGAGAGATGGCGCCAGAAGACAGGTTCGACCCCGGACGGGAAGCGCCTGATTAAGGTCTATTCCGCAGGGAAGTCGAAGGGGTGACTTCGAGTACATGTCAAGTGCGCTTGAAATGGATCTCTTCGAACGATGCCGTGCGGCGGTGAAGCCGGAGGAAGTCCGAGCCATCGTCGAAATAGCAGAGAATAATGGCTACCGGTGGATGTACGTAGGCGACGATCCAACGAACGCTAGGACGATTGACATCGCTACGGAGTCCTCGAGGCCGATTATCGAACGCCTGACCAACTCAATCGACGCCATGCTGGAACTCAAATCGTTTGAGAATCCAGGCGCCACCCCATCATCCCCGCGCGATGCATTGAAGCTGTGGTACGGATCCCCCGACGGACACCTCGCATCGCTGCCAGAAGATGTTCAAGAACGTCTGGCCGATTCAATCGAGGTGCAGCTGCGCGACTCGGGCGACAGGAAGAAACCGACTATCATTATTCGAGACAGGGGCATAGGCCAGAACCCGGATGACATGAAGGCGACCCTGCTTGGCCTCGGGCGGAGCCTCAAGACAGACAAGCCGTACTTGTATGGCCAGTACGGGCAAGGTGGATCAACGACGTACGTCTGGTCTGACTTCACCGTCCTCGTTTCCAGGCGGAATCCGTTGCTGTTGAAGAACGGCCAGACCGACTCTGTCGGTTTCAGTATCGTTCAGAGCAGGTCGGGGCCTAAGACAAATGAGTACGTTTACTTGGTTAGGCCGGACGGTTCGGTCCCGCGGGTGGAGGCGGCTGAACTGAAGAACCCCTTCGAACCCGGGACGATGATAAGGCACGTATCATACGAATTCGGGAGGTTGGCTGGTCGGATGACGCTTGCGAGCTACCAGCCGATGAACTACTTGCTCTTCGATCCTGTCCTACCCTTCTGGATCAAGGATGAGATATATGGCCAGAACCGTAGGATCTATGGAAATCTATCCCGCCTCAGGGGCGCGGAAACAACGCCGAACGTCGAGTACTCCAACACTTATGAAGTGACTGAAGGCGACGCAAAGGGGCTCAAGGTTCGATACTGGGTCTTTGACATCAAACTCCCAAAGAAGGATGAAGCGACCAAGGACCAGGTGAGGTACTTCCTTAACAGCTATCTCGAACGTGAAAAGTCGACAAACACGGTAGCTATCACCTTGAATGGTCAGGTTCAGGGGCACATTGAGAAGGGTTTGCTGAAGGGCGAACTGAACATTTCCTTCCTGTCCAACTACCTCCTTGTCCAGGTGGAGTGCGATGGCATATCCATGGACTTGAAACGGCGCCTCTTCGTATCGACGAGGGAGCGAGTCAGGGAGGGTAGCGGGAGGCTGGACCTTATCGTTGAG
>Ga0315284_10013944_pt1 | contig 11456 bp, 7 predicted proteins | sample YL17G09_16_MG_FD_203696 | JGI IMG/M metagenome (GOLD analysis project Ga0315284, IMG submission 203696) | Sediment microbial communities from Yellowstone Lake, YNP, Wyoming, USA - YL17G09_16 | ecosystem: Environmental > Aquatic > Freshwater > Lake > Sediment | place: USA: Wyoming | collected... | reverse complement strand
TCACTGGGAGTAAGATACGGCTACGAAAAAGTCATAATGCCCTACATATTCCTGGCACTCATCGGATCCATAACCGCGATAGCCCTGCAGGTGACGCTAACATTAGCCCTCGGAATACCCGCAACATACTTCTAGAAAAAAACAAAAAAAATCAAATACTGCGCCCTAAAGGCAAGAATCCCCTTGGGGATTATGATAAAGACCTGTAGGTCTTTACTCAGACAAGACAGCTACGCTGTCTTGCTGATGCCCAAAGAGAGCATCGCTCTCTTTTGGGTCGCAGTATGTGTCCCTTAAAGGACATGCACCCTGCGGGGTGCTCTTTCAAAACAGGCAGATATAGACAGTATACTCCTCAACCTGTACATGAATTGCTCTAAGCAATTCATCGTATGCTGCCTGTTTTGTAATCAGCTAAGCGCCCTAACATAATCCTCTATCTCCTGCCAAGAAATAGCGCACCCGGAAAACTTCAAAGCATAAAGGACAGAGGCAAAAACTTCCTTACCCTTGCTCCCGAGATTCCTGGAAAGAATCCCCTTCTCATACGCAACCGCAGCAACCTCAGACGACCGGATGATTTTTATGTCCGGAACAATGCTCCTGAAATGACCAAGCCGCTCAGTATCCATCACCACCCGATAAGCCGTCTGATCGCACAATACCTTACAGAGCTCCTCCGCATCCTCGACAAGCATCCTAGTAGTACGCTCATCGATCAAAAGAACCTCCCTGCTCTCCTCCTTCATCAAAGCCAAAGCAGCAGCCTCGCCGCCATGAATAAGACGAAGATTATGCCTCCCGATCCGGTAAATCGAATTAGAAGTCTCAAGGATATCCTTCACGACAAAAGGATCAGGCTCCACGACAGAAATCACGCCCTCGGAAAAAAGCTTCCTGATCCTCAAAGACTCCAAAGAATACCTCTTGCTATTCATCGGCCGAGAAACGATCTCATCATATATCTCGCCAGTAACGACGACCTTCACGCCAAGCTCTCCAAGAACGGAAGACATGCAATTCACTGCCAAAGAGATGATGGAACTCGAATCCGCGACGATCGTCTTATCCATGTTGTCAAAAGAGATGGGTCAGTTACGACTATCTAGATTCCTTAAGGGCCTTCGCCAAAGCAACGGGCAGACCTTCTATTGTTTGGGTGAGTTTATCTATGCTTTCTTTTACGGACCTGATATCTGTTTGCATGCTCTTAACGCTTGTATCCATTGATTTCATATTTGCCTGCATGCTTGTTCCGGTTTCTACGAATTTGCCTAATTGCTCGCATTGGAGTTTATGGAAAAACCTATCAGTACTGACGCCAAAACAACCGGCTTTATCTATCGGCTTTATTTCCGAGAAACGATAATGCTCCGCATGCCCTAATTTCTTAGTCTTTAAATGATCGTAAAATCTATCAACTGCCGCTTTATTCCCTTTCAGATAGACCCTAACTATATTGTCCGCAAGATTATCTATTCTGATCTCTAATTCATCAGGAACTTCTTTAGCTATTGAAAGCCTTAAACCTACGTCCGTTACCTTGTTCTCTATGTCAAAATAGAAGATGTTTTCCGGGATCGACGCAGCCATAGTACAATGTAATTAAGGTATTTTATGGTAATTAGTGGTTAAAATGCTTTATATCCAATAAAAACAGTTATAAACGGTAATTTCTAAATATTTTCAGTGAAGTTAGTTATAAACAGCTCGATAAATCAATTTTTAAGCCAGGGTCATGTGCCGTGTTTTATTAGTTTTTTCGTTTAGGGCTCGATACATATTTATTTCTAACTACAGATAACTTAATCATTTAAAGCGGCTCGGAGGCTTATTTGAAGCGCTTTTATTGCTATAGTCGAATATAAAACAATCAGCTTTTTCCCAAAAAGCGGGGGTGCCGGAGCAGGTCAAACGGGCAGGGCTTAGGACCCTGTGGCGCAGGCCTACGCGAGTTCGAACCTCGTCCCCCGCAACCTTTTTCTTTCTTTCCTAGAAAGAAAAATGTTGATGAAAAAGAAAGAAGGGTGGCCCTGCTGGGCCACTGGTTTTCTTGTTGGAATATTTCCCCAATCCTTTTTATTGGATATGTTGTTTCGTCAGACGGGCCGCAGGCCCGTCCTGGGGTGGGTCAGGATTAGCCTAAAACTGGGGAGGGGCATAGCCCCTCCGCGGTTTGGCGCGAGTTCGAACCTCGTCCCCCGCAACCCTTTTCTTTTTCTCGAAAAAGAAAACCGTTGACGGAAAAGAAAAAGGAGGCGGATTCCCTTTTGGGAATCCACTATCATTTTTCTAATTTTTGTCGTATTTTTATGGACAATTATTCAGGGATGAGGTCAGGTGCGCCTAGGGCGCATGCACCCCGCATACTCCTTATCAAAGGGGCTTTAATGGAAAGAATCCGGGGAACGTTTAAATCATAACTGTTGTAATTTTAATAACTAATTTTGTACATTTTATATCTTTTATTAACTAAAATCTAAATATTATACGTATAATTTAAAATGACTTCAAAGGCCCTGGACACAAACATAACTTTAAGCATCCTTGCAATATCGCTCATATCCCTAAGCTTCATCATCAACGCCGTAATGCAGGAGACGATCAAAACACGGACTGCAGGACAGGAAAATATAGAGGACACTACGACAACCTCGTCAACCACGACTACGACAAGCACCGAGCCTGACACAACCCCTGAAACAAAAACAGTAACCTCTTCAACTACAACCTCTACCCAATACTTCGTACCCGAGTGCTACGTAAACACCGATTGCGCCACAAACGGGACACACGTCTCACGGGAATACATGTGCTACAACGGAGACATTTTCAGGCAATACACGCACTACAGATGCGAGAACCCCGGGACCCGTAAGGCAATATGCGTAGGCACCGAAGCCATGGACCTCGTGAAAAAATGCGGCGCACGCGAGCACTGCCTCGACGGAGAGCCCTTCTGCGAATACACGGACGACATAGACCGTAAAGAAGCCTCGTGGAGGCCTGGAGTAATGCAGTCTCTTGACTTGAGCAACGACTATGAAAGGACATACAAAGGGTATGGGTTCACAATAGTATACGTCGTTTCCGAGAACTCGGAGCCCAACGGCGTGATGGTCGACGTCTACAGGCCCGACGGCGAAGAAACATGGGAGTATATCGCCTATGGCAGAGGCACCAGGATAGACAAACTGAATATCGGCGTATTCAGCATAACAAAGAAAAGATTTGATATAAACGCAAACGTCTGGATACAGGAGCTATAATTTCCCTGCCAGTCACTTCTTCTTTTTCGTGAACAAGATGAACGCTATGGCCCCTAATAGGACTATCAAGATTATGTATATTAAATAATTTGTCGAGCCTTGCTGCTTTTCTTCTATTGTTCTGGGCTTTTCCACGACTTTTAAACTGACAGGTATACTCAACTCCTGATTTGACGGGTCATTGCTCCTGATCACTATCACACCGTCCTTGACTCCTGGATTGGTCGTATCGACCGAGAACACAAAATCCTCCACACCTTCGATGGCCTGTAGCCGGAATTCCTTCTTGTCCAAGCGGACGAAATCAGGAACTTCTATGGAGCCCTGCAAAGGAGCGTTTCCCTCGCTGAATATCGTGAATGTCTTCCTTAGCGTCGCCCCCTGCTGGATTGTCTCCTCAAAAGACGAAGGTATCACGGCAATATAGGGCGTGTTGGCCGGAAGCGTCTCGTATTTCGGAGGCTGATAATTCGGATCGTGTCTGTTGCCCAGGTCTTTCATATAATCCATGACCCCTTCATTGTCCAGGAGGTACTTATTCGCTTTGCCGTCATCGGTTATGACCATCTTATCAAACAGGTAGACCCGGTAGTATGGCAGAGCCGGATCTCTTCCGGGGTTTTGGACCACCACATAGCGGTATGAAGGTATCTCCGAAGGCCTCTGGGCTTGAGGCAGTCTCTCTATCCTGGCTTTCAGTTCCGAGACTTCCGAAGCAGTCATCTCCCATTGAGGCGCGGCACGTCCGGAATACATGTTCACCATGGCAGTTATCTTCTGGCCTGCGGCGGCGAAACAGATGCACGATATCAGACATATAAGCATTAAACCTGCAAAGACCATTTTATTTTTCATTTTTCGAAGCTTTTTGTCATTGACGGATTATTAATACGGGCATGAATTATACCCTTCAATATCTATTTTGTTCTTGTCCACGCAGAAGTATCCGCAGAAGGATGTATAAACGCCTCTGTCTGCAGTCTCCGGGTTCATGATCTTGTTCCCTGACTCGTCGGTGTCTCTGACCGGCTCTCTGCTCTGCTTGTGAGACCACCGGCCGTTGTCGTCTTTCCTGTACCAGTGGAAATCCTGCCCGGGCGCGACTACCAGAGCGACCTTATGAGTGCAGCCGGTGCAGTCGCTTTCCGTCTTTCCGAGGAACTGGAGGCCATCGGCTTTCGCTCCGTTGATGACGCTCGAGCACGAATAGAAAATGCTTATTCCGCTCGCATAACCCGGCTGTGCATAATCGTCGGTTCTCTTATCGCAGCCGTAGTTGTAGCAGTTGTTGCAGTTCAAAGTCTTGCTGTCCGAGTTCCATTTGTTCGGATCATACGCCGGAGAGCATTCGCCAGGGGTCGTTGTAGTTGTCGGTATTACTGTCGTAGTGCTTGGATTGATCGTAGTAGTCGGAAGCACCGTTGTCGTCACGGCCACTGTGGTCGTAGTGCTAGAGCTCGTAGTGGTAGATGGCTTAGATGTCGTCGTAGTGGCTACGGTCGACGTGGTCGTCGCAGGCGGGACGCAGCATTGAGCGATGCAGACCCAATCCGACCCATACTCCGCGTTACAATCATCGCTTGAGGCACAATTTGCTGATCCACTTACGCAGTCTGCTCCTTTGTATGGGCATATATAGCAGCCGCCGTGTTTCCTGACGCAGTCCTTGTCGTCCTGGCAGTTGTCCGGGCCTGGAGCAGTGGTCGTTGTCGAGGGCATCGACGAGGTTGTGGTCGCAGGAGGAGTTGTTGTCGTGGACGACATCGTCGTGGTGGTTATCGTGGGTCCGGTCGTAGTCGTTGTCGCGCCGGGGGCGGTTGTCGTGACAGGAGTGGTCGTGGTAGTACTCGATCCTCCGTTGCATGTGGGGTCCCAGTTAAGCATCGGGAAACCCATGAAAGAAACGCATCTGAAGCCCCTGATCGAAGTGGAGCACTGTCCTACGGGCGTGCCATCAAAACAGGTATTTGTGCCCCCGCCCGGAAGAGTGGGAATGGTTATTCCGGGAATGGTTGGGAAACTACCGGTATCGGTAGGATAAGCACCCGTGTCAGTAGGAAAAGCACCAGTATCGGTAGGATAAGCACCTGTGTCAGTAGGAAAAGCACCAGTATCGGTAGGATAAGCACCTGTGTCAGTAGGAAAAGCACCAGTATCGGTAGGATAAGCACCAGTATCAGTAGGATAACTACCTGTATCTGGAACAGTCGGAGTAGTAGTCGTACTAGTGGGGGCCGTTGTACTTGTCGTCGAAGCCGTAGTCGTCGTGGTCGTATCCGTGCCGGCCCGAGCACCAGTATAATAATCGATCTCTAGCTTGGGCCCGATCACTCCTTTGCCATAGAACTCCACGTCCTGCCTGACCCAGTCGTTCACGGCACCGCACGATCCCTGGCCTATGCTCTGCCAGATGTCCTCGATCCCGCGCACCTGCAGCGATAGGGATGCAGCCTTGCCGGCATAGGCCTGCTTGACTGCTTCCGAGACATCGAATGAGACCTTGCCGGAATCCGTTACCTTCTGCACTGACTGCTGCGTAGAACCCTTGGAGTCAAAAAGCGAAGCACATTCCTGACAATAAGGCCTTGTGCATATGTCTCCCGTAGCGGTGCAGGAAACGGGACTCCAGCCAGAATCCCCGGAAAACACCGCAACATCCTGGACCTTGTTCACTGAAGCCACAATAAGGACCAAGCGGGCCCCCATGACTTTGGCATCAGACAGATCAGGAAGATCGAATCTCATATCAAAGCGCTCCTTGGTAGGCGTGTAATAATTGTCCTCCTTGTTAAAGCACTCGTATCCGACTGCAAAGACTCCGCTGTTATCAGGCGCAGAACACTTGTAGTAACTGTTCTCGCAGTTCCCATGCACGTCTACTCCGTATGCCTGGGCAGAAGCCGCGAAACCCACGACCTTGGAAGCCATCAATGTCGTAGAAACACTGCCGGTCCTAGTTCTGCCGCATGCTTTGGATTCATAATCTACGTTGATAATCAGGCCCTGACCAGCCCTCGGAGTGACGGTGATCAGGCACTCGGCCTTTCCTCCGACAGGTACTTTATCGGAATCGCATGAGATGAACCTGCTGTCAACGCTTGCGCCTACCTTCGTTATCGATATGCCGGCATCCCAACTGTTTTTGACAATCACTCGCAGATTAGTTGCCTCAGAGAATTTCAAGTCTTCTGCGCCATAGACGACTAAATCGATTTTCGGATTGGCTGAATCAACTATCTTGATTGTTCTGTTAAGGCTTAGGTTTCCAATCCTGAAGAAATCTTCAACAGAATTATAGATAACATTGTGAGCGTAAACATCATAGATAGGTGTTTCGCCATAGCCACGTTTGACTACTTCCTGGATCCCCGGGTGCATATTTACGTAAGCAGTATATGTCGTCTCTCCTGGTTCGAGGGGCCTTGCCTGTATCACCATCGGAAGTCTCAGTGTTAAAAAACTACCTCCCGAGGGACCCATTTGTCCGGTACAGGGCCCTTCCATGCCATACTCATAATACATGCATTCAACAGAAAAGACTGCATTAAAATCGATTACCCCTGGACTGGTAACCACATAGTAGGCGCCCTGTTTACTTACGCTTCCTGAAGCGTCGAGGGCTTTTTCTTTCAAACTACAGACTACGCGCCCCATAAAATTAGTATAATTCATGCCCTTCCATAGAAGAGATGGATAAACAGGCACTCCAGTAAGAGAATCCACATAACCTTCCTGCACGGGCGGACCAGTTATGTCTTTACATGTAAGGGTTTTGCTGTTATGATAGTCCATGAGTTTCTTTACCATATCTTCCACATTGTCTACCCAGTAAACTGGAGGCGTGTCACTATGTCCGCCGTCGTCGAAGTATTCCCCTATGTTTGCGCCTTTATTGAAAGTGAATTTGTCCCCAACGCAGAGTTCATCACCGACCACGTTCCCGTCGGATTTAACCAGCTTCAGGTCATCATTTATGTTTATATGAGTGGTTTCTCCATAAGCTCCCGCTCGGGGAGACGCTTCAGTTTTCGAAAGATCGATATTCGCCGCGTCTTCATGTATACAATTGTTTTCTCCGAACACCATTGCGGCTTCAAAAGGACAGTCCCTTGCCCCGCAGAAATCCACAGGAGATCCGTGAACGCCCTTCATGCCATTCTCAGTAACGCAAGCCCAGCCCCACCAGCCCCGGCCATAACCCAAAGAAACATAAAGAAAAGCCTTCTGCAGCGAATACACCTGGGAAGTTAACAACAAAGCACAAATACCCAGTAAAAACAACTTGTTTCTTAGTTCCATGAAATATCACTTACGATTATTCCATTTGAAGAACGCACTATAAATACTTTAATTAATAGAAAAAAGAAGGAAATAAAGCTTCATCCGTTCCGTGCAATATTCCCTATTCGTATCTGAGCGCATCCACCGGATTCAGTTCCGATGCCTGCTTCGCCGGCAGGAATCCTGACGCAACCCCTACCAGGAATGAGAATGCAAGAGCTCCGGATATAAGTTCGGGAGAAAGGGAAGCCTGTATCAGAGCCGAATCCACCTGCGTGATGGCGATGTATTCCACCGTCTTGCTTAAAGCGGCGCCGACCAAGCACCCTAAAACGCCGCCTATGAATCCTATAATACCTGATTCCATCATAAACATGACTACAATGTTCGAGTTTCTAGCGCCGATCGCCTTCATGACACCGATCTCCCTTGTCCTTTCGAGGACTGAGGTATACATTGTGTTCATGATGCCTACGCCGCCCACTATCAGGGATATGAGGGCTATTCCTACGACGACGGCCTGTACGGCGTTTAGTATGGTGCCCACGGTGTCCTTTACCTGATCGAGCGTCATCACCATAAAGGATTCCTCCCCCTCCTTCTCTCCGCGGTCGCGGCGCATCTTTTCCTTGATCTTGTCTGCGACCTTCTTGGTTTCGTAGCCGTCCTGCACCCGGACCAGGACCTCCATGTAGTCGTCTTTTACGCCGAACAGGTCTTGGGCATCGTTTTGGGTTATGTAGAGGTTGGAATCGTCGTCTGGGTTGCCTATGCGGCTTATGAAGGAGGATACCGTGAACTTGCGGTCGTTTATGTATATCTTGTCGCCTATGCGCACCGGCTGGTCGAATGCGTTCCCGGACCAGTATTCGTATCCTATCGCAACTTTCCCTGTATCCCCTGGCTTGAACTTGGGCTGCCCCTTCTCGATCTTTATTCCCGTCCCTTCAAGGAGTAAGTCCTGAGTCTCGCCCGTATCGATCCCGGCACAGCCGGAGTACACTACCTTATCCCGGAACTTAACCTTGACCGTCTTGGCGATGAAGCCGCCTGCAAGGTCCACGCCTTTTACGCTCTTTATCAGCTGGATATCGTGGTCCGTGAGCTTGGATGCTCCACCGCCGGGTCCGAACATGCCTCCGGGCATTAGAAACACGAGGTTGGGGCCGAGGATGGCGAACTGCTGGTTTATGGCCGCCTGCAACCCTTCTCCAAGGGATATCAGGGACACTATCGCCGCTATCCCTATCACGATCCCGATGACCGTCAGCCAGCTCCTGATGCCCTTGTTCATGATGCTTTTTAGCGATATGTTAAGCAGGTCTTCTATCATTTTCTTATATGTACCTCAGCGCATCGACCGGTTTCATGGTCGAGGCCCTTTTGGCCGGGAAGTACCCCGATGCGCATCCAACGAGAACGGAAAATATGAGTGCACCCAGTATGAGGTCCGGCCCGGCGTAGAGGGCGTATTCTTTTATGCCATAATAACGCACAACGTTCTCGCCGATAAAGCTAGCAAAGAGGCCGAATACGACGCCGATTATACCTCCCACGAGCCCGAGGATGCCTGATTCGGCCATGAATATGAACAGTATGTCGGAGTTCCTGGCGCCGATGGATTTCATTATGCCTATCTGCCTCGTCCTCTCCAAGACTGAAGTATACATAGTTGTCATTATGCCTACCCCTCCGACTATGAGGGATATCGCCGCTATCCCGGATAGAACGATTGTAAGCATGTTCAGGACTATCTTGAAGGACGCTATTATGTTCTCGAAGGTCTGCACCGAGAAGTCTTCCTCCTTTTCCTTGACGTTCCTGTGCTTGCGCAGGCGCTCCTTTATCTTCTCTGCCACGTCCGAAGGCTCGAAGCCTTTCTGCACCTTCACCCCGAACATGGCATAGTCGTCCTGCTTGCTGAAGAGTTCCTTGGCCGTGTCTTGCGGGATTATAACACGCCTGTTGATCGCGGGGTTTCCTGTCTCTGCGCTTATCCCAACCACCACGAATTCCACGTCGTTTACCGTTATCCTGCCCCCAACGTCGAGTTCCTTGCCGTAGACGTCTTTGCCCGTGGCGGGCCCGACGATGGCCTTGAAGCGGTCCCCTTTCTTGAGATACGCTCCCTTGCCTACCTTCGCATACTCGAAATCCCGCAGGAAAGGCAGATACTCCGCGTCGGTGGGTATCCCCACGACGGAAAGGAACTTGTTCTTGTTGTTGTACCCGATGGTTGCAGTCTGCATGATCAGGCCTAAGGCCGTTTCTACGCCCCGTGTCTTCTTCACGATGTCCAAGTCGTCGTCATGCAGCTTCGCCGAGGTCAGGCTTCCGCCCGGGGCTCCGCTGGAAAAGCCGCCTCCGCCGGGCGTTACAAGAATCCGATCGCCTCCGATCTTCTCAAACTGGTAGTCTATGTACTTCTGCAGGCCTTGCCCAAGAGAGATAAGGGTCACGACCGCCATTATCCCGATGAACACGCCCATCATGGTGAGCCAGCTTCTAAGCTTCCTGTGCGCTATGCCGTCGACGGCAAGCCTTATGTAGTCCCCCCACATGTTATTTTAGCCTCTCTGGGATCATCAGATAAAATAGAAAAAGGACAAGCTTGGCTTAGCTTTTCCTCTTGAACAGCTTTCGGTCTAGGTAGCCCGTGAATACCACTATGAGCTTGTAGACAAACCACAGGACCAGGACTGCGACTATCAGGCCGACTATTCCGCCCACCACCAATATCAGTATCGACGTCGTGCTCCCCGTAGGCTGCTTGCTTGTGTATTCCTCCATCGAGAGGACCGACAGTTCAAGGTTTAATGGATCTGTGTGGTCTTGGTTGTTGTTCTTTTCCTTGTAGCTCACTTCGAACTTGAGGGGTATTTTTCCTGCAGCGACCTTGTCTTTTACCTGTATCTCAAACTCCTGGCTGTCTGTCGCGTCTGAGTCGAGGTTTCCTATGTAGGCTTCGCTTGAGGATACAACGTCATAGTTATCGGTCGGAAGGATCTTCATGTTCAGGAACTTGACTTCTGCGAACCCTTTATTTACTACGTTCACGGTTATCTTACCCTTATTTCCTGCCGTGAACAGGTCCGCCTTTTCAAGGACCACCTTTATCTCCGGCTTTCCGTCAACCTGTATACCTATCGACTTCTGGACGGTCTGCTTCGTCCCGCCGAGGTCGTAGTATTCTATTACCAGAGGTATTTCATAAGCCTTTATGTCTGCTGAAGAGTCGACTATTACGTTGAAGTCCACGCTCTCGGTATCATGGCTTTTCACCTTACCGATGTATCTCTCTGACGAGCCTATCGAGGTAAACGGAGTGCTTAAGTCTAATACAGCAGTCACGTCGTTTGCGTCCGCACTTCCGACATTGTTGAAGGTAATAGTGATGTTGGATGACGCTCCCGGGCTTGCATTATCATACTCCACATCCGTTATCTTGAAGTCTACGTCGTATCTCTTTACGTCTATTCCCAGAAGCTGCGTCTCCTTGAGAGAATTGCCGGATACGTCGGAATATTCGAGCAATAGGTTGAAAGAGCATACCCCTACCGCGGTAGGCTGTATGGCATACTCAAGCTTGAAGCTTTCGCCTTTCCCGATGTTGCCCAGATAGGTCTTGGCAGATCCTATTATTGACGCGCATATAGATGCGCCTGCCGACAGTGTGGATGCTGTTTGCGATGCCGCTCCTGTAGATTGCGGCGTAAGCGTCGCGAACACGTCCCTTGCCCCGTCCTGCGTTACACCGGCGATGACAAGTTTATTGTTCACGTCTTTATAGAACGTTCCCGCCTCCACGCTGATCTGGAAATTCGCATTGCCGTAGACCCTTATCGGAAGCTCATAGGACGAGAGCTGATTGTTCTCCCTCTTACCGTCAGGGTCGTAGCCGTCAAA
>Ga0315284_10013939_pt1 | contig 11458 bp, 8 predicted proteins | sample YL17G09_16_MG_FD_203696 | JGI IMG/M metagenome (GOLD analysis project Ga0315284, IMG submission 203696) | Sediment microbial communities from Yellowstone Lake, YNP, Wyoming, USA - YL17G09_16 | ecosystem: Environmental > Aquatic > Freshwater > Lake > Sediment | place: USA: Wyoming | collected... | reverse complement strand
AACACAATATATTTAGCTACAATTTATGGTATAAATCAACTATTAGATGTCTGGATAGATGATACTAGAGTAGTAAATAGTTATATTTTAGTTTCTTCAACTGATGATACAAAAGTAGATACAATAAGATTTTCTACAAGTAATGGAGATTTTGATTGGTGTGTTGGAGATAGCACAGTTAATGAAATATGTGGGGCATTAATTAATGTTGTGACAAATATGAATAATGATAAACTTGAATTTAATAGTCGTATAGACCAAGTTATGTTTGATAAATTAACAAAAACGACTAATGCTAGATGGCAAAGAATATATGTAATAACTAACAAAATATTGTCTCATCCTGGTTTTAGATTTCCAAAAACAATACAAACCGTTTTAATGATTATATCTTATTTAAAATCGTGTGGAGATGAATATCAAAGATTAACGTGTGAATTTGTAAATTATACAATGGATTTAAATTATATAACGGATGGAACTAACAAATCCTACTTATTGTCATATCTTCCAAATGATTCAACATTACCAACTGATAAAGAGAGTGAACAATTAAAATTAGCATTACAAGGAACTTTATATTTATTGTCAAAAGATAGAATACTTATTGGAGAGGCTGTTGAAAAAAATACACCAGTTTATACATTTTTACAGTCTCCAAATGAAGCTTTTTATGATGATATGGAATTAGTTGAAAATTTCTATGAAGGAGCTTTTGGAATAAAAGGACCAACAATTAATAGAAAAAATACAGGCATTTTGTCAAACAGAAGAAAAGAATTGACTTCTAACGAAAGAAATTATCCAAATGAAATGGAGAAAAATATAACTAAGATACTTAATTTATTTCAAGCAATATTTCTCAAAGGGAAGAATAGTAGTTTAACTGAAGGAGACAAACAAAAAATAAGAGAAGATTATAGTATATCACCACCATATGTCCCAACCAATAAGGACCCAGACAATATTGAACAAGCAGAAAAAAATATAACAGAGCAAAATAATACAATAGAAAGTCTAACAAAAATAGCATTATCTATGAGTTATTATGCTTTAGGTATTGGAAAGATTAACACAAAAATATATAATGATTTAATAGATACAGAAATATTTAAAGCTGTGTCTCTTACAATTAATTCTGATTTATTACAAGATATAACATTAAAAAATAGCTGTAGAGTTCCAAGAACTGTTAGTGCATTGAATAGTTTAATAAGTAATATGTATAATGAGCCAGAGATTGTAGATAAATTGATTGACTCATATGAAAAGGCAAATACATTGTTTTTAGAAAAAATCAAAACTTATAAAACAATTGTGGAAAATATGGAAGAAGATATTAAATCTATAGAGATTGACCCACAAGATATTATATCTCAATATGATTCATATATTGATTATATAAATGTAAATAAAAATAAATTATCAATTGAAATTATGAAAATAGTAGATGCTAATTTACAGGCAGAATTATTAAAACACAGGAGAGGAAGTCGTGGTCCAAGAGCGTCATTTAGTGATGTTGATGATGATGAAGAACGTCTTGCGTCTTTAATTACTGAAATAGATGCGGCAGAACAAGCTAGGTTACAAAGTGAACAAGAACTAGCTAGCGAACAACAACAAGAACAAACTAGTGTACAATCGTCAAAAAATAAAACTGCCATAAAAAAAATATTTGGTTTTTTTAAGAAGAGATTTAATGAAATTACAAAGAATATAACAAAAACAGGAGAAATAATAGGAAAACTAACAAAAAAGAAACAAGATTTAGAAATAAGAATTTCGAGTAAAACAAAAGTATTTGGTTTAGAGACGTATAGAAAACTAATAAATATATTAAAAGGTAGACCTAGACCTACTCAAGGTGGAGGAAAATATAAAATTATTAAAAATAAAACTAAAAAGAATAAAAGAAAAAAATATATTACAAAAAAAAGAAGAATAAATAATAAAAAAAGTATTAGAAAAAATAGGAAACATAAAAATAAACGTCTTACTAAGCGCGGGTATTAGATTTATTGTTTATCTAAGAAGGTCATAGTAGCATTTAATGAATCCTTTGAGTTCTTTAATATATTTAAATTATTAATAGTTTCAATATTGGATTTTAAATCTGCTCCGAGGTTCATATTTAATGCTTGTTGAATCATTAAATATCCAACATAATCATCTAAATTAATAATAGCTGCTTCATAATCTTTTCTATATTTTGCTATCAAAAGTTCATCTTGTAATTTAACAACTTGAGCCTTAATAGATGCGGCATATGATGATGCTGTTCCTGCTTCTCCAGATGTATTATTTGTTTGAGTAGTTGTAGGAGCTGGATTAGTTAATCCTTCAACAATGCTTGTTTGCAATTTAAGCATTTTAATTCCCATAAAAATAATGAAAAAACAAACAATTATAATACCAATGATCTTAAAAAATTCTTCTTGCTTCATATATATATCTACTTTTAAAAAAAGCGGAGCAAAATAACAAGGGCCAAAAGAATAAGTGAAAAATAACAATGAACAAAAGAATAATCTAAACTTTAAGAAACTTAACGATTGTCGCAATAGCAGTTTTGCTAATTTTTCTACTTTTCCCATTAGAATCCGTTGTACAAACATTATTTAAACAAGTTTCGTTTTCTTTTAAAGATTGTATTAAATTTGGAAGGGTTTTGAATTGCGATAAAATTGCTAAAGCAGATGCCGAACTAACACCAGGTATTTGACATAACATAATTTCTCCAATATTATCTGGCGTAATGTTTTCTTTCTTAATCTTTTTAATTACAGAGCAGTAATCTTTTTCAGTTGCTTCTTTTACATCTTTTACATCTTTTACATCTTTTACATCATTATCAATTGCTATATCGTTTGTTAGTTTATTAGAATAAAAACAATGTTTTCCAGACTTTAAACCAGAAACAAGTTTATAAACCATATTGCATGCAATTGTAGCAGTTTCGTCTAAACTGTTTGAACGCATAACAGAGAATCCTTTAAAATAATTGATTGAAAACATTGCTGAATAAATAGTTTGTTTATCAATTCTTTCTTTAAATGCGTTAAATTTGTTGATGTCTCCTTCAATTAAATAAATGATGTTATGATTATGATGATTTAATCCGTTTAACCGGTAAGATTGTTCGTCATAACGTCCGTCTTTAATACTGGCTGCTAAATCAGAAATAGTTTTTCGTTCAATAATAAGACAATCATTAGTCCCATCATTGATAATAATATCGCCTAAAGGTAAAGTTTGTGAAACAAGTTGAATGTCTTTGAATTTTGGAAATAAAGCGATAATTGATTGGCATTTAGCAAACAATTCTTGTTCTCGAGTGTCAATCTTAATGATCATTATAATAATTTAATATAGAGTTATCATTAAATTATTTTAAAATATATATATTTTAATAAATAAAAGTTATTAATATCGTCTAATAGCACGGAGAGCTGATTGTGATGCATTTGTAAAATTACCAGTACAAACCAATCCATATTGTGTATTTGTTCCTCTAATTAAATTTGGATTTGAACTCACGAATGCTCCGATTGTTGGAGCAAGGCCGCCTTTTTTGGAACCACCTCCACACGTGTTGGTTCGATTACAAATTGATGCCGCATTACGGGCTGATTTACTACCGGACATATATACCATAGTTATATACTAACAAAATATAAAAAAATGTTTAATATTAATTAATCTAAATATTTCCAAATAAATCCGCCAGCCGTTTTTTGTTTATTATATAAAACCGCTTTGATAGTTCCGATGTTAGTTTCTTTCATTGCTTGAACTATAGAATTATATTCCTTAATTAATTGTCCATCTAAATTATATTGTCCTATTTTTCTTGTGAAACATTTAATTAATCCAACGTTATGATTATGTTGATTATTTTCTGGTATTTTAGTCCAGTATAAATTAACTACGGAGTTGTTAGTTTTATTTCCATCAATATGATTAACAATTGGTTTATTTTTTTGATTTTCTATAAAAGATAATCCAATTGTTAATCATATTGATGAACGCTAAATGTTTTTGTTAAGCCATTACAACTTCAACCCAATGCTTAAATAACACCATTATTAGCTGATTTAAGAATTCTTCCTGTTTTTTTACTCTTAACCTTTCCTAAATAATTATTATTATTTTCTATTTCTATCCATTCTTCCATAGTCGCCATATATATTATCCAATGCTACTATATATTTACACCCTTGAATATTTAACACCGAACCTTTTGGTGAAATAAAAAATTAAAAAGGTTTGCCTATCTATATTATTTTGAGAAAATATAAAAATACTTTATGGGTGCGGTTTTAAATCTTCAACGGTATAAATCAATTGTATTATATTAAATATAATATGGTTAGCATAAAAAAGAAATACATATTACATTAAGTATGAAAATGTTTGTTTGACTCATCAATAGCTTTTTTTCCTCCTTTAGTATCATCATTTTCATCAAAGTATAGAATATCAAATACTAATGTATCATCTAAATTGACTATTGTTGTATGATAATCGCCCCTTTTTATTATCCATTTCTGATTAGGATAAATCATTTTTGCCAATGATAACCCAAAAGTAGGATTCCACCAATGACACGCTCCAAAAATTTGATATGCTCTCAAAGATGTTTTTTTATAATGTTCAATAAAAGGATCTATGATTTTGTCTTTATAATTTTCATATTCTAAAAAATCTGGGCTCTCATCTTCATCAATATCGTCTGTAATTATTGGCGGTTCTTTAATAAATCCAGTTTTTAACAATTTGTTTATTAAATTTTCTTGAAAATTATCAACATCAGTTGCCCAAGAATCATTAGTAGAATATTCAGCAGGACATTTATGTGGATTATAGTCATCTTCAATATTGAATTCTTTAAGAAAACTTTTAATTCCTTTCTTTATACTTTTTTTTATAGAAGAATGTGATAATAATGGTAAAACAATATCATCCCAGTTTTCCTTAAAGTTATAATTCATTTTCAAATATATTTATCTTTATAAATTCTGTATTAAATATCAATTTTTTTATTTTATATAAATTGAACACTTTATATAAATGTATATTTCTAAATGGCTTAAAAACGACTTATGTATATATGTATGACAGATTTTGTTATTCGCGATGAAGATGTTATTAAAACTGAAGAGGGTTTAATATTCAATCCATATAATTCTTTTAATACTGAGATTAAATTGAACAATGTTCAATCTATTCTTATGAAATATGGTATACCTCCTAAAGTATATAATATGGAATTATATAGACGAGCATTTGTACATAGGTCATATACTAAACGCCCTGAATTTGAGAATTTACAGCAAAATATAAAAATAGTTGAACGACCTTCTGATTGTTTGCCATTGAGTACAAAATCAAATGAGCGTTTAGAATTTTTAGGGGATGGTGTGTTAGAATGTGTAACTAAATATGCGTTATATAGGCGATTCCCTAAATGTAATGAAGGATTTATGACAGAGAAAAAAATTGCGATAGTTAAAAACGAAGCTATTGGTAAAATTGCTTTAGAAATGGGACTACATAAATGGCTTATTTTATCGCGTAACGCAGAAGAAAAAAAGACTAGAACGAATTTAAAGAAGTTAGGATGTTTATTTGAAGCATTTATTGGTGCTTTATTCTTAGATGTTAATAAAACTACTGTAAAAGATGAGGATGGGTGGTTTCAAAATATGTTTATAACTGGACCCGGATTTCAAATGGCTCAAAAATTTATTGAAGCAGTTTTCGAAAAACATATAGATTGGGTTGCTCTTATTAAAAACGACGATAATTATAAAAACATTCTCCAGGTTAAGATACAAAAAGAATTTAAAGTTACGCCACATTATTTACAAATAGTTCATGACCAAGATGAAGGTTATAAAATGGGAGTATATTTATGTTTAGGACAACCCATTCATAGCGTCATTATTGAAAATGCGATTCATATAAATGAATTAAATAGTTTTAAGTCGGTTCAAGACTACATAACTGAACATAATGGAAAAATATTTTTATTTTTAGGAGAAGGACAACATAAAATCAAACGCAAGGCTGAACAAATTGCTTGTAACGAAGCACTTAAATTTTTACATCTAACTAACGAAGTTGAAGAAGAATCGTATATTAAATAAATTAATTATTTTAACTTTACATCTTTGGGTATTTATATATACGACCTAGTTAAGAAAAACCTAAATCATATTACAATGAAATTAGAGAATTTTAATTATTTATAAAAAATTGAATTACTTTTTATAAATAAAATACTTATCATAATACAATATAGAGAAATGGAAATTAAACCTGAAATAATTGATGATAATGTTTCGTCTTCTGTTCCTAATACAAAAAAGATTAAGAAACAATCAAAGAAAAAAGTAGAATTAATAATAATAATAGATGAAGAAGAAGATGAAGAAAAGGAAATAATTACAGAACCAACTTTAAATGTTATAGTTAATAAAGGAACTGGTGCTGGTGGTTCTAATACAAATTATTATGGTAAAAAATTTGAAGAAAAAACAAATAATCAAATAAGATTAATAAATGAGGGATATATTAAAAATAGTTTTACAAAAAAAACAAAAAAAGCATATGATTACTACTTATCAAAAACATTTGAAGATAAAATTATTGTATTTGTATTACAAAATGGATTAAAGATGTATATGAAAAATAAATATAATATAGAGTTATTTAGATGCCCTGATGAAGCATATATTATTGAATATAATACAGGTAAAAAAGTAATTAAAATTTTGGAGAAAAAAGAGCAACACGTCGAAGGTTCTGTTGAAACTAAATTATGGAGTGCTCCATCATTAAAAAGAGAATATGAATTAATATTGGGCGATGATTTTGAAGTTTATTATTGTTTTTGTGTAAGTGAATTTTTGAAGAAAAAATTAACCTCAAATGAAAAAAAATATACAACATTAAATACGATATTTATTGAAACTAATATTGCAGTATTATTTGGTGATGACGAAAATTATTTTGAAACATTTGACAAATGGTTTAACCAATCGTAGATTTGCTTTAATAATTTTTTATAATAACTTCCTTTGCTTTTGCTTGTGGATTTTTGGAATTAATTGCTCTTTTACATAAAATAGATGTTATATTATATTTTTCATTTGTAAAATTATCACGAACTAAACTTACATCAGCATTACTTAACATTATTTTTTTATTTGTTTCGGTTAATTTATGTATTAACTGAAATAAGTTATTATGATTATCAATATTAAACCCATTTTGAGTATATCCAACAAAAGAGGTGTCTGTTTCAGGTGCGTATGGAGGGTCAAGATATACATAATCGTTTGATTCAACGCTATTTAATGATGTGTTAAAATCACAACATTCAAATATAACATTTTGTATTAGTTCATTTATCTCGTCTAAATGTTCTTTGTTAATAATTTCAGGATTACCATAATGTCCGTAAGGAACATTAAACCCTTTCGGTCCAACTCTAAAAACACCTCTAAAACAAGTTTTATTTAAGAATATAAACATAGAAGACCCTATTATAGTTTTTTTATCAGTAAGACTCAATTTATTATACTCACTTCTAATCCAATAATAGTAATTTTCTTTTGCGATTCTTGCTTCATCAATATTTTTTGGTGTTCTGTTTATTTCACCATCACCACAAAACTTAAATTCAGTTATTAATTTTTGTATTTCATTATATAATTCATTATGGTTTGACTGAATATTTTTGTATATATAAATTAATGGTTCATTTAAATCATAAGCATATATATTTCCGTGTATTTTTATAATTCCATTTTTGACATATGATAATAGTGTTAATAAAACACTACCTCCACCTAAAAATATTTCGTGATAATTATTTATTTCAGTTGGAAACTCAACAATTAGTTTATCTAATATTTGCGTTTTTCCTCCAACCCACTTTAAGATAGGTTTAGGAATATTTATGTTTTTTGAATTAATGTTTTTAACAAGTTTATTATCATACATAATGTCATATTCATCAATAAATTCAATTTCAATAAGGGTTGCCTTTTTAATTTTAATTATTTTTTCATTTACAGCAGTATCAATCATTTCTTTAATTTTGCTCTCAACAACACAAGGATTTTTTTTATTTATGTGAGATGTATAATGAGATTTTTGGTTAAAATCTTTACCACACTTTTCGCAACTATATTTACCCATTTTCAGTTATAATATACATTATTATTATATTTTTAATTCAATTTTTTATTAAGTTTTACCTAAAATTAGTTAAAAAGCGTTAACAATAAATATTTAGCAAATATATAAAAGAGATGAAGAAAAATAAGACCATAAAAATTAATTTTACATTTTGTATTTTTTAATTTAAAGTTGGATGTGTAAATTTCTAAAGGTGTAAATAGCCATCTATTATTTAATAACTTATTTAAAATTAAATGTCTAAAAATAGATTTTCAATGCATAAAATAATAAAAATTTATATATTGAAAATATATAAGTAATGAGTGATTTAGAAACATTAAAAGAAAGGTTAAAACGCAAACCAGAAGTTCAACCAAATGAGGGTGTAAAGGTAATATTAGCACAACCAACAGAACAACAAGCGGTTATAAAGAAACCAATAATAACCGCAGATAAAGACCAAGGCAAACGAGCGCAAGATATTTTAGAAAGAATAAAAAAAAATAAGTTGTCAACGGTTATTAAAAAATTTCCAGAAGAACTTAATCTTCCATTACCATCAAAAGCGCCTGTTCCTATTGTTCCTGTCGCTGAAATAAAAAAGAAGAAACCAAAGAAGATTGTCGAAAAGGGTTTAATTTTAGAAGAGGAACGTCCAAAATTGATAGAAGAATTGCCCGAAGGAGGTCCGCGTGTAGAAGAAAGAGGTCAAGAAGAAAGAGGCGAAGAAGAAGAAGAAATAGTTATTTTACCAAAACCAAGAAAAAGGACAGTTAAGAAGATTGAAAAAGGAATTATTCCATTAGGCCCTGAATTAATGATGACAATAGGAGACACTGCTTTAGCAAACAGATTGCCACCAATTCCGGTATATGATATTAAGGTTTCAAGCTATTATATGAATAATAGAGAAATATTTGTTAATTTTATTAATGGCATATTTAAACCGTATAAGGACGACTTATTAGACGAAACAAAAGGAATTAGTTGTGAAGATATTGGTAAAGATACAGGAGAACTATCTCTCTTAACTCATCAAAAAATTGTTAGAGATTATATGAATTTATATACTCCTTATAGAGGATTATTATTATATCATGGGTTAGGGTCAGGAAAAACATGCAGTTCAATTGCTATTGCCGAAGGAATGAAAAGTGCCAGAAAAGTAATTATTATGACTCCAGCATCATTAAGACGCAACTATATTGAAGAAATTAAAAAATGTGGTGATCTAATATATAGAAAAAATCAGTATTGGGAATGGATTTCAGTGGACGATAATCCTGAATTTATGTATTCATTATCAGGTGCTTTAGGTTTATCGAGAGAATATATTAGGCGAAATCACGGAGCATGGTTAGTTAATATTACACAACCATCTAATTATACTGCTTTATCCTCATCAGACAAAAAAATACTAAATGATCAACTTGATGAAATGATTAACAATAAATACACATTTATAAATTATAATGGTTTACGAAGAGATAGATTTAAACAACTAACAAAAAACTTTGAAGATAATATATTTGATAATGCGGTTGTAATTATTGATGAGGCTCATAATTTAATCAGTAGAATTGTTAATAAAATCAATAAAATGTCTAAATTTTCGCAAAAGAAGCGTGGTCCTGGCACTGCTGTTCCTCAATCATTATCGCTTTTGTTGTATGAATTTTTACTTAGAGCAGATAATACTCGTATTGTATTATTAACAGGAACGCCTATCATTAACTATCCAAATGAAATTGGAATTTTGTTTAACATTTTACGAGGGTATATTAAAACTTGGAGTTTTGTTTTGAATACTGAAACAAATAAAAAACTATCAAACGACACATTACAAGAGCTTTTTAACAGAGAAAAGGTTCTCGATTATATTGATTATATTCCAAGTTCAAAAACATTGACAGTAACGCGAAATCCTTATGGATTTGAAAATAAAATAACAGCATCTTCTGGATATAAAGGTGTAACAAATGAAAGGAAAGAAAAACGAAACGCAAAAGGAGAAATTGAACGTGATTCAAAAGGACATATTGTATATGACGAAAGAGGCCAAATAACTGATGTAGATTTTATTCAACGCATTGTTAAGATTTTGAAAAAAAATGACATTACTGCCGTCGCGAAAGGCACAACATTTTCAGTAAATACCGCATTACCAGATACATTAGAAGAATTTGTTAATATATTTTTTAACAAAGATACTGGAAACATAACTAATGTTGATAAATTTAAACGCAGAATAATAGGGTTAACCTCCTATTTTAGATCAGCACAAGAAGATTTATTACCAGCATATGACAGAGACCACGATAGGCACGAAGTATATATTCCTATGAGCGATTATCAATTTAAAATTTATGAAGATTATCGTCACGAGGAAAGAAAAATTGAAAAGCCTAAAAAAAAATCAGTAGCTGTTGTTAATGCTGATGGACTTTTTAATGAACCATCGTCAACATATCGGATTTTTTCACGTTTAGCGTGTAATTTTGTAATGCCAACTCCGCCTGGACGACCAAATCCTTCTCAATATAGAGCAATCGCTGAAGCAAAAAAAATGGATAAAGTATTTGAATGGATGAAAGAAACCCATTTTAAAGAAATGGATGAATATGACGAAGATATAAAGGAAAAATTTGAAGTATTTAAAGAAGAAATTCCAGAAGATAAATGGATTAGTGATAATGTTATTATTAAACAGGGGCTTGATAGATATTTAACTTCATACTTTACTAACAATAATCGGGAACCTATTCGCACATATTTTGAAAAAATAGATTATGGATGGCTTTTTGACAAAACTCAGCCTCAACAAGTTGAAATCGCAGAAGATAAGGTATCAAAAGCAGAAGATAAGGTGTTAAGAGCAGAAGATAAGGCAGCAAGAGAAAAATTAAAATCTAAGGTTGCGCAAGCAAAAGCAGAAGAAAAAGCCGAAAAAGAAAGATTAAAATCTAAGGTTGCACAAGCAAAAGCCGAAGAGAAACAAACTAAGGCTGAAGAGAAACAAGAAAAGAAGGCTGAAGAGAAGACACAAAAAGAAAGAAAGAAGGCTGAGGAGAAACAAGAAAAAGAAAGGTTGAAGGCTGAAGAAAAGGAAAGAAAGAAGGCAGAAAAGGCTTCCAAAAAAGGAGGTGATGGTTCAGATTCAGATTCAGATTCAGATTCAGATTCAGATTCAGATTCAGATTCAGATTCAGATTCAGATTCAGATTCAGATTCAGATTCAGATTCAGATTCAGATTCAGATTCAGAT
>Ga0315284_10013937_pt1 | contig 11459 bp, 7 predicted proteins | sample YL17G09_16_MG_FD_203696 | JGI IMG/M metagenome (GOLD analysis project Ga0315284, IMG submission 203696) | Sediment microbial communities from Yellowstone Lake, YNP, Wyoming, USA - YL17G09_16 | ecosystem: Environmental > Aquatic > Freshwater > Lake > Sediment | place: USA: Wyoming | collected... | reverse complement strand
CTTCGATTGATTTTATCAAACTGGATGTAGATGGCCATGAATATTCTGTTCTTATGGGGGGTAAGGAAACCCTGAAAACCTTTACTCCAAAAATCCTGATGGAATTTGCACCATACTTATTCGACGCTGAGGAATTTGAAAAAATTCTGATCTTTCTTAAAGAATTAGACTATAGTCTTTTTGATGCGAATACCGGAAACGAATTACTTCTGAATCCAGAGTATCTGAAGAAGATCATCCCTACAGGTGGATCAAGAAATATATTATTGAAACCTAACTAAAAGAATGAAAAGATGAGGTTATGAAAGTGACGGAAAAACAAAATTTTTTTTATTTTTTTACCATTCTTATTGAAATACTTCTTTGTGGAATGTTTATCGCTATTTTCATCTATTTCGGGATGATTTCTCCTTCTTTTCATTCGTTCTGCTCACAATTGTCGCCTCTTGGTTTTCTTCTTTTTTTGCTTTCAATTCTCGTGTCTATTGGTACGATCATTTTTCCCCTGGTGGGAAATAATCTGGATTTTTTTTTAAAAAGCAGAATTTTTCCCCCATTGAATGAACGACGCATCATTTTTATTCTGATGACGCTTGGAATTTGTCTCTATTGTATTCCTTTATTCACTACCTGGAGCACAGGAGAACTTCATCTTGGCAATGTCGGGGGGCTGCTCCCGATTTTCGATGCGGGACTATATTACAGCGGCGCAGAACACGTTCTGGATCTTGGAAACGTTTCCGGGTGGAATGAAAAAAGGCCAATTACATCGATTTTTCTTGCAACCCGATTACTTCTGACAAATTTTGATTTTCGATCTACCCTGATCCTTCAGGCAATATTAGCCGGCATTTCCGCGTTTATTGTGGCTCTCTCAGTATCAAGAACCTTCGGGAAAAGTTCTGGCTTCGTTATGTTTGCAGCGCTTTTTGCGTTCTCAGCATTTTATCTTTCTGATAACATGAGTGAAAGTCCCGGTTTTATTTTCGCGTGTCTGTCCTTTTCCTTACTCTGGCTGGGTATTTTTAATCGTAATCGAATTTCGTTCCTTTTCGGTGTCTTTTTTTTAACGATTAGTTTTGTGACACGGCCTGGACCATTTCTCATTTTCCCGGCGATTATTATATTTGCCGGGGTATTTTTTAACGACAAAAAAAGATTCAGCTGGCGAAACTCATTTCTGTCAACACTCGTTATCGGTGCAGGTGTATTCCTGAGTCAATGTATAATCTGGCTCTATGGGGAAGAAAAGGGCTTCATGAGTGGAAATTTCGCTACGATATTATATGGTCTTGCCGCTGGGGGAAAGGGCTGGCAGCAGTATATGGTGGATTTTCCCTATCAATATGCACATTATTCAGAAAATGAACTTTATGCATTTCTCTATTCAAAATCTTTTGAATTGATTAGTGCGAATCCGCAACAATTTTTGAAAACAATACTTGGGTTATATATTATTCTACCTATGAATTTTTTTAATGATTTATATGACATCACCCTCTTTTCAACTTTTAAAGTCTTATCAGGTTTTGAGTACGTTATTTTTTCCATCGCAATAATTCTTATTATTATTGGCATATTCAGATTTTTTCTCTATTCTCCTTTGCAACCAATTAAGATTTTATTTTCTCTGATTTTTCTTACCACATTTATTTCTATGCCTTTTTATTTCCTGGATGGTACAATACGGACGTTGGTTATCCTGACTCCCTATTTTGGATTGGGGGCGGTAATTGGTATGATTGGATTAAGGTCCCGTTCAGATATTTCGAAAAAAACTTCGGGTCTGAATGCTCCTACATCTTTTACATTTACCATTCCGGTAATTATTGGCATTATAATAATAATCTCTTTATTTCTTACACCTGCAATAGGTCCAATGATAAAACATGATTTATTGAATGATAATCCCGAAAATTCTCAACCTGTATGTACTCAAAATGAAACGTTTTTTTTAATGCGTGTGGATGCCGGAATACCTTATCTGGAAATAATGAATGAAAATTCAACAAGTCCTCCTTTTGCCCCTCTTTTGAATCCGAACGATCGTATTATCAACCCTCTCGAATCGTTTTATTTGAGTCATTATTATGATTTGACCGATTTTATTCATGGTAATGATTCCCCTTTTTTATTCTGGGGGTACGCTCTGAATCATCATACCGGGGTGTTTATTCTTTCACCGAAAGAAATTATCGGGTCCCGTCATCGGACTATTCAATTTTGCGGGGAATCAATTAATTCTACACAACCCCGCGGTTTATGGGTTTACAGGCTTAATCAAAGTAGTATGAAATAAAATCTCTCTATTTTATTGAGTGTATCGTCCCAATCTAATCTTTACACTTTGTTTGTAAAATAATTTATTTTGTTAGAGGTTTTTTATTTTTGAGTGGTAGACTTTACCAAATCATCATGTTAATAGTTTCACAACTTCTCTATATTTTTTGCAACAATAATTGTAAAATCGCTGGATAATACGTTTTCAGAAATCAGTAAATCTTCAATATATCCCAACATTTTGAGGATACAAATATCTTTCTCGTTTGACCCATCAAAGTTATCAACAATTCCATATAATAATAAATGTAAAATTGTTCCCCCGTAGTCAATACGTTCAATTATTTCAAAGTTTTGAGAAAGGACGGATACTATTTCACTTGACCTGATCGCTTCTGAAGGGTCAAGATTATTCATCGATTCTATTGACGGTTTATCCACCTTTGTTTTAATTTCCTTCGAAATTCTATCAATTTTCAAATCTGTGGGTAAAAGATTCAGTAGATCATTAATAATTTTTAACTGTTTTTCATTCCATTGAAATTGAGTGGGTCCAATGAACTCATTAATAATGAGTAATCCGTCGCTCTTCAACCCTTTTTTTATTTCATTGAAGATATATTCTAATTTCTCAAAATGATGAAGTGCACTTCCGATAAAAACAATGTCGTATTTATTTTTTTCAAGGATAATCTCATTAATATCTTTATGATGATAGTGTATAAACGATTCAAGATTATTATTTTTACAAAATTGTTCTGCCACTTCAATCGAGTTTTTTGAATTATCAAAAGCATCAATCTGTTGGCAGATTTTATATTGGATAGCGTGACGTTCAAGGGAACCATCGCCGCATCCCAATGATAACCCCATATTAAATGGAGTTTGAGCATATTTTTCTTTTATCCATGCAATCCACTGTGTTGCTGGGATCTTTTTATCGTATGAAGGTAATTTTTTCAAACAAAATTCCTGAACAAGCGGCGAAACCATCCAGTGTATATAATCTTTGTTTTTCTCTCCATGAATTCGGATATGAGTATCCCAGAATTCCGATGATTTTTGGATTTCGTCTCGTTTCATCAAAACCTATCTCTCAAACAAGCGATTTTTATTCATAAAGCAAATTAATCCAATCCCACATTTTTGAAATGCCCTCTCCGATTGATATTTTTGGGAACCATCCAGTTTCATTTCGGATTTTTTGTATGTCAAGAATGATTTTTGTAATATAGAGACCTGGATCGTTTACATAGTTTGGAGAAATTTTTTTGCCTGTGACTTCTCCCATAATATTAATCAATTCATTAAGAGATGTTCCTTTACCATATCCAATATTATAAATTTTACTTTTATTTTTAATATTAACAATTGCCAGTGTAGCATCAATTGCATCTTTAATATAAATGTAGTCTCTTAATGAATTTCCGTCACCATAAATTGTTGGGGTTTCATTATTTCTGATTTTGTTTAAAAATATAGGTATAACCCCTTGATTGCCAAACGGATTTTGTCGTTCTCCATATGGATTTGAATATCTTAAAATTACATACTCCATGCAACCTTGGCGATGAAAATATTCAAGATATTTTTCGATAGCGAGTTTGGATATCGCATAAGGATTTACCGGGTTTGTAGGTGACAATTCATTAATCGGGATTTCAGTCGGTTCCCCGTAAATTGTTCCACCGGAAGATGAAAAAAAGATTTTTTCAACATCATTTTTTTGTGCAGCCTGAAATAATTTTATCGATCCGATAATATTTGTCTCAACATCAAATATAGGGTTTCTCGCTGAGGTTGCGGGATTCGTTGTTGAAATATAATGAAAGACATAATCGACATTTTTCATGGCATTATTCAAATCATTTTCATTGAGAAAATTCCCCTTTATCGTCTCAATCTTACCAAGGTGTGAAATATTTTTTTTACCATGATTAAAAGTATCAAAGATACTTACCTCATATCCATTGGCAATCAGCCCTTCCGCAAGATGCGAGCCAATAAATCCATTTCCTCCAAATATTACACAATTTGTCATTGTAATTGTAAATATCAGTTTTGTTTTCTAACATAAATATCTTGTAACTGTTCAAAAGAACAAACATTACTCACTCTCTTCGCTTAAGACCTCAAACAATGTTTTTCTCTTGCGGATTATTTTGTCGAATCGAAATACTACAATGATTTGTTTTTGTTGATGAGAAGTCAAACAAAATTCATATATTTTGGATAAAGCAAAATTGATTTAAGAATGGTTTGTGTTAATTTTCATATTTTTCGATATTATTTTCGTTGTCATTTACTGTCATGTTTATCTGAATCCTTTTCTTTCTGATTTTCTCTATGGGATCCATTACCCATACAACAATAAAAACCGAATAAACGACTGTAAGGATAATAACACAAGTTTTTCCGAAATTGCTATCAAGATTAAAATTGATAAAAATTGGAACAAGATTTAAGAAAACAACATGCGAAAGAAAAACCGGATAGGATAATTCAGAAAAAAAGCGATCGATTTTTTTCATTTTATTTGACAATAAAAACAAGATCGGTAAAGATATGGTTAATATCACAAAAAACACCCATTCTTTGAGAGAAAAACAGAAATAGATTACATCGGGGATATACTGATAAAGAAGAATGAAAGAAATTACGATTAAAGGTATTAAATAGAAAAAAGAATTCATTTCCTTAACAAATTTTTTGTGGCTATAAACTTTGTACGCAATTGCTCCAAGCATGAAAAAAGCTAATTCTGTCGGGAAAAAACGATCCGCCCAAGGATTATAATAATAACCAAAATAACAAAGAATAATCCTTAAAAGAAGACTTGATGCCAGTACTCCTATCAAAACAGATATTTTTTTTCGGAGGATAAATGGTGCAATTAAATAAAAAATCAATTCGATACTTAATGCCCAGCCTTGTCCGATGAAAATGTAATTGATGGCATCGGACAAGGGTGTTGCAGTAAAAAATAATTGCCCGGTGACAAGATTGACACTAAAAAAAGATATCGCAGCGATTCCAAACATCGTCAGATTTGCTACGGTGAAAATAAGCAGAGAAGTTATACTTAAATTTTGAACAAAATAACTATTCAGATATATCCAATTGCCCCATTTTAAAAAACCAAGGTATGATACGAGTATTGCAAAAATCAATGTTATGAAGTATGCAGGATATAATTTCAAGTATCGATTGGAAAAGAATAAAGAATAGGTTTTTCTGTCTCTAACCAAATATTTCTCGTTAATTACAAGAGCCATATAAAAACCGGATATTATAAAAAAAGCTTTTACAACTACAGAACCATTCATGCCAAAATAATTAAAAATTGAGTTATCCGGCAGATGATAAATTACCAATTCTAAAGCCAATAATATCCGGATAATACCCATTATCATGAAATTCCAAGAATTATTCACGGTTTTACTGATTTAACACTTTTTAATTGGTGACGAATTGGCAATTAACGATAAAATTTGGTCTCTGGAATTCCGCAGTCTGAATCCGGGAAAAGAAATCTCGAGGCGCTTCTGAAGATCATTGTAATTTTAGTACTTTGATATAAACACGAACTTCTAACCTTGACTTTCGAACAAAGGATGAAGGTTATTCCACGGTTTTTCCACGAAATGTTGGAATTAAATTCGGCGTCTGGTAAAGGAATTTAATATATGGCCCCTCTTACCCTAACCTGAGAGTAATTTGGCCGCTTTTGCATTCTCGGTTTATTCTGGAATTTTAAAAAAGGCTTTTTTTATTTGTTTTTATAAATGGAATATAAATTCTCATACTCAAACGCCTCCTCTTCAATTCTCGGAGGGGACCGGATATTAGCTTTTAACTCATTTAAGATCTCAACGTTTTTACTGATTTTTGTAATAATTTCTGAAAGATGTTTCGAATTTTCTGTTAATGAATCTGAATATCCTACGGTAAAAGTAAATCCATTATAACCATCTTTAATGATCTCTGTCAGACCCCCAAGATCACTTACTATGGCAGGTACATTGTGCGCCAGAGATCGGAGGAGTACGAGCGGTGAATTCTCCCACCACAGTGAAGGAACCGCAATAATATCCACACTATCGAGTATTCCTGGCATTTCTTCATAATCATATTTCCCACAGAATTCTATACTTGGATGTCCTTTTGAAATTTTTTTTAGAATTGCAAAATATTCCGGATCAGAAGAGGTATCTCCATATATTTTCATCCTGATATTTTTTGGGTTTACCTGCATGAACGCGTCAAGAAGAAGAAGTGCTCCCTTATGAGGGCTCAGAGAGCTGATGTACCCAATAGTTATCACAGAATCTTTCGTATAAGTTCTGACATTTTTTCGGACATTTTTGTAATCCTTTCCAAATCGTATTATGTGAATATTTTGAGAATAGCCTTTGTTCTCGAACATCATCTTCAAAAAAAGAGTTGCAGATACGACCGCCGCAGCATATTCGAATACCACACCGGTCTGTTGAAATCTCTCCGGGATTATATCTTTCCAGAATCCTCCCCCATAACATTCCCTTTTACAACGTAATCCATCATTCGACCCTTCACACAAAACCCCCCCCTGTGTGATCGCTATTCCCCGGGGACACATCAACCAGAAATCGGTGAGCGTAAGGATGACCGGAATTTTTCGCTTTTGAGCGCTTCTTACTATCTCCCCGATTCGCATCAAATGGCAGCAGTGAATTATATCAAAATGGTTTTTTGCAAGGATATCATCCATGATTTCCGTTAATTGCTCATCAAAAATTGAAAAACTCACAAGATTGGGAGTTTTATTTTTATGCCGTACAGCGACTACGGGAACCCCCTGATAGCGATACTCCTTGATGAGAACACCACAACTATCGGTGAAACCCTCGCTTTCACTTACTGCATACGTGAGCACCTTTACACGATGGCCCATTCTCTGCATCTGCTTGCATAAATTCAGCACAAGCCTTTCTGTACCTGTATAATGATTTGGAAAAAACTGATGGACCGTAAAAAGGATGTTCATTAGACACCTGCGGAAAGCTCTGCATTTATTGCTACCATTTCACTATTCAGATCACCGTTTAATGCTTCACGAAGATAATAGCTGGCCACGCTAGCACCGGCTATAACCGCAAATATTTTGTAATAACTTTCTCTCAATTGTTCTTTCTTATCTTCCAGTGTATCATATATGTCAAGATATTCAAAAAAATTGTTAAGAACCCATTCATATTGATCAAAGATTAATTTATTTTGAGCCATATTGGAATTATCCGGTCGATTATTGAGATATTTCGTAATAGCAAGAATTGAACTATCCAAGCAAAGACCTTTGTTTTCGAACTCTGGTTTATTTCTCTGACTGTACTTAAAATAACTTAATAAATCGAAGCGAATTTTTGCAGATAATTCACGTGGTGATAGAGTGAGTGATGCATTTTCAATTGAATCAATTATCAAATTGAGAGAATTGTATAATGTAATAACAGAGCCCAAAATCTCGGATAAGGTACAACCTTTGGATATTTCCTGTGTCTGATATCCTACGATATCAGCTACGGTTTTTGTATCCACATATGAACGTTTCAGGAAATAGCCGGGATCGCGGTTATGAGAATGTATCACACCGATGGAAAAAAAGAATGCATTTTTGTAACCTGCCTGAATTAATCTCTTTCCCAAATCCAGATCTTCTGATGACTGGATTTTCTTGAACCGGAATTTTTCAAAAATATCTTTTTTTATGATACATGACACATCATCCAGACCTGCAAGTCTGCGTTTTTCTTCACCAGGAAGGGTATTAAAATCGACATCCGTATGGCAGATTCTGTCATGACCCGCATCGAGGGTATAAAAATAGTGCTGCCATAAACCAAAGCAGGCAAATAAATCAGCGTCGCTTCTGGGAATCTGTTTGCATGTTGCAGCAGCAATCTTCGGATCACTTTCCAGGACTTTAATCATCGAATAAAGCCAGAAATCTCCGATAGGAATTGCATCCTGAACCAGAAAACAGAAATAATTACCTTTTGCCTTTTCTGCGCCAAAATTTCGCGTAGCTCCATGATTAAAATCTTCCGGATTGATTTTGTGGATTTGAGATCCAAATTTTTGGGCATCATCGAGAGTCGTATCGCACGATCCGCTATCGATAACGATTATTTCGATTTCCTGAATCCCCTTCTGACCGTTGATTTTTTCAAGAACCCTCGAAAAATCGGGACCTGCATTTTTTGTTGGTATAATTATTGAAATGCAGGTTTCAATGACTTTTGGAGTATCAGGTTTTGGAACCGGAGTTATTTTTTCCTTGGGGAAATACACTTTTTTTCGGACGATTGATTTATGAAAAATTTTTTCTTTAAACTGCAAATAAAAATTTTGCCACCCTTCATTTACGAGGATTCGTGTTCCTTTTAATCCAAGTTCATAGTGGTTTCGCCTTCGTGTATTAAGGGGCAACAACCTTTTAATGACTCGGTGGTGAAATTTTGCAACCAATTTAAATGAAATACTGTTTTTAATTAAATCATTTTCATCTTTTAAGGATCGCAAATGAGAGTTAATTTTCTGAATTTGTTGATCTCTATCTAGCACAGACTGTTCCAGAGAATGAACAATTACCAAAGAATCACTGAGTTGTTTATTAATTTCCAGGAGTTGCAGATCTTTATTTTCGATTGCGTAATCTTTATTTGCGATAATCTGATTAAGATTGGAAACATGATTTGTTAAATCCCCGAGTTGCAGATCTTTATTTTCGATTGCGTAATCTTTATTTGTGATAATCTGATTGAGATTGGAAACATGATTTTTTAAATCCCCGAGCTGTAGATCCAAAGACAAAATTTTTGTGATATTTTGATTGACACGATTGTTTAAAAGAGCGATTTCAGTATTCGATCTGTCAATTAAATAGCTTTTTTGAATTTTTTTCTTATTGATTTCAGTATTGGATGTTACTGCGATGAAATATGCAGATTTTTTTTCAGTCTCTTTCGTGAAAGAAAACTGATCATTCACCTGATCAATAAAAAATTCACTACAAACATCTGATCCCTTGATTGATGTTGGATAAATCGAAGATCCGGAAAAAATTCGTTGACCAAATATATAGATATTTAAAAAATATTTTTTAAGAAAGTCAGAAAATTCATTATAATTTAATTCTTTTTGATGGAAGGGATTACAATATCCACTGTCATTTGTGTATGTCTGTTTATTGGGTGTTGATACTAGTAAGAAGCCATCGTCCTTTAATAATCGTTTAATCTCTGAAAAGAGGATGTCATGTTCTTTAACATGCTCCATTGCTTCGAAACATACAATCACATCATATATTTTCTCTCCTTCTATTGGTATATCAAGAATTGAACCTGCTTTGAATTCGATATTTTCTTTTTTATAGGTTCTTTTTGCATGTGCCACGGTGTCGATATCTATGTCAACACCAACGACAGAAGCGGCTTTTTCTGATAGAATATATGTGCCATAACCCTCGCCAGAAGCAAGATCGAGTACTTTTTTTCCTTTCACAAAGTGCGACGCAAAAGCATACCGGTGAAGATGTTCATAATGAATTTCCGCTCCGCAGATTGAGGGATCAACAAAGGGTAAATATCGTTCTCCTGTCCATTCAAGCATCATTATTCACCGTTTCTTAAAATCTGTAAAAAGAACGTATTTGCAAAGTAAATTAGTAATTTCAAGGGGCATCATATGATAAATAGTATTTGAGATAGACACATATGAATTTTCATAAGAAAATTTTGGCGATACTGGTTCCAATCAAATCATTGTTGGTATAGGGAATTCAATGAATATCATTGGAGAAAGATTTGACCAATTCTTCATTAATAAGTTTGCTAGTTGCATCATTATTTTAAGGCATAAAATGAATTATTATACGTTAGCATTATGACAATAAAAAAAATAAACCAACTTCTACCAAGTATTTATCTAAGAAACGAAATCGAATTAATGGTAAATAAGTATCCGGAATGGTTTTATAAGTTTGAGTTTGTAAATGGTGCTTCAACAAAGAACCCGGATCAAAAAACAAATGCAATTCATACCTCCCGCGCAGGAATTATTTTTCCATTTCTTGATGAATTGTACGAAGGTAAATGGCAGCAGATTGACTGCCTGGATATTGCTTGTAACCAAGGTTGGTTCTCATCACAAATAGCGATTCGTGGCGCTCATCAGGTAACCGGCATCGATATCCGGGAAAGTCATATAAAAATGGCGAATACGATAAAAGATTTAACCAATTTGACAAATCTTAATTTCAAAGTGCAGGATTTTCTAGAAATTGAGACGAAATCATGTGAAAAAGCGGATTTAGTCTTGTTCCTAGGAATTTTATATCATTTAGATAATCCTTTACAAGCTATCAGGAAAATCCGTTCTTTAACAAAAAATTTGTGTATCATCGAAACTCAAGTAGCCAAATCGAATCCTGAACTTGAATGTTGCTGGGGTAGCGATCCTAAAAATCGTAAAGGACCTGCATTAGCATTGATCGAATCAGACAAAGGGCATGTCGGATCGGATAAACCCCTTGTTTTAGTACCGACGCTCAATGCACTTTACAGAATGCTTTATTCATCCGGTTTTGACCACTTATTCCTTGGAATTCCAACGGAAACTATGGAAGAACAATTTCAGAATTTTGATCGAGTTATTATATTCGCCCAGGTTGATGATTGAAAAAGGAGGGAAAAAATATACGATCTTGAGGTGAAATAAACACTATACAAATTTTTTTCTTCAACTTTCTAAAGGAATCGTGCGATAAAATCATCAATTGCGTTCGATTGAAGGATATCTGAATGTTTGACAATCTTTTCTATACTCCAATTCCACCATTGGATCTTTTTAAGTGCAGAAATCTGTTCTTTTGAGAACCTGTACCTGATGTGTCTGGCAGGATTCCCTGCTACAACTTCATAATCATCGACATTTTTAGTTATAACTGATCCGGCACCTATTACCGCACCATCCCCGATTATAACTCCTGGCATGATAATTGTCTGATACCCTATCCAAACGTCGTTCCCTATTCTAATATCCCCTCTTCCAGTTGGATGTTCTGGATTTTTTGGAATACCTTCAATTAACTCTCCAAATGGATACGTGGATATCCAGTCGGTATTATGATTCCCGTCAAC
>Ga0315284_10013936_pt1 | contig 11459 bp, 8 predicted proteins | sample YL17G09_16_MG_FD_203696 | JGI IMG/M metagenome (GOLD analysis project Ga0315284, IMG submission 203696) | Sediment microbial communities from Yellowstone Lake, YNP, Wyoming, USA - YL17G09_16 | ecosystem: Environmental > Aquatic > Freshwater > Lake > Sediment | place: USA: Wyoming | collected... | reverse complement strand
CAGGGGGTGAGCTTTTGAATAATCATAGGAATGCCAGCAATCCCAGGGGAAGCCTGCGGAGATCGTATGAGCTGGTATGCCTTCGTTCAACAGCTCCTTTCCTGCTCTCCACCTGGTCTGATTCCAGGCCATAAAGTCCTGGCAGATCACGAGGGAGAAGAGGAAGAAGAGAAAGAGCAGCGGGAGGAGAATCTTTTTCTCTGTCTGTTCCTTTTTCTGGCCTTCGAGAAGCACGATAAGGAAGAAAGGCAGGACAGTAATGAAATACCGGCTGTACCACTTGCGGGTAACAAAGAGGAAGAGAAGCTGGAAGAGGCCGATGGTGAGGAGAAGGAAAAAGGGTGAAGGGGCGGAAAACCTTTCCTTCAGCATCGGCCATTGCTTTATGAGGAGGTAGACAAGTAAGGTGATAGAGAAGACTGAGGCGAAATCGATCAGCTTGAAGAAAAGGATGAGGATATTGAATATCCCCCGGATTCCATATTCTGAAATAAAGGCAAATTTAAAGCCATCTGCCCACTGGTAGATGGATGGAAACAGGCCTACATGTTCAAAAAAGAGAAAGAAGAGCATGCCGGAGAGAAGAAAGAGGATGAAGAACAAATAGGTTCCTTTTTCAGCGCTCAGCAACTTCGATATATAGGCAAAACTTAACGGTATGAGGGAAAAGCCAATGAACTCCAGAATGACAAAAGGCCGCCACAATAGTTTAAAGAGGAGAAGTTGCGGCTTAAGAAGATTCTCTTTGATTTCATGTGCGTGTTTGAATGACTCAGCGGTCTGGCCGTGGATTACGTTCAACCAGTAGATGAAGATGGCAAAGGTGATCAGCGGCAGTGCTATGGCAAGAAATCCCCTTTTGGCCGCCTTTTTTTTATCCATTTCCTTTACCGCCAGGTAGATGCAAACAGCAATCGGTATGAGCAGACCATTCTGCCTGATAAGGAGGGCGAGGGAAGAAACGATTGAGCCAAGCAGGAAGAAGAGATCCCGATCATCTTTCTCCCCTTTGAAAAAGAAATAGGCTGCAATGATGAGGAGAGAAAGGAAGGGGATGTCGGTAAAGAAGGTGAAGGTGAGAGGGAATGAACAGGGATTGACGAGGAGGAGCAGGGTCGTGCACAGGCTTGCAGAGTACCCGTGCCCCAATTCACGAACCAGGCGGTAAAAGAAGGCCAATCCAACAAAGGAGATGACTAGGGTAGACAGCCTCATGGTTGCAAACGAGAAACCGAAGAGGTAAGAAAAGATCCATCCCCACCAGACCTGGGAAACTAAGCTCGGGGCGGTCCAGTCAGTAAATCTCATCTGACCGGTGGAGAAAAAGTTTTTCACCGCCCAGATGTAAGACCAGTCATCATCAATGGGATAGGTTTCATAGGCATAGAGAAGGAGTACCATGAGAACAAAGAACGCGGCGAGAATGCAGATTGCAAACAGATCGTTTCTCTTCATTGCGTTCTCCTTTGACATGGGCCCTTCGCTCATTAAGATTTGACTTTGAACCCGTTCCCCTTTATGATTCCTTCAAACCGGGTGTTACACGGTGCGCTTATCACGATTCTTTAATACAAAAAAGATGATTTGAAAAGAATTATTTAAGATGGATCGATCCCGTTATCCTCTTGCTTCCCCCTTTATCCTGATTGGCCTTCTTACAATTTTCCTCTTACTTTCTTACCCGAGAATATATCATGTTTTTCCCCTGGATGATACGTACATCCACCTGGTCTATGCCAGGCATCTGGCCCAGGGATTAGGTTTCTCGTTCAATCCAGGCGAACCAAGCATGGGAACCACCAGTCCCCTCTGGGTTATAATTCTCTCCATCTTTTTCCGCCTGGGGCTTGATATCTATTATTCAACCATCTTCTTCTCTCTCATTCTCTTCCTTTGCTGCGGCCTGCTGGTTGGCTTGATAACGAAAGATCTCCTTTCTGATATTCCTGGGGAAGGAGAAAAAATAGAGTATCCCCTCATCCTCTTTAGTACATCCATGTACCTCTTGAATGGAAATATCCACTGGTACCTCTTCTCCGGCATGGAGACGCTTCTCGTCCACTTTTTTTCCCTTTTCAGCATCTACCTCTACCGTCGCCATGGCCTTACCGTGAAAACTGGCCTGTCCCTGGGATTGCTCCTCCTTACCCGCATTACCGAGGGAACTCTGATTTTGGCGATCGTGATTGTCGACCTTTTGCAGAACAAAAAAGGGTATAGAGGTTATTTAACAATGGTATTGGTATATATGCCTTACCTCATCTTCAGTTACCTGGTAACCGGTGACCTCATCCCTACTACTGCCCAGGGCAAGACTATTACTTGGGTGGATGGCGAATTTCGACCTGCCCGGACGGTTTCATTTCTTTTAGCCTGTTTTAAATATCTCTTTTTTTATAATCCCCAAATCTTTTCTCTCTTATTGCTCATACTTTTCGTGTTTGGCTTTAAAATATGGTTACTGGTAAGGAAGAAGAAAAGTTTCAAAGTTATAGAGCAGGTAAAAAAACACCATCTTCTGTGGCTCGTTATCTTGTGGGGAATATTCCATATAGGCATCTATGCCCTTTTTTTCCGCACAATGGCTCATCACTTGAGGTACATATCCGGGATTTTTCCGATGATCGCCATTCTTTCCACCTATGCCTTAGCGACATTAGAAGAGAGATGGAAAAATTTGGGAAAGTATTTGGTGCCTTTTTTCATGATAGCAGTTCTTATCATTAATATCCTTAATCTCACATACTGGAAGGAAGTTTATCGAGGGAACATTGAACAGATAGAGAAGGTGTATATTAAAGCAGCAGAGTGGATAAAGAACAATACCTCTCCTTCAGACCGCATAGCAGGTTTCGACATTGGTATTATCAAGTATCTCTCCAATCGTGAGATCATCGATTTAGGAGGTCTGGTGAATCCGGAAGTCTATCCTTACCTACTCGCACGTAATTGCGGTGAATATCTTCGGTACAAGAAGGCTAACTATGTCATGTACTCCTGTTTCCCTGACTGTGACATCTTTACCGGAGTGTATAAGGCAGAATACGGAGAGAAAAAGATGCTGAATCAGAAACAGGTAGCATCCTTCAGCACAGATTATTACAATACTCCAACTATCCTTCACTCATTTGAGCTTGATATCTACCGGATTGAAGGGTGGCTTCCGAGAGATCTTGAAGGGGTACATGAACAGTTCGTCGTAAAAGAAGCACCCTGTAACTTTCCAGTACATTATATCTTTGACGGGAAAATTGAGCTTTTGGGATACGACTTGGATAAGCCTGTACTTACCGTGGTTAGAGGTATGTCCCATGCTATTTATCTCACGTACTACTGGCGAAAAATTACACCTACAGGGAATCCGTTATTTGTCAAAACCACTTTTTCTGATCCCAGAACCCACCAGCTCATCATTGAGCGATATCACAATCCTACCCAAGGGATATATCCCATGTATATTTGGGGACCTGATGAGATTATCAGAGAACGTCACCGCTTTTTAGTGCCTGATGATACTCAACCAGGTGAATATGAGATACGGATCAATCTGGTGGATGATTACCCCCTTGAAGGAATCAGGTGGGGAAGACAAGAGGTGGGTACGTTACTGAAGGATGTGCTCGGTATAAGTTCCATATCTTTTCCCAAAGATAAAGGGGTGAAGAGAGATCTCCTCGTAGGGCAATTCAAAGTCTTACCCTCAGCATTGAAACCAATCAAATTCAAATATAAGAAGATTCATTGAGGCGAATTGTAGCTAAGATAATAATTTTGATAATTATCTGATATCACGATATGATTTTGTAAGTGGATAAAACATTTCCTGGATGTGCGATTGCAAAGATTGATAGAAGAGGCACTAAAATAATTGTAATATCCTCTCATGAAAAAGGCTTTTTATGAATATCCTTGGAATATCTGCATTCTATCATGACAGTGCCGCTTGTTTTATTCAGGATGGCACAATATGCTCTGCTGCTCAAGAGGAGCGATTTACCCGTAAAAAACACGACTTTTCTTTTCCGAAGAATGCCATCAGCTACTGTTTGCAAGAACGTGGGTTGAAAGCTCGGGATTTAGATTATATCGCTTTCTACGATAAACCGTTTATCAAGTTTGAGCGAATACTGGAGACCTATCTGGCATATGCACCCCTTGGGATTCGGTCATTTATTAAAGCCATGCCCCTGTGGATCAAGCAGAAGATTTTTATGAAAGAATTCATTAAGAAGGAACTTGATTACGAGGGGAAAATTATTTTTACTGAACATCACGAGTCCCATGCAGCTTCAGCATTTTTCCCTTCACCCTTCCAGGAAGCCGCATTCCTTACGCTCGACGGAGTTGGTGAGTGGGCTACAGCAAGCTACGGAGTGGGGAAAGATAACGCGGTAAAGATTCTCGCAGAGATTCACTTTCCTCACTCTCTCGGCCTCCTCTATTCGGCATTTACATATTACACAGGTTTCAAGGTCAATTCGGGCGAATACAAAGTGATGGGATTAGCTCCCTATGGTGAGCCTAAATACAAAAGTGTAATTCTCTCAGAGCTTATGGATCTAAAAGAAGACGGTTCATTCAAATTGAATATGAAGTATTTTAATTATTGTGCTGGTTTAACCATGACAAACAAGAGGTTTGAAAGATTGTTTGGTGGGCCTCCTCGAAAACCAGAGTCCCGGTTGACTCAACGAGATATGGATTTAGCCCGTTCGGTGCAAGATGTTACCGAAGAAGTGATGCTCCGTATGGCTCGTCACGTTCACAGAGAAACCGGGGCAAAGAATCTTTGCCTGGCAGGTGGCGTTGCCTTAAATTGTGTTGGTAATGGAAGGATTTTACGAGAGAGCCCTTTTGCAAATATCTGGATACAACCTGCTGCAGGAGATGCAGGCGGTGCATTAGGAGCAGCGTTGTTTGTATGGTATCAGTACTTAGAAAACAGCAGAATTACGGATGGTGAAAAGGATTTTCAGCAGGGATCTTATCTTGGACCATACTTTAAAAATGATTACATTTCTGATTATCTTGAGAAAAATGCCATACCTTGCACCGAGTTGAGCGATGAAGTGCTTCCCGAAAAGATTGCCGATTTGATTGCTGATGAAAAGGTAATTGGTTGGTTCCAAGGGCGGATGGAGTTTGGGCCGAGGGCTCTGGGGACTCGTTCTATTCTTGGGGATGCCCGTTCTTCCAAGATGCAGGAATTGATGAACCTGAAGATAAAATTCCGCGAGAGTTTCCGGCCTTTTGCTCCCTCGGTAATAAAAGAGAGGGTTTCTGACTTCTTTGAGTTCGATAGAGAAAGTCCCTATATGCTGCTGGTAGCCCCAGTGAAAAAGGAGATTTCTCGGGAGATGTCGGATAAAGAACAAAAACTTTTTGGCCTTGACAAATTGTATGTTGTTCGTTCATCTATTCCGGCAGTAACTCATGTGGATTACTCTGCCAGAATCCAGACGGTTAACAAGGAGGACAACCCCCTCTTTTATCAGTTGCTGAAAAAGTTTGATGAGAAATACGGTTGTCCTGTAATCATCAATACCTCTTTCAATGTCCGGGGCGAACCTATTGTTTGCAAACCGGCAGAAGCCTACGTATGTTTTATGCGGACCAATATCGATTATCTTATCATGGGTAATTTTTTGCTCGACAAAAAACTGCAGAAACCCTTAGAAAAGGATATTGATTGGCTCAAAGAATTTGAGTTAGATTAGGAAGAGAACAATGATTATTGAAGAAATCAACAATATCAGGAGTGGAAGAAATGAATTAAGGAAGTTCGGTATTACCATGGGTATCGTTTTGGGTCTTTTGGGAGGTTTCTTTTTATGGCGAGGGAAAACGTACTATTCTACCTTTTTTATAATGTCCACCCTGTTTCTCTTTCTTGGCTTAGTTCTACCGGTACTATTGAAACCCATCCAGAAGATATGGATGGTGTTAGCCCTTATAATGGGCTGGTTTATGACAAGGATTATTCTGATCATCTTGTTCTATCTGATAGTAACTCCTATCGGTCTCTTGGCAAGGTTGTTTGGTAAGGACTTTTTAAATGCAAAATTCGATAGCAATGTATCAAGTTATTGGATTTCCAAGAAGACTGTTACATTTGACAAGAAAAATTACGAAAACCAGTTTTAAGAAAGGGAAGTATCTATGAGTAAACTATCTATTATAAAAGAATTTTGGGATTTTCTTAAAGCCCGTAAAAAATGGTGGTTAGCACCAATTGTTATTTTTTTATTCCTTTTGGGAGCGCTGATTATTTTTACGGAAGGCTCTGCAATAGCTCCATTTATTTATACCATATTCTAAGTAAAACTACTTGCGATAGCCCCCAAAACATCCATTGCCGTAACTCCTTACACCCCTCAGGCTAAGGGTACAAAAATGCACATAAAGGAACAAGGACCTTATTTTAATTTTTAATTGGTAGTGAAAAGAGATATTTTTTATCTTTCGTTCACTAACGATTTTCAGTAACTTTACCTGATTAAGCCTAATTCAACTATTTTGTTTAAAAATAGTTTTGCTTTAAGTTCATGGCCTTTATCAGTCATATGAACTGAGTCTGTAAAAACTTTACGTTTACCTCTAAAAGTGGGGTATTGATCAACGAACGGTATCGAAAATTTTTCAGCCGTTTCTTTGATTATTCCATTGAATAGCTCCATAGCATCATAATAACTTCTTTCATCAGCATACTGTTTTTCATTAATTAAGAAGCTTTTATTAAGGCACAAGACATCTTTATCACTGTCATTGTTTGGGCTGTAACAGTGTGCTTGATTGGAGAGGATCAGCTTGATCCCTTCGGACTGGGTTATTTCAATGAGCGTTTCTAGATTTCGTCGGAATGCATGCTGGCTTTTAAAATCGTTAAAATATATTGCTTCCAGTTTTGGTTGTCGTAGGTCAGCAAAAAGGAAACTTCCCACAAATTCCTCAAATAATTTGGGATAGCGCACTGTCCCCAACGGACCATAGAAATGTCCATAATCTTTTCTATAGGGACTTTGAGCAAAAGGAGGCATTGTAAATGAGGAGAACACATCTGCAATCGCCTCACATACAATAATCAAATCTGGTTCCGTCTCTTTAAGCCAAAACAGGTATTCGATAATGAGCTGTTCTGTATTGTAGTAATATTTTCCGGCATTAATTACTTCTATTTTCTTATCTGGATATTTTTCATTTAACATTTTCTGAAGGATTTCTGGATAATTACTTGTGCGGTTCCCTTCGGTTGTTGAACCCCCCAGACAAATGATGCGGTATACGTCTTTTGGTTTTGGAATTATTGCATTCTGTGGTGATGGGGGAGGATGAAGAACGGAATGAAATCTTTTATTCTTTATTGTTTTTAAGTAAAAGTAGTTGGAACCTATTATATAGGTAAAGCAACACATAACAAGTATTAAAAGATAATGTTTTCCTGACAATTTAATTCGTAAAAGTTTCAGATAGTAAGGCACAAAAAATCCGTTAAATAAAATTATCATTGCAACAATACGCATACCTAATGTTGCATGCGGGAAGTATTGATAAATCGTTGTGCTCTGAGAAAGGATGAGTCCAAAAAAGATTATAAAATACAAAATTTCATAGATGATAACTGCAAACGTTGACATATGTTTAGCTATTGAAATGTTGTCAGTCTGGCATAAGCTTGATGTAAGAATGCTCTGGTTTTGTTACTTAATCAAATAAATAACCATCTGATCGGATTAGATTTTATATATGCATTAAGGAAATCCAGTGTTTCGTTTAGAACATTGCATATATAAAAGGAGCAATTGATGGAACTGAAGCAATCGTAATAAACAGGGAGGATAAAAATAAAATTATAATGAGTGGCAGAAACCAGAATTTTTTATGTGTTTTTATATATCCCCATAGATCAATTAAAAAATCCATATCTTCCTCCCAAAATTAAAATGGCTTTTCTATATCTTTAGCCTGTATCGTCTGTTCACGCACCTTTAAAATAGACGCATGGCCTTTTTTCCATTTCTTTATCTGTAGAGGATCTGTTCCGGACATCCTCCTTAAAAGACCAATTGGTGTTATTATACAAAAAAAACACACAATTAAAAGCGCATAGGAAAAAAATGGACCTACAATCTTTGTTAATAGAAACCATACCGGTGCAAATAGGAGTCTGAAGCCATACGGCCAGAAGAGGGAAATGCCCAAAAGAATAATTCCCACAGGTAACAACTGGTAACTACTTTTTAGGTAAGCGATCAAAAAGAAAATGAGTGAAACTGCTATTCCAGTCTCTTGTGCCTGCTTTTGTGAAAGAGTATTCATATGCAATCCTTATCTTATGATAACTATTTAATTTTATCTTTATCCTGTTGTTTTATCCCGATGTCTTTTCTTTCCTATTATCGTAAAAAATCCACCCTCCCGTGCCCCTGAGGGAATCATACTTACCTCTGCAATGAAACGTTCGATACTGTTTCCCGGTTTGTCTGGTCTGAACAACTCCTCAGATGGAGAAAATTGTTCAAATGGTTTTGACTTCGGCACACTCTTGATAAATCGGAAGTTCTCCTTCTCAAGCCAGTCAAACAGTTGCCCTATGGTATGCTTGCCTTCATGCGGAATTTTATATTGATCTCTGAACCATGCTATCCTTTTTTCTGGAGAGCTCTTTTTATCAACATTTCTTTTATCCAGGAACAGGAAGTGATCATTGGTAAGATTAAAGACTATCCTGCGCAAATCTGTATACAGTCTTCCATACCGGTGATACAGACCAATCATAATATATCCGCCAGGTTTCACCAGTCTGCCAATAGACTGAAAGCCTAAAAATGGGTCTGCCGTAGTCATGAGCACGCCACTGCAGATGACCAGGTCAAACGATTCGGGCTTGAAACACGGACGGAATAAGTTCATTTGAATAAAATCTGCCCTCTCTAAACCATGCTTCTCCTTAAATTCATGCCCCAGCCTCAATGAGTTCAGGGTCACATCCGTTCCAATAACCGTACGGTGTGCTATGGATAGAAAATTCGTCAGCTGTCCTGTGCCACACCCGCACTCAAGAATACGCTTCTCAAAACCAATCTGCTCATCCAGTAGCTTCGGAAAAACGCTCTGCCTTGATTTCATGATCAGACTGCTCACATCATCAAAATCATCATAATTCGGAAACGGTGTCTCAGAGTAAAATGCCATCATCGTTTCCGTATAGTCCTCCTTGAAATCCTTTGGATCATTCGGGCAGAACAACATTGGTACGCCATAGGATGTCTTCTTATATGCCTGACGGCACTCAGAACACCCCATCTCTTCCCCCCGTATCTCTATATCTTCCCCGCATTTCGGACAGCAGAGAATATCGTGGTAACGTTCAAACACCGATGATCCCTTTACTCCTTTCTTACTGCCATTTTCAGAAAAAGGCTCTCGCTTTGAAAACAAATAGTCACCAATCACTAAATAATCCATATCTGTGCGCATAAAGCATCGGTATGCCTCTTCTGCCGTACATATGATGGGCTCACCACGTACATTGAAGCTCGTGTTGATCAGTACCCCGATACCTGTCTCTTCCTTAAATGCCTCCAACAGCCTCCAGAACCGCCAGTTTGTCTCCTTATGGACTGTCTGGATTCTGGCAGAATAATCTATATGGGTCACGGCCGGTATCTCTGACCTGATGTGATACAGCTTCTCAAAAAGCATAAGTTCTTCAATGTTATCAGGCTGAGGCTTCCGTAACGCAGCCTTAACCGGTGCCACCAGCAGCATATACGGTGATGCACGGTCAAGATCAAAATACTCTCCTGCATCCTCTGCAAGCACTGCCGGGGCAAATGGCCGGAATTCCTCACGATACTTGGTTTTCAGGTTCAACCGTTTCTGCATCTCAGGATCACGTGGATCCGCCAGAATACTCCGGTTCCCCAATGCCCGTGGCCCCCATTCCATACGGCCCTGCACCCATCCGACAATCTTCCCCTGAGCGATCAACCCTGCTACATCCTTTGCCAGTTCATTATAATCCTCATACCGCTTATACGAAGCATGGTAACGTTCAACAACCTCCAGAATATCGCCTTCCTTTATTCCAGGCCCCGTGTATGCCCCTGCCATCATATCCTGCCCCGTCGATGAAACTACCCGCTCTTTCCCGCACCAGATATGCCATGCCGCAAGCGCTGCTCCCAGCGCACCCCCTGCGTCCCCTGCCGCAGGCTGTATCCACAGTTCCTTGAACACTTTCTCCCGAACCAGTAACCCATTTGCCACACAGTTCAGTGCTACGCCCCCTGCCATAACCAGATTCTCGCATCCTGTAAGTTTCTCTGTAGTCCGGGCAAGCCGCAGTACCACCTCCTCTGTTACCTGCTGGATGGCAAACGCCAGATCCATATACGGCTGGGTAATCTTGTTTTCCTGTTCACGCCGCGGAAGCTTGAACAGTTCTTCCCACTCCTGATCACGGCACATTGTCAGACCTGTTGCAAAATCAAAATACTGCAGATTCAAAAGTAGTGATCCGTCTTCTTTCAGTTCTATAAGTTCCTCAAGAATCTGTTTCTTGAATCGTTCCGTCTGCTCTGTTCCCGCATTACCATATGGCGCAAGCCCCATCAGCTTATATTCTCCACTGTTTACCTTGAACCCGCAGTAATACGTAAATGCTGAATACAGAAGACCAAGTGAATGAGGAAAATCAAGCTCCCGGAGTATTGTTATTTCTTTACCTCGGCCATGCCCTATAATACCGGTTGCCCATTCCCCAACCCCGTCTATCGTCAGAATTGCTGCCTCCTCAAACGGTGATGGGTAAAAAGCACTTGCCGCATGTGAGAGATGATGCTCGGGAAATATAATCCGCGGTCGACAATCTTCTATCTTCTGTAATTCCTTGCGTAGCAACCCCCTCATGAAAAGTTTCTGCTTCATCCATACAGGCATTGCCGACAGATAGCTTGTCAATCCCCTGGGGGCCAGGCTGTGGTAGGTCTCCAGCAGCCGGTCAAGCTTCAAATACGGCTTGTCGTAAAACGCAACCACCTTTACATCATCAAGCCCTATCCCCCCTTCATGCAATATATACCGTACTGACTCACCGGGAAACGAGGGATCGAACTTCATCCGGCTGAACCGCTCTTCTTGAACTGCCGCTACTAACTCTCCATCACGTATCAATGCTGCTGCACTGTCATGATAGTATGCCGATATCCCTAAGATGTATTCGCTCACCGCTTCTCCATCAGGTTTGTTTTAATCTTAAACAACAGTGAATTGCCACGCCTACAAGATGGGGCATCTTTAAAATAATGATAACTTTCGTATCATGTACTGCATGGTTTGTTCATTTCAGTGCTATCCATTGCAATATACCATATCATTGCCTGCCTTCGGCAGGAAATTTTCATTCCCGTTTACAAAACGTGGTATTCAATTTGCCCGGTTCCTTATGTGCCCTGAAC
>Ga0315284_10013935_pt1 | contig 11459 bp, 9 predicted proteins | sample YL17G09_16_MG_FD_203696 | JGI IMG/M metagenome (GOLD analysis project Ga0315284, IMG submission 203696) | Sediment microbial communities from Yellowstone Lake, YNP, Wyoming, USA - YL17G09_16 | ecosystem: Environmental > Aquatic > Freshwater > Lake > Sediment | place: USA: Wyoming | collected... | reverse complement strand
CCGCCACCAAATAGACTAGTTAAGTTACCGAGACCACCAGAATTACCGAGAAATTGACCAATGAGCGACGTTATGGCACCGCCATTAGAGAATAAATCAGCAAAACCTGGAGCTGCGGTCGATCCTACATTTGTTGGAAAATTTGTCGCAAGATTGTCGGTAGCTGGAGCTGGAATACCTAGATCCTGTTTTGGAGCTATGACTTTTGAACCACCAGTGCCGGCCTGATTTTTCGTGCCGTCAGCCGCTACGCCATCTGAGTTATACCCACCCTGTGAATTGCTTGCACCAGATTGTGGCACAGTAATTCTGGGTGGGGGAGCTTCGGTTGGTTTACATGAAATAGATGACATGAGGCCATAGGATAGAACCAGATGCAGCCATAGCAATCCACTCTTTGTCATGTTTGATCCTCTAAAAGCAACAACGCCGCACCGGTGTATCGGCATTTTATCCGAAAAACTTTAGCTTTTTTTTGCAGATGTATCGAATCATTCAAGGACTCGGGGATTATATCTAGCTCTCACCAATCACTTTAAGCGTCGCTTCATGCAGCTGTCCATTGCTAGCGACACCACTGCCTGCGTGGATGTCAGGGTGACCTGCAAAAGTGGTATAGCGCCCACCTGCCTCTTCTAAGATCACTAACATCGGGGCAGCATCCCAGACATTGAGTTGCGGATCGACCATAATCTCGGCGCGCCCGGTGGCAACAAGTGCGTATCCATAGCAGTCGCCCCAACCACGAAATACGCCCGTGGCTTCACAAAGGCGCGTAAACGTACTCACTCTATTGGTATCGACAAAGCTCTGCATCCATGTGGTGCAAAACATAGCCTCTTTTAAATTGTTTACCGTTGATACGACTGCCTTTGTCTTAGCTACCTGGGAAAAGCCACATAGTCCGTCCCAGTGCATACCCCTTTCCCAGTGACACCCAAGACCTCGCCCGGCATAAACGATCTCACCAAGTGCAGGCAGGAAAATAACGCCAACTTTTGATTCTCCGCGATATTCCACGCCGATTAGCGTGCCAAAAAGCGGCACTCCGCGAACAAATGCCTGTGTGCCATCAATCGGATCTAGGTACCAAGTCCAACCACTACTTCCTTCAATTTCGCCATACTCTTCACCAACGATCGCATCGTCAGGAAAATCTTGCGCAATAGCATCACGCAATTGACGCTCGGCCAAGCGATCTGCATCTGTAACTACCGACTTATCTAATTTGGTCTCAACTCGGAGCGAGCTATTTTGAAAGTAGCGTAGAGTTATCGCGCCGGCAGCTTTGGCGGCGGCCACAGCAAACTCCAATCTCTTTGTTGTCGCAACTGATTCTAGGCTGCGCATAAGTCACCTCGCAGGAGTTTCGTTTGGCCTCAGCTCGAGGCGGGCGTCAGGAACCGGCAACCCGCGACGCTGATATTCTTCACTAAGGAAATCCGCCCATTTTTGTCCCATGATTTGAGCCTGCATCACCAATTCACGGCCGGATGCCACATAGCCATAATCAGGCGACGACCAACCGGCCAAGGCCTTTAGCACTAAGATTTTGGTCGGACGAAAGCCATAACGGATCGCCGCGTGCCACAGCGGCTGGTTCAGGATGGCAGATGTCGCATTTTCGTCGAGTTGGTTTAGGCTTTCTGCCTGGACGGGGTCTTCCAAACTCTTCTGGAGCTTACCGACATGCACAGGATAACGAGCGGCAAAACGTGGTGCATCGATGAGCTCCTTAACGACCTGACGACGCGTGGTCACCACATCCGGAAAGCGAACAAAAGAGTCGACATCTTCTACGACAGGAGCATCTAAAGTATCCGCCGTATGAGCCAAGCTCCCTGCAGTACCTAACTCGAGTGCCGCCAGAATATTTGCTGTGCCGTCTTCGACGCCGTCTTCTTCAGCTTGTAAGCGTGGCGATAGCACGTTTTCTGGTCCCGAAATTCTTTGGCGGAAATGAGGCACCAGCAACCCCAAAATCAAGCGACCAATTTCGCGATCAATCGTAAAGGGATCGATCGCCGGACTGGAATAACGCACCGTAATATTTGGGTGACGCTTCCGCACGACGGACGCGGACGTAGGAGCCGTGGGATCTTTAATTAACGTGATAATTACATCTCGCAACTGCGGCAGACGAAGTTCACGAAGTATCGCGTTATAGTTCGAGATCGCATTATGCGCGTAATAGTACGTATGAACGTAAGCTAGACGATCGTCGTTGGCATCAAAGCAGTAGCAATTATCGGAGTTGGGAACCAACCCTTCCGGTACCGAGGCAATTTGCACGAGGCTATTGGCCAGAACTCGGCCAGGTATAGAGGGCGACAACATGACACTTTTAACGGCAGGACGATGATGATGCCAGACCGCTATGTAACCGATTGGATTCTCTGAGGCAGCGATTAGATCACTAGTTGCCAGAAGAATCAGAAGTATCCACCAGGTCAAACGTAGTCGCTGCAAGAGCCCTCCTACCCGCGTTACCCAATCTTGGCCGCACCTTGCTCCGGCTTTACCACGAGCCCAGCCGATCCGGCGGCGCCAATGATTCCCGCCGCCAAAAAGCAGACTGTGGCTCCTACCAGATACGGCAGGGCCGCATGGAAATCAAAAAGCCAACCAGCCATCACAGGCATGATGCCGCGAGCCGCCGCCGCAAGCGACTGGCTAAGACCCAAGACTCCACCCTGTTCATCGCGATTAGCACATCTAGATAGCATCGTCGCTAATGTCGGAGATGTAAAGGCCTGCCCAGCCGAAAGGAGTCCCAAGGATGCAATCGACCAAGTCAGGGTAGGTGCCATCGCCACAGCGATCAGGCCGCTCATCATGATGACCGCACCAACCATGGCGACTCGTCGCTCACCCCAAATTTTCACCACCCGACCGATGAGACCACCCTGAACGATCACCACTACGATACCGATATAGGTAAAGACATAGCCGAGAGCATGTGGAGTCAATCCAAAGCGGCGTGACCCGAGAAGGGCGTAGGTGGTTTCCATTGCAACGAAAGCCAATGTGCAGAGAAAAGTCGCAGCTAGAACCGAGCGGATAGCATCATTCTGTAGCGCATGTCTTAAGCCCGCGAAGGCAAACGCCCTGCGACTTTCGGCCCCACTAACCGTGCGCGATTCTTTTAGTAAAAATAGAGCCGCCACTAAATTGACAGCGGCTATAGCTGCGGCCACTAATGCAGCAGTACCGAATCCGAATCCGGACAAAGACGCTCCGATGGCAGGTCCAAAGACAAAGCCCATGCCGATGGAGGCCCCGAGTAGTCCCATATATTTGGATCGCTCAGCCGGGGTTGTTACGTCAGCTACATATGCTTGCGCCGCTGCGATGCTGCCGCCGAAAAGCCCGGCCAAAGCCCGAGCCGCAATCAGCACGTAAAGATTAGTCGCGAAGCCTGCGATGGTCAGTGACACCACGGAACCAAACAAGGCTGCAATCAAGACCGGTCGGCGTCCGTACTTGTCGGATAAACGACCGATGATAGGAGCGCCCGCAAATTGCGCGGCTGAATACGCCGTCCCTAGAATCCCGACCCAAAGGCCGGAAGCGCCAAATTGCACCGCGTAGAAGGGCAGCAGTGGCAGAATGATGCCAAAGCCTAGTAGATCGATAAACACTGTCAGGTAGATGACCGCAAGTGAAGCGATCTTAGACTTGGGTTGTTGCTGCATGCCGTTGCTGGAGCCTCCATTCGAAGCAGTCTATGCGCCTTTACCGCAGTGGGCAACATCCCTCTGAGCTTAGCGAGTAGACGCCCTGATTTTCTGCAACAAACTGATATTATTAGATTAAAATAACTTATTGAGGGAAGTCGGCTACGTATCTGCACTGACAGCGAGTGACACATTCCGTGCTAAAATTAAAGCATGCCTAGCCCCAGTTTTAGTAAAAATATATTTGGCGTCAGTTTAGCCTTTGGCTTGGTGCTATCGATCACCACAGCTCTTGCCGGTGCGCTATACACACTGCAGATTCGCGACAGTATTGCAGTCCAAGTACAGCAGATAAATCTCCTGACACAAAGCGCCGATGCGCTCGCCACAGAAATTTTTGACCGCAACGGCAACAAAATAGGCGAGTTTGCGGGCGAGCGTCGCTTTTATCTACGTCTGGAACAGATACCTAAATCGGTCATCCAGGCTTTCTTAAGTGCAGAAGATAAAGACTTCTATCATCACTTCGGTATCAGCCCATCAGCGATCTTGCGCGCGGCGCTAGTGAACCTTCGTGGCGGACGGGTAAGGCAAGGGGCTAGCACTATCACGCAGCAGCTAGCTCGGCTGTACTTCCTGGACCAAAGTAAAACTTGGCAACGCAAGGCGAAGGAAGCTGTATTGGCTGTTGCCATAGAAAGACGCCTAACTAAAGATCAGATCTTAGAGCTTTATCTAAACAAAATTTACCTGGGAAACGGTAGCTACGGCGTGGAAGCTGCGGCGCGCAACTACTTTCGCAAACACGCGCGGCAACTCAACCTCGGAGAGGCTGCACTCATTGCAGGACTGGCAAAAAGCCCAACAGCTTATGCTCCTCACAAACACAGAACCGTCGCAGAGCAACGTCAACGCGTGATCCTCGCTCGTTTAAGTGAGGATGGCTATATCACCCGGACGACGGCAACTATGTGGGCTCAGCAAAAAGTTGAAGTCGCAAGCGGCCCCGAAGACTACTCACAAACAGCACCGTATTTCATAGGCGCCGTAGCACAAGAGCTCAGCCGTAAATTCGGCACGCTAGCCCTTGCGCGGGAGGGTCTAAAAATTTATACGACTTTAGATTCCAACCTGCAAAATTCTGCTGACAGGGAGTTAGCACGGCTTATTCGAGAAGCGCAGCGCAAAGAACGCAAGGCAACATCGAAGCTAAAAAATCTCATTGATGAGTTACAAGGGGCGCTCGTCAGCATCGACCCTCGCAGCGGCGCAATCCTTGCCATGCAAGGAGGCGGCACCTTTCAAGATACTCAATTCAATCGCACCGCAGCGACTAAGCGACCACTCGGGGCCTTATTTCTGCCCATATATGTCGGTTTAGCTCTAGAGAGTGGTTACCGACTGGACAGTCGCGTAGGTGATGATCCCCTCGCCAACGAGAAAATTCTCACCGAGAAATCGCTCGGTGATAGCGGCATGCCAACTCTAGTGGAACTCTTAAGGAGCGGCGATGCCTCCGCAGGCGTGCCACTCTTCGCGGCACTCGGCCAAGGTTCAGTTAGGCACTTTGCGCGGCGCTTAGGTCTACAATTTGGCCCCAGCGATTTTAGCTTAGCCATTGGTAGCGGCAGCGCTACCCCAACTCAAGCCGCCGTTGCTTTCGCCGCCTTCATTAACGGCGGTCAGTTGATCTCGCCGTACCTCATAGAGCGCATCGTCGATGCTCACGGTCAGTTGATCTACCAATATTTACCTAATCAATCGGAACCGGCGATGACCACAGCAACAGCTGCGGCTGTTCTCAGCGGTTTGCGCAGTGCCATTGCCGAAGGTCACGCCAAGGGTGCTCGAGGCGTATCACCGCTAGCTGCAGGCATGGCCGCAGTGACAGAGGATTTACACAACGCTTGGTTTGTTGGTCTCACACCGACGGTAGTCAGCACACTTTGGCTAGGCGCAGAACACGGCAGCGCCAAGGTAGCTGTGACTCATGCTGAAGCAGTGGCCGAAACGAGCCGAGCTTGGGCAGCCTTCATGCGCTCAGCTCCGACCTCGCAGGAGGGGGCAGATGCGGCCAAGTCCACGCAACCACATCCTGCAAGTGCCTATAAATTTGACGGGGGGTTGCCGTCGCGACGCGCCGCCATAAAATAAGCCGCTTTAATTATTGATGATTTTTTTGGCCTCAGATTTGCTTTCATGCCTTTGCCGGACTGCGCTCGCCCGGCGTTGGAAGTTGCTTGTTGCTGCTGAATTTGATTTGCTGCCCCCGAAGCTGTCGTTGACGTGGAGTTGACCGTGAGCCGCCTTGTTCCATCGTGTTTTATTGCTGCCTTGATTTGCCTACCATCTGTCGCTAATGCCCAGGATGTAGATAATTATCAGGCCTTAGAGGCTCTGGGACTAGGTCCGATCTTAAAGACCGAAAAACAACCGACTGGGGTTTTCGTTACCGTTGGCAGCGGTGTCGGATCGTTTCAGGACATACAAGTACCGATGAATCGGCGCACTGGTGTCCGTGCAGATGGCACGACCGATGCAGCCGAAAATCTCACTCATATGGGCTTGCCAATTTACGGCTCTCTGGGCTTCGATACAAACGCCAGTGGTAGCTGGCGCTGGCGCGTATTTGAGCTTACTGGCATGAAGATGGGCGCTGCCACCGGTGCGGCTGGCACCGCAGATGCCAGCTACTCGCGCCTCGACCTAAGCTCTGCAGTGGTGCGGACTGAGGGATTTGGCAATTATAAGTTGGTCTCTACCGGTCAGATCGAATTGCGCCGCACTGGATTTAACAACACCTCTGAATCGCACTTCATCAATGCTGCGCTCGTCGCGGGCCGCATGCGACTCAGTCGCAGCAAATATAGCTGGGAAATCAGAGGGGAATACGCCCCGATTGCTCATTTCGGATTCAGTCCGCGTGGCTTTTTCGGAGGGAGCTTTTTCCCCGGTAGTACCGCTAAGTTAGCCGGAGGAGGCACAGCCGCGTTAATACCGCTTCAGCCGGGTGTATGGCTGGAAATGGGTGCCGACACCGAGATTGCCAAGGTAAGTATCGCTGATGTAAGCGAATACCGTGGCTACGGCCTTGCGGCACGCAATCTAGACAGCAGTAGCCGCTCCTACAAATTAGTGACCAACACCCTGCATCTGGGGTTCCGTAAAGAATTTTGACTTGCTTGGCGGCGCTGATTTACACTCCAGCCCTTAATAACCCCTGGGTTTGAGGTATTAGCTTATGTCCGCCTCGCAATCGGTCGGGCCAGCCAGCCGTCGCTTCAATGAAATGCCACCGCAAGACCTCGCGGTGTACAGCCCCAAGAACAAAGTCCGCTTTGTCACAGCCACAGCTTTATTTGATGGTCACGATGCAAGCATCAACATCATGCGACGCCTACTACAAGCTCGCGGCGCCGAGGTCGTCCATTTAGGACACAATCGCAGCGCCCTTGAAATCGTCCAGGCAGTCCTTCAAGAAGATGCTCAAGCAGTAGCTCTGTCGTCCTACCAGGGCGGACATATGGAGCTCTTTAAATATGTTAGAGAGCTACTCGATGCCAATGGCGCTACTGAAGTTTTGATCTTCGGCGGCGGCGGCGGCGTGATTGTACCGCGCGAGATTGCCGAGCTGGAAGCCTTCGGCATCACCAAAATCTACAGCCCTGAAGACGGTCAACGCGCCGGTTTAGATGGAATTATCGGCCACATGCTGTGCGAGGCCGACTTCGTCTATGGTGATTGGGGTAAGCGTCAGACTAATCAGGTAACCAGGCTGGCGCGCGCCCTTACCCTACTCGAAAGCGGTAAATTCAGTGCCCAGCAGTTGGTCGAGATCATTGGCGACCCAAAAAAACGCTACGCCAATATCCCGGTCATCGGCATCACCGGTACAGGCGGGGCCGGCAAAAGCTCACTGACTGATGAGTTGATCATGCGCTTTCTCTGGGATTTTCCGGATGTGCGCATAGGTCTCTTATGTATCGACCCCTCGAAAAAGAAGACGGGCGGCGCCTTACTTGGTGACCGCATACGCATCAACTCTGCCGCCGACCCACGCGTCTTTATTCGTTCGCTAGCGACGCGCGACGCCGGACGAGAACTAGCTCGCAGCACCTCGGACGCGATCAAGGTAATGCGCAGTCAAGACTTCGACTTTCTCATCGTCGAGACTAGTGGTATCGGCCAAGGCGACACCGGTATTGTCGATGTTGCTGATATTTCTATGTACGTGATGACCTGCGAATACGGGGCACAGACGCAGCTCGAGAAGATCGACATGCTGGACTTTGCCGACCTCATAGCGGTCAATAAATTTGAGCGCAGGCAGGCACCAGACGCACTGCGCGACGTGAGAACGCAACTTCGTCGTACCAGATTCCAGGGCCAGCGCGTTGCTGATGAGAATTATCCGGTATTCGGAACCATCGCTAGCCGCTTCAGCGACGACGGAGTTAACGGGCTATATCGGGCGCTTGCAGAAAAACTGAACGCTAAGATCAGCGACCGTAGCTATCAAGTGGCAGCAGATCGCCAGTATGCCATCGTTTCCAGCAACCGCGATGCGCTGATTCCGGATGACAGAATTCACTATTTAGCGGAAATTGCTCACGCAGTGCGGCGTTATCACGCCGCCAGTGCCGAGCAGATCGCGTCTGCACGCACCGCTGAGTCACTCGATATTGCATCGACGCATCTGCGGGAGATAGGACATCATGAAGAAGCAAATACCACAAAAGCCGCCGCGGCCGTCGCTTGGCGGAATGTTGATCCGCATCGGCAAGACCAGTTGGGGCGGTGGGCCGAAATCCGCGCGGCGTATTTGGCGGACCAGTTTACCTACAAAGTCCGTGGTAAAGATATCAAGGTCCAATCGACTTTTATGTCACTCGCTCAACAAAGACTTCCCAAAATCGCGCTTCCGTCTCCCGAAAGTAAGGCGGAAACGCTCCGCTTCCTATTAAAAGAAAACGTACCTGGCGAATTTCCCTACACTGCCGGCGTCTTTCCCTTCCGCCGCGAGCAAGAAGAACCTAAGCGCCAGTTCGCCGGCGAAGGTGGACCGGCTCGCACCAACACTAGATTTCATTATCTATCGAAGAACGATCCCGCAAAGCGACTTAGCACCGCCTTCGATAGCGTCACGCTCTATGGATCCGAGCCAGACAAACGGCCAGATATTTACGGTAAGGTCGGTGAATCTGGGGTATCGATTGCCACGTTAGACGACATGAAAATGCTCTACAGCGGCTTCGACCTCTGCTCACCGAGTACCAGCGTCAGCATGACGATCAATGGTCCTGCACCCATCATTTTAGCGATGTTTCTCAATACAGCGATTGATCAGCAGATCGATAAGTTCCATGCTGAAAAGGGACGCGCGCCGACCCCAGACGAGCATACCCACATCTACGACCAGACGTTACAGGTCGTGCGTGGCACCGTGCAGGCCGACATCTTGAAAGAAGATCAGGCGCAAAACACCTGCATTTTCTCGACGGAATGTGCCCTAAAATTGATGGGGGATGTGCAGTCCTACTTCATCGACAAGAAGATACGCAATTACTACAGCGTTTCGATTTCCGGCTATCACATAGCCGAAGCCGGCGCTAACCCAATCACCCAGTTAGCGTTTACACTCGCCAACGGCTTCACCTATGTCGAGTATTATAAAGCCCGCGGAATGCAGATTGATGATTTCGCGCCAAACCTGTCCTTTTTCTTCTCCAATGGCCTAGATCCGGAATACGCCGTGATGGGGCGCGTTGCGCGTCGCATTTGGGCCATCGCCATGCGCGATGTCTACCAGTCGGATGAACGTTCTCAGAAGCTGAAGTATCACATCCAGACGTCTGGTCGCTCGCTCCACGCCCAAGAAATGGACTTCAACGACATTCGCACAACGCTGCAGGCTTTACTCGCGTTGTACGACAATTGTAATTCACTCCACACAAATGCCTACGACGAGGCCGTCACCACACCAACAGAAGAGAGTGTGCGGCGCGCTATGGCCATCCAGATGATCATCAATCAGGAGTTTGGCCCCAACTTCTGTCAGAACGTGAATCAGGGCTCCTACTTTATCGAGTACATGACAGACTTAGTAGAAGAGGCAGTGCTGCGAGAATTTGAAGCTATCTCCCGTCGCGGTGGCGTACTCGGAGCTATGGAAACGCAGTACCAACGGACCAAAATCCAAGAAGAGAGCCTGCACTACGAAAGCCTGAAACACTCAGGCGAGCTGCCCATTATCGGTGTGAATACTTACTTGAATCCAAAAGTGCTGAGCGGTGAATACGTGCGGCCCGAGATCCCGCTTATCCGCGCATCTTACGATGAAAAGGATCAGCAGCTGGATCGCCTGCAAGCGTTTAAAGATACGCGGCAAGCAAGTCGCGAAGAAGCGCTACGCAATCTGAGTCAAGTCGTGATGCAGGGTGGCAACATCTTTGCTGAGCTGATGAGCACCGTGCGTCATGCAAGTCTGGGCGAGATTGTAAACACACTTTACCGAGTTGGTGGCCAGTACCGACGGTCTATGTGAGGGCTAGGGGGTCGGGCACTGGCGCTAAGCTAATGAAAGCCCTAGATCTTTTGTAGTCATTTTTTGTTTTGATCACCCAGTTTGGGATTGATTCGCCACTGACTTGTCTTCTTCAGCTCCGTGACAATGTGTACCCGGTCAGCCACTGCTTTGGTGACGACGTAGTAGGCAGAAAATAATGAATCGCCGAGTAACGTATCCCCAGCCTTTAATAGCTTGGTGGCTGCAGCCATTGACACCAGAGTTATTATAAGTTATCCATGTAATAACATGTAAAACTAATTCGTTAAGAGGTTAAATTCATGGGGGAAACCACCAAGCTCAGAAAGGTTGGGAACTCCTCAGCGATCAGCCTCCCTAAAGCGGTGGTCGATGCTCTCCAGCTTCACCTTGGAGAGGAACTGCAACTGACTGTCCGCGGCGACTGCTTGATTGTGCGCAAAGTGCAATTCCTCAAGGACCTATTGGCAACCGTCCCGCCAAGCGCAGCGCGGCAAGACGGCAGTCCCGAATGGCGGGAGCCGGGCGCCACGGGCCGCGACGTGATCGACGATGAGTAAGAAGAACCAAACTTACTACCCGCAGCGCGGCGATATCTGCTTCCTTGATATGGATCCCAAGGCTGGCCTTGAGCAGGCCAAGCGACGGCCAGTCCTAGTCGTATCGCACGGAGATTTCAACCGCAAGTTGGGGCTGGCCTTTGTTTGCCCGATCACCTCAACTCCGCCACGGCACGGCTTCCATCTACCCCTAGGCAAACAGATGATGACCAAGGGCTCGGTGATGACGGAACAGCTCAAGAGCTTGGACTACATCGCCCGCAACGCAGCCTACGTCGAAACTGCGCCAGATGAGCTGATCACTGTAGCTTGCGAGATTGTGGGCCGGATTGTTGAGCTATGATCTAACGCTCTCATGCTCGACACGCGCCCGTAAAGTTTTATGAGTGAGGAAACCGCCCGAAGGGCTCAGCGCGGAGCGACGAGCTCTGCGGGCTGAGTTCAAAGACTAAATGCTGTCAGACGACAGAATTATAGACCCCTTTAGCGACAATATTCTGGCGTAGGGGAGCGTAGCTGGCATGCGATGTTAAAGTCGTTGCCTATCTTTCCGCGAGTTGATTCGGTCCCAGAAAATTCAATGAGTTGCAAGAAGTGCCCGACCCCATACCTCGCACCGCTAACCTGTAGTTTGGCTGCTGGGGATGTAGTCCCTATTCCGACGTGGCCTCGGCGCCG
>Ga0315284_10013934_pt1 | contig 11459 bp, 11 predicted proteins | sample YL17G09_16_MG_FD_203696 | JGI IMG/M metagenome (GOLD analysis project Ga0315284, IMG submission 203696) | Sediment microbial communities from Yellowstone Lake, YNP, Wyoming, USA - YL17G09_16 | ecosystem: Environmental > Aquatic > Freshwater > Lake > Sediment | place: USA: Wyoming | collected... | reverse complement strand
TCACATTGACAGGGTGAATCGCAATCAAGGCGCTGAATCTACGCTTTCATTTCTTCTGTCACTAACCGAAATGACGCATATGGGAAATATTCTCGAAAGTCTTAAGGAGCCCTTGGAGGAATGATAAAAAATACCGGTATAGTCATTACTCCTGATAGCGAATGCGTCATCATCAGGCCGTATATTCCCGCCGATCAATCGCGCATCCCGAGGATTGTCTCGCGCGTTATGGCGCTCGACGAATCCACTGCCGAAAAACAATTAAAGAAAACTAAGCGCGATTTTTCGGCGCGACACCATAATCTTGATGCCATCCTCGAACGCCAATTTGAAGTCGTCCGCGCATATATGCCTTCCGATTTCCTACCTTCTAAAGCGCGCAAGCTTCTCATAGGAGCGTACTTCATCGGTGAGCGTTCATATGAATCAACGGCTCTCTTTAATCCTTCTATTGTCGCGCATCCCGATCAGTCCGGGGTTTCTCGCGGCTCGTTACGCGTAATTATTTCTTTGCGCGCGACAGGTGAAGGGCATATATCCGCACTGGCATTCCGTTCGGGGGTCGTAGACCAACATGGATCTGTATCGATCGACAAGGCCTCTAGTTTCGCTTGTACCGCCGAACCGAAACCGAACGCGCTTTACGATAAAATATGTTTCATCGGGAAACTCTATGAAATGGGGCTGGAGAATGACTGCTCAAAATACATTACGGACCCGTTACCGGCTGAGTTTACCATGGACGAGCTGCAGGATAAGGTCAATACCTATACTATCGGGCATCATCCGATAACTCCGACAGACAGGCTTACCTGTGAAAAGATCTTATGGCTCGCACGATGTAATTACGAAGCCACTTTCGATCCGGCCTTTACGCTTTCAGAGCGTGTTCTATTTCCGCTCTCGCCCAGCGAGCAGAACGGCATGGAGGATGCGCGTTTCGTTTTCTTTAGGGACGATGACGGAAGCGGAAAATACTATGCCACCTATACGGCGTATGACGGGAAGGTCATCCTCCCGCAGATAATGGAGACAGAAGATTTTATTCATTTTAAAATGATCACCTTGAACGGCAGGGCGGCGGTCAACAAAGGGATGGCTTTGTTCCCGCGCAAGATAAACGGCCGTTACGCGATGATATCCCGGAACGATAATGAGAGACTTTTCCTCATGTATTCCGACAATATCCATTTCTGGCATGAAGCCGTCCCGATTATGGATCCTTTGTATCCCTGGGAGTTCGTGCAGATCGGAAATTGCGGTTCTCCCATCGAGACTGAGCGCGGGTGGCTTCTTTTGACTCATGGTGTCGGCCCGCTGCGTCAATACTCGATCGGTGCGGCCCTGCTTGACCGCGATGATCCTTCGCGTGTACTCGGCCGATTGAGTGAACCGCTTATTCACTGGAAGGATAACAGCCGTTACGGGTATGTCCCAAATGTCGTCTATTCGTGCGGCGCCATGGTCCATGGCGATACGCTTATTATCCCTTACGCGTTATCCGATCAACAGACGACTATCGCGCTGGTATCGCTCGGCGCGATCCTATGCAGGTTGTCTTAGGGAAAGGTTTCGACTGGTGCAAAAAAATATAATCAAATAAGGGCAAGAAGATTTAAATAACCCCATGTTCACCTCTTTTAGATGGACATTTCCTTTGAGTAAGTCACTAATTCTTTGTAAAACAGAGCAACGAAAGTTTACTTAAAATATTGGGGCTGACCGATGGGTGAATTATGAATAACAGTATTCATGAAGTAACAGAAGCGTTTCCTTGCGGAAACGAAGAACAACTGCGGTTCCAGGAATTTCTTGAGATATTGTCTCGGGCAGATAAAAGATGTTTGGAAGAATTGGTAAAGGAGAAGGCCGGAAGAAAAGCAGAATTAGATAGCCAGATAGAAGATTGCGACAAAAAAGTAATCGAAAGAAGAATTACGCGATCAGGCAATCATTACAATTTAACACAAGCAGCACATTTATTAAATGTTCACCGGCAGACAATCTATTACTGGATGAAGAAAAACTGGGTAAAACCAAAGCGCGACTATTGCGATTATCCTGTTTTTACAGTTTTAGACATCGAGAGCATAATAAAATGGCGAAATTCAGTGAAATTAGTAGGTTTTTAGTCTGTAATTCATACGGTTATACAGTTTTAGACACATCATTATAAAGTCATAACCTATTGATATGAATAAAAATAAGAAAAAAGTTTACATCCGCAGTTTCGGATGCCAGATGAACGCGCGGGATTCGGAATTTGTGATGGGGATCCTCCTGGATAAAGGATTCCGCAAGGCGGATTCTTTCGAAAAAGCGGATGTCATTCTTTTCAATTCCTGCTCGGTGAGAGAGCATGCCGAGAACAGGCTATTCAGCAATATCGGCGATCTGGCGGGCCTTAAAAAAAGAAAGCCGAGTATAGTGATCGGCCTCATGGGCTGCACGGCGCAACATTATAAAGATGGCGCGTTAAGACGAGCGCCGTTACTCGATTTTGTCTGCGGCACCGGCAACGAAAGCGATCTCCCCGCGATAATAAAAGATGTGCTTGAGAACAGGTGCCAGATGGTCGCGGCGGACAAAATAAATTCAAAAAAACCGGAACTCTTTCCCGCTCACCGGGAGAACGCATTCAAGACGTTCGTCTCGATCGGCGAGGGATGCGACAACTTCTGCTCGTATTGCATAGTGCCGTATGTGCGCGGCAGGGAACGCTCGAGAGATGCGGCGGATATAATGCGCGAAGTGAAGGACCTAGCCGCGCGCGGGTTCAAAGAGGTGACATTGCTTGGGCAGAATGTAAACTCATATAATAACTCTGGTAGGGCAGGTTTAAACCTGCCCTACCAGAGTGTTTCTAATGGTTTTATACGATTGCTGGAGGATTTAAATAAGATCAGGGGCATCGAACGCATCCGCTTCATGACGAGCCATCCGAAGGACGCCTCAGTCGAACTATTCAAGGCGATGAGGGATCTCGAGAACGTATGCGAACACCTGCACCTTCCTCTGCAATCGGGCTCGGACAGGATATTGAAGCTTATGAATAGAGGCTATGCGCGGAATAGATATTTGAAATTGATCGAAGAATACAAAAAGATACTCCCCGGGGCTTCGCTGACCACCGATATAATGGCCGGTTTTCCGACAGAGACGGAAAGGGACTTTAAAGAGACCCTTAAAGTCATTGGGGATGTCAGCTTCGACAGCGCCTTCACTTTCATATATTCGCCCCGGCCGCCGGCAAAATCTGCTAGACTGAAGGATAATGTAAAGGATGAGGTGAAAGAAAAAAGATTGAAGACATTGATCGGTCTTCAATGTAAAATAGCGGGGGAGAGGAACGGCTCTCTTATCGGCAGGACGCTCGAGATCCTGGTCGATGGTTACGCGGCTAAGGATCCGGGTAAACTTACAGGTCGGACCAGGACGAACAAGTCGACTGTATTTAACGGCGGTAAGGAGCTCATAGGAAAGTTAGTGAATGTCAAGGTGGAATCCGTGACTCCGTACGTGTTGAAGGGGAGGAAGGAGTGAGAGAAAGAGCACAAGAGCACAAGAGACAAGAGCACAAGTTAAAAAGTACGCTTATAGCTGCAGTTATTTTAAGCGCAATTATCTTGTCTTCGGCTTACGCTGAATCCGACATCAGCGCTGTCGAGAGGCCATTCCTCGAAGGGCAGTACGACAGGGCCGAGCGCGCGGCTCAAGGATTGATAGACCAGCGCTCGAGGCAGAGGTATGAGCTGTATTATCTGAAAGGCTTAAGCGAGCTCAAATTGCATAAGTTTCAAGAAGCCCGCGAGAGCTTCGAAACTATTATATCCAAATATCCGGCCTCGAACAGGGTCTTCGACGCGTATCTCGGGATCGGCGACTCATATATGCTGGAAGGCAATACCGCCGAAGCCGCAAAGGCCTATAACGACATCATTATGCGGTTCCCGAAAGATGAGAATATAGCCCTTGTCAAGGATAGGCTGGCGGTAGAGACAATTCCCGTGAGCACCGATCTTAAGCCGAACGTGATACCGAGGAACGAATCTAAGGGATACATCTCGGTCCAGGCCGGGTGCTTTAAGAACAGGCGGAACGCCGAATCGCTATCGAAGAAGCTGAACGCTTGCGGCTATGAAAGCTACGTCGAGCTTCCGATGGGCTCAGGCGATAAATTATACAGGGTCAAGGTGGGACGGCTTAATTCGAAAGAAGAGGCCGAGACAATCGCCGCGAAGCTCCGTAGAGACGGCTACAAGACCAAGATATGCGGCGTGAGCGAATAATATTCATCGTAGGCCCAACAGCGATAGGCAAGACGCGCATCGCGGTAAAACTCGCTTTAGGTCTCGGATCCGGGATCATCTCGGCCGACTCCATGCAGGTCTACAAAGGGATGCGGATCTTAAGTCAGGCGCCCGGTAGAACCGAAAAGAAGGCGGTGCGCCATCACCTTACCGAGATACTCGACCCTCAAAAAGAATATAACGTAGCGTTATTCATAAAAAAAGCGCGCGTCCTCATAGCGTCAATGATAAAACGCGGCAAGGTCCCGGTTATCGTCGGGGGGAGCGGATTATATGTTAGAGGTCTTGTGGACGGACTGTTCCCCTCGCCTAAGGCCGATATGAAATTTCGCAGTCGGATGGCTAAATTCGCTGCGAAATGCGGCGCCAAAAAACTTCACGCCAAATTATCCAAAATAGACCCGGCATCGGCCGCGCTAATCCATCCGAACGACCTTCGCCGCATAATCCGCTCGCTTGAAATTTACCGCTCCGCGGGCAGGACGATGACGGAATTAAAATCGGAAACAAAAGGCATTAAAGATAGCTATGATATAAAGATATTCGGCCTGACGCGGCCGAGGGAAGAGATATATTCCGGGATCGACGCCCGGGTCGAGGAAATGTTCCGGGATGATGTCGTCGGAGAGGTGAAGAAGCTGAAGAGAAAGCGCCTGTCGAAGACGGCCGGCGAGGCGCTCGGGTTTAAGGAGATATCCGGCTATCTCAAAGGCAAATACGATCTGGATACGGCGAAGGATCTTTTGAAGATGAATACGAGGCGATTTGCGAAGCGCCAGCTTACCTGGTTTAAGGGCGATCCGCGGATCAGGTGGTTTGATCTAAGTAAGACGAGCGAGGCAAGGGCGGTAAGTCAAATGGCGAAAGAGGCGGGATAGATGGAACGGGCTTTACTGGTCACAGTCGATCTCGGTAAGCGCGAGGCGTGGACGGCAGAAGAGCGGTCGAATGAGCTCTCTGAGCTTGCGCGGTCCGCAGGAGCTTTGGTTGTCCGTAATGAGATCGTCCGGCGCCACGAACTTTCACCGGCGCAATATATAGGTAAAGGCAAGGCGGAAGAGCTTTCCGCGATAGTGGCCTCCGAAAATATCGGCATAGTCATATTTAACCACGATCTCACCGGGACACAAACGAAGAATCTCAAAGAAGCCTTGGGTGTAAAGACGATAGACAGGACTCAGCTCATACTCGATATCTTCGCCCGCAGGGCCCGCTCGAACGAGGGGAAGGTGCAGGTGGAGCTCGCTCAGCTGATGTACCTTCTGCCGCGGTTGACCGGAAAAGATGAAGGGCTCTCGCGGCTCGGAGGCGGGATCGGGACGAGAGGACCGGGCGAGCAAAAACTCGAGGTCGACAGGCGCAGGATAAGGACGCGCATATCCAAGCTCAAACGCGATCTGGAAGGGCTTGAGGGGCGGCGCGAGATGATGCGAAAGCGCCGCGGGCGCTTTGCGATACCGATGATCGCGATAATCGGCTATACCAACACCGGGAAGTCGACACTGCTTAACGCCCTTACCGGCGCGAACGCGATCGTAAGGGACAAGCTCTTTGCGACGCTTGATCCGACGGTAAGGCGGTTCAGGATGCCGAGCGGGCAGGAGACGCTCTTCGTGGATACGGTCGGGTTCTTAAACGATCTTCCGCACCACCTTATCGAGGCCTTTAAGGCTACGCTTGAAGAGGTTACAAATGCGGACCTTATACTTCATCTCGTAGATGCGAGCCATCCAAAGGCTATCGAGCAGTCGAGGGCCGCCTATCAGGTGCTGGAGCAGATCGGCGCTAAGAGTAAGCCGATCATCACGGTATTGAACAAGATAGACAAGGTCGCGGATCCGGAAACAATAAAGAAGCTTAAGGGTTATTTCGGCAAATCCGTAGCCATCTCCGCGCTCAAAAAAGAAGGTTTCGGCGAGCTCATCCAGACCATCATGACCGGGTTCTAGAAAACGGGTAAGGCGTTATTTTTTTTATTGACAATTAGCACTCTATTATGTAGAGTGCTAATATGATGAAAGACTCCAAAAACAGAGAAAAAGATGTCCTGGCGCTTATAGTGAAGCGCTATGTCGAGACTGCCGAGCCGGTCGGTTCCAGGTTCATTGCAAAGCAGTTAGGGCTGTCGAGCGCTACGATCAGGAACGTGATGTCCGACCTCGAGGATACAGGTTACATAAACCATCCGCACACATCCGCAGGACGCATTCCCACAGATAAAGGATACAGATATTATATAGAATCGCTGATGCGCGTCAGGACGGTCAATGACGCGCTTGCGAAATCGGTAAAGAACGAATATACCCATGCGGTCAGATCCCTGGAGGACGTTCTTCAGAGGTCGAGTCATCTCATTTCGAACCTGACCAATTACGTCGGCGTCGCGCTCTTCTCGGAATACCATAAGCTGTATCTCGACGGGGCGAGCCACATAGTCGAGCAGCCGGAATTTAAAGACTTCAAAAAATTGTATTATATATTGAAGTGCCTTGAAGAGAAGCACGACATCATGGACCTGTTGGCAGGCGATTTTGATACGGAGAAACTGACCATACACATGGGCAAGGATAACCGGTCGAGCCCTTTGAGCGAATGCAGTATAGTGACGCGCGGTTATAAGGTAAAAGGGAAGGTCTCGGGGCGGCTTGGCGTCATAGGGCCGAAGAGGATGGTTTACGAAAAGGTCATCCCTACGGTGGAATACCTTGCCGACGCGGTATCGGAACTTCTGGAGGGACTCGACTACACATATGAGCAATAAAGAGAAGAATAATAAACCGCAGAACGCGGAACAGAAGATGATCGAGGAGAACGTCTCTCTCTCTAAAAAAGAGCATGAAGGGCTGAAGGCGAAGGCCGACGAGCGGGACATGTATTGCGACAAGTACATGAGGGCGCACGCGGAGTTCGAAAATGCCAGGCGCCGCATGGAGAAAGACAAGGCGGATTATGCGCGATTCGCCAATGATTCATTGATATTGGAATTTTTGCCGATACTCGATAACCTGGAGATCGCCGAGAAACATATAAAAGAGGCGAAGGATTTCAAGGCCGTCCAGGAAGGCGTCGATATGATTCAGATGCAGATACAGAAATTTTTGAAAGACATAGGCATCGAGAAGATAAAGACCGCGGGAGAAAAGTTCGATCCGCACTTGCATGAGCCGATAGAGGTCATCGAGTCGGGCGATAAAGATGATGGAACGATCCTGGAGGAGTTGAAGCCGGGGTACATGATCAACGGCAGGCTGCTTCGGCCGGCGTCGGTGAGGATTGCAAAGAAGAAAACATAAAAGGGGGACTTATGGCAAAGGTTATCGGAATAGATTTAGGGACTTCAAATTCGGCGGCGGCGTACATGGAGGCCGGACGCCCGGTGATAATACCGTCGGCTGAAGGCGCCGGGGTGGCGAGCGGGAAGGCGTTCCCGTCGTTCGTCGCGTTCACGAAGGACGGGCAGAAACTTGTAGGCGAGCCCGCAAGGCGCCAGGCGTCGATCAATCCTGAAGGCACGGTATTCGCGGCCAAGAGGAAGATGGGCACCGATTTCAAATACAATATTTACGGAAAAGAGTATACGCCCCAGCAGATCTCCGCGTTCATTTTGCAGAAGATCAAACAGGATGCCGAGGCATATCTCGGGGATACCATTAGCGAAGTCGTTATTACCTGCCCGGCATATTTCAACGACAACCAGCGCCAGGCCACCAAGGATGCCGGTGAAATAGCGGGGTTGAAGGTTTTAAGGATAATAAACGAGCCGACGGCCGCGTGCCTTGCTTACGGACTCGACAAGGCCGGTAAAGAGCAGAAGATAATGGTATTCGACCTGGGCGGCGGAACGCTTGACGTTACAGTGCTTGAGATGGGATGGGACGATGAGCATAAGGCCGCTACATTCGAAGTAATATCGACGTCCGGCGATACGCAGCTCGGCGGGACCGATATGGACAACACGATGGTTGATTACATAACAAATCAATTCAAGAAAGACACAGGGATCGATCTGAAGAACGACAAGATGGCTGTGCAGAGGGTAAGGGAGGCCGCCGAAAAGGCTAAGGTAGAGCTATCGAGCACGCTCTCTACGGATTTAAATCTGCCGTTCATAACGGCCGATGCTACAGGTCCCAAACACATGACGATGTCCTTGAACAGGGCGAAGCTGGATGACCTCGTAAAGCCGATAATCGACAGATGCAAACATCCTATAGAGCAGGCGCTAACGGATGCGAAGCTTACGGCAGCAAAGATCGACAAAATAATCTTAGTGGGCGGGCCCACCAGAATGCCGATCGTCCAGAAGTTCGTTGAGGATTATGTCGGCAAGAAGATCGAGCGCGGAGTGGATCCGATGGAATGCGTCGCTTTAGGCGCCGCGATACAGGCGGCGATCATAAAGGGCGATACGAAGGACGTGCTCTTGCTCGACGTCACGCCGCTATCTCTCGGTATCGAGACGCTGGGCGGAGTTTGCACGAAGCTCATCGAAAGGAACACCACGATTCCGACAAAGAAGAGCCAGATATTTTCGACAGCCGCCGATAACCAGACCGCGGTTACGATACGAGTGCTGCAGGGCGAGCGAAAGATGGCCGATGACAATGTAGAGCTAGGGAGGTTCGACCTCGTCGGCATTCCACCTGCGCCGCGCGGGATCCCGCAGATAGAAGTTACCTTCGATATCGACCAGAACGGTATAGTGCACGTAGGCGCCAAAGACCTAGGTACGGGCAAAGAGCAGTCGATAAAGATATCCGCTCCTAAGAAACTCTCGAAAGAGGAGATCGATAGATTTGTAAAAGAGGCCGAGAAGTTTGCCGCAGAGGACGAGAAGAGGAAAGAAGAGGTCGATCTCGTGAACCAGGCCGATACCATGGTCTACGCGAGCGAAAAGGCGCTGAAAGAATACGGTGATAAGGTAAGCCAGGAAGAGCGCGGCAATATCGAGGCGAAGATCAATGACCTGAAGCAGGCGATGAAGGATAAGAACCTCGACAGGATCAAAAAAGAGATGGAAGAGCTCACCAAAGTTTCGCATAAGCTTGCTGAAGAGATATATAAGAAGACTCAGGAGAAGAGTCAGGGGCCAGGGGCCAGTAGCCAGGGGCCAGGTCAAGGTCCGGGGCCGGATTACGGTGGGCCGCAAGCCGAACCGGAAGGCGAGAAGCAAGGCGCAGGCGGCAAGGATGACGTCATCGACGCGGAATTCACTAAGGAAGACGACGATAAGGGCAAGAAGGGGAAGAAGTAAAATTTTTTGCTGTAACACCATTAAATGTTTACGAGGCCAGGGGGTCTCGCCGGATTTTGCCATCAAGGATTTTTGGGCCCTTATTTTAAGCCCTTATTACCCCGTATCTTGCCCTTATGGTGGCCCTTCTTTAATATATTTTGGGGTAGCGAAACCTTAGCAAAATCTTTTCGGCTATGACCCCCATGGCCTCGTTCCATTTAACAACGGTCACGAAAAATTTTACACCTGACGGATTTTTTCCGCAGGAAACATAACTGGTTCACAATTTGAGTTAGATTGACGCGTGATTTAATAGAATGAGATAGGCCTTTAACCTGTCAAATCTTTCGCCACAAATATTGGCGGATCCGCCATAGGCGGAAACCAGGTTAGGAATGAGGGGTTACGAAATTTGAAGATAGTGACTGACACGATAACGATCGATGAAATTAAGATGATGGCTGAGAACCTGTTCGGCGACATGGTGAAAGCGGTCGTTGACGTTGAACGGGAAATACTTGCTGTTGATGCCGAACTTCATTCCGACCTAGAGGTGCTACTTCTCGATAACGGATCAAAACAGAAAAATCTCTGGGGGATCAATATTTATCCGGAACAAGATGGAGACGATTTTGTCGAATTTGATTCAATGATAAATATACGGCCGCGCCAAGGCAACAAGATCCGCGGCGTTGAAGACAAGGCGTTGCGGTCGAAGATCATCAGTATAGTTACGAAGAGAGTTAAGAAATGACTCAACACAAAGAGCTCGCGGCAGGACGATGGAAAGAGATGCCGCTTTGCGAACAGATGGCCAATGTAGGTAGTGAAGTCGAGCGCGCGTTGATTTGGCGCGCAAAAAATAATGCTGTTTATAGCCGGAACGCTTTTGAGCGTGCGCTGGAGTTAATAGATTTGACTATAGAGAGTGTCTCGAATTCCGCGCGCCTCAAGGAGATTACGCGGGTACGCGAAGCGATGGTCGATTATTTTATTGGAAAGAATGAATTCGGTTCTACCGACGCATTATGGCGGAAATATTTCGATCATTTTGCATATGCCGTTAGGAAAAATCACTGAGAAGGATTAAGAAGGGGCAAAAAGGATAGATAAGGGATGACAACAAAACGCGACTACTACGAAATTCTAGGAATATCCAAAAATGCAGGCGCTGACGAAATAAAGAAGGCCTACCGGAACCTCGCGTTAAAATACCACCCGGACCGGGTCCCTGCGGACAAGAAGAAAGAGGCCGAGGAGAAATTTAAAGAGATGTCGGAGGCCTACGAGGTCCTTATGGACCCGCAGAAGAAGGCGACGTACGACCAGTATGGCCACGCCGGAGTCGACAGCTCCTTTAAGCAGGGCGGATTCACGTGGCAGGACTTCCACCACTTCGATGACGTCAAAGATGTATTTGGGGAGTTTGACTTAAGTGATCTCTTAAGAGGTTTCGGTCTCGGCGGCGGCGGTGGTGACATATTCGGGGGAGGTTACGGGGGTGGCGGCGCGCGAAGGGGAGGAGCCCGGCGCGGGCACGACCTGGAATTCCGGATCGAGATAAGTTTCGAAGAGGCGGCGTTTGGCGCGGAGAAGACCATAGCGATACCGAGGTATGAGACGTGTGAGGAATGCGGCGGGACCGGCGCCAGGCCCGGGTCCAGGGCGGAACGCTGCCCGGATTGCGGCGGCCGCGGCAAGGTGAGCTCGTCGAGCGGATTCTTCAACGTCATCAGGACATGCGAGCGATGCGAAGGCGAAGGGACTATAATAAAGACCCCTTGCAGTAAATGCGGCGGCAGGGGCAGGATCAAGACGAAGCGCAATATAAAAGTGAAGATACCGGCCGGCGTCGATACGGGTTCGCGCCTGAGGGTACACGGCGAAGGTGAGGCCGGAGAAAGAGGCACGCG
>Ga0315284_10013933_pt1 | contig 11460 bp, 2 predicted proteins | sample YL17G09_16_MG_FD_203696 | JGI IMG/M metagenome (GOLD analysis project Ga0315284, IMG submission 203696) | Sediment microbial communities from Yellowstone Lake, YNP, Wyoming, USA - YL17G09_16 | ecosystem: Environmental > Aquatic > Freshwater > Lake > Sediment | place: USA: Wyoming | collected... | reverse complement strand
AGCCCAGCCACCAGGAAACTCATTTGTTTCTCCAATGGCTGGAATTCTAATTCCAAAATTACTTGTCAAAACGGCAGCAATAATGGTTTTAGTGATTGTATGATTTGCTGTTAATTTAATTAAGTATGAACCTTCAACATCAGGAGTGAATGTGGCAGTAGATGATGTAGGAGTACCAAGAACAGCACCCGAACCATCTGGCTTATCTAATATTTCCCATTTCCAGTCTACAATGCCAGAAGTAGAAACATTTTCCAGCTCAACTGGTACTCCTAATACCATATCATCTCTGCTTTGCCCTTGGACACCTTCGGGTTTTCCCACTTGATTTATTATTACTCCCATCATAATCATAATGAATTCTCCTTATTGACCCAACAACGTTCGCATTTGGCCTTGAGTAATAGTCTGAGTACTATTAATGAATCCAGCCTTTTTCAACATAACTTCCACCAACACTTTTGTGCTTAGTGGTGGTAATAAATTACCATAATGATCATCATAAGCATTGTCAATGTAGAAGGTTACCAAAGACGTACTTGGATCATAATATAACCCGATAATATCTTTATATGATGCTCCAAAGACCATCTCGAACTCACTGGAAACTGATTGAATAGATGGAACAATTCTAACCTTATTCCCAACAAAATCTTCCATCTGAACATATGTTCCGTCGCTATATTTCATGGCATTAAATCCGTATGCAGTTTTACCACTTGAAGATTCGGCAACAAATGTTTCAAACAAATCAATGCCGTGGTACCCATCCAGGAAAACTTTATTTCCAAGACTATCTAGAATTGGAATATCTAAAATTACCTGAACTGTCTCAAAGTCTAATGTATGCACTGTTTCATCTGGATTCAATACTCTGCCACCAACAAGAATATTTCCTGGGAAATAAAAATCATTTCTTCCCTTTGGCAAACTTGTTGTTACTTCTTTTGTAAACGTGGTTGGAAGTTTTCTTCGAAGGTCAACAACCTGCAACCTATCAGGAATCCAATTAGCAAAATATTCAATACTAAAATCAACATCTACAAATGGAACAGCAACAAAACTTGCATCAACATCTTGAATTGCCACAGAAGTAGTTGTTGCATTTAATAAATTTTCAACAACAATATGCATTCTTTGGAATGAAGACCCAGCAGGGAATGTTGAAATTTCTTTATTAATATATTGTTCAATTAAAGCGAGATCAGCAGCATCAACAATCCCATCACCATTTACATCGGCGCGCAAAATTCTCTTTACATCAATGTCACCATCTGCAATTTTGGTTTGTGTAACTGTATCTGACAAATCATACCCATCTGGCAACCAAGAATTTACAAGAGCCAAATCATCCAAATCTATTACCCCATCACCACTAACATCGCCGTATAAATCATAAATTAATTCTGACTTTATAATTCTATAACTTGCAACATTTGTTTTATTTGGCTTCAAAATAGAACCGGCAAGGTTAAATGAACGAAGATCTGCATCAGGAGATAAAACATTAAGTTCGTTATTATAACACAACCCAATGGTTCCAGTTGTCCCTTCAATCGTCGCGGGGTTCCCACGTGGGTTACCATCAACAAAATCACCCAAAAGAACTGGCCACGGATTTGTTGTTTTCAGTGTGCTAAGGCTTGAACTATTAATCATAGAAATTTCAGGAGCATATGTTACTCTTGAGTATACCATATTTCCAGTTCTTTGATCTTGTTCCTGATCAGAATATTGATTCTTTCTCTCAAGCAAAACATAATTTTCATAATCATATTGAGCGGAATAAAATGGAACAAGCCCATATACAAAAGGAACTTCTGTGTTTGTAGAATCAAGATACACTCTTGGTACTTCAACACCAATTCCATCTTCATATGAGATGCCATCTGAAACTTTAATATAATCTCCCTCAATTACAAACCACATGTCGCTATCTGTAACATTAATCCATTGGGAACCATCATAAATTACCATGTATCCACTGTCATAGAGGTCACCCACCTCCTCAAACAATAATGTTCCAGTATGAGCATCGCTTGAGCGCCCAATTGTAAATACGTAATATAAACCCTCTTGGATTGGAGAAGAAATAGGATTAGAGATCGTCATGTCTGTAAAAGTAAATTCTACTACCTGTGCATCTCCACTTAACTCAACGCCTTGTTTTTCCAAATCATCTTTATTTAATGAAATATATGAAACCAAAGCGGGGTCTGGATCAAAATCCAAAGCCGTGTCAGGGACAGGAGAGACTGGACATGTAACATCTGTTTGTAATTTGCGTAACTCTAAAACAATATCTCCAGACCAAGCAAACTCATCACCGGGAGGGGCAGTAAGATCTTCTTTAACAGATAACAAAATAGAAATTTTCTGTATGTTTTTTCCTAGCGCCTTAAATTTTTCACCAACTCTTGTTGTAACATCATTTGGTGCAATTTCCCTTTTGCTAACAGACTCAAGCCCAATATTTAAATCTCCAACTGATTTGTCTGGGCCAATTGCATCCTCAAGCATCTGTGTAATCGTCCACGCATGAACGCCTGGCTCAAAATCTTTAAAAAACTGATTTGGTTGTTTATCTTGAGAAGCAATAACTGTATCATAGGAAACCTCTAATGATTCAGTCTCTCTTACCAAACAGTATCCGGTGCCAATATAGTCATTACTGCCATAGGCGTTCCCTGCAAGATTATTAAATAAAATTGCACGAATACTCTTATAGCGCCCACGAGTAATTTTTGTTCCATTCTCATGAAATACCAAATCATCATGTATTAATTCGCCACCAAATGTATCACCAATAATACATACCTTTGTAAAGGCTGAACCATCAAGATTCGCTCCAGATAAAGTAACGGCCAATGTAACACCAAGAATAGTATCTGACACATCATTGACGGTACCAACATATACATTCTGCCCATCAAAAGCATTTGAACTTAACAATGATTGTTGTGTAGTGTTTAGATGTCTTGTATCTAAAATAACATTTGGAATAATGTTTGATTCCAAGACTCCGCTTCCCATAAAGTTTGCTACATTAGCAGCATCAATATTAATATTTCTATTTTGCTCATCTGTTAATTCAACGTTTGTTACTTGCTGTCCATCATACCATTTAACAAACTTCTGATTAACGCTTAGCCTATTGGTAACCATTTTGGTGTGCCTCCTAACGGGTGAAACTTACAAATGCTCTAGTGTGTGCTGGTTTCAGCTGATTAATTAAACTAATAATTAATTCTTTAACCAGATCAGTTTGTACTAATGCAAAAGAATCTATAACGTCAACATAAAAATCAAAAATACCATTTGTCTTATCTCTAATTATTGCCAGATATTCATTCTCTGTTTGATCTGTGTCAAAATCCAATAATAACTTTGTAAGTGCATCTGATATTACTGGTTGGGCAACATTAACGTTTCGTGTGTATAATAAATCTTTTCCTAATAGCCTTCCAGGTCCTGTCCCACCCATATAAACCATTGCCCTTGGCTCACTTGAGAATCTAATATTATCCATTCGTGCAAGCGCTGTGAATTCTTCAGTATAGTCAGCACCAACATTAATGGTATTAAATGTATCCAGCAAGTTTATATCAGCAAGTATGTTTCTTGCAGAAGCTGTACCTACATTTTCAGATCCCCAGATGTTCTGTTGCCCATACACAATGCCGCTTCCATAAAGTAGACCGGTGCCATATCTAATAATGCCAGCCTCGCTACCATCGACAAGAAGGGCCAATCTATCTTGGTTGTCTGTATTGTTCAAACTCCACTCAACCATTACTCTGTGCCATGAATTCTTCTTCCAATAAATAGGAGCATTGATTTGATATTCAACACCAGACGCGCTAACATATAATGTCAAACTGTTGCTATCACTTTTATAAATACTAAATCTATCACCACTACTTGCAATTGGAACAAATGTAACCAGTGTGGCCAAAACATTCTTTGGCAATGGGTTTGTTAAAGTAATCTCTATGCCATTAGCCTTCAAATGAGAGCCGCTAACATAATTTGTATCTTTCCCTGAGACTTTAATTGAACTAACTGATCTAGCTCTAATTGGAAGTATAATTTCTGTTGTAGAAACAACCGTTGCAATTACTGTTTGTTCTGGAGAAAGATCTACATAATATCGTTTTGTAGGATCATTATATGTATCTAAAATTGGGCTAACCCAAAACTCAATTGTTCCGCCATTATTATTAAAAATGCCTTTGTTATCTACCTTGAAAGCTTTTTTAATATTAAATATTGCTGACTGACCAAATCTTGCATTAACACTATTCTCGCTTTGTTTAAATGCTTTAGAGTAATTGTTATAAAACAATGCATCATTTATTGTGCTGTCATCAAAATGGAATAATGATAATGTCTGTGGTGTGGCAGAGTATTCTCTAACAGCCAAATTGTCTGTAGATATTGACCTACCAGAACTTGGTAATACCTCACCATTTGATGTATCTAAAGACATTTCATTAAGAATTCTAAGCTCATCAATAATAGCATTTGCCTGATTGCTTCCGACATTGTCAGAGCCAAAGAAAATCTTGTCAGGACCAGATGTCCATGGGACAACTAAGTGTGTTGGCAAATCAATCTCATACCAACATCTCCCAAGTAAAAATGGCATTCCACCACTTCCATATATCTCCAGAGTAATCAAGCCATTGGCAAATCCACTATCTCCAAATGATGTGTTGATTAATTGCCACAGAACATCAGTATATGAACTACCCCAAGAAACACCAGATAGCTTAACTGTATTTGAATCTATCACGGTGTTTGAAGGATCTTTCAATACTTCTGAAATTGTATAAACACCAACTATAGCTGGTGGTGATAAAATGTTAATTGTTTTACCAACATCATTCTCATCAAATCTTCCATATGCATCATACAACTCATTCGTGCCAACCGCAACTTCTCCCTTGGCACTTATTGCTTGCTGCACAGACAGTCTTATTTCCGCATAGTCACCACCATTCTCCTGCCAATTCAATGGGAAAGCTTCTTTCATTTCTACTGAACCAACCATTTCGGCAAGATCTATTGGTGTAAATGTAGATGTAACATCTGTAATTGTTTGGAAATACTTTGTCGTAACAAGCTCACCTGTTGTTGTAAAGATTAATTCTTCAGAACCACTACCATCATATGTATCTCCGAAAATAGTTATTTTATTAATTCCTGCAAAATTAAAATTATCACCATAAATAATTCCCTTAATTCTCCTTCCAGTAACAGAATTAGATGGTTGACAAAATTCTAAGTCGGACCCTAATGTGTTTATATAATGTCCACCAAAATCGGTCGCGATAATTGCAAATGCGCCAGCCTCAATACTCGTCTTACTTGTAATGATTTTAGTAACATTAATTTTCGAAATGGCAGTTGGAGAAGGTAGTTTTGTATTTAAAATATTCAACCTGTTGTTAGACCACACAAATGCTTTTTGTGTACATTTTGATACTGTCATACCATAAGATTTAAGTATTACAGAATCATCTTTCATCACATTATTATATACTCCAACATAATCCTTATATCCATCTTGTATGAATGCATAGTCAGGATACAATGTGTCTGGGGAATATAATTCTTGTTCTTCTCCTGCGATGTCCACGGCAAACACTTTTACCTTTTCAAACTGCGGATTAGAAGAAGTCTCAAGATATAATGGATTAATGGAAAACTTTACATTCAATAAGTTTAATTCACAATTAAAATCACTAGTATTTCCCCACTCTAACTCTAACGAATTCATTGTCGGAATGCTTCTTACAAATACATATGGGGAAGTAAAGGTTGAAATACCATCTACAGTATTATCAAGAATTACAAACCTATCTCCTACCCTAACGCCTGCAGTGTTAAAATCTGCATTTGTTGAAGTAACTATGTTTGACCCCATAACGGTTCTTAAATCAAAACCACCAACGGTATAACCGTCTGCATCAAATGATAATAATTCTGAAGCAGGATCCATAAATAATGTTTCCGGATATGGATTAAAGTTTCCTTTAAACCTATATGTATTTGGAACCTCAACTCCATCAACAAATAAATGTAATTCATCATGCTGCTCAACCGTGTTTATCTTCCAAGATGCAGCAACATGATGTGTCTCTGAGTGTTTCCAATCTTGTATGTTCTTACTGATAACCTTAGAAAGACCATTATCATCATATACTCTTAATTTCAAAAAACCTTGCCCATCTTTGAAAATAGACATTCTTCTCTTTGTATTTTCCACACCGGTATCAAACAAATAATGTGTTAGGTCTGACGAGAAGTCTATGCCATCAAAGCCGGCAAAAGAAGCGCCGTAAGAATCATAAGCATCATAGTTTGTATTTAAATAATCATTAGCATCAACAACAAAAGAAAAATATACCCTTCCCTTCGTTGATCTGACAACATCATTTACTTCATTTATATAGCCATCACTTGCTTCATATTCAGCATAACCATCAGCAGTGCGCGCCTGTCTTACATTGTAAAACTCGCCGTTTGAAAAAATATTTCCAGAAAAAACTCTCTCTTCACTTATTGGCGCTCGCGCTCTAACTCTCCATTTGCCTGCGGTAGTATCAAACCAAATAAAATATCCATTCTCTTTGTGCAAATAACTGGGCTTGCCCAAAACAAAAATATCTTCTTTACTTAATGTAAATGGGATTGCCTCTGGATGTACACTGTTAGAACCAATAAATACTTTGTCTATATTTTTAACGCCATCAAATGCTATATCAAATGTGATGTCAGCATCATTATCAATGCCATCCCACTCTGGAATAACAAATGATTCCCATGTACCCTCTGTTAATGGGAAGTTGGAATTTGCCGGAAGCGACAAAATCTGTCCCTGTTTATCAAGAACGATTCCCTTATCAAACTTTCCATTATCATATGTTGGCAAATCATCATTGGTATTTGCAGACACATGTAGCCCTTGCAGATTTAAAAAATCCCTACCAAGGATCCACTCAAGAAAAACAGACTCTGTAATTGTCGGATCTATTTGTGTAAAAGATTTTACAAGTTGTTTGATCGATGGTATAGTTGGACCTTTAGGGAAAGTCTGCATTGTGCCAGAAATAGCTGAACGATATGTTTCTCTATTTAAATTATCTGATATGGTAGATAAATCATCAATACCAGTAAGTACTCCAAAATTGTCCCTTAAACTATTTCTCAATGCACCATATCTATATGATACATAATATTGTTCACCACTAGCAAGATTACTTGAAACACTCCAATCTAAAATATTATCACCATACTCATAATTAACAATTATTTCATTTGGTGAATATGAATAATCTATAAAAACATTTCCAGCTGTATAGTCCACAAGCACAGCAGCGCCAGCTCTTAGCTTTGCCTTATATGTTGCTTCTACTATTGTACCGACCTCAGAAACAATGCTTGGCAAATAAATCCTATTAGTAACTGCATCAACATATCCGTCTATACCATAACTGAAGTAATTTTCTCCAGTAGAAACATCACAAACATTCACACAAGCTGTTAACTCAACCAGGCTGGCATTAAACAAACCAGATAACCTAATCGCCTCTATATAGTTTGTTCCACCATCACTTTGTATCTCTATACCAGCCCCACCATTATTATCAAATATGGTGGAACCGTTCGCATTCAAATAGATTATATTAGAAATAGAAGATGATTTTACTGCGCCCTCACTAAAATCAATTGGATCAAAGGTTGTCTTAAGATCTGTAATTTGAAAAATTTTACCAATTCTGAAAATATCATTTCTAACTTCAATTGTATTATCTGAATTTACTACAACTGGATCACCATTAACATCTTTGTATTCACCAACATGTTTTAGGTTTAACACTTCAATTAAATTATCGTCAACCGTTCCTGCTGTAAATATTTCTACATTTTCTAACAAAACAGATGAATTTCTATATATATCATTAATGCTTGTTACGTGTGTGTTCTTAGCTAAAATCTTACCATATCTATAGGCAGCATCGCCTATGTTTGAGCTTGCATTTTCATCAACCGCAACATAAACAACACCAAGCTCATAGTCTGTTGTATAATCTCCAATTTCCTGAAGTCTATCTAGGTTAGCATCAATACCAATTTCCAAATCAAAATATAATTCTCTAATAAAAACAGATTTGTCTGAAAATTCTAATGACGTATTAAAGCTAGCGCCAATGAACCCACCGTTTGCAGACACAATGTCAGTTTTTTCTAAATTAATCTTAAATACTTTATACCCAGTAAACAAAATCTCATCAACAATAACAAGTTGAGCTTGTGTTACCTGATCAAACTGAACAGACTCTCGAATAACATCATTTATTCTAGGAGGAGTTAAAGAATTAAAATAAACTTCATTGTCCTTTATTTGTACTGGAGTATAAATTTCGCCAGTTGTCTCATTGTATATTCTAAATACTTCTTTTACAGGACCATATAATGTTTTAATCCCAATATTATCTATTAGTCTGTTTTCTACTCTTTCGTTAATCACCTCAATATGTGATTTGAATGCGAAATCTGTACCATCTGCAAAATCATCCTCATACATAAAATCAACAATTGCTGGATTTCCTCTTAGTTCCCTTTCGGGAATTGAAGCCACCTCATTCAAATCAGAATAAAAAACATAATCTAAGTTTGCCTGATATTCTTTTTTATACAGATATGAAACCACTGGAGGTACCGTTGTTGTCCCATCTACACCAGATCCATCTTTCCCAAATACAAAGACCTGTCCGGTTTCATAGTTAACAGAATATTCACCAATACGCATTGGCAAATTAATTTCACTGTATTTTATTTCCGTTACAAAAGATGGATGTTTCACGTTTGGTTCAAAATTTGCTTCAGGATTTAACCAAACTGCACCATTTAAAACCTGTGTGTTACCATTGCTATCAATGATTGGGGCATGATTCAAAAAGAAAGTTGTAGATACAGAAGGTGTGCTGTCACGAACAACACTAACCGGAATTGATATTACTAATGACTCGGGGTCAATGTTCCTACCAAGCCTCTTATAGTAATAAGATACTATAATCGTATCATTAGCTTGTGGCATTGGAAAGACACCAATAGCAGAATTAGTTAACTTTATTTGATTATCCGCAATGTCTAAAAAAGTATATGAATTTAAAGAATCATATTTACTTTCTAATAGTCCATACCTATAAGCACCAATATCATATGTATATCTTGTTGAGCCTCTAACAAGAACTATTGAGGTAACCTTTACAACTGGTCTTTTTGATAAGGTTATCGTAAGCCCATTGAATCCATTTGATTCATCAGAAGAATTAGACACAGCTTCTTCTTCAACAAACATTTGCTGTAATGTAATTGGGTCTGATGGGAAAACATCATATGAAAGTGATCCTGTTAGTGTTGCTCCGGTTTGAGTTGCCCCAACCCTTAATACTTGATAAACACCCTCATTACTAAACCTATCATATGGGCCATTTCCACGTATTTTTAACTCGTCGGTAACTTCTATAGAAATATAATTTGCACTTTTAACTTCACCAACATCATGTGCTGAATCTAATAATTCTTGAGCGCCAGCATCAATTGTATCAAATAAAACTGTTCCTGTTTCAGTATCATAAGAGCCTGGAAGTAAATCCAATATATTGTCTCTTATTGGGTTATCTTCAATTTGCCCAACGAAGAAAATAATATTGTTCGCGCCGTCTTCTACTAGCGACTCTCCCTTTGCACCTCTAAACCTCTGCGTCTCTGTAGAAAACAACGTACACTTATACTGCGCCCTAGCAATCATTGGGCGAATATTTATAGTCAGATCCTTATTTGAAACAGAAGTTGAAATAACATCAACATTTGGAGTTGTGCCACCAACCCCTTCAATTTTCAAATTATTTAAACTAATTGCGGCATCAAGATTGGCTGTAAAAGTAATCTGTATACTAGTACTACTTTTTACACTTAATCTGACAACTCGTAAATTAGTCATTTAACGCTCCTCTATGGTAACCGCTATATCACCGGGCGCAATATATTCATTCTTTTCAGCAACCACGCTTAGTTTGGTTCCACTAACTCCGTGCTTGTTAAATCTAGTAACATTAACTCTATCAACCCCAGATACATTATAGATGCTATTTACAATGTCGGATGCATCAACTGTTGTACCAAGTTGAGTCGCGCTAAGTGCTGCGCTAATATTATCTGAAACATCTTGTTTCACAGTTTCCTTGCTGTTCTTATACGCAGTAGTTACTACTACACTTACAGAGACATCCACCTCGACTTTGGAAGCCTCTTTTACCAAAACATCCGCTGTGATTGGACGCTTTAATTCAACGGCCTGTGTAGCATCAGCGATAAGCTTATTATATTCAAAGTTTATCGTAATTCTTTCATTGTTTTTTGGAGCTATATAATCGTAATCAACAGAATAAACGCTATTATTATCAGGCTGATTTGTAGCATCAATTAAAACTTTACCGGAAATAGTTCCACCTGAATCTTGCATGCCATAAAATCTATTTACTGAATTTATATGTCCAAATGTTTTGTTTGTTATTGCCGAACCGTTCCTAGAGAAGAACATGTCCTCGTAATCATTGGCCTTGGCATAATAAAAAACTACCCTTATCGCATCGCCTGTCGTAATTGTATTTTCTTCATTAGAAATTGTTTCTGCTAACTTAACCTGGGTATTACTCAATGTTGTTATTTCAATTGCATTCGCCCTATCCCATTTGGTACTCTTTATCCCATAATTAGTAAGGTCATAATTAAATGTAGGATTTTTAAAAACTCCAGTGACATCCATTGTTCCTTTTTGAATCAATGCTACCCTGGCAATTGACATATCACTAGTAACTGTTCCTTCAATTTCCTTTATTAATGAATATAAATCCAGAGTACTGTCTGCTGTGGCAACAAAAGAACTATCCATCAAGTTAATGGTAGTTCCAGTAATTCTTATTGTACCAATATTTGGGATTCCAGAAACAGAAACCTTCAATTTTGTAGGTGACCTTCTTTTATTTTCAACAATAGTTGTTCCAGAAAAAACATTTTGTACTGGCTGATATCCTCCAACACTTAAAAATGAATTGTATCCATCTGTAGAAACTGGCAGTGCAGATATATTAGTTAAAGGAACAAGATTTGAAAAATCTGCAACATAACTAACCAATAGATTGGTACCATCTGGAACAACATCATTTGGAGTTAAAGTTATTGTTTTACTCAAAAAAGAAACTGAATTTTCTGAAGCTAAATTCGTTGTATTATAAATAACAAAAACACTATCACCTGTATTTGCAAGTGTGTCTGTAGGTAGAACAATAACAGTATTTGAAATATTACCGTCACCAATATGTGTATTATACACTTCAGGATTTCCACTTAATGTAGTGTCTGTAATTTTAAGAACATTTGATACAA
>Ga0315284_10013932_pt1 | contig 11460 bp, 13 predicted proteins | sample YL17G09_16_MG_FD_203696 | JGI IMG/M metagenome (GOLD analysis project Ga0315284, IMG submission 203696) | Sediment microbial communities from Yellowstone Lake, YNP, Wyoming, USA - YL17G09_16 | ecosystem: Environmental > Aquatic > Freshwater > Lake > Sediment | place: USA: Wyoming | collected... | reverse complement strand
CCTCTATGTAATGCGGAAAGACCTTCCTCTTGCTGATCAGCGGATCGGTCAGCTGATGACCCTGGCTGAGGAGTTGGAGTCGAAATATCACCGCGGGGCGGCCCTTTGCCTCCAGGGTCGCCTCCAGGCCCTGCGGGGAGAAGGAACCCCTGCCCAGTCGTCGTTTCAGGGATCCCTCGCCCTTTTCAAGGACCTCCGGGAGGAATTGGACCTCGGGAAAGCGTGCTTTTACTTTGGGCAGGGGCGGAAAGCCCTGGGAGAGCAAAGCGAGAGCGATTGGTATCTCGTTCAGGCCAAGGAGATTTTTACGAGGTTGAAGGCCAGGGGCTGGCTGAGTCGAATCGAGAAATTACAAGAGAGCCAAAGCGATCCTCTATACAGCCCTCCTCGAGACCGTTGAGTCATAATTCAAAGGAACCCGCTGGGCTACAGCGACTCGGGATCCGCCCTTTGGGGGGCGTTATTTTAATTTACCCGGTGTCGAATTGACGCCCTTTCGGCTTTTTTAAAAAAATTCTTTGGTTATCTTTTGAGGGCATCGGGTGCTAAACGCGTGAACACGGCGTGAACACCTCGGAAACCCCTTCCGGATTTCGGAGCTTTTGCGGAGATCCCCCTTCCTGGGGGCTTTTATGTTTTTTGGGCGTAAGTCATTGATTTCGTGACCTCTTTATGGTTCAAGAGTTGAAAAATGGCCCTTATCTGGTTACATCTCCTGTGCTCCCCGGTCTCCCGGTTATTCTTCAGTTTTACTATTCCGCGCCTTCAATTAGCGTGAAGTTAGAGAGAAATTAGAGGGAAGTTGGAGAGAAATTGGAGGGAAGTTGGAGGGAAACTGGAGGGAACATGGTGGGAAGCCCTTCCTGCTTCCTTGCTCCTTTTCTCCTCCTCTCCTTGTCTTTCCCCGGTCCCTCGACCCCTCGGAACCGTAAACCCTCTCCCGAACCAGGGGTTGAAGAAAGTGGAGGCGTTATGATATACTTATCCGGAATTATTATAAATAGAAAGGAGCAACATACGATGATGAGTTCCAAAGAGATTTTAGAAATCACGGATAAGTACGGTTCGCATAACTACAAGCCCCTGCCGGTGATCATCACTAAGGCCGAGGGCATCTGGGTGGAGGACCCGGAGGGCAAGCGCTATATGGATATGCTCTCCGCCTATTCCGCGGTGAACCAGGGCCACCGCCACCCCCGCATCATCGCGGCCTTGAAGTCCCAGGCCGACCGTGTGACCCTGGTCTCCCGGGCCTTCCACAACGACCAACTGGGCCCCTTCATGAAGGAATTATGCGAGCTCACCGGCATGGAGATGGTCCTGCCGATGAACACCGGGGCCGAGGCTGTGGAGACCGCGGTCAAGACCGCCCGCAAGTGGGGCTACACCAGGAAGGGCGTGGAGAAGGACCAAGCCGATATCATCGTCTGCGCGGACAACTTCCACGGTCGGACCACGACCATCGTAAGCTTCTCCTCCGAGCCTCAGTACAAGGAGGGCTTCGGGCCGCTCACCCCGGGCTTCGTGATGATCCCCTATGGCGACGCCCAGGCCTTGGAGAGGGTGATCACCAGGAACACCGTGGGCTTCCTCTGCGAGCCCATCCAGGGCGAGGCCGGGGTCGTGGTCCCGCCCGAGGGTTACCTCAAGAAGGCCCGCGAAATCTGCTCCCGGCAGCGCGTGCTTCTCATGTGGGACGAGATCCAGACCGGGTTCTGCCGCACCGGAAAGATGTTCTGCTACCAGTACGAGGACGCCAAGCCGGATGTCCTGATCCTGGGTAAGGCTCTGGGCGGGGGCATTCTGCCCATCTCCGCGGTGGTGGCCTCGGCCGAGATCCTGGGGGTGTTCAAGCCTGGGGACCACGGCTCGACCTTCGGGGGCAATCCCCTGGCCTGCGCCGTGGCCCGCGAGGCCCTGCGGGTCCTGGTGGACGAGCGGCTCGCGGCCAAGGCCGCGGAGCTCGGAACCTACTTCATGCAGGAGCTACGCATGATCCATAACCCCATGATCCAGGAGGTCCGGGGAAAGGGGTTGCTCATCGGGCTCGTGCTGAAGCCCGAGGCCGGGGGTGCGCGCAAATACTGCGAGCAGTTAAAGGACGAGGGCATCCTTTGCAAGGAGACCCACGAGCACGTCATCCGCTTCGCCCCGCCCCTGGTGATCAAGAAAGCGGACATCGACTGGGCCCTGGACCGGATCCGGAAGGTCCTGTAGGGCGACTTACAAACAACGAGGCGGGGCCGAATCGGCCCCGCCGTTTGCTTTTCCCGGCCATCTTAAAGCAAGTGTTCCATCAGGATCCTCACCCCGATTCCGATCAGCACCATCCCGCCCAAAAGCTCCATCCTTCGGCCGATCAAGCGGCCAAACTGGCTGCCGAAGGCGAACCCGAAGGCGGTCAGGGCGAAGCAGACGACCCCGATGACCGCGCTGGGATAGAGGATCCTGACCCGCAAAAGGGACAGGGAGAGGCCTACGGCCAGGGCGTCGATGCTGGTGGCCAGAGAGAGCAGAACGAGCGAGGCTCCCCGTGTGATGTCGGCCTTCCTTCTCTCTCCCTTCTCCGGCCGGAGGGATTCATAGATCATCTTCCCCCCGATGCCGGCGAGGAGCGCGAACGCCACCCAGTGGTCGTAGGCCTGGATGAAATTCTGCACGGTCAGCCCCGCGGCCCAGCCTAGGATGGGCATCAGGAACTGGAACAGGCCGAAGTGAAAGGCGAGCCGCAGGGTCTGCCGAGAGGTCGCCTTCCCGGCCGCGAAACCCCCGGACAGGGCCACGGCAAAGGCATCCATGGCCAGGCCCAGGGCGATGAGAAAAACTGTCAGGAAATCCACGGGCAAAAGGTTGCTATCGCAGGTGCGGAGAAGTGGCCCGAACCATCAGTCGGGCCTTTCTCCTGATTCTCCGGACTGGTTCTCATAGTTTCGCAACATCATCCCCGTGGCTTTCTTCATTCCCAAGCGTTCATAGAGAGGTTGCACTTCCGGGTCGCAGATCAGGTCTACCATATACAGTCCGCTGAGTTTAGCGAGTATCCGCTGCAAGAGCTCCTGGCCGATTCCCTTGCCTCGATAGGCTGGCAGCACCTCCAGCAAGGGAATGTAAGCGCTCAGGACGCCGTCGCTGATGGCGGTGATGAAGCCCACGGCTTTTCCGGTCTCCTCATCGAGTGCCACCACGACCTGTTCGCTGTTCTCAAGCAGCTTCAGGTGAATCTCCGGCGAGGGCGGGTTTGGCCAGCCCACAAAGAAGCCCCCGAGATTACCCGTCGAGATATGAGCCAATGAATCCGTGTAAGAAATCATTTCATCCTCGTTCCTCTGGCCCTGCTCACCCCGCTCCACCCGAACTGCTTGAAGTCCGTCTTCCCCCGCTCGTCGAACAGGACGCCCTCTTCCTCCAGGAGCTTCTGCTGAAAGAGCCCGGTGCTCACGCTGCCCTTGGCGTTGATGACCCTCTGCCAGGGGACGGGAGGGCTCACGTGGTGCGTCCGGAGCGAGGCCAGGGCCCAGCCCACGGTCCGCGCGGAGCACGGCGGCCCGACCATCCGGGCCACCTGCCCATAGGACACGACCCTTCCCTTCGGCACCCGCCTCACCATCCGGTAGATGCGCGCGAAGAGCTTTTCCGAAGTGTTCGGCCAGCGTTTTGCATCACCCATCGGCTACGCCTCTTCCACCCTCTCCGCCACGAAGATCATCTCCGGGGAGTCGTCCGAGAAAGGGGACTTGTCGAAGTTCCCGAACAGCTCCGCGACCCGGAACCCGCACCGTGACAGAAGATGCTCCACCTCGTAGCGGTAGAAGTATCGGAACGGAAAGGCCTGCACGAACCTTTCGGTATGTCCGTCGGGGTGGGTCACGTAGTAGATAAGCTTGACGTCGTTGTATTGCTCGGCCCGGTGAAAGCCCGTGGTGCGGAAGGTCCGGCGGAGGATTCGGCCGTCGGGCAGGGAAACTCCGGAGACATCCTCGGTTTCCACTTGGGTCACGGGGCCGACGAGCTTTCCGGGGTCGGGGTGGAAGACATCCAGGATGAGCCTGCCGCCTTTCGCGAGGTGCCGGTTCACACAAGCCAGGCAGGACATCTGCTCTTCCACGGACACGAGGTGCTGGAAGGGGCGAAAAGGCATCGTGACCAGGGAGAAGGACTTGTCGAGCTTGAAATCAACCATGTTTCCCTGGAAGAGAAGCACGCGCTGCTGGACATCTTTGGGCTGGCACAGGAGTTTCTCCTTGCACTTGGCCAGCATGTGGCTGGAAAGGTCCAATCCGACGGCCCGGCAGCCTGCCCCCGCGGTCGGGATGAGAACCCGTCCGGTCCCGCAGCCCAGTTCCAGGATCGTTCCCTTGGCGCGCAGGGAATAGTCCAAGTAGAACTCCAGGTCCCGCCGTCCGGCGTAGTCCGGGATGAAATCGTAATATTCGGCCACGAACGGCCCATCCTCGTAACTGCTGTATTGACTCAACGTGGTAATCAGGCGGGAGTTAGGCCCGTTCACTCCGGGCGGCAGGCGCGGGTGCCACCCCAGAGGAACAGGACATAGATGCCGAGGGAGATGATGAGGAACGGGGGGATATCGGAGCCGGACAGGGAGATGGTGAATTCATTCATCCCGGCGACGGCCAGGAAGGTCTCGTACACGATGACCGGGGTGAGGGCGTAGATGCCCAGGGTGAGGGTTTGAGGAAAGGTCATCTGCACGCTGAGCCGCCGGGTGAGCGAGAGCGTGGACAGGCTGAACAGGAGGACCAGGAGGATTTTACCCAAGCCCTCCCGGAGGAAGAGGTAGAGGTAGAAAGCGGGAAAGGAAGCCCAATAGAGAAACTTGCGCCAGGCCTGGATGGTCGTGGGATTCACCCTCAACTCCTTGACCTGGGAGAGATTGATCGTGGCCACATCCCGCCCGCCCCGGGGCTGCTTGACGATGAGCCGGTCCTGGGTCACCAGAAACCCCCGGTTATAGGTGGAGTCCAGGCGGGGGGTCTTGCCGGTGGTGTCCAGGATGAACACGCCCACCTTATCGTCCTTGAGGACGAAGGGCTGCGGGACAGGGGAGGAGACCTTCCCGTCGAGGATCGTGATCTCCGGGAGGCGGGCGATCATCCACTCCACCACCTCGGCCGAGGCATCCAGGAACTTCAGCTCCTGACGGATGGTCAAGGCCAGGCTGGAGAGCGCGATCAGGAGGAGGAAGTAACGGATCGTAGCCGCGCCCCGCTCGAAGATCACGAAGCGGTAGAAACGAAACGACGAGATGGCGCCGTAGATACGGGAGAACAGACTCATTTCCTTACGACCCAGGCCTCCAGGCGCTCGGTTTCGCGAAGGCGCTGGGCGACCTTCTCGGCGTCCTTCATGCTCTGGAACGTCCCCAGGCGCACGCGGTGCCAGGTCTTACCGTCGGACAGGACCACGGAATCCGTGTAGGCCGTGGAATAGCCCCGCTGCGCGAGCTTCCTGACCATGTCCTCGGCCCAACGCGGGTCGGCGCTTGAAGAGAGTTGCACGGTGTAAAAGACCCCCGCAGCGGTATCGGGCATAACGGCTGTCGTATCTACTTTAGGCTTGGGCGTGTCCCCCGGGGTCGAATCGACTTTAGCCGATTCGGGCGGCACCGTGGGGGTGCCCGGGAGAGAGAGGCGTTTTCCGAGCACGAAAAGAGCCTGGGGCTTGCTGGTGAAGTTGAAGGTCTTGAGCAAGGTGCAGGACGCGAGAGCGATTAGGTCCACCCGTTTGTGGTCGCGGGAGAGAAGGAAGGCAAAAGTCCCATGGGGCGAAATAGCGATGTCCGCCGGGGCATAGGGGACCTCGCAGGTGCCGAGGATGGAGTCCAGAGCGGCATCCACCACGGTCAGGGAGCCGGAGCGGGAATTGTCTATCACCAAGCGGGCTCCGTCGGGCGAGAACACCAGATGGTTGGCGCGCTCGTCCACCGGGAGTTCCTTGAGGATCTGGTTGGTGGAGCGCTTGATGATGGTCAGCGTCTTGGCCTCACGGGAAAGCACATAGAGCTTGTTCCCGGCCGGCGTCGTATAGAGATTATCGCCCCTGGCCTTGAGCTTCAGGCTGGAGACCAGGGAGAAGTCCAGGGGCACATAGGTCTTGAGGGAGTCCTGTTCCAGAAGCAGAAGCCGCTCGCCGTAAGGAGTGAGGGCGAAGTCCGAGAGCTTGGCGGATTCATACTTCTTGGTCAGTTTTGGGTTGGATAAATCAACGGTGTAGAGGAGGGAACGGTTCTTGCCCGGAGCAAGCAGATAGAGGGTCCGGCTGTTGGGGGGAAGAATAGATCGCCTGACCTCGCCGGCGGAAATCGTGGCCACTACTTTGCGGCTGGTCCAGTCCAGGACCGAAAGGCTCTTGTCCCGGTTGACGGTGGCAAGATAGAGCAAGTCGCTGGTGAAGAGGACCGAGGAGGCCGCCTTGCCCACCGGCGCGGTTTCCAACAGGGAAAGGCTGCTCAGGTCAACGACTGCAATGGACTGGGCGGATGGATTGGCAATGAACAGAGTCCGCTCGTCGGGTGTCATGGCCAGGCTGGAGGAGCCGTTGGCCAGGGGGATCCCGAGCTGGGTCTGGCCGGTGGTGGGGTCGATAACGGCCAGGCCGGTCGAATCCGCGCTCAGCACCAGAAGGGAAAGCTGGGAAAGGTCCTCCTGCACCGTCGGCGTGATGAGGTTTTGGGGCGGGGATTGCCTCCTGCCCCGGCAAGAGGGAAGGATAAGGACAAGGAGGATGAAAGGGACAACAAACCGAAGGCTATTTTTCATGTTTGCTCCGTACCTTTTGGATGGCCTGGGCGTGCTGGGCGCCGGTCTTGGTGAAGGTGTGGCTGCCGTCGCCGTTGGACACGAAGAAGAGGTAGTCCGTGTCCGCAGGATAAAGGGCGGCCAGGATGGAGCTCCGGCCCGGAGAGCAGATCGGGCCGGGGGGAAGCCCGGCGTGGAGATAGGTGTTGTACGGGGACTGGACTTTCAGGTCCTCGAACAGGACGCGGTCCTTGTGTTCGGGCAGGATGTATTCTACGGTAGCGCAGGACTCCAGGGGCCGCTTTATCTTCAGGCGGTTGTGGAAGACCGAGGAGATGGTCGGCCTCTCGGAGTCCTTCTTGCCCTCGCGTTCCACGATGGAGGCCAGGGTCAGGGCCTGGTGGGGAGTCATCCCGAGGGCCGCGGCCCTTCTTTTCAGGGAGTCGTTGAACACCCTGTGGAACTCGGCGATCATCAGGATGATGGCCTTCTTGGGGTCCATCTTCCAGTAGATGTTGTAGGTGGAGGGGAAAAGGTAGCCCTCGGCGCTTTGGGCCTCGATGCCGTGAGCGGCGAGAAAGGAAGCGTCATGGGTCAGGGCGAGGAACTGCTTGGTATCGATGGATTCCTGCTCAGCCAGGGTCATGGTGATCTCCTCGAGCGTGAAGCCCTCGGGGAGGGTGACCTGCTCGGTAAGGGTGCCGCTCTTGGTCAGGGTCTTCAGAACCACGATCGGGGCGATGGGCTCATCGAAGCGATAACGGCCGGATTGGAGCTTCTTGTCCAGGCGGGTGACCCGGGCCAGGAGGATGAAGGAGTTCACGTCCTTTATGAGCCCGGCCTCCTTGAGCGTCGTGGCGGTCCGGCGGAGGGGCTGGCCGGGCGGGATGATGACGACCTGGGGCTTGAACTCATACGGCGCAGGCTTGCGCAATTGCTCGCGGAGCCAGAAATTGACCTTGATGGCGGCGATCGCAATCAGGACGAGGATGACGATTGCGACCCAGCCGAGGACACGCCTTTTATCAGCCATGAGCCCTCTGGCGGTCCAAATAGGATTGGAGCAGGAAGACCGCGGCCAGGGCATCGATCTTGGTCTTATGACCCTTGGTTCTTGTGTTCGTCTCCCGCAGGGTGTTCTGGGCTTGCCGGGTGGTGAGGCGCTCGTCCCAAAGGTGCACGGAAAGGGAGAAGCGCTCGCTCAGGGTCTCGGCCAGGGCCTCGGCCTCCCGGGCCTTGGAGCCCCTGGAGCCGTCCATGTTCAAAGGGAGGCCAAGGACGATGGCCTCCACCTCGTGGTTCTTGATGAGGTCATATAATTTCTGCATCAGCTCGGATTTGGACTTGGGGACCAGCGTCTCCTGAGCCTGGGCCGTAAGGCCGAGGGGATCGGAGAGGGCCACGCCGACCCGGACCGAACCGTAGTCCAGGGCTAAGATGCGGGCCATGGTTTACCAGTTATCATCGTCTTCCTGGAGGACGGAGCCGGGAAGCGGCTCTTCGGGCAGGGACTTCCTGTAGTCCTCCAGGATCTGGCTGTGGGCACGGAAGGCGACGGGGGGAAGGTCTTCCAGGCCGAACGGGGCGATCTCGACGGCGTCGTCGCCGGCCTTCAAGTCCCCTCCCTTGACCTTCGTATGATAAACGATAAGCACGACAGGGGTGCGGGGGTCGTCGTTTCCGGAATAGACCCCGAACAGGCCTGCAATGTCCACGTCCAGGTTGGTCTCCTCCTTGACCTCGCGGAGGAGGCAGGCCTCGGGGGACTCCAGGTGCTCGATGAACCCCGAGGGCAAGGTCCATAACCCCTTGCGGGGGTCATATTTTCGCTTCACCATGACCACCTTGCCATCCAGAAAAATCAGGGCCGCGGTCGCGGGAGCCGGGTTGCGGTAGAACACGAACCCGCAGGCCGGGCAGGCCAGGCGCTCGTGGCCGTCGAGGCTTTTGGCTTCAAGAGGATGGGCGCATTTGGGGCAGTACTTCATCATTTGCTCTCTTGGGCGATCAGCTTTCGGGCCTGGGCCTTGGCCTTGGGACGGCGGTAGGCTTTATCGTCCTCCTTGACCCGGGAGCGGGGGTTGATTTTCCAGGTGCGGCGGGTCTTGGGCTTGGGGACCTTGATCTTCACAGGTCCCTTCGCTGAAACAGAACCAGAGCGATGCTCATCAACGCCAGGGCGTAGAGCGCGACGTAGAGAATGGGCAGAAGCTCAAGCGGAGCTAGGGAGGCGCGGGTCGCAAAACTTTTTCCGACGTTCCAGAGCTCCTCGAGATGGGGAATGAAGACGGATGATATGATGAAGATGGCCTTGGTGGGCAGGTTCGCCTGGTCGCTCAGGCAGTACTGCTTCAAGGGCTCGATGCCGATGATGAGGCTGGCGAAGAACATCAGGAATCCGAACAGCCCGGCCACCACGCGGGGGACGATCAATGTGAGCAGAGCCACGAACAGGAGCATCACGGCCAGGTCCAGGAGGGCGAGGGCCCAGCCGAAGTAGAGCCCGGGGTAGAAGACAAGGGCGCGAGCTGCAAGCAGGAGATAGTATCCCGAGGTCAAGGCGAAAGTGGCGACGGCGATGGTGTAGAAGGCGCCGAGCAGCTTGCCCAATAGGAACCGGGAGCGGCCGATGGGCCGCGTCAGCTGGAACACGATGCTGCCGGACTCCAGCTCGCCGGGGAGGATGCCCATGGAGAGCATGATCGTGATCAGGAGTCCGAAGAAGGTGACCAGGCCGTAGGCCACGGAGGAGGCGAAACCCACGACCTGCCGGGGGTCCAGCGCCTGGCCGTTCACGTTCATCTGCCCGGAGAACATGCAGGAGGAGATGAACAGGAACAGGACCGCCAGGCCGAGGAAGATGTAGAGGACCTTGTTCTGGAGGTTCTCGTAGAAGGTGTTGGAGGCGATGGCGAAGAGGGATTTCATGCCTTTTCCTTCACCGTGCGGTAGAAGAGGTCTTCCAGGGACTCGCGCTCGACTTCCATGGAGAGGAGCTTGACTCCCGAGGCCTTGACGTGCTTGATGACCTCCTCGGAGAGGTCGCGTCCCTGGGTGTCGAGGAAGAGGATGTTGCGGTCCACGGTCAGGGCTGGAGACAGTTGTCGTAAAGAAACCAACAGGGATTCGGAGACCTCAGAGACCGTGAGCTTCAACCGCTCGCGGACCTCGGCGAGGTCCTGGATCCTGCCCAGCTTCTGAAGCCGGCCCTGGTTCAGGATGGCGATTCGGTCGCAGGTGCGCTCCACGTCCGAGAGGAGGTGGGAGGACAGGAACACGGTCTTGCCCTTCCCCTTCTGGGCCAGGATGAGGTCCCGTATCTCCTTGTGCGCGATGGGGTCCAGGCCCGCGGTGGGCTCGTCCAGGATCAGGAGGTCCGGGTCGCTGATCAGGGCCTGGGCCAGGCCGAGGCGCTGGAGCATTCCTTTGGAGAACTCGCCGACCCGGCGCTTCCTGGCCTCCGCCAGTCCTACGGTCGCCAGCAGGGATGAGACCTTTTCAGGCAGGCCGTCCACCCCGGCCAGCATGGCGGAGTAGGACAGATATTTCTCGGCGGTGAGGAAGCGCTTGATGGAGGGCGTCTCGGGCAGGTAGCCCACCCGGGCGCGGGAGCGGGGGTCGGTGATAGGGATGTCCAGGAGGCGGGCCGTTCCGCCGGTGGGGAAGAGCAGGCCGAGGAGCACGCGCAGGGTCGTGGTCTTCCCGGCGCCGTTGGGGCCGAGGAAGCCGAAGACCTCGCCCTGCTGGACTTCGAGCGAGAGGTCCTGGACGGCCGTGACCGCGCCGAAGCGCTTGGTCAGGTTAGTGATGGAGATGGCTGAAGGCATGATGGGTGCTATTGAATTAAAAGCTAATCATAACATTTTACGGGATTTTGGGGGAAAAGTCAACAGATTAGCCGTTCGCGGAACCCATTGCCCGATAAACGTTATTCCTTCAGGGTTCCTCTTATCCTGTCCGACCCTTTAGAGGGTATTCTGACATCCCTCTCAACCTGTTCTGACGCAGGTCGGGAAGGGTAATCCCTCTTTAGGGGGATTGCTATGTGACCTGTCAGGAAGCTGAGGGAGGTAACAGGGAGGGATCAGGGAGGGATGTGGGCGTGCAATGTGCCTCCAGTGGGGGTGCAATGGGCGTTCAACCCTCCCGTCCCGTTCCGCTTGCCAAAGGACGATGAGCCATCGCGCCATGACGTCCTTTAAAAAGGCCGGGCTAAGGTTGATTTAGGGGCATAATATGTGGTAGCATAATAGGTCACGATCGAGGGTCAAGGGCAGGATACTGAAACGAAAAGGAATTGTAATGCAGGATCCCAGAGTCGAGAAATTGGCCAAGGTGCTGGTGGAGTACTCCCTGGAAGTGAGGAAGGGAGACCTGATGATCATCCAGGCCACGGATATCGCGGCGCCGATGGTCCGGGCGGCTTACCGCGAGGCCCTGCGGGCCGGGGCCCATGTGACCACGCGGGTGTCCGTGGAGGGGCTGGACGAGATCTTCTTCAAGGAGGCGGGCGAGGAGCAGTTGGCCTATGTCTCCGAGTTCCGCAAAGTGGAGACCGAGAAGGCCACGGTGATGCTGAACCTCTGGGGCGGGTTCAACCCCAAGAACCTGACCGCGGTGGACCCCAAGCGGATGGCCGTTACCCAGAAGGCGCATTTCGAGATCAGCAAGCGGTTCATGGAGCGGACGGCCAAAGGGGAGCTGC
>Ga0315284_10013931_pt1 | contig 11461 bp, 20 predicted proteins | sample YL17G09_16_MG_FD_203696 | JGI IMG/M metagenome (GOLD analysis project Ga0315284, IMG submission 203696) | Sediment microbial communities from Yellowstone Lake, YNP, Wyoming, USA - YL17G09_16 | ecosystem: Environmental > Aquatic > Freshwater > Lake > Sediment | place: USA: Wyoming | collected... | reverse complement strand
CGATGATTAGTTTCATGCTCGTGCCTTGTAGTTGAGAACTATAAAACCTTCTGGAGACCGTGATTCTGTAACCTCTATATCGCGCATAGACATCATCTCTGCGTAATCCGTGTATCTTGCGTCCTGACATACCACAGTCTCTATGCCGGCTTGCCACATGATTCGCGTGCAAGCTTTGCAGGGGGTCATGGTGACCACCACCATGCAGTCAGTTATCGAGATGTTGTTCTTAAGACAGTTGGTGAGCAAGTTCACTTCGCTGTGAAGCATGTACTCGTACTTGTCTGGGCGCGTGTTTGGCAGTACATCATCTTTTGCCATTCGCACAAAACCATTGTATCCAGTTGCCACGGTGGTCATGCTGCTCTTCTTGACCAGGGCTGCCCCTACTTGGGTCTGAGCGTCGTGCGAAAGTCTAGCGGTGTTTATTGCGCCGTCCATCGCTACTCTCAGCTTGCTTGGTCTTGTTCGCAGCATCTTCCCGCTCCTTTTCTTTTCTTAATCTCTTGTATTCCCCTCTAGGATCATAGTCGTATGCCAGCAGGATAGCGTTCTGCTGCTCGGGGTCCATAGAGAACTCGTACTTGCCGTTGTAGAACATGTGCACTAGCGAGATGAGGTTTTTGCTTAGTCCACCGCGCATATTGATCTGTTTAACCCACGGAACACCCAGCGTATCTATCGCTACGACCCTGTATTTTTTCGGTATGCTATTAGAGCTAGACGTAGTTTCCACCGATAGGGCACCGCTGCTATCATTAGACTTCTTGATGAGAACGTCGCCTACGTTGAAGTGCCACTCGTCCCTCACGTGGCGAAGTGCTGAGCCAATGAGATCGTATTTTTCAAAGTCCATAATCGCTTTGAGATCGCGCTCAGAGATACTATATTTGGCAGTTTTCATACATGATTTCCGTGTTGTGGCCTATCTAGATTGTACTTCCCCTGTTATAATTGACTTTTTAGGGAGAAAATATGAAAAAGCTTCTCAACTGTCGACGCTCTTTACTTGCCATCTTCGGCATGCTATGCCTTACAGCCCTGGGTCTTAAGTATGGCACAGACCTATCCGGAATCGCTATCGCCATCTCCGGCATCGTGGCTAGTGTCAGCGCGTCAAACGCATATCAGCACAAGGGCAAAGACTCTTAGTCGGCCGCTACAAACGTAGTGTGCTCTAGGTCTATGTGCGTTTCTTGCTTTTCTGGAGCCGGACGGTACTTCTTGACCTGAACGGTTTCTTCGACCCAGCCTCGCTTAGGACACAAAAACCTGATAACGGTGGTGTACACCGTTTCTATTTCATTTTCTATGTCCGACTTTTTGCGCATTCTTTTCTCTGAGTTGTATTACTACTTCATTCCACTCGGAATTTATACACTCTTCCACGGTTAGACGATAGGCTTCTATCGGGCTAGGTGCATGTTTTTGTGAGATAAAGCCGACCCATTTGCTGAGTGGGGCACTAGCTAGGACGGTATTATACACGCTGATGGGTGAGATGATCTGGGCCACAAACGAGTCACACCCATCCTGCTGATACGCACGAGGATTGATGAGAAGAGAGTTTGTAGTTTGTTCGATGTCCTGCTGTATGATAGACGACGTCTGAAGATCTGGACCGCGTATCTGTTCAACGGAGGGTACGTATGCCTCAATCGGTAAGTTGTTCTTTTCTGACGACATCGAGATGCCGTACTCGGACAGAGCTAGCTGCACAAATAACGGACACCTAATGCTCAGGATAACGTGAACGGTTTCCAAGAGACGCTGGTCTATAACTCCGCGATAGTGGTTTTTTAGCACCCATCGAAAGTCTTCGGACATCATAGACGATGAGAAAAGACCGACCCAGCCCTTATCCAGCGTCGGCAACCGGTTCAACGTTTTCATCTACGAATCCCGCCCTAAATTGGTGTATGCCTGATTCTTGACCTATCAGCACGTGGTCCGCGATGATGCGGTCGTACTGTGCCTCTATGTAGTCGATTGTACACACGTCCAGTACGCGTATCTTATCTCCCAGTTTTTTAGCAGGGACAAACGCGCGCATATGCATTACAAAGTCTGTATGACCATTGGCAACTTGCTCTACCATCTCTATAAATGTGAAGGGTCCGGCTACGGTATCAGGCATGTAGTCTATGCCTCCTCTAGAGCCTCTGCTCAGAGCGACTAGAAAAGTGAGATCAACCAACTCAGATACATCTAAACTATCAAACTCACCCATAAAGGTAATTGGATCTGCGAGCGGTAAACGCGACATACTATCTCCTTAAATGCTAGCTATTTTGCTAAAAGCTCTTTATGATGCTTGAAATATTTGCTCATGTGTTCTACCGCATGCGCACGCGCTGCTTCTTCTGCGTCGAACTCAGCAATGCCAGCTGCCTTGCGCCCCTGTACTCGAGACAGGAACTTGCCGCTCACTAGCGATAGCACACCCCACTTGCCGTTAGGCATCTGGCATACTTCTATCTTGCCGATTCGTTTCTGCTGTTCTATCTGCTCTTCGTTTTGCATCGCTAACTCTTCGTTGCTCTTAACGCTGAATACAGGCCTGATTTAATGAGCAGGATAGGGATCAGTAGGAGGATGTTCATCAGGAAGTTCAATATGATAATCGGATCGGTCGTGTCTTTTGATACGACATAGCTGAGCATCAAGAGCTCGCCGCTAAGCCACATCAGCAGAAAAGCCCAAGACACGTCGTCTGCTTTTCCGGTGCGCAATGTCTTTACGGTCTGCGGAAGACAGCATGCACCCAAAAGACATGCTCCGATCATCCCTACTACTTCCATAAAAGTCTCATTTCAAAAGAAGGTTTGCTATGTACACGCAGTCCCAGCCTTTAGACAGCAGCCATGCTTGCTCAGATTCAGCTCGCTGCCATGCCCATTGCTTGCGTATGTGCTTTAGTTCTAGCGGACACTTCTCTAACGCTATCCTAGCGGCTTTCTCAGTTTGCCCGTTTGCAACGTACTCGAAGTACGGATTGTTAGGTTGACGCTCCGCTAGATTCTGCGCAGCGCGCGCAAGCTTGTCGCTGTAGCTGTTTGTTTTTTGACGCAAGAGAAGCTCTACCGCAACAAGATGGAGCTCATATCCCTCAGAAGAAAACTGACTTTGAAACGCTACGATCGACTCGTCGGTAAGCGCAGAATCTTTCATGTCGCTAGAGGGCTCAAGGCCAATAAACTGCCACACCCTGCGCATGCTGCCCCAGATAGCAGCGTTTATTACTGTACTCACGTTGCAACGATTGTCCGTTGCGTTGCTGCACAGCTTGTAGTCGTTGCTTGTTATGTAATTTAGAAGACGATCTGCGCCGCCTGTATCTTTTGTTGTTGCAAGATAGTGAAGATAGCCGAGTAGCATGTCTCGCGAAGAGTCGTTCTTACCGCGAGAACCACCTGGATTTCTAAACAATCTTCCGTCCTGGGCTTGCGAAGCTTTGACAGCATCGCACTGATCTTTTTCGCCTGAGGCGCACAGTAGTCCGCCCCACAGCATGCTGTCGCCAGCGTCTGGCACGCGCTCGTCGGTCTCGCCGCACGCTATGCCACCCTCGCACTTCAATGCCCAACTAAGAGCGGCGACGCGCATCGTCTTCAGCTGCTCTTTCTGCTCTTCAGTGACACTGCTAGAACTCGCTGGACGCTTAGCACGGCATTTCTCACCTTTCAGCGCGCAATCGATTCGATCTGTTCCGCAGCCAGCAAGCAGCACCAATAACAACAATCTCTTCATCTCGTTCTCCTTAGAGAGGTACTTCGTTTGTGTGACCAAGCATAGCCAAAACAACCTGCTCATCGCGCTCGTACAGGTGCATAGAATGCGCTATGTGCGTGTAGTGCCCTATTGTAAGGGTCGGATAGGTTGGCAGCAGCTCTTGCACCATCTGCTCCATCAGGGAGACGAAAAACGGCGCATCGTACGCCAGCCCCTTAGTGCCGTCGTTAGCACGCATCACTACCGTCATGTGCAGCTTGTCGTCGCGTATCATGAAGGACGCGTGCTGGGTGCAAACTTGATCTTTGTTGCCGACCCAAGCATGTTCAGGCAGCGAAAACCTAAGGATTGCTTGTCTTGTGTCTTTATCCTGCTCAAGACTTAGCTTTGCCCATTCCCACGGAGTGCGAAAAATTTCCTCATTTGCCATATTAGGCTGGTTGTGCCCACGTTCAAACCACTGGTGTCCGTGGCTTTTGTTGTGCCAGATTAAGTACCCATACGCAGAGTTTACGGTACCGTCTGGATTTGCAAGCTTGTTCCAGAACTTACTAGCTTTAGCAAAATCAGCAACATCGTTGCTGCCGCTGTGGTAGAGCTCGTGCTCTTTTGCCGTGTATTCTGCAATGACTCTGTTTCGCTCTGGATCGTTGGTAGTGATGGGCTGCGACGTTGGATACAGCACGGTAAACGTGTAGTTTAAGATCTCGCGCACCGCTTGTCCGCGCGGTGCAGACTCGTAGTCTGGTGAATACCAAACACTTGCTAGCATGTTCATGTACGCTTGCGAAAGCGTCTTAAATACGTTGAGCTTCATTGCGCTTGGTCTCCGACATAGATAGATGGTGCTTAGAGATCTCTTGAAACAAGAGGGCTATAGCCGTTGTGCGACTTCTTGCTAGTCCCTTAAAAGTTCTACCGTTCAGCCATGCGCTTGCTTCGAAGAAGCGTCCCTCTGGGAGGAGTATCAGAGACACAAAAACTTTTACGTCGAAGTCTTCGACGGCAGCACCGTTACCTTGCATCTGCGTTTTCCTATCGTTAGTTTGTAGCGTGTAGGATACGTTAGATGCTAATCGTCTTCGTAGCGATCACCGATAGCTTCCTCTAAAGGAACGGACCACAACCCGTAGCCTCCGCGACGCTTGGTGGCGCGCTTAAGGAAAGAGCCTACGCGGTTGTACAGGTGCGTGTAGATAAACGTTAGCTCTTTCACCGAGCGACCTTCTGGTGTTCTGTATTCTGGATCGTAGTTTTGAAGGCCAACGACCAGCTCTGTGAACAAGTACTGACGAATGTCGTTCATGGACATCCCAGTATTACCTAGCGAAACGTCTAAATCTTTGTTGGTGATTCGCGCTTCGTTCCAGTTGCGCGCTACAAAGTCTCGCATGTATTTGTTGACGACCGGGGTATAGCGCTTGATGTCTTCGTTAGTTACAACGCGATTACTTTTTCGTTTTGCCATTTGTTTTTTTTCCATGTCTTAGTTGTTGATGAACCATCGTATCGGTTATATGATCTGCGTACATATCCAGGTATTTTTGTGCATCATTATGCTCTTTAAGGTATAGCGAGATCAGGAACTCAAGTGACTCTGTAAGAATCGGATCAGCACTACCGTCTCTGCATGCCTCAGCACACACCTGGCACGCTTGATGTCTTTGTGCCAGCTTAAACGGATGTATAGATGGGTTTGGACTCTCGACCATAGAGTGCGCATGCCGCATGCAGGCGACATCCATGTTGTGGACGGCATCCCATATCATTAAGGCTGAATCCGCGCCGTTTTCGTACCTTATGTTCCTATGATCCTTTATCTTCTTGAAGAGGTCTATAAGCTGGACTGATATACCGGCCTCGTTCTCTACGTGTACATCGTGTCGGTATTCAAACACTCGCATGCCATCTCTTATCACTCCAGGATGGTGGTTGCCAACCCATCGCGGATTGGACACGACAACCGCGCGCTCTGCTCTAAGCAATTCTTCTATGCGAGTTTTCATATGGTTTGAATCGAGTAGATAGGTTTGCCGAGACTGGACATGTACACAAGCTTCGCTATGTTATGGAGAGAGCTTTTGCACCCGGTGCGAACGTACTCTCGTATCCACTCGTACAGCTCGCCCAACAAATCTAGATTTTTGAGATTCAGTTTTTCTATTAGGTCTAACTTGTAGATAGATTGATATTGAGCTTTGCCGTCGTCGGTCAGCAGTTCGAGGATTTGGTAGTATCTCATTGTTTGAGGCTGGTTTGCCCTGTCCATAGGAGGTTCGTCCATTTCGGCAAACGCCGCGTATGCTAGCTCAACAACTTCACTAGGTTGCATGTTCGCTACGTCTGGCGTGTGAATAACAATCTCGTCTGTTTCTGGCCAAGAAGATTCCGTAGTAACAACGATGTCTTTTTCTGCAAAAAGAAACGTATCTACGGCGTTGATATGCGGGTACGCCACCATTATCGGATGCCCTTCAAGAACGAAGTCTGAAGACATCCAAACGTGCGTTCTAGTGGACGTCTCTTCTTTGCTGAAGAGTTTTGCTGCCCTTTGCCCAAGAGTGTTAACCACTATGGTGGGGCCAGCCTCTTCTATCAGCTTTAGAAGTCCAAACTCAAACGGCTCAACAGCTCGAGTAAGCCAGTCCATGTTCTCGTAAACTACGTCTGCGAATATCGAGCTCATGCCTTAAAGCCTGCCTCTTCTGCTTCTTTGATAGAGAGATCACCGCGCTTCTCGCCTTCGCGTCGGGTTCTTACGTAACCGTACCGCTGATAGTGGACATACGTTCCTTCGGGCTCCGTCAGCTTATATACGCACCCGTCTCGCGGATCTTGAAACATAGCACCTATGCCGTGCTTTAGGGCGGCAGCTTCTGTTGCTTCTTTTAGCTCATCAAAGAACTTCTTGACTTCTGCTTTTCTTAAATCAAGGTCGATCAGGCGTTGTAGTTCCGGGCTTAACATTGCTATTGTCCTTTACGATAGATAGTGTGCGTTTAGGCTTCACTATCGTCATCGAATCGGTTTTCGTTCTGCTTTCCATGATCAAAAGAACTTCTGAAATCTTGAGAGACTTCATCTCACCGTCGATTTGCACCTTGACGGTAGGATCCATGTCTTCTTTCAACATCTGCTTGATGATGGCGATTTTTTGGTTGTTAAGTTCCATCATCAAGCGCGCTATGTCGTTTTGAAATCTAGAGTGGGTAGCGTTTTTGCTTGGCTGGCTGGCATCGCTCTGGTACGCAACCTGCTTTTTAGAAAGATCGTTCAGCTGCGCCAGGTAAGATTTGGAGCGTCCGTGCTTTACACCTTCATCGAAGGAGCTGTGAATCGCGGCTCGCACGTGGGTCACAAAGTCTTTGTGCTCACTAACGAAGAAGAAGTACATGATAGAGGCACCGACGCAGATGCCAAACATAAATCCTAAAAACCCTACGAACAGCATATGATACTCCCAACTAGTTGGGAAGGTTTTACTACGATTGACGCGTGCAGAAGGCGATATTTGAGGAGCGGTTTATTGAGCTGGCTACATAACAAGTCTGACTTGTTAACTCAGCTCTACGTTAAACCATGGTGCCGTTTGAAGGTATCAATTCCTCTTGCAACAACAGCATTGGTAAGTGCCTCTTCTTGCTCGTGCGTTGGATCTTCTCCTTTGAAAATAGTATCAAAGAACCCGTTGTGCGCCTTAGTCACCTCCTGGTCAAGATGATCTAAAGGCTCGGTGTTTCCCATATATTTACTAGGCAGAACCCCTAAGTGGCGATTATTTTCCCGATCCAGAGCTGCTTTACCCGGATTAACCATATCCAATAGGTCTTCGTGTAGCCCAGGTTTTTTAAAATGAAAATTAGAGTACTGCGCCGTCTCTCCGTTTGCTCCCATACTGCGCATCAGGTGCTTAATCGTGTCTTCTCCGCCATGGTTAAGATATATATCTTTAAGACTTTTTGCGTCGCCTAAGTGGTGGTTGATTATATCAGTAGTATCTATCATATGGTGGCCATCTTTGGTTAACAGGGGGTCAGACAGTTTTCCAAAATGACCTATATCTATAGAGCCTTTAGGCGCTGTTACGGCAAAGTTCTTTAGCTTGCCTATTGCTGCTTGAGTCTCATCGTGTTGGCCGGCGTCCATATGCTTTTTAACGTCACTGAACATGTCAGCCACTATGTTTTTGTGGACCTCGCGAGCCTCTTTTGTAGCAGGAAGCGCCGGCGGCACTGGGACTGCATCGTTCGGAGTCTTTTTTAGCATTTCCCTAACAAGTTTTAGTTGGCTAATTATTTTTTCCACGATTTATACCCTTTTGTGTGGCGGGATCCATTTTTTGTTGATAAAAAACAGCGCAGAACGCTCATTATCAAACGATATCTGCGTGTTATCTAATATTCGGGTAAAAAAGCGTGGATTAGTTGTCCACGAATACCCTAAACCTAAAATGTCGCTGCGAATAGTACTGTTAAAGCTTTTTGGTCCTGTTGTAAAAAGCAAAGCATTGCCCCAACTTCCGGGTGGTGCTAAAAACAAATCCAGTACTATGATGCCTTTTTTAGTTTCTTTTAAAAACTGAGTACTGAACACTATCTCGTTGTCGTTTTTTCTATGATGCGAGAGTGTCCAGCCTAATTTCTTTAGGTTGGCCTTGATGCCCTCTCCCTCAGAAGCTGAGTTGATAGGGATAAGCAGGTCTATATCGTTGCACCACCACGCACCTCGTCTGTAGGAGCCCGCAAGCACGTACTTTTGTAGTCCCATCTTGCTGGCAAGACTGCGCACGATTAGCCAAACAGCGAACCTGTGTAGTTTTATCTGATCTTGAACAACTATTGACACTATTTGCCCTGCTTTTGCTTAGACTTTTTCTACAGATCTTTTATACAGTTCACTGTACTGAATCTGTTTATACGGATCCTCAGAATCACTGCCCAATACTGTATCTTTGTCAACAGGTTTCATTCCAAGTTTTTTGGGTCTTTTTTCGTAAGTATCGATGTGATGAATCGGCTTCTCTTTTTCAACTCGAATAGGCGCACGGGGATTGAAGTTTGGGGCTGGCCTTGCTCCCATATTAAGACGATCAGCTACGTGTTCCTGCAAATTGCCATGATGCTGATTTAAGAACGTGCTTAAGGCGTTCTGCTCATCACCAGACAGCAGCCTCATCTTTTTTGCAAGTTCCTCTGAGACATTAATTTGATTCTCGCTTATGTTTGGACTTATCCAGCTTGCTAGATCGTCCCGTTCACCGCCATGTACGCCATCAAACATAAAACCGTGTTCGTGATCATTAGCAAGTTCCGCAAACTCTTTCATGTTGGCTGGTCCCAGCTTTTCTGCAGCCGATTTAAAGTCAGGTTCTTCCTTCATATGCTCATCGATCTTGGGCTTTGCGTATTTTTCCCACACATGGCTTCTATCTTCGGGGGTAGATAGGTGCTGATTCTTGGCATTGTTAGCTTGTTGATTCCACTGATATGTGCTGATTTTATCGTTCGTAGGGTAAACAAGCTCATGGTTTTGTAAGTGAGCTTGTTTGGCCTGATCATCAGGCATATCTAAGGACGTGGATTTTACACCTAATTTTCTACCTAAGGCATTGGCAACCGAGTGCAACATATGCTGAGGATCGGCGTGTCCGTGACTGAGTTTTTCCCTCAGACTTTCTCTATTTTCGTCAGATTCATCGGGTGCTGCTCTTTCTTTCATTTTATCGTAGTTTTGAAAATCACTCTGTATTTCGTCCATGTGCCAGTGATCATGTGGGACTATGGCACCTGATGAGTCTGTTTTGGTAGGATCAACTCTCACCCATCCTACCTGATCTATATTCTCTAGATTTTTCTTATTGTATCTTGGCCCACCCCATTCATGCTGCTGAGTTTTGATATGATTCCATATCTCTTTTTCTTTATCGCTTAGCTTTGCTAGCTGATCTGGGTGCATCTGCGCTGAAATAATATATTGCGGGGTATCGCGATGCTTTTGGTCCTTGCTTTGATACGGCATGACAGTGGCTTGCACTTTTTGTTTTGGCAATCCCTCTATATGCTTGTCAATCATTTCTGGGCTAATTCGACCTTTACTATCTCTAGGGATTTTGTCGATCAGCGCGGGTGCTACTCCAGCTTTTTTAATGTTGTTCACATGCATGTCCGGCTTACCGCTCATTTGAATCATGTTCTTAACGCGATACAAATGGTCAATGTCGGGGTGCACTTCAACCGTGTGAGTGTTTCCCGCTTCATCGCTGAGAGCTTTCATAAGACGCGACGGTTTCTGAGCATTTGACAGATAAAAAGTCATCATCCGCTCTACGTCCAGCATGTCAAGTGCTTTGCTTAAAGCCTCGTCACCCTTGCTAAGGGCTTTTGCCTGGAGTATGGTTGTAAAGTCGTCTAGCTCTATGCCGCACTTCTTTAGGCGCTTCTTCCAAGCAGACAGTTTCTTTGGGTCTGCTTTGTGGCGACCCCTGTTGAGTTTCTCCGGGATAGCGCGAGTGTTGGACGCTGCGTATCCGGACTCGTTGTTCTTCCTGTCGGCTGAAAGCTTCTGTCCGGTCTTCTTTTCCGCGCGTTGCATCTTATCTTGGATGGCTTTACGATTGCCGTGACCCTTAGCGTGACCACCAGTGGTGGTACCCTTGCCCCCGCGTTCACGGCGAAGAGCTTGATCGGCGTGCTTGGCAGCACGTTCTTTAGAGCCAGGTTTTTGCCGCTTGCTGGACAGCTTGTCCATGCAGGACTTACAACGTCCGCCCTTGGTCCCGTTCATGTTGGGTTTCCCGCAGCGAACACACGCAGCTTTTTCTAGCACTTCTATGATGTTGTCTTCCAAGACTTGGCCCTCCGTGCTTCAATTATATCACGGCAGCTATTTTACAGCACACAGTAAAGAAGCAGGCATACCCAGACTGACGCAATAAGTGCAGCTATCAACATGTAGCATACACGTCGAACCTGGCGACGCGATTTTGGCTTAAATTTCAGTACGTTATCCACAGAGGAACCTCAGATAAACTTTAATGCCACTGCTACAGTTGACCCCCTATCATCGAGCCCTATCGACACGTGGTACAGACCGTTGCCAGCAAGGCATAGTACCCCAGTTTCGGTTAAGCCCGCTTTATCTGGGCTACCAATTATGTCTCGCGACACCTCGTACAGGCTGCTTGTGTATAGGGGGGGCGCGTTTGCCATCAGCTCTCTGATATTGATGTGCTCTGGCACAAAAACCCCGTGCTGCTCTAGAGCCGTCTTGTCATATATAGCTATTTTCTCTAGCTCCTCCCAATGTAGATCAGGAACCAGAACTGGGGTGATGAGCTTAGCGGAGAAGCGACCAGCATCAAAGATGCCTAGTGCCTCAGTGCTACAAATAACCGTGCTCCTAGTTGTAACATACTTGACAATAGGCGTGTCTTTGCGCTGCGCGCACAAGTACTTGATCATGCCAGCATCGTTGACGTCTATACTGCCAATCCATTGGCCAGATACACAACCTTCTACGCGGGCAGCCCTTACACTGCCCGGTGTACATATTGGGTCGCTTACCAATAGCGAGCTTCCAATAAGCTCAAACTCACCAATAGCTTTCATCTCAAAATTCTTTCTTGGTTACGCTCCGATAGCTTCGTCTTGTTTTAATGTTGCGGTCTTAGGGATCTGTATCGTGATGCCAATTCTTTTTAATGGGTGGTCGATCTGTACGTCCTGACTTA
>Ga0315284_10013930_pt1 | contig 11461 bp, 6 predicted proteins | sample YL17G09_16_MG_FD_203696 | JGI IMG/M metagenome (GOLD analysis project Ga0315284, IMG submission 203696) | Sediment microbial communities from Yellowstone Lake, YNP, Wyoming, USA - YL17G09_16 | ecosystem: Environmental > Aquatic > Freshwater > Lake > Sediment | place: USA: Wyoming | collected... | reverse complement strand
CTTGGACTTGCCTCGGAAGAAGAACCCCAGCACCGGGATGTCCGCGAGGTACGGCAACTTATGCCGATCCTTGATCGTTTGATCCGTCACTAAGCCGCCGAGCACGAGCGTATCGCCATCATGTACGATGACGTTCGTCCAGACTGCCTGAGTCGAGGTGTTAGGCAGCGTGATCTCGCTCGTGTATTCACTCCCTTCAATAACACTGCGCTGTGTGAACGTCTTCTCGGCTCCTCGCGTTGTAACCTGCGGGTTCAACCACAACCGGACTTGGTCGCCGCCGCTTATCTGCGGCGTGACCGAAAGCGTGATGCCGAAATTGAACGGCGTGGGAACGACCTGCTGGGTATAGCCCAGGGAAGCCGTACCACCGAAGCCGGCTTCGGACGCAATCACGCTCGTGTACACTTGGGACACAAAATACTCCGTCGAAAGGTCGGCAATGACGGCCGGCTTTCGGTTCATCGTCGTAACGCGCGGCGCGCTTAGCAGTTCGCTCTCTTCAAGCGTGTTGAGATAGTCGAAGGTGGCGCCGATCTTGTCCCCGTCCGCGTTGTTCGTGATGATGCCGGCCAATGAGAAACCGCCGGGGGTCGCGGCGGTCACGGCGTTTCCAGGACTCGCCAAGGCAGACATGACCGCATTTGTTACCGTGTTCCGGACCACCTGGCTGCCGTCCGGACGCGTATAGAACGGTATCTCCTCAGCGACGCCGTCGCCGTTCACATCGTACTGGTAAGTCTGTTGGGCCAGCAATGGGTCTTGCCGCGGCCGGTTATTCTGATCGGACTGGGTGATGTCCCACTTGAAACCGATCTTCTTGAGGTCGCCCGTCTTGACCGTCACGAACTTCGCCTCGATGCTCACCTGCTTTGGCGTCACATCGAGCTGGGCAAGCTGTTTCTCGAGATTGGCGAGATTTGTCGGGGTGTTGCGCACAATCAAAAGGTTCGTGTACGGGACGTAGATCATACGGGAGATGGGATCCTCGCCGCCGGGCTCGTACACGTCATTGATCAGCAGGCGCAGCAACCGCACAATCTCGGGTTCGTCTCCGGACACGTTCTGTGCGCGGCCCGCCGCGCCGCCCAACCCCGCGGCCCCCTGATACGCCCCCTGCGCTCCGCCGGGATAAGCCCCGCCCGCTCGGGCACCGCCCACCGCACCAGTGCCGCCGACACTCAGGCCAGCCGTGCCAATGATGGCTGGGGTCTCACCAACCTGCAGGTCATTCATGCCGCCAAAGAGTTGCGAGATGTTCTGGATCTGGACGCCACCGCCACCCATACCGCCCATGCCGCCACCCATACCGCCCATGCCGCCACCCATACCGCCCATGCCGCCTCCGCCATAGCCACCGCCCATGCCGCCTCCGCCATAGCCACCGCCCATGCCGCCACGACCTCCGCCATAGCCGCCCGTGCCGCCGCCCATGCCGCCGCCGCCATAGCCACCGCCCATGCCGCCTCCGCCATAGCCACCGCCCGTACCGCCTCCGCCATAGCCACCGCCCATACCGCCTCCGCCATAGCCACCGCCCATACCGCCTCCGCCATAGCCACCGCCCATGCCGCCTCCGCCATAGCCACCGCCCATGCCGCCTCCGCCATAGCCGCCGCCCATGCCGCCTCCGCCATAGCCGCCACCCATGCCGCCCATGCCGCCGCCCATGCCGCCCATGCCGCCGCCGCCATAGCCACCACCCATGCCGCCCGGGTTGCGCAGCACAATCTTGAACAACGTTTCAGCGCCGGCATTGCGGAGTTCGTAATACCGTGTCTCTAACTCCTCGAAAGACTCCTCGCGGATTCGTTGCGGGGTGCTGATCCAGATGAAGCCAGGCTGCACCGAGAAATCCAGGTTCAAAGGACGCAGCAACGCCTTAAGGGCCTCCCGCAGAGTCACGTCTTTCAGGTTGATATACAGAACGATACCGTCCGTCACATAGCCGGCGCCCAACTCCTCGGCGTAGCCCGTCCGGACCCCGTAGGGCGTCTGCCCAGGCCCCCCGAACTGCTGAGCTCCCATCTGCCCGAACGGAGACCGCGCCTCTCGCCGGTCTGCCCGAAATTGCTGCGGACGAGCCCCCGCCCCAGTCTGAGCCGGCCCCATCGGATAGGGCCCGGGAGCCGCCCCCCCGGGCATCATCCCCGGATAGGGCCCGGGCGTGGGCATCGGCGTCGCGGGTGTCGCTGCCGCCGGCTTCTGCGGCCGCTTCACGACCCGGTCGTCAATGACGATGTTTACCTCCCAACTGTCACTGATGAATTCGACGACCTCATTCAGATGAATGTTCGTGAACTCAATACCGACGGGGGATGACAGAATTTCTGTCATGCGCTCGATGTCCAATCTCTTTTTCGGCTCGGCATATTCCTCTTCCATCACGGGGATGATGGGGCGGAAGGGTTTGATGCCGGTCGCCTCAGCCCCTTCCGGGAGCCGCTTTGAATCTTCAATGTACCGCTGAATCTTCGCCTTGTCTTCGTCCACCTGCAGTTCGGACTTCGTCGCGGCCTCCTTGCTCGCGCCGACGGTCGCTTGGTGAAGCCCCTCTTGCGCGCGCTGGTTGTCCGGGGCGATAATCAGGATCTCCTCGAACAACTGCACCGCCCTGGAATAACGCTCGTTGGCAAGATACCGCTCGGCGCTTTTCAGAAGCTCCGCGACACGCTTGACCTTCATCTCTTCGGCCGAAAGCTGCGGGGTCTCCTCAGGTGTCCGAACAGAGCCGGGATCGACGGTCTCGAAAACGGGCATGGTTGTGGGGTCGCCGCCCGCCGCGCTGACCTGGAGTTTCCCATTGCACTTTTCCCGGTAGACCTTGGCGTTCTCCATCTGCGGGTCCAGCGCCAGCGCACGGTTGAACTCGCTCAGCGCCTCGAGAAATAGATTGCTGTTATAGAGCTCTACACCTCTGCGGAAGTGCTCATCGGCCTCAGAAACGGTGACCGCGGCCTCCTGCGGCAACGCGGACGCTTCGGCCGTCGCTGGCGCCGGGGACACTGCCGATTGCGCGGACGCATCGGTGTTCTGGGCCGCTGACGGCGTCGTGCAGAGGACCAGTAGGACAGCGCACAACGCAAGGCAGAAGAACCCCGCCCTCGTGATGTTTAACAACTCGATGCTCATTACGTTGTCTTCCTCCCGCTGTTGAGTCACTATAACGGATCTCCCTTGAATAAGCAACCCTATCTTCAGGGCAAGCTGAGCGTGATGACTTTCCCGAGGCGTTCAGAGCGTACCTGACAGGTACCCGCGCCGAGATCTATTTTCAGGATTTCGAAGCTCTCGAACGGGTCTCCCTCGTTACACCACTTCGTCGAGCTCTCCGTCTGTAATTGCGCGCGGTATTTGTCCCTGACCTGCCTGATTTGAAGCAGCTTGATGCCGGCGTCGACCACTTCCTTCGGCTGATTCGCGGCGGCCGTGAGCCCCGAAAAGTACCAGAACGGATTCGGCGTGTAGACTCCCGTCCAATTAGCCATCTGTCGCGGCGGCAGTCCCGCCGCCCGAGCGACGGCATCCGTTTCCTGAACCCGGCCCGGCGCATTATGCGCTTTCTCCGCCGGCAACTCCGCAGGATACCGCACCCGATAAACGTGCCAACACAGAACGCCCAACATGATGACGAACACAATCCGCTCTTTGTTGTACCATACCCGTTCGGCCAGCTTTCGGACCTTATCCATGCTATACACCCGTCCCGTGCGCCCGTTCCAAGGGAGCCAAACTAGCCGGCCTCTTGTCTAGAACGGCCACAGCCAGTGATTCCTAAGCCAGTTTCTTACGGTTCGCCACCGGCTCGGCTGCATCGCCGGGCCTTCTCTTCTCCGCTCGAAGCCCCCTTGCGCGAGCCTTTGCGCGTCGCTCAAAGGCGCAAACGGCAGGCGTAGCCCGGGAGCACCGATGACGCCCCCAGGCTCCGGAAGGGGAGAACCGCCCGGCGCGGCCGCCCGCGTCACCGGCGTCGCGCCAGCCGCGTTGAAATCAGCCTGCGTCAGGAGCATCTGAACCTCGACCGGCGGCTCAATGGCCCATCGCAGATATCGGTTTTGCACGCCAATCCCATTCACGTCAAAATAACGGTTCTCAAGACGAAGCTTGTCGAGCCAAGCCACGAGATCCGCATACCGCATCACGAACGATAGCCCCACCGTCCGCATCTTCAGGAGGCTGTCGTAATCCTGCCGCTCCGGCCACATCTGCACATCGTAAACGGCCACCGCCTTCGCATCCATGAGCATACGCACGATGGCAGCGCCGAACTTGATGAGGGAAAGCCAGTCCTTCACCTCTTGTTCCGTAACGGTGCGCCCCTCGAGTTCATCAGGCCGCGGCGCGCCAAACGTGCTCCACTCAGGATACGGACGGTACGGTGTCCGCGAGTAAGCGTCCTGCCGAAGCTCGTTCAGCATCTTGTTGAACTGATCCGAATAATAGAACCGCAGCAGTTTGCCTTCCGGAATGGGATCGATCTGAAGCAGGTCCGCCGTGTTGAAAAACGCCGCCCGCTGCATGACCTGTTCTTTCAGCGGCTGAACCATGCCTTTCCGCGCCTTGATCAAGTCCTCGGGGATCTTGCTTTCAAACTGGGTTTCAAGGTCAGTCAGCGCTTTCTCAAGATTCTGCAGCGCTTGCGTATTCTCAGTGTACTGGGCGAGACGTGCCTTATAGAAAAACTGGTAAGCCGCGCCAACGGCAGCGAAAATGAGCCCCACAGCCACGATGGCGATGATGTATTCTCTGCGAACTTTCATCACCGGGTACTCCTATCGTTCCCGCGATTCGCGCCGCGATTCGAACCGCGACCGTGGGCTCGCTGGAGGCGCTGCCGGAGCTCCCGGCGCCGGCGCTACTCCCAGAGGCCCTGGCATGCCCGGGAAACGAGGCCCGAACCCTGGAGGGCCTCCCGGCCCGGGAGCTGTTCCCGGCGCCGGACCAGGGCTGGGCGCGAACTGCGCATCGACCTGGAAGAAAACAACCGTATCCCACATCTGCCCTGAATACGCTATCTGATCCGCGCCGACGCGCGGGCCGGAGACACCCATTCCGCCCTGCGACCCCGGGCCAGCGCCTCGCTGCGGAACCTGGGCATTGTCCATCGCCGTCATGTACACTTGCTCGAAGAGCGCATCGTTCCAGTAGACCCCCTCCTTGAACCGAGGGGCGTCTTTGAGCTGTTTGAGGAACAACATCAGCGAATCAGGATCTTTGGCGTAGCCGTAGATCCGGTATCCGTTGGGCTTCCCGAGGACAGCAGAAACTTGTTGCGGGTTCGGGCCCTGGTTCGGTCCCTGGTTTGGGCCCTGCTGCCTCCCAAAACCCCGCGGCCCTCCCGAAAACCGTTCCTGGGTCCTCGCGGTCGGATAAATCGAAGGAAACCCCGTGCTGATGACCCCGGACTGGGCCTGGCCACCAAAGCGGCCCGCAGGATTCCCGCGCAGTCCAAAACCTCCGGGCGATCCAAAGCCTCCGGGAGAAGGGCCGGGCGCACCCCGGCGCGCTTGTTGTTCAGGTCCGCCGGGCGTGATGACGCTGGTCTCGATCGAGCTGAACCATGTCTTTCCACCTTCCGGCCGCAGATCGTTGAGCAGCTTTAGGTCATCCAGAATATAGTACCCGCAATTCTCATAGGCTTCGGCCAGCTTGTCAAGTTGCCCTTGCCGGGCTTTGACCAGGTTATCGGCTTCCTCGAACTGACCAACAAACTCCGATTTCATTAAGGGATTTTCCGCGACAACGGGATCGTACTGACGAATGTATTGCCGGAGTGTTTCGATCTGATTCCGGATCATCCGATCCTTCGTCTCGCGGGCGGGGATGATCGACGCCGCAATGAACCCGAGCGTCACAAAGGTCAACACCCAGTACAAGAGCTGCTCACGCCGGCGCGCCGACGCGAGGATTTCCGGGGGAATCAGGTTAATCTCGATCGATGCTTCCTGGAGTCCCCGCAACGCCATGCCGAGAACCACGCTGCTTTGTTCCGGATGCTCATTCACCTGCTGAGCCGCGGGCGCAATGGCCAGCCCCGCGATGGGCTGGGCAATCCGGACCTCGACGCCAAACTGACGCTGGAGGTAAGGCACAATCCCGCGCAGGCACGCGCCGCCGCCCGTCACGGTGACGCGATCGATGGTGCCGCCGCCGGGAAGAGAACGGAAATACGCGAACGAACGCGTGATCTCCGTTACGAGCCGCGACAATACGCCCCCGATGACCTCGCCGATCTTTCCATCCCGTTCCGGATTTCCCGTAGGGGCGAACCCCCGCTGACGCTTCAGCTTCTCGGCATCGGCGAAGCTTACGCCAAACGCGTCCCGGATAGCGCCGGTAATGTCATTGCCGGCAAGATTCAGCGGCCGCGTGAAACGGAACTGATTGCCACGTTCAATCACAATGTCCGTCGTCGAAGCGCCGAGATCCAACAACGCCACGCATTCCCCCTGGGTGCCGAACTCCCCGACGTGCTTCAGCCAGTTGTAAGCGGCGATGGGGCAGACGTCCACCGCGTTGATGCTGCAACGCGCCTCACGAAGCACGTCGATGTGCTTGTCCACCACGTCCACCTTGATGGCGGCCATCATCACATCGTACCCGCCCGCGTCCGTCCGGTTAAGGATTTGATAGTCCAGCGCGATCTGATCCAGGGCAAACGGAATCTGCTGCTGGATCTCATACCGCACGATCTGCGTCAGCTTGTATTCCGGAACGGGGGGCAGGGTGCGCGTCCGCGTAAAGACCGAACGTCCCGGAACCGCAAAGATCGTCCTCCGCGTGCGAGTTTTCGCCTCCTTCAACAACGCTTTCAAGGCGTCTGCACGAAGCTTCTTCTTCGCGTCCTCATCCAGCAGCGGATCGACCAGGACTTCACGATGATGGTATTTGGTAAGCTGATAACCAGCTTTAGTCTGAGTCAGCTCGCAAAGGCGGATTGCGCTTGAACCCATGTCCAAGATGAGCCGCTTCTTCGCGCGAGCACGCCGCAGCTTAGTCATATGCTACTTCGCCATTCCCGATGTGGGTGCAGTTGACACACAAAACCACCCTCGCTTGTATGAGCCTTCCCCTGGGGCCGTCGCCCACCCATACAGCGAATTCTGAAAACGCCTGCGGTGCCGTAAATCACCTAACCTATTGAGGCTTATTGTAGTGCAGATTGCGGTCTCTGTCAAGATAGATATGACCTTGACAATAATTTCCCTCCCGCAGCACGAAAATACACATATCCCAACTCAGGCAATCTGCGGAGACCCTTCCGTTCTCGGACTCTGACATAGCTTCGAGTATACCAGCTTCACGAACGCCGAACACAACTCTCCTTGCGAGGCGCCGTCGCGCGTTCGGGCAATGTGCTCGATGCATACGCGCGCGAAACGCAGATGTCACTCACAACGACTTGATGCCCTTGACCACGGAGTTGCGGCCGGACCTCATTCATCAGGACCCGCCCGCGACGTCCTTGGCGCACCGGAATCCATAGTCGGACCGTTTTGCCGCCATTCGATACATAATGACGCCGCGCGCACCGCGCATGAAATCGGTCCGTTATATACGACCCTCCACGCAGCACCCGGAAGACCTCTCCGTATTCCTTAGTCACATCCGCGTTCCCCGGATACGCCTGATACCAACTCGAGGTCCATTCGTATGCATTTCCGGCCATGTCCAGACAGCCATACGGCGAAACGCCCTGCTTGTACTGACCAACCCGAAACCCAAAACCCGAAACCCGATCCATGGTCCAGCTCACTCCCGTTCAAAAACCTTCACGGGCTGCTCCCCACCCGAAGACTTCAGGTACTGCTCAACCGATTTCGGCACCACCTTGAAACTGAAATTCGCCGGGCTCGTGTCCTGCAGAACATACCCATTGCCGTAATCAACAACCGTGTAGGCTCTAAACACATAATTCACCACGGCGCTGGGACTGCCCAGGACAAACGGCGTGGCTGGCTCCAGAACCTGGTTCACGAGGTCCGGCAATGTCACTCGGATGCTGTTCTGCCCTCCCGCATCCAACTCCGTGCTGAGCACGACCTTTCCTTCCTGCTCAAGCTCCGCCACGATGTAGATGTCCCCCTGGGATATCAGTTCTCCCGTGACGGGACTAACATCGAAGTACCCAAGGATCTTCCTGTTCGCATCAGCCGGATACGCAATGATCGTCGCGGGACCCAGGTCCGTGTCCGGATTGTCGTATCGAAAGTCAACCGCCAACGTCGTGTCGATCACCGAACTCGCCCCAGGCGCGAAAAACCTCTTCCATGTCCGTCCCTGAAGAGCACCGTAGCAGCCGGATTGCACAGTCACATTCTCGGTGTCATTGCCCAACTCGTCGCTCGGCCAAGGGGTGACATTTCCAGCCTCGTCCATCGCGCCTACCACGACAAGCACCCACCGATCCTTCAGGACATCATCACCTACTTCGTTCTTGAAGAACGCCGGAGAAACAGACGCGTCTTGACTCCAAGCTCGCCAGTCACTCATGACGGGCTCATAGGGACAATAAGGGTCGTCCTGGTACTGGATGCCCTGACAGCTACAGCGCCACACACGAAACGTATAGAGGGGCACGGGCGCGTATGCGTACGGCAAGCCAAGCATCGATGCGCCGGTTCCCCAGAAGAACCCTTCATAACCATCCGCGCTCCCCGTGGGCCTGAAGTCCATATCCCGCAACATCCGCTCCCCGCTCAGCCAAAACACGTTCAGTCTTACCGGCGTCAGATTGGCGTCATCAGACGATTTATTCCCCAGGCGATCCCGCCCCTCCAAATCGCCCTGAAGGACGAGTTGAGAGAAGAGAAGCGCGCTCGTCGTTGCGTCTTTTACTGGAATGCTGAACGTCCATGTGACCGTCGCCTGTCCATTATCGACCAGATCGCTGAAGTCGCCTGCGTTGGCGATGGCGCCCACACTGACCGCCGTCGCAGTCGTAACGGGAGGGTCGCCAGGCACGCCGGACACACGCCAACGGCCCTCCCACCCGCTCACTCCGGCTACCGCAGCCGAGAACAAGGCGCTCGGGGGGGTGGCGCCGACAAAACCCGCCATCTGACGCGCGACGGTGTCGCCATACACATCGAGCGTATTCCGATCAGTTACAGTCATCTTGATCTGCAGATCAAGAGAGTCTTCAGCGTAGCCGTTCGACACTGAGCCGACGTTGTAGATCACCGTCGGGTCAGGGTAGTAGACGTAGGGCGACCAAGTCACTTGACTCACTTGAAACTGTTTCCAAAGATTCCCATAGGGGTCTGTCCCCGTGTTCGGGCACGGCCCAGCATAACCCAACGCCGCGTAAGGCCCAGTGCTCGCCATTGCCACAATATCGTCCACATTCGGCATGTTGTCCCACGGCTGTGGCGTAGCGGACGGGGCGTAGAGCGTCATCTCGACCTTCGGAGGAATCGTGTCGATCAGAAGATCCCGGCCCGCTGGAGCCGGTGTGAGCGGCGTGTTCAGCCATAGGAGTTCAACGGTCGCATGGCCATCGACGATGTTGTCTTGAGTCGAGACGATCGAGCCGACATTCCTGAATAAGCATGTATCGCCAACCATGCTATCGGGGACGATCTCAAGCTCTATAGGGTCGGCACCGCCTTGTGGGACGATTCGCGCGCGAAGCGAACGGGCCAATAAGCCGCCGGTACCGCATTCGCTCTCACCGAAAACGGTTAACGTGACATCGCGGGTTGTACTCCCTAAATCCGTCGTCAGGTTGTCGAACGACACCGTATCGTCATACACACCAGCCGCAAGTAGCTTGGCCTCCGCCTGCTCAATGTAGACGCCGACCGTAACGGTCTGGGCGGCTTCCAGCGTCCCCGAGATGGCGGCAGCAAGCAGCGCGTCGGGCGTAAGCTTGAAGCCGACCCAATCCGCAGTCTTTCTTACACTGTACTGCAGGGCGGCAGCACCCGTGTTCTCCAGTGCATAATCAACGAACTCTGGCATGAACAGCCCGACATGCACAAGACCAGAGGATTCGAGCGCGATATCAGGCGTCACACGGAGGATGCCTTCGCCCTCGCCCTCGCCTTCGCCCTCACCTTCGCCCTCACCTTCGCCCTCGCCCTCGCCCTCGCCCTCGCCTTCGCCCTCGCCCTCGCCCTCGCCTTCGCCCTCGCCTTCGCCCTCACCGATAGCATCCACGCAAACATCGTCGAACACCACTTGATCGGCAATGAAGGCGCCATCAACCCCGAATCCGATAGTTCCCTTGTCCGGGAACGTCGCTGAAACAGACAGAATGCGGGTTTCAAAGGCTGAGTACGTCACGACCACAGTGAGATCGCCTGACTTTTGGCGGCCCACCAAATATCCATCCGCCACACTCTCCACGCGACTCCCCGTAACCTCGCACCCGCTCCAGATGATCCCGGCCGCCCCGACGGGAACGCTGAAACAGTGGCCACTGACCGCAAACGCCAGATTGTACTCCGTGCCGGCCGCGAAGATCGTCGTCGTGTCCGAGCCAATGGTTGTGTCCGTGCCGCCCACGCAACTGATGAATGTGAGCCCCGTTTCGCTCAATTCGACTCTTATGTGATTGCCCACATCGGTGTAGCGGAGGTAGACAATCACTTTGGCGCTGCCGGTGAGCGCCGTCTTCAGGCTGAACGTCAAAGAGAAAATATAGTCGGCCCACTCCGAGGGTGGAATCTCGCCTTCCCCCTCGCCCTCGCCTTCACCTTCGCCGCCCATATAGATGCTCATCGCTGGGGTGACGGATGCCTTTGGCGCATACACCTTGTCCGTTGTGCATTCACCTTCACCTTCGCCTTCTCCCTCGGCTTCTCCCTCGCCAGCCAGAGGATCGCTGACGACTTCCCAACTGTCCCCTGACGCCCCATTTCCGCCGGACCAACCGATAACCTCGGCTCGACAATTGAAATCTTGTGAGTAGAGACTGCAACTCTGCGCGCGGGCGGCGGGACAGAAAAGGAAAGCGACGGTCGAGGCCAACGCCCCCAGGATTGCCGCATGTCTGACGAACCGGTTCATTGTTCCATTACCTCCACGGCATCGTCGAGAAGCCCCGCCTTCACGTGGCCGCCTTTTCCGATTTTGGATTTCCGATTTCCGATTTCTTGCCGATATGATCTCAAAATCTCCTTCTCACCACGAATGACACGAATCACACAAATAAAACTGAGAGGACGATCTCCTGGGCCGAGGATCTGCAACCGCTTCCCGGGATGCGATAGCTCCATTCCTATGCAGGCGGAAATCAGGTCCCGCACACATCTCACGATCATGGATTCTCCAGATGTCCCGTCGTTTAGGTTTCCTGTTATTCGTGTGATTCGTGTGATTCGTGGTAAGACCTCAACTCGGCAATCGCCTCACCGTTCATACACGCTTCTCGCCTTCTTCTCAGCGGTTACGATGAATTCGTCATTACTCCGCCAATTGATCTGCCCGTCGCCATTGGCATCCACAGCATATCCCG
>Ga0315284_10013928_pt1 | contig 11462 bp, 8 predicted proteins | sample YL17G09_16_MG_FD_203696 | JGI IMG/M metagenome (GOLD analysis project Ga0315284, IMG submission 203696) | Sediment microbial communities from Yellowstone Lake, YNP, Wyoming, USA - YL17G09_16 | ecosystem: Environmental > Aquatic > Freshwater > Lake > Sediment | place: USA: Wyoming | collected... | reverse complement strand
AGTTCTCAAAGACGTCCCCCTGCCGGCCCGCCAGCCGCTGAGTATGAAAGAGATCAGGCAAAAAGATAGCGAGGTCATCCAGTACTAAATTAGAATCAGCATAACCATGTGCCTATCCAAATGGGTGAATCCTCTAACCTCCCGCGAGTTACAAACCCGCGGGAGGTTTTTTGATAGGAACTTTGCTGCCCGCCAGCGAAATATTGTTATATTCATCGCGCACTTTTTGATTCAATCGCGACATTATCTATAGGACAGCTTGTTTCGACCCTAATAAATCTGCCAAAAGTATTTCATAGCTAGTGGGGGTAGTTCAAAAAAAGCGCTCTAGAAGGAAGAACCCCCGCGGGATTAAACAAACCCGCGGGGGGAAGAGAGAATCCTTCCCGCGAGTTGGTTTGGACTCGCGGGGAGGTTGCTTTAAGGCTCGGTAGCGGCGGGGCAAGAGCAGGATGGGAAGCCGCGGGAGGGACTCAGGACATCTGGCTGTTACTTCCCCGCCCGGTCAAGCTGGCGGAGGGCGGCGCGGGCGTCCTCATAATAGGGACTGGTAGCGCTGAGCTGTCCAAGATATATTCTTCCATTTTCAATATCATTCAAATAGAGTGCAATTCGCCCATGGACATATAAGGCTTCGTCATGGGTTTCGCCGCTGGTTCTAAAGGCACTGTCCTCCTCAAAGAAACACATCGCCGCGGCCAATTTTAGCTGCCTTTCAATCTCCTCCTTTGGATATTTGGCTTTCAGCATAATGACAATCAGTTTTTTGCGCCATTCAGCATTCTCAGGTTTTGCCTCCAGAGCTCTTGAGATTTGTTCAAGGGCCGCGGCAGCATCATTTTTTACGTGAAAAATGGTGTCACCTTCATTAAATATCTTGCCGGCCTCTCTGCCATCCTGGTTGGCTCTTACATATTCCGGCGTATATTCCAGCAATATGTCTTTGAACTCCACATCGGTTACTCTTTTAATGACCGCGCAGATGGCATCGGTATTGGGAGGCCGCTTCCGGTCCTTTAATTGCTTGATAATTTTGGCAAGTGTGTCCGGCGGCTGATTGCTCAGGAGGCGATTGAGCGCTTCTGTGGCGAAGCCGTAATGAGCGCGTTCAATCTCTTCTTCCTCTTCTGTCTCGGCTTTCTTGTCATACGCATTTTGGGGCCAGGAGAGCAGATTAACCTTCGGGCGCCATTGATTGCAGTCTTGTTCGCGGGGCAGGATGTGGGCCATTACCTGTTTCATCATATCAGGGGCCAATTCTGGAACTAGCTGCAACAAGACGCAATTTGCCACGCCTTCATTGAACCAGCGGGCAAAAGGATGTCCAAGATTGAGTTTGTGAACGAGGACGCTCTCCGCCGCCTCGTGAATCGCAACGAGTGGGCTGGAATAGCTTGTGTCGGCCACTTCTGCCAAATATTCTTGCAGCGACTTATTCCGGGTTCTGAAAGTGCCGTCATCTTTGACAAACATCGGCGAAAATACTTTCTGCGAATCCCTGATATTCCCTTGTGCAATTCTATATCCAGAATTGATGCACTTCGTGGATTTATCATAGGTGATATGCACGGGGCCATCCGTAATGCTTCCAGCGGCTTCTATTTCGGAATCTTTGTAGATTTTAAAATTCCCAAGAGATGCCCAAATAAAATTATCGTTCACCGATGAAAGCTTCTTTATGATTTCCTGAGCTCGATCAAGATGTTCAGGACAACCGAGCAAGTCAACTACTTTCCTGGCGACTGCTCTGTCGTTTGACAGGGCTTTCATAAGCTCAAGGAAGGCTTTCCGGCGGGGCGGGATGACTTCCTTAGCCGCGCGCATGAGTTCCCTGGCCTGGGGTTCGAGGTCGGAGGGATAGGTGATGGTGATGCCGTCGCTTTTGAGTTGCCGGGTTTCCGCGGCAAGACTACCAGGCGCAGCAGCACAGAAGATGGCCGACAGAATGGCCAGAAAGAAAATGAGACGAAGCGGTTGAAGACGCATTTTTACCCCCTTGGGTGTAGGTTGATAACTCTATAGAACTTCCCGCGAGTCTAAAAAAACTCGCGGGAAGGTTAGCTTTACGGTTCGGCAACGGCGACGGATTCGGCGGGGACAAGGGCATTGACGTCCACTTCGCGCAGGCAGGCGGCGGCTTGTTCGGGGGGGGTAACATTGATATAGATGCCGGTGCCCATTTCGAAGCCTGCGGCGACGGTGAGGCGGGGGAAGATTTCCAAATGCCAATGGTAGAGGGCATTCTGGTCGTCGTCGCAGGGCGCGGTGTGAAGCGTATAGTTATAGGGCGGGTTGCCCAGGCGCAGGCGGATGCGCAAGAGGGTTTCTCTCAGAATATCGGCAAATGCGGTCTGCTCCTGGGGGGAAATATAGGCAAAAGAAGGATAATGGCGATGGGGAATGATCCAGGTTTCAAAAGGATATTTTGAAGCATAGGGCTCAAAGGAGAGAAAGTGGCCGTTATCCGCCACTACCCGCTGCCCTTCATCCAGTTCCTGCCGCACGATATCGCAATAGACACAGCGCTCGTGAAACTGGTCGTAGCGCCGCGCTCCTTCCATTTCGTCATGCAGGTCATGGGGAATGACGGGAGTGGCGATCAACTGCGAGTGGGGATGGGAAAGCGACGCGCCGGCGACGCGGCCCTGGTTGCGGAAGAGCAGGATAAACTTCATGCGCGGGTCTTTCTTCAAATCGAGATAGCGACTGCGGTAGGCCCAAAGCATATCTTCGACTTGCTTGGTGGTCATGGTCGCGGGGCAGGTGTTATGCTGGGGCGACTCGATGATGACTTCATGCGCGCCTACTCCATTCATGCAGTCATACATGCCATGTCCCAGTTTATTCAGCCCGCCCTCGATAGCCAAGGCCGGGAATTTGTTGGGCACGACGCGGAGCCACCAGTCAGGGCCGTTCTTCGGGCTGGAAGGATCGCGGAAAGCCATAATTTCAGGAGGACATAAACTTTCGTTCCCGGGGCAGAAAGGGCAAAACGCGCTTTCGCCTTCACTGGGATCGGCTGGGGCAATCACAAAATCGTTGGGACGGCGCGCCCTTTCCATGGCGATGATGACCCATTCTCGCGTTACCGGGTCCTTACGAAGTTCTGGCATCAATACCTCCGACTGTAACGACTCTCAAAGAGCCGCAGGTTATTATACCATCCTGGAGTGATAAATCACCATCTGCCGGCCTTCCAGCCGCGGGAATTCGCCCCCGAAAAGTTGTGCGATAAACGCACAATAATTTTGTGGATAGCAGGGCTCTCACGATTTGCGAACTGTTACAGATAACTTTCGGACTTAAGCTTTTGATTTGCTTGCTTTATATTGCCGGGCTTGATGGACGAAGGCTTCCAGGCGGGTGTGGGTGCTGGCCTGCTCGGTGCCGTCATAGACCATATTCAGGAAGGGGAAGCTGCCTTCTTCCTCTTTAACGCGTTTGAGCAGGGCTTGGGAGATAGTGCCGGGCATACAGGTGAATGGCATGACTGCGACCACACCGGCGAGCCCTTTATTTACAAAGTCAATGGCTTTTCCGACGGTCAGAATGGCTTCTCCCTCGAAAGTATTATGGAGATAGGGCGCGGCGTAATCGAGCACTTCCATAGTGGGCGGTTCGTGGGCGCTGTCTAAAATATGTCCGAAAGGATGGAGGAGAGATTCCTCCTGGTATTTCATCACGCGGTCTTTCAGCCAGTTTTTGAGCCAGAAGCCCCACTGGCCGCGGATGGCGGCGCGCATACCGCGGCGGAAGTTGCGGTAGAGGAACCATTCATAGACCGGAGACATCCACACTTCGCAGCCGAGTGCTTCCAGCTTTTCCACGACATTCTGGTTGGAGAAGTTGTTGGAGCGCACATAAAACTCTCCCACCAATCCGATGATGGGTTTGCGCGCGCCGTTGTTTTTGGGAATGGCGGCGAAGGCCTGGGTGGCGGCCTGCATCACTTTCACCAAATTCCGGTCCTGCCGGATGGCGTCACATACCTGGTTTACATATTGCTTATAAACTGAGTCCACCTGCTGGGGAGCGAGCGCATAGGGCTTGATCTCTCTCACGGCCTTATAGAGCACATCAATGGCTACAATTGCCTGCCAGCCCCGCGCCAGGAATTTGCGTCCCACCAATCCCATATCGGAATAAAACGAAGAGGCCTGGTTGGGGGCATAGATGGGCACATCGGGATAGCCGATTTCGTCCAGCACCATGCGTTGGAGGGTATTATATTGGCCGAAACGGCAAGGGCCGCCGGAGCCGCCCATAAAGAAGGCGTATTTTTTGCGGTCGAAATCGGGCCTTCGGGTAAATTTCACCATATCGCCGGTGGTAACAATAGCGGGGAAACATTCTTTGCCGGAAGTGTGCTTGCGTCCCCAGTAGAGGGTTTCTTCATCGGGTTCGGGCAAGACTTCCGCGGGCATGCCGCTGACCTCGAAGGCGGCCTTTAGGCCGAAGGCATGCTCGGACATGTAGGGAATCATGACGGTGCGCTTCTCGCCCTTGCTAATGGAGATAACGCGATAAGGCGGCGGCGTGGTGGATTTAAGCGCGTCGGCGCCTTCCAGGCTGTCGAGGAAGGCTTCCAGGCGGGTGATCACGCCGGCATCGGCGCTGTGCTCGTCAATCTCAATCTGCAAGTAGGGTTTGGTTCCCATGCGCTTGCGGAAGAAGCGGGTGAGGAAGGAATCCGGGCCGCAGCCAAAATTGGTGATATAAATGGCATGCAGGCGCTTATCTTTGGCGATAATATCCGCGGCGGTAAGGATCTTCTGGCCGTAGCGCCAATACATATTGGACCAATCGCCTTCCAGGGGGACGGAATCCAGGGGCAGGAAGTCCATGGGAATGGGCAAGATGCCCATTTCGCGCAGTTTACGCGGGATCTCCAGATTGGCGCCGGGGTCACAGCCATTATAGGCGCGAGCGACAACCACCAGGGCCTTCTGGCCGGGTTTCAGATTTGCCAGGACTGCTTCGCCCCGCCGCTGCAAAGCATCCTGAAATTCCTCTTGCGCCTTAAGCCCGGCCTTAGCGGCCTGGCGAATCGCCGCTTTGCTTTTGCCCATCTGGAGGCCGACTTCCTCCATCACTTTAATCAGCCGCTGCTCGCCTCCCTCGAGGTGGAGGGCCGGCTGGAGAAGCTTCGCGCCATTGCGACTCAAATCTACGGAGGACTTCACCGTATAGGGGAAGCTCTGCACATAAGGGCAGACGAAGGAATCGGTCAAGCTGTCGTCTCGTTTTTGCATATTGATAATGCTGGGCAAGAAAAGATAATCCAATTTTTTCTCCGCCAGGTTGGCGACATGACCGATACCGAGCTTGATGGGGAAACAGGTTTCCGCCACGGAGGCTTCGCAGCCGTGATGGATGATCTGTTTATTGGTGCGCGGGGAAAGCACAACATTGAACCCCAAGTCCTGGAAGAAGGCGCGCCAAAGTGGAAAGAATTCATAGAAAAGCAACGTGCGGGGCAGACCGATTTTAGGCCGAGTATCGGACTCCTCGGCCGCGGAATAGCCGCCGAGGAGCAATTTTTCCCGCTCGCCAAAAAGGTCGGGCAAATCCGATTTTGCGGTTTTCTTCTCGACATCATCATAGCGGCCGCAGCGGCTGCCGTAATACTGGGGCTTTTCGCCCTCCACGGTAACCTGGTTTACCTCGCAGCGATTGGGGCAGTGGGTACATTCGAAGGGTTCGATGGTGTAAGTCCGGTTGCTGAGATCGAAGCCTTTGAAGCGCGAGCCCTGGCCGCGATCGTTTTCCAGGGCGATCAGGGCGCAGCCGATGGCGCCGGTAACCTCGTGGTGTTCCGGCACGATGATGGGTTTGCCGGAGACGCGGGCGAAGGCTTCGGCGACGGCTTTGTTGAATCCGACACCGCCCTGGAAGAAGATACGGTCGCCGACTCTTTTGCCGGCGACGACTTTATTCAAATAGTTATAGACAATGGAATAGGCCAGACCGGCCACCAGGTCTTCTTTGGGAGCGCCGGCCTGCTGATGGCGAACGAGCTCGGTCTCCATGAAGACGGTGCATCTTTCGCCCAGGTTGGCGGGCGACTTGGAAGAGAAGGCCAGCTCGGCAAATTCCTGCTTGATAGAAAGCCCCAGCCGCTCGGCCTGTTCTTCCAGAAAAGAGCCGGTGCCGGCGGCGCAAACTTTATTCATCTCGAAGTCAACCACGCGGCCGTCCATGATGGAGACGTATTTGGAATCCTGGCCGCCGATTTCGAAGATCGTGTCAACTTTGGGATCTATCTCGATGGCGGCGCGCGCCTGGGCGGTAATCTCGTTTTTAACCACATCCGCGCCGATGAAGTCGCCGGTGAGATAGCGGCCGGAACCGGTGGTGCAGGCGCCCTTTATCTCGACCAGGTGGGCGACTTCTTTGCCGACCTCCGCGAGGCCCTGCTTGACGGCTTCGAGGGGGCGGCCGGCGGTCATCAGATAGCATTTTGAAAGGACCCGTTTATGCGCATCCAAAACCACCACATTGGTTGAGATAGAGCCCACATCAACTCCGAGATAAGCGGGAATGCGCCCCTTGCCGGCAAGGGTTTTTGCCTCCACAACCTCACTTTTGCGATAGGTAATTCTGCTGGGGCCGAAAAGCGGCTCCAGATTTGCGTTTTCTTGCAGGGCGGGGCCGACGGCGGCGAGCTCTGCGAGCTTTACGAGGCCGGCGAACTGCGAAGAGGGCGCGGCGTCCATCACCAGCCAGGCGGCGCCGATGGCGCCCATGGCGGCAAAATGCTCAGGAATAATAAGAGTGCCGGCGGGGATTTCCAAAACTCCCTCAAAGGCGTGCACGATGGCCTTGTTGGCGGTAACGCCGCCCTGAAAGGACATGGGAGGGAGGAGCGTTTTGGCGGAACCGACGGTGCTCTTGAAATTTCTTGCCATGGCAAAGCAGAGGCCGGCGACGATATCATGCACGGGAGTGGCTTTCTGCTGGAGATGAATCATATCCGATTTGGCGAAGACGGAGCAGCGGCCGGCGAGGCGGGGCGGGGCCTTGGATTTGAGGGCCAATTCGGCAAATTCCTCTATGGTAACCCCGAGGCGATGGGCCTGTTGATCCAGGAAGGAGCCGGTGCCGGCGGCGCAGATAGTATTCATGGCAAAGTCGGAGACCACGAGGGCGCGGCTGTGCTCATCTTCGGCGAGAAAGATCAGCTTGGAATCCTCGCCCCCGATTTCGATGATGGTGCGGACTTCGGGATGAAGCACGGCGGTGGCCTGGGCCTGAGCGATGACCTCGTTCACCTGAGTGGCCTGGAGCAGTTCCGCCGCCAGCGGGCCGCCGCAGCCGGTGGTAGCGGACCAGCCGATACGCGCGGGCGGGATACGCGTTAAGATTTCCTGTAAAGCTTGCCGCAGGGCGGGCAAGGGCTGTCCGAGATGGCGCAGATAGTGCGATTCAACGACCTTTTTATCTTTAGTAACGAGGGCAATATTGACGCTTACGGAGCCAATATCTATGCCCAGGCCAAGCAAATCATGTGTTGTCATTGTCAGAGCTCAGATCCATCCTGCCGAAGATTGAGAGGAAACGCTCGTTATATTCCTCGCCCATGGAAGCGAAGTAATTTTCAAAGGCCCAGAGCCACAGGGCGACGGCGGCGTCTTCGGGCGGCATATCCAAAGTGCGGGAAAAAAATTCCGCCATAATCTGCTCATAAGAGCCGGCGGCATCGTCAATCTCCATAATGCCCCCTTTGAGGGCTTCCAAATGGAGTTCCCGATAGAGCCGCTCGAGAAACTCCCGCGCGCCGGCAGGAGTAACCCGTTCGAGATTGGGGCCGAATTCGGCTCGCACTTTTTCCCTAAGCTTCGCCCTATTCATGATTTCTGTGGTTAGGCTGCAAAAGCAGCAAGCCGCTTTCTTCTATAAATTTGCCGTTTACGAAAGAGTGCGCCTGCGGCGCTTCATTCATATCCTGGTTCGATAAGGCCGTAATTGCCATCGCGGCGCCGATAGATAACATTTACCTCTTCGGTTTCGGAGTTGGTAAAGACATAGAAATCGTGCCCCAGGAGTTCCATCTCGGCGGCGGCCTCGTCCGGGCTGATAGGCTTCATGGCGAAGCGCTTGCAACGGACGATATTGCCGGGGCCGCCTTCCGCCGGCTCTTCTTCCGCGCCGGCAGCCGCTTCCACGCCTGCATGACGGGGGCGGCTGTTAAGCTTTTCTCGATATTTTTTGACCTGACGCTCTAATTTGTCAACCAGCAAGTCTATCGCCGAGCGCATCTCGCCGCTGCGCTCCTGTCCTCGTATCAGCATACCATTGGCCATCAGAGTAATCTCCACGATGTGCCAGGCGCGTTCTTTTGCCTCGGTAATTTGCACTGATTCAATTTGCGGGAGAAGCCGTTCCAACTTTTTTAGCTTCTTGGCGGCATATTCCTTAACACCTTCGCTGATTTCCCCGCTTCTTGCCGTAACTGTGATCTGCATCATGCCTCCTTAGTTCAGGTCGCCGATAAAATTTCGATTCGTTGCTCCAGGGCGCGGGAGCCTGCTGATTATTTCCTTGCAGACATTATAGCTATTCCAGCTTAGAGACGAATTTCCTGCCAAACAAATTTCTTTTTAGTGCACTTATGAAAACTTATCGGCCGGCAGCCTTCACTTGCAGGCCGAACAGCATTTTATCGCTTCCCGGACTATATCAAAACCTTCTGCAAGGGTTTTGATATAGTCTCTGCGTCAGGCTGCTGAGATTAAAAGGCCAATCGCCCAGCAGGCCATGCCTTCGCTCCTTCCGACAAAGCCCAGTCCATTAGTAGTCTTACCCTTCAGGCTGATACAGGCCGGTGGTATTTTCAGGACACGCGCCAAATTTTCCCGCATCTGCGGGCTATGGGCGGCGATGCTGGGCGTTTGCGCAGCCAGCACGATGTCCAAACAGGAGATGCGAAAGCCGGCCGGCGCCAGCAACTCTCCGACCTGGCCCAGGAGCTGAAGGCTGGAGGCGCCGGCATATTGAGGATCGGTATCCGGAAAATGAGTTCCGATATCTCCCAATCCGGCGGCGCCCAGGAGGGCATCGGCGGCGGCGTGGCAAATCAGGTCGGCATCGGAATGGCCGGCGAGCCCCGGGCCGGGGAATTCCAGGCCGGCCAGAATAAGCTTGCGTCCCGCGGCAAAGGCATGAGAATCGAAGCCCAATCCTATTCTGATAGGCGGGGCGGATTCAGGAAATCTGGCGGCGGCTATTTGTTCGGCCATAGCAAGGTCTTCTTTGTAGGTAATTTTAATATTATCCGCCGAACCTTTGACCAGATGCACCCGATGTCCCAAGTTCTCCACCAGGCCGGCGTCATCGGAAGCCTGGAAGCCGGTGCGCAAGGCCTGCTCATGGGCTTCAAAGAGCAATTTATAGGCAAAGGCTTGGGGAGTCTGGACCAGCCACACCTGACTGCGATCGAGGGTGTCATTCACCCAGGCGCCGTCGAGGCTCAATTTTACCGTTTCTGTGGCGGGCAGGGCAAGGATGGCGGCGCCATGGGTTTGCGCGGAGTGCAGACTCTCCCTAACCATCTCGGCGGTGAGAAAGGGGCGGGCGGCGTCATGAATCAGCACATATTCGGTATTCGGCGGCGCGGCCAACAGGCCGCGATAGACCGATTCCTGGCGCGTCTTGCCGCCGGAGATGACCGTCTCAGGTCTAGTGGATTTTCCACTTGCGATAAGATTTCGGGCGGAGGCCTCCAGGGCACTTGAAACGATAATGATGATGTTATCTATCTCTTCGCAGGCTCTAAGCAGCTCCAGAGAATAGGAGAGCAAAGGCTTGCCATGAAGGGATTGGAAGGCTTTGGGAAGCTCCGCCGGATTTGCACTGAAGCGCTGTCCTGCTCCGGCGGCGGCCAGCAAGGCGCAGGTGCGGGAAGGATTTTTTATTTTAGAGACCATATCAAAACTCGCTCAATGGCATCGTATTATGCAGCAAGGGGAGCTTTTTCCAGCCTTGGAGACAGCATCAAAAACCACTCAAGACGGATTTTGATGCAGTCTCATAACTTCCATCGCTCGCCCTCCTAGGCTGCGGTTCGCAATCTTTCCAAAGAGATTGCTTCGGACTTCGGGAGAAAATCCGGGGATATAATGAGCGGGCGCCAATTGCAAGGCGCGCGAAGCGGCCGGCCCGCGATATTATCTGTAGGAGCCGGCCGGTTCGTTCGAGAGCTTCATGCTGGCAAAGATCATCTTGCCGGCCACGGTCTGCAGCACGCTGGACACAACCACGGTTACATTTTGACTGATGTGGGGCTTGCCGCCCTCGATGACGACCATAGTGCCGTCATCCAGATAGGCGACGCCTTGATTGAGTTCTTTGCCTTCCCGCGCGACATTTACCACCATCTCTTCACCCGGCAGGACTACCGGTTTGAGCGCGGCCGCGAGTTCATTTACATTGAGCACGATAATACCCTGAAGGGAGGCGACCTTGTTGAGGTTGAAGTCGTTGGTGATAATGACGGCTTCCAGTTCCTTGGCGAGGCGCACGAGTTTGGAATCCACGGCCTCGCTTCTGGGCATGGGGGTCTTGTAATGGTCGTAGACACGGACGACTTTCAATTCCTTTTGCAGGGCGCCCAAAACATCGAGGCCTCTGCGGCCGCGGGCGCGGCGAAGGTTATCGGAGGAATCGGCAATGAGCTGCAATTCCTCCAGGACAAATCCGGGAATATAGATAATGCCCTCGACGAAACCGGCGCGGCAGATATCGGCAATGCGGCCGTCAATAATGACATTGGTATCGAGCAGCTTGGGTTTAAGTTTCTGCACCGACTCCGCCAAGTCCAAGGGAGAAACCGCGGTGAGCGGCCGGGCGAGCAGAAAAGCTAATTCGGTCTTCATGCTAAGCGCGAGAGTAATGCCGCCATAGACACACAGGAGATAGATTAGAGTTACCAGCGAAGATTGCATAAGTGTAGTTTTTAATTGGATAAGGTTGAGGAAAGGTCCCAGCAGAGCAGCCACTACCAGTCCCGCCACCAGCCCGGCAACGGCGGCGATCTTATCTGCCGCGGGATAGGACATAAGGGCGGAAAGCTTGCGATAGATGAACGTGGCGACAACGAAACCTACCAGCAGCCCTAATGCAACAAAAGCCAAAATGATAACGGTGGTAAAATGCCCGCCATAAAAATTCGCGGTGGTGGCGCCGGCCACGCTGTAAATCCGATACCACTCAAGATACCACTGGGACCCGGCATAGCCCAACAAGCCGCAGGCGAAACTGAAGCAAGCACTAAAGATAATCCCCAATATACGAACAGCCATACAGAACTCACTTTCTAAGATTGCGATTGCCTTCTTAATAATGTATGAATTTGGCGACGCCCACTTTATTATAAACAGAAATAGGCATATCTTTGCAAGTAGGGACAGTTGTCAGTTGTCAGTTCCCAGTTCCCAGTTGTCAGTGGCTAAGCCCGCCACACT
>Ga0315284_10013927_pt1 | contig 11462 bp, 16 predicted proteins | sample YL17G09_16_MG_FD_203696 | JGI IMG/M metagenome (GOLD analysis project Ga0315284, IMG submission 203696) | Sediment microbial communities from Yellowstone Lake, YNP, Wyoming, USA - YL17G09_16 | ecosystem: Environmental > Aquatic > Freshwater > Lake > Sediment | place: USA: Wyoming | collected... | reverse complement strand
TGTGCATTCTAAATTTTCACAAGACATTAGTCTCACCTTTTGTTATTATGAATCCTGAGAACATTGTTCCCCCCGTAAATTCGGGATCAGAAATAATGCCTGTTGCCTCTGTTAGATCTATCTCTCTAAGTATCTTATAAGCTAATTGGTGCCAGTTAATGTAATCATTGAAAGCTGAAAAACTCTTGCTTAAATCCTCTTTTGATTGTGGTTCTTCAATGTTTTCAAGGTCGCTGTAATGCTTTTTAGCTGTTTTAGCTGTCTTTAAGATTATCTCGTCACTTAATTCTCTGCTGCACATTACGAATTTTGCTTGAGGAATATCTTCTCTGTTATTGCTGTATTCGTAACAGTCTATCATTCCATCAAAATGCCCATACTGGTACTTTTTAGTTATCTTATTAACTTGGTCATCTGTTGGGCCGTCAGTCCAGTTAATGTCCACTGAGTTTCCTCCTGAATAGTTGCTGCTTTTTACTGAAAACTTTGTTTTTGGGAAGGTTTCTTTTAGTTCTTTTTTTATCATGTTCGCACATTGTGCTGCCGTTGTTTTCTCCATTCGCTCACCCCGTAGTTTTTAACTACTCGTTAGTAATATATAATGGCATATCTAGTATATATATATTGTTATACTGGAGTATATAGATCATAGGTATAGTATACGATAACGTATACACGCTTACATTTAAGGTCTTTATTTAGTAGGGGAAGAAAGACATATCAACCCGGTCAGGATGACCATTAGACTTAAAAAAAACATCCAACAACCAACCACCCTTAATAGCAGCCAAAGACTTAGAACGCATCCACTCAGTCTGAGACTGCAAACAAGCAGTCTGAAAACAATGAACGTTACGATACTCCAAATACTCAGCCTTATGAAAATGACCAATAGCAAGAATATTAGGCTTCTCACCACCAGTAAGGCTTTCTATAATCTTCTGAGGAGCATAAGACAAAGCATAAGCAGAACCCCTACTAGGATGCAAAAGCATCAAAGAAGAAGAACCAGTCAATTGAACGACAGACTCCACACAACTCCCAAGATAATGCAAATCATCCCGAAGAGCAGAAACGTGAGCGCAGACGTCAACTCCTTGCCTCTTCCAATGCGAATAATCATGATTACCCCCAATAAAATACACAGGAAACCCGAAAGCAGGAACTGAACTGACAACTCGTTCAACCTGAGCATCAGCACCATGAGACAACACCTCCAAACTATGACCGGGACGCATATTATAACCCTCAGTCACATCACCAGTAACGTAAACAGCGTCAACCTTAGACCTCTTATAACGCTTGAAAAGATCAACCAGCGAATCAAGATCCTCACAAGTACTACCCACATGCCAATCCCCGCACAAACCGAAACGAACATGAGAAGAACTCCAATTATGGGAATGAACCGTAGGAGTAGCTGGAGGAGTAAGAACAGCCTCAACGATAGCCTTTAACTGCTCGTCACTAATACCGCGAGTTTTTACGAGATTCTCTAACTCTTGCTTTATAGAACTCATCTAACAAATCACGCTCCTCAAAATACTGTAAGTAATAAGAACTAACCAGAAAACCCTTCCTAGACAAGGTTTCGAGCTCGTCAAAGAAAACAACCTCCTCGATCGAAGAACCGGGAGGATTGTAAGCTTCGAGAGCAGCCTCCAGCTTAAGCTGAAGTTCCGTCCACTCGTTAAGAGGCAAAGCCCTCACTTTGGCTTAGACCAACTAACAACAGGCAAAGCAATACCTAAAGACCCGGTGATAATCTCAGCAACAGTCTTTATAATTCCCTCCTGGTTAGGAAAGAGAACCATTAAAACCGCGAAAGCAGCGGCGCAGATAGCACCCCAAACCCTTCGGCTTTTCAAAGCACCTTTTATATCAACCATTTTTTCACCTCACATATAAGATTATGTAACTGATAATAGCCAAAGTAACGGTTATCTGAGCAGGGATAAGAATCCTCATCATATTCATAAGACCCTCGTAACGCTTATCAAGGCCACTAGTGGTCTCCTTCTGTGCGCAGAGGTAAGCATGACAATCACCTACCTGCTCGGTGAGCTTATCAACCCTAGAAACAAGGTATTGGAGCATCTCCTTGTCAGAATAAGAATTATTCCCGTTCACCTTCTTCCATTCATTGATTTCTCTTTTCACGTTGCTCATGTTCTCCAGATCCCTAAATCATTAAAAAGATACCAAATCTCCTTGTATCTCTGATCGGTTAAGACGAAAGCCTTACGATCCTTCAAACTTCTCTCGTCACTGTAATAAGTGCAGTCTAAAGAATAAAGCTTGTTTTCCTTGGTGCTGTAATAGAGAACCCAGAAGTGACCTCCGTCAACAGTATCACCAATTACTGAGAATAATACGAAAGCCGGAATGCCAGCAAGCCTAAGAAGATGATAAAGTAATCCGTTCTGACCATCGCAATCATCCCATCTCTTCTCCCAACTCTCCTTAGCAGTAGCCCAGTACTCGTCAGATCCCCAGATGGAATTGTCAGAAGCGTATTGCATGCGCTCATTAACAAGCTTAAGCATAGCCACAACCAACTCGTCAGGATCATCGTACTGAGCTCTCAAAGCTAAGGCTTCAGTCACAAGACCGGAAGAAGGATTATCAAGCTGTTCTTTAAGATAAAGATCAAGACGCTTAACAGCCCTGTATTTACTGTTTAGGCACCAGTAAGCAACCGTCTTATACCACCTAGGATCCATCTTCTCAGCATCGAAATAATAATCAAGCACCTTGACCATCATCGAATCAGAAAAAACTATCTCGCTCATCTTGCACCCACCACGAAGAAACCAGCCTCATCAGGAGTAGAATTACCATTAGTTCCTATTGTAAGCTTTCCTTTAAGAGAAGTCCCGCTACTAGCAAAGACGTAAGGAAGCCTATTAGACGCGACAAAGTAATTGCTCCCATCAAGAGAAACGTTCAAAACGGGATCGACAGATCCTTTCTTATAATGTTTAAAGAAACCCGTGACTCCTTGACAAGAAGTAGGGGTTGTGACGGTGGAAGTTATCAAGTCGGAATCAGTATTAGACCCGCTATCATAATAACAGAATTTGTTAATCCCGATACTAAAACCGTTAGCAGGAGTAGAACCGCTAGTCACAAAGAACATAGGCTTCTTAGTACCGGTAGCGGCTGAGATGTTAACATTAGTCGCTTGAGCACTCCAAGAGTTAGCAGCGTCCTTAATCCAAAGACTAGCGAGAGCACCTGTAGCGTCGATCTTCAAAAGCCAAGCCTTAGCATAAGGAGCTAAAACGAAGAAGCTGCCGAGAGAAACCGACGTCGTCCCGTTAGTAACCTTGATATTGAAAGTGCAATCAGAACCGGAACTGCTTCCTCCTCTTGCAATACTCATAGAGAAAAGGTAGTATCTAACGCCGGTTGAGATCCCGCAGTCATTAGCGCCATTAGTATAAAGAGTCGCGTCACCGGTCTTGAGAGCTCCTCCACTCATGTAAAGAGTTATGTTCCCGCCAGACTCTGTTATTGTAGCGTCCCCGGTTACGGAATTAGCCCAGCGAGTAGAATCGATAGAAGCGTCTCCGAAGGAGTCATAAAGGTTACCGCCAGCAACCCAAACACCGAAATACTCGTCAACGACTCCCTCGCTAAGATCATCAACACCCACTTCGAAGGACCTGTAAATGTTAGTTTTACTATCAAATGCTGTTCCTCCAAGGTAATCGCTAACCTTACTTGACTGTATATTGGCCAGTATCCCTTCAGCTACGGGGTAGTAGAAGAACTTGTTGTATTCTGATGCGTATGGAGGATCTCCTCCTGTTTTGGGAAAGGTCCCTTCTGCTGTTGGCAATTTTATCCCTCCGTGAATTTTGGTTCTATAATGATCTCGTCAGTCTCGCTCTTACTAATAGTGCCTGTAAGATCCCTCGAGTATAACAGCGGCGTTCCGTCAGCGTTCACAAGCCCGAACTCTTTAAGATCGTAGCCGTTAGCCATCGTGGCTGTAACCCTGCACCTTATAGTGGCTGTTAAAGCCGAGTAGTCTAGTGATGGGTATCCTGCCTCGAAGGTCTTAAAGTAGTCTGTTGATTCTGTGAGCTTAATATCATCCATGGACAAATCACCAGCACCCCATATCGTTGCTGCAATGTCGGAAGTGACTTTTATCCTTGTGTAGTCGCAAGCAGCAATAACAGGACTTCCTACAACGGTCGCATTAGCAGAAGTTAAATTGTTTAATCTGTTCCAGCCAACAACCAAGTCCGACCGGTTCTTAACCCACTTATAATAATTCGAACTATCGCTTCCGAACCACACCTCCAAGCAACCGCTAGAGGCCAGTTTGGCAAGCATAGAAGCATCTATTATGTAAACCCATACATTCAACTCCTTTGAAGTGAAGTCAAGGCTGGGAGTATTCTTTTCGGTGTAAACAGCCGTTCCTCCAGTGCCGTCTTTAGTAAGGTTAAGGGAATAGCTTCCCACCTTGTAATGAGTACCGTTAAGACTAGTCGTCATGTCAGAGCCGTCACTCCAATCAGAAACCTCACAAGAATCAATAATCTCATAACCCTGAATAGGAACGGGATTAACAAGATCAACATCGGTAAGACTAGGAGCAGTAACTCCCATGCCGATCTTAAACTTTATAGGAGAAGACCTAGAAGGAACAGAATTATAAACCCTGTCGAGATGAATCCTCTTACCATCATTAGTGATAATACTAGATACCATTGCGTCCACCTCCAACGAGTAACCTGTTATCTCCCCGTAACCGACAAACCGCACCTTGACATCCGAACCAGAAACCGACAGAGTTTGGAGTACTCCACTCGATACAACATCGTAGTTTAAGTTGTTCGCTGAAACCGCGTACTGGAAAACTCCTGAAGAAGTAACTGTGAGAGTAACCGCTGTCACCACTAAGCTTCCTGATTCGTCTTTGAAAAGACTCTTGGTTTGACCGACCTTTGGTATTCCGACGATAGGCAATTTTTATCTCCTCGTAATGTTTATATTGAAATCGTAATCGCTAGTGTTTAGTAAAGGAACGTTAACAGCGTCCAAAGTGCAATTGACAAGTCTACTTTCGTCTTTGCAGCTATATAAAACCGTCCATGAAGTGGACAGATTAGTGTTCATGCACCTGACCTTAAAATAAGGATTTGAAGCGTTAATCCGGGCTTCCACGTCATCCCTCGTACCCGTGCAAGTGATGTTGTAAGTGCAAGTAGTCTGATTAACCATCGTGATGTTGTACTGAGTCCAGACTAAAGAGGTCATGTTAATGTAAGAAAGGTTAGCCTGCCAGTAATTAGAAACGTTAGGGCAAAGAGTTTGAGTGCTTTGACTGTTAGAATAAAAGTTGATGGATGCAAGGTTGGAAGTGTAATTGATAAGATCATCATCAACGGCTACAACCCATAAACTATAAGATCCTAATAAAGAGTCGTTCCCGAAAAGGAAGCTGTCAGAATCATTAATCCAAACCCTGCTTTCAAGGATTGAACCGTTAAGATAAACATCATAGCTAGTAATATTAAGATTGTAACGAGTGAAAACAACATTCCCCCTGACAATGCTCCCAGCAGAGGAATTAGAACTGTTAAGGGAAAGCGCAACCTGTGCGGAGTACACTACCCCTATGCTTCCATTAACACTTCCGTAAATTGGGGGTGGTTTATCGAGAAGTGTGGCGTTAACAGAAGAGTAAGCACTAACTCCTCCTGCCAAGAGCAAGAATAAGATTAAGGGAAGCCAGGATTTATCCATGGAACAGCATCCCCTCCAAGAGTATTATTATAAAAAAACACTGAAACGTAAGTATCATTCATCAAATTATTAGCTTCCCACTCACCAGAGGAATTGCTCGTGCCATTAGCAACCAACACCATGTCGCTCTGCCTAAACAAATACCACTTAGCACCGGGAACAGGATTGCTCAAATCTTTAATGTAACCTCTGAAAAGGTAACCGTAATAATCAAGGTAAAGAGGACCGCTACCGCTAAGAACAGTCTCCTCCCCGATAGAGCTGTTACAAGCAAAGTAAACAGGAGTTATACCCGGAGAAAGAATCATTGTTGAAGGCAAAGTACAAGTCATGGAATCAGTGTTCGTAGTGCCGCAGATAGAATTACTATCATTAACCCTCATGCCTGTGATGTTAAGATCATACAAGCTGATCGCACAGCCAGAACCAACTCTATTAAGAGTGAACGTCACAGTAGGCGTGCTGTCATAAGTCGGAATCGGAAACGAAGTGTTAACCCTCCAAGCAGTATTATTCTGAAAGCAAGAAGTGCAGTTATAAGAAGCCTGATTAATAACAGGAGCACCCTTCCAAACGATAACCATACCAGTACCATTATTGTAAAGAGCCTGAACCTGACTATCATTAAGAGGGTAATCAAAGAAAGCTATGTCATCAAGATAATTCTTCCATTTAACAAGAGCATCGTAACGAGCACCGATGTAAAGACCATTAATGTAATCATCTAAAACACTAGTGTCAACGGATTCTTGGAAGGAGACCTCAGCCCCGTCAACCCATACAAGCTTACCGCCGGAACCAATATCTATCACGAAGTGATGCCAACCAGAGGTCAGACCGTAACCGGCATTAGACTCCCACATTAAAACCTCGTTGTAATTAAAAAGGACGTCATAGAAACGGTAATCCCCTCCGTACCGCTCAAGACCCACGTACCAAGAACTAGAATAACCTCCTCCATTATTAAAACCTAGAATGAACTCTCTAGAATCAACCTCAGTGTAAAACCACCCGCTAACAGACCTCACATCCGTAAAGTTAACTCCCGTGACGGAAAGAACTCCTGTTCCCGCAGTGTAATTAACGCATTGTCCTAGCTTGCAAGGATTAGTAGCGAAGGTCGTGCCGGAATTCGAAAGGTTATAAGGAATTCCTTCTCCCTCATCAAGAAGGTCTCCTTCGAAACGCCAGTAATGAATCGGGGGGTTGAAAGTTTCGGCTGCAACGACCGGTATTATAGCTAACAAAAGCATTATCAAAAAGGCTTTCCTCATATTAACACCTCTAGTTTCTGGTCAGACTCGAGAACCGGAATCCTCTGGCCTGTCGTAAGATTCAAAACTGCGCAAGTAGTTCCACTCTTACACTCGCAAGCCCATTTATCATCAAGGTTTAAAGCGAAGCCGTCAGAGGTAGAATAGCACACCATCCTCTCATACTCCGAAGGGCAGATGACACACTTATACCCTTCTCCGAAAAGGAACGTTTTGTTAACCCCACCAACTTGATAAAAGTATCCTATGACCTCAGCGCAAACCTGGTAAGATTCGACGTATGAATCACTGCAAGTATAAGAATCGTTCTGCCAATTGCATATAAAGGTTTCATTGCTGCAAACCTCGTGGTAATTGTAACAAACGTCTTCAAAATAAACTGTTCTGAAAGCTGTCTCATTCCTGCAAATCTCGAAAGGCAAACCGCCCTCCCCAACTATAACATTACCATGAAGAGTCAATATCAGAAAGGTCGTAACAACTGCCAATCCTCCTCCGCCTGCAATCCACCACTTATTCATAAAAACACCTCTTAAAACGTTAGTTTTCCGCTCGACCATAAGCAAGTGCTCATAGGGTCTAAGTTCTCATCCGTAAGTAACGAGTCAGACATCATCCCTGTGCTCGTCCAAGTGAAAACAGTCTGTTCAGCACCGAAAGGATTACCGAATCCTGGACTGTCAAGGTAATAAGGAAGTATACAGCCGTCACCCGACAATAAAAAACCAGCAGTCTCAACACGGTAACGAGTGATCTTAAGCTTGTCAAGAGAAGGGTTTATCGTCTGAGGAAGTTGAACGATCTGAACGAGTAACTCTGCGTCTTTCTGATTCTCCTCCTCTAACCGCCTGATCCTTTCCAATGTGAAGTTACCCCACTCAGCCAATCGCCAGTAGACGTCCCCGACGTTAATCTCGTCCCCGTCATGAGGATACTTTTTTTTAATCTCATTAACAACAACCCAGCGATCCTCACCATTTATAGCATCAACAACCCTTACCCTCTTACCAACATCATAATCTATAAGGGTCGCGGGCTTAACCATCGTCCTAACAAAAGGAGAAGAATACTTGTTAACCCATCCTCTTCCTCTCTGCTCAGCATCATCAACACTTTGAATATCTGAGAACATCTTCTCAGCCTGAATAACACCATAAAGGGCTTGCGACGAAACATCCTCTACCTGTATAGGAACCGGAATCGCATTAGTGTAACGAACCCAGACGTTGTTACTACCGCTAGCAGGACTCCAACTCGAAGTGCAGTTAATCTTTTTATTCTCCTTATCAATCTCGTAATCATAAGTGCCAGATGTAGAACTAGGAACTCCGGGAACCTTCAAAACCCAAGCAGCCCCTACGTACTCCCACACCTGAACGATGACAGGCTTCTTAGCAAGAGTGAAAGACTGACTTCCAGCCCCGTTTCCGTTAAAGTATTGGTCGTCAGTAACCTCCTGCAAAGCACCCTTAACAATAAGCTTGTTAACGCACTGGGTATTGTCAAAGCTCCAAGTAGGAATATTAGAAATGTTAGTGCTGCCACCGCCAACATACATCACGGTCGAAGCGTCAACGTAACCGAGAGGCTCGAAATGAACCATTCCATCCTCGGGATCAAAGTAAACCTGGTAATCATAAATGTCACAGAGAACTTTAAGCCTGCCAAGAATATCCGTTCCCCGACAAATAAACTTCTTAAGAGTAAGAGCCGATCCAGTATCGACAACGCTCGCAATCATGCCGCCCCAAGTCTCGATAAGATCCTTAGCAATATCAGAACCCTTAGCCTCCAATGGATTGTTAGCCCCATCATAAGAATAAGTGACGCTCTTATTAATCAAGTCAACCATCTTATCACGACCATAAACTAAGATCTTAGAACCAGCCTTATCAATCCGATCAATGTAACCCTGGAAAACGTACTTGTCAGTGCTAGTAACAAAACCCCTCTGAACAACGAGAGGAAGACCAGGCCTCATAGCAACCACGTCATAAACGCTAGTAATAAACTCGAGGTAGATCTCGTGAACAACATCACCGAACCGCTCAACAGTCTCCCATTTAAACTTGTAAGAACTAACATCAACAGAGTTAACCGTCACCTTTGTAAGCATCTTGTTCATGCGTTAATACCCTGCAATATTTTAACATCAAACCCGCACCTAAAACCGGGAACATCCCAAGCTAACCTGACCTCCATGATCATGACGTTAACGTTCCCAGTACAAGGACTGTAAAAAACCACTGTGCCCTGAAAACCGTTAGCGAGAGCCTCAAGCTGATCAGACTTAGCCTTAACAGTTGCAATGTCAACACCGGTAAAAAACCCTCTGACACCAATAATCTTAGTCACGCCAAGCATGTCAAAAACGATCGTCTGATCAGAATCCTGCGTGGGAGTAGGGATAGGGATTATGTTAGCGTTCTTCTCAACATCTATTGTTTCAACGTTCTCAAGCGTCACGCTCCCAAGTGTAATGCTCATATTCCGATCATCTCCGTGCTTCTAGAAGCAAACCCTCGATTCATACTCTGCTCGATAGCCTTAACTATCTGGTTTAAAGTGCTCCGGTCAATGCTCTTAGCATCCAAAGCATTAACATTAACAGTGATATTATTAGTCCCGCCACTAGGACCTTTGCCTTTGAAAGCCATGACGTTATCTTGAGGATTCATCTGAATAACCTGACCGGTCTTAGTAATAAGAGCGTCCTGAACCTTAGTGGTTTTCTGGGTTGTTTGTGTCTGAGTCCATGGAAGTTTTATCTCGAACTTAGACTTGATACTATCCCACCAAGCAATAAGCTTATCACCAAGAGTAGTGAACCAGCCCGGAATCGTCTCCGTAAAGAAAAGCTTTATAGAATCCCAACCGCTAGTAAGCCAACCAGGAATTGTATCTGTAAAAAAGATTTTTAATGACTCCCAAGCAGTTTTCAACGCTACAGGTAAAGTCTCGACAAGGAATAACTTAAGACCTTCCCAAGTCTTAGTAAAAGAATCCGTTAACTGAGTGAACACTAACAAGAAAATGTTAGATAACAAAGCAGGAATCGACGATATGAAAGCAGTAAAACCAGTCCAGTAAGCTGGCAGAGTCGAAGTAAAGAAACCAGTGATATTATCCCAGACAGCCTGAGCATAAGACAAGATGTTAGTCCAAGCCTCCTGGAAAGCGGGAACGATCTTCTTCCACAAATCCTGCAAACCCTCCCAAACGATAATGCCGATCTCTATAGGGAACTGCCAGAAAAGCTTCTTAGCACCCTCCCAAGCTTCTTTAATCATAGCAATAACAGACCCGATAGCTGCACCGATAACACCGCCTGCAGGACCTCCAACGCCGACACCGATCGCTCCACCGATAACAGCTCCGCCCCCTATCTTAGCAGTAAGATCGCCAGCCTTCTCACCAGCAGTCTCAGGCTTCTCACTAGAAACAAGCGATTTGAAAACCTTGTTCTGCATAGCCCACTTATAAAAAGCTACTCCGTATCTAAGCATTTGCAAAGCGAAAGGACGAATGATAAGACCGACAATATCAGCGATAGGCTTAAGAAACAAAACGATACTCTTAGTAAGAATGTTAATACTGCTCTGAAGAGCGCCTGAAGCCTCCATCATGGCATCAAAACCCTTTTTGAGAAGACTAGCAAGACCAAGACCAGCGACCACGCCGGCAGCTATCTTAGCAATCCCAGGACCGCCCCCACCACTAGGAAGCTTATCGCCGCCCTTACCAGCATACTTGCCAATCCCCGAATCATCAAAGACAATTCTCGCACGTATTAATTCCTCAACCATTGAAAACCTCACTTCTTAGGAAGCCTTGCTTTCTCAACTTCCGAATTAATCATAAGCAAAACCTCAACGTCCTCAACAGACGTGTTATAATACACTTCCGGACTAACACCGAAAGCCGAACAAAACTGGTACATAGCCAGCTTATCAATCAGCCAACCGTCACTTGTTCGCCCTGTTCTGACGGCGGCAACGACTTTTTTGCCAGTTCCTTATCAGGAGTTATGATCTTAGCCAAGCCATCAATAAGCTTGTCGTAATCCTCCATGTCCATCCCGTCAAGCCCTTGCTTTATAGGAATCATCCCGAAAGGATGCTCCCGCACACACATAGGCAAAAGCTCTATAAGGAACACCGTGTTCTTAATACCATCCGGAGTCTCGGCCTTCATAAGAGCAGCGTTCCTCTGACCAGCAGTCGGTCTTTTAAGACTGAACTTCCCATTCTTTGTTTCAACTTCCATCTAATCCCCCCTTTTACGGTACTACTAAAGTCCACCACCTGCAAGGAGTCTTAACAAGACTATCAGTTAATCCTGAAAGAGCAACTCCCTTGACGGTGATCTCCACAGCACCGGCTTCTAAATTAATCGGTTCGCTAATACTCTGCAAATAACAGT
>Ga0315284_10013926_pt1 | contig 11462 bp, 14 predicted proteins | sample YL17G09_16_MG_FD_203696 | JGI IMG/M metagenome (GOLD analysis project Ga0315284, IMG submission 203696) | Sediment microbial communities from Yellowstone Lake, YNP, Wyoming, USA - YL17G09_16 | ecosystem: Environmental > Aquatic > Freshwater > Lake > Sediment | place: USA: Wyoming | collected... | reverse complement strand
GGGCAAACCTTGGATTGGCAAACCTCTCCGGGGCAGACTTCTCCGGAGCAAACCTCACCTGGGCAAACCTCACCTGGGCAGACTTCTCCAGAGCAAACCTCTCCGGGGCAAACCTCACCTGGGCAAACCTCACCTGGGCAGACTTCTCCGGAGCAAACCTCTCCGGGGCAGGCCTCAAAGGGGCAAACCTTGGATTGGCAAACCTCTCCGGGGCAAACCTCTCCAGGGCAATCCTCTATAAGCATCACACAGACGCACCCCTTCTTCGAGATTGACAGACGCTCCCTTGTCGCGCGGACCTCAAAACCTACGTGTGGATTGAAACGAGACTGATATGCTACCCATCTGTATTGACTTCGAAACAGCGGCAATCGAAGCTCGCCCTTCCTACCCCCCGGAGCCGGTAGGCGTAGCTATTCTATTGCCTGGCCGTGTGCCTCGGTACTATGCCTGGGGCCATCCAGAAGGTAATAACTGCACGAAAGAAGAAGCAACAGAAGTTCTAAAGGACATCTTTGAATCCTGGAATCCCTTGTTGTTTCACCATGCCAAGTTCGATTTAGCGGTGGCTAACGAATGGCTGGGCCTTCCGGTTCCCTCGTGGGATAGGATTCACGATTCTATGTTTCTACTCTTTCTTGCGGATCCCTACTCCCTAACCCTCGCTCTGAAACCGGCAGCTGAACGATTGTTGGGCCTTCCTCCCGATGAGCAAGACGCAGTTCGGGATTGGCTCATAAACCACAGCATCGTCAAGAAGGGAGCAAAGAATTTTGGGGCGTTTATTTCCAAAGCTCCGGGCAACGTCGTGGCTCCCTACGCCAAAGGTGACGTAGACAGGACTTTGAAGTTATTCAAGCTCCTGATGCCCAAGATCAAAGCGGAAGGCATGCTTAAGGCATACCAACGGGAATGCCAGTTGTTACCTATTCTCCTGGAAAACGAGCAAAGAGGAATCCGCTGCGATGCTCGCTTGCTGCGAGAAGACTTAACCCACTACGAAACTGCAAGTGTAGTGGCTGAGCAGTGGATCCGATACCAGCTGCACTCGCCAAACCTCAATATAGATAGCGATGCAGATTTAGCCGAAGCGCTAGACAAATTGGGTTTGGTATCTCAATGGGCCCTCACAACTACTGGAAAACGCAGTGTGAGTAAGAAGAACCTTCTTCGTTCGCATTTTTCAGATACCAAGCTAGCAGATGCGCTGGCCTATCGTTCAAAACTAGGTACTTGCATGGGAACTTTCATGCGTCCTTGGTTAAAAATGGCTGAAGAAACTGGCCAGGTGTTTACTAACTGGAACCAGGTTAGGAGCGAGGATAGTGGAGCGCGAACGGGAAGAATGAGTAGTTCTCCTAACTTCCAAAATGTTCCTAAGACATTCGATATTGACGAGCCATCCGCAAATGATTATCATCACCCTGCTTTTTTAAGCGTGCCTTTTCTTCCCTTAATGCGGCGATACTTGTTGCCAGATAAACACGAATTATGGCTACATCGTGATTATAATCAGCAAGAATTGCGCATTTTAGCACACTTTGAAGACGGGCCCCTTTTGGCGGCATATCTAGAAGATTCACAAGTAGATATCCACACTTATGTTCAAGGTTTAATCAAACAGCATACGGGGATGTATCTACTGCGTAATTCGGTGAAACAAGTTAACTTTGGAGTTGTTTACGGAATGGGCGCTCCGGGTTTATCCGAAAAACTAGGCATCTCTCTTGACGAAGCTCGCACGTTGAAGAATGCACACAGTAAAGCCCTCCCTGGTTTGGTTACGCTGGAGAAAGGACTGAAAGAGGTATCCGATAGCGGACAACCTATTTGCACCTGGGCCGGTCGTCGTTATTACGTTGAAACACCGAAGTTGGTAAACGGAAAGACCCGCCATTTTGAATATAAACTTCTAAACTACCTCATTCAAGGATCGGCAGCGGATTGCACCAAGCAGGCTCTGATTAACTACCACGCAATAAAAAAGCATGGTCGATTGTTGGTGACGGTTCATGATGAGCTAAACATCAGTACTCCGTCCTCTGCTCGTCATGAAGAAATGAAGCTGCTTCGGGAAGCAATGCTTGACGTGTCTTTTGATTTACCAATGCTAAGTGACGGCAAAACTGGACGAAATTGGGGAGATCTCAAAGCGTATAAGGAGCCCAAATGAACAAAATTACAAGTTGGTCCTACTCTCGTTGGAAGACCTATACGGAGTGTCCTCTTCGTGCGAAGTTGAAGTTTATTGACAAGCTACCCGATCCCTCCGGCCCAGCAGCAGATCGAGGATCTGCTATACACAAAATGGCGCAGGATTACGTTGAGGGCTTTATACCTGAACTACCTTTACCTCTGAACCAGTTTAGCATGGGTTTCGATCATCTGAGAAGGATCAAGGCCAAATGCGAGATCGAATGGGCTTTTACGGCATCTTGGACGCCTACGGATTGGCTAGCAACTGATGCATGGTTACGCGTGAAGACTGACGCCTACGTCCTGAAGGACGACGAACTCACAATCATCGACTACAAAACAGGGCGAGTATACCCAGAACACAAAGATCAATGCAGTATCTACGCGCTGGCTGGGTTTCTGGTAGTCCCAGGTGTTAAAGAAATTTGCACACAACTGTGGTATACCGACCAACAGCAAATCGCGGACCATCTTTACAAAAAGAAGGATTTTCCTGCTCTCAAAAAAGACTGGATTAAAAGATCCAGGCCGATGTTGAATGATACTAAGTTCCTACCCATCCCCGGTGCTCATTGCCGTTACTGCATATTTAAGAAAGGCGTAGGTGGCCAATGCCCGTGCTAAGGCAAACGGAAGCTTCTATCGAAAGTAGCGCTGTAACCAAAATTAAAAAACTGGGCGTTTTGTCCCGTAAAATGAATGGAATGGGATTTCGTGGATGGCCGGATAGACTGTTTCTTATACCCGGAGGATGCCCTGTCTTTATTGAGTTCAAACGACCAGGTGGAAAGCTTACACCCTTGCAGGCATTCATAATAGACAGATTACGGGATTGCGATTATTTAGTTTGGGTTTGCTATAGTGCGGAGGAAGCGCTCAATATTATCAAAACCAAGCTGGCTGAAAAATGAAATGGATTCCTCGTAGGTATCAGACACGCGCCATAAAATGGGTGCTGGAACGAGGTGCTGCTGCTTTGTTTATGCGGCCTGGGCTAGGAAAAACCAGCGTCACCCTGGCTGCGTTCGATATTCTACGACGAAAGGGGCTGTCTAAGCGAATGCTAGTTATCGCTCCCTTACGTGTATGCTACGAAGTTTGGCCGCAAGAAACCTCTGGCTGGGATGATTTTGCTCATTTACGGTTAGAGGTGCTGCACGGCCCATATAAAGACGCAGCATTGAAACGAGATGCAGACATCTACGTAATCAATCCCGAGGGCTTGGAGTGGCTGACCTCGGAAAACCGGTTGAAGGCGTTGAATGCCGATATCCTGGTAGTAGATGAGTCAACAAAATTCAAACACACGCGTACTCGTCGATTCAAAGCTATCAAGCCGATCCTGAAAAAATTCAAACGCCGTTACATTTTAACGGGAACCCCCGCGCCTAATGGTTTAATGGACCTGTTTGGACAAGTATATGTCTTGGATCAAGGGGCTGCCCTAGGACAATACATCACGCACTATCGTATGATGTATTTTGAACCTGTGGGTCCCTTTGACTGGGTCCCTAAATCGGGCGCTGCGGCGCAGATTCAACAACGAATCTCGCATCTTGCGCTTTACCTAGGAGACGATGAGCTAGACCTTCCCGAACTAGTGGAGAATGTGGTTTGGGTAGACCTACCCCCGAAGGCACGCAAAATTTATGACGAGCTCGAGAAGGAGCTCTTTTCTGAGCTCGAGGACGGCCGGAAACTGATTGCGATCAGCAACGGAGTCGCTGCTAATAAATGCCGTCAGGTCTGTAATGGGGGGGTCTATTACGAGGGCGAGCAGAAACGTGAAAGCATCCAACTCCATACCGCCAAGCTCGAGGCTGTTCAGGACCTCGTGGATGAGCTTATGGGTCAGCCGGTTTTAATTGTTTATGAGTATCTTCATGATTTAGAGCGGTTGCAAAAAGCATTCCCAGGAGCCCCCTACCTAGGCGGAGGTTTACGTCCGTCGGTAGTTAGTAATATCTGCGCTCAATGGAACGCGGGGGAATTACCGATTCTACTAGGCCAGCCACAATCGATGGGGCACGGTCTCAACCTCCAGGGAGGGGGAAATACCGTAATCTGGGCTGGCCTAACCTGGGACCTTGAGCTGGACGATCAGACCGTAAAGAGGATACACCGCCAAGGAAGCGCCCATTCGAGAGTCTTTGTTCATCGCGTAGCAGCCCGTCGAACTATCGACGAAGTAGTGCTAAGGGCCTTATCTTTCAAGAGTAGAACGCAAGCTAGCTTGTTGGAGGCTTTCAAACACTATGCTAAGCAAAATAAAAAATAAAAAGTATCATTTTTCGCCTATACTTGTATTCAGGAGGTAGCATGATCAGCTTGTTCCTAGATCCTTCCCAACGTTGTTGCCTCCGAATAGGCGAAGTCGGCACCCAAACGGAGTTCATTCAGTTGCGTGGTTCAGAAGTGGGCATATTCAAAGCCCCCTCCGATGAATTTGCTAAGCATTATCGTCCCACCTCAACAGTCAAACCTCTTTACGAAGTCATCCAGCACATGCTGGAACTCAAGGACAGTCTGTCCATCTCTATCACCCCCGGTGCCTGGGCTAGAATGGTAGAAATTCTAGCCTCGCTCTTACCGCCCAAAGTCCAGGAGGACGCAATGTCATGTAAGTCCACTACCCCCGCCAAGACCGCCGACAAGGCTACCCCCGCCAAGACCGCCGACAAGGCTGCCCCCGCCAAGACCGCCGACAAGGCTGCCCCCGCCAAGACTTCTGTGATTGAAAAAATCAAGACGCTGGCTCCCAAGGCTTCCGTAGAAACGGCCGCTGCTGCACCTAAGAGGGCTCCCTACACTCCTCCGTTCCCGGCTCACGCGACGAAGCAGCCCGTAGCACTTCCTTTTTCGACCGCGAAGGTAGTTGCTTCGCCAACCAAGGCTTCTGCGGTCAAAAAGGCTGAAGCGCCTACTACCAAGAGTGCAGATGCGCCGGTCAAGCGCGGTAAGAAGTCCGACCTCGCAGATTCCTCTAAGGTCACCGTAATGGCGACAAACCCGCATCGGGAAGGTACTCTGGCCTATAGAACCTTCGCTCTGTATGCGAGCTCGAAAACCGTGGGCGACTTTCGTGCTGCGTGCGTCAAGAATGAATGTGACGCAAACTACATACACAGCCATGTAACCAAGGGGTATATCGTCATCGAATAGGACTTTCTGAAACTCCAGCACCTCCTCTTAGTGGGAGGTGCTACCTATCTAGGAGGAGGTGTTTGTGAAAAATTTACGAATTGCGGCACTACATTGGAACACTCCTTCTGTTGGAGGAATTAATACAACGTTACAAGTATATCGAAAAATCGCGGATGAGTGTGGAGATACATTCCATGTTTTAGCTAGTAATAACCAACAAACTAAGAAGCCTGAGGTATTTACTAGTAGAGTTCGAGTGAGAGGGGGGGATTCCTTTATTTATATAGATGGAACTGCTCCGCACCACGCCTTAAATGTTGATTCAACGGCGTGTTTTTTACGGGATAACTACGATGTAATCATAACTAGCTATCTCTGTCCCCACCCTGTAAAGGCCTACGGGGATATACCGGTTTTCCTTAGTTTATTAAATCACCCAGCGTTAAAAAAATTACCTTTAATTGGTCGTATTTCTGATGCTTATTGGTCTACTTACGAAAATTGGGGTATGCAAGCGATAGCTGCATATGATAGGGTGATTATGGCACAACCAGCTTACGATTACGGAATAAGCACTAAGTGTGAACCGGGTTACCTTCCTTTCGTAGCACTTACCGAGCCGACAAGGATCGTGCGTAAGCCTAAGCGCGTGTGTTGGATTCCTCAGTGGAAGAACATCAAAGGCGTATATCCTTTTTTCAAGGGAATACCACAGTTGCTTCAAGCAGGCTTTGATGTTCAACTATTCAACAACGGTATTGAGTATTACAAGCTTCGTCTGACGCCTGAATGGACGGATACGGTACGCGAAGACCTGTTTGTGGGCTCTTGTCGTGATAGTCTAGAGCCAGGAGCTAGCTTTCATGGTTGTCGGCCCATCGAAGAAATTGAAAGGGAGTTGTGCCTTTCTTCTTTCATGTGCGATTTTCAGGGGCACACGGCGAAGTACGCGGCTTACAAGAATGGCTCATATAATCACACGATGATCGAAGCGCTTTACTTCGGCGCAGTTCCTGTCGTATCGTCAAATTTTCTCAAGAGCGGAGTTCCTCCTGAGTTTGTGATTGCGCTGAAAGACCTAGCAGATTACCCTGAAGAAATTGCTCGGTTCAAACTGAAGAGCTACCCCCGGGTCGCGGCACGACAGTATGTGCTGGACCACTTCGATGGAAGGAAGCTGTATGGAAAGATCTTTGATCGTTATCGAACCACACGCCGATGATGCCTACCTGTCGTTGGATGCGCATATCAGGATGTGGGGGAAGGAAGGGGCTTCTGTAATTATCGTCACAGTCGAGGATGATTCTAGGCGGAACACAGAAGCTGCTTCATACGCCAGCTCCGTAGGCGCTGAGTGGGCCCCTTATGCCTCTCATTTTTTGTTTTCTTTGAAAAAGAACAATCAACTTATTCTTCCTTTAGGTATTCAACATCCGTATCATAAACTAGTGCGTGAAGAGTTTGATCGTATCGGTGCTTGGTATTATATGGACCAGCCCTACGCTCGAATTCAAAAGAATTCAGAAGAGGTGACGCAACTCCTATCGAGCCTACGATGCATCAGTTATCTGCAGCCCGGAATTCGAAAGTGCAAGGGGTTTGAGGTATTTAAGTCACAAGCCAAGTTTTTTCACTACAACCCAATGGCGAGGCTCATAGGCTCGCCTGAGATGCTTTTCGCAGGTTACTAAGGAGATTATCATGCGATTGATTGAGGAGTTCATAGCATTCATCATCGCTCGTCATCAGATCTACCTGACGCGTGAACGAGGGGAACCCAAGCCCTGGACAAACGATCCGGTGTTGAATTCCTACCGGTTCTGTAATGTCTACCGCGAACTAGATACGGTTACGAAATGGATACGCTGTAACTGGCGAGAACCTCATCAGCATCATCCTGATCTGTGGTTTGCTATGGTGGTTGCCCGGCTCGTAAATTGGCCGCCTTCTCTCAAAGCGCTCGGTTTCCCTTTACCCTGGAGTCCTGTTCAGTTCAAAAAAGTAATGGCGTGGCGAAAAAAGACAGGTGCAAAGGTGTTTACCGGCGCTTATATGATTCACGCAGGACCTAGTTCGGGTTCGAAAGCAGATTACCTCGCCCAGGAGGTTCTGTCACCGATGTGGGAAGAGCGCGACAAAATACAACCTTGTGAGCGAGACACCTTGGCCTCTTTTCATGCTCGACTTATGACGTGCAAAGATATGGGTAGCTTTATGGCAGCCCAGGTCGTGGCAGATATAAAATATACCGGCATTCTGGAGACTGCCAGGGACTGGTTTACTTGGGCCGCCAGCGGTCCTGGATCAAAACGGGGCCTTAACGTTGTTTGCGGTAACGACGATGACAACCAGCCATGGAACGAAGCAATGTGGCTACAAGTACTTCAAGAGGTTCAATACGAAGTCAACAAGCAGCTTCCGGAAGGATGGCAGAAACTGCACGCGCAAGACATTCAGAACTGTCTCTGTGAGTTCTATAAGTATACGCGGGGTTACAGCCGTAGTAAGTATCCAGGGAGGACGTAAGATGCACGTTATCGAAGCTAGAAACGTCAACGGCGCGTCATCTATAGGCCTGCGTTACTTGTGGGAGCACGGCTTTTCCGAAGGCAGCCGAAACGGCCCGGTGTTGGTGGCTGCTACTCCCGTAACTACGGTCTATCAACGTCCTATGGAGCGTGTTTTGCTTTGCCCTGTTCGAAACGCCAATCCTTTTTTCCATCTCATGGAAGCATTGTGGATGATGAGGGGAAGAAACGACGTTTCTTGGCCATTGTATTTCAACTCTCATTTTGCGGACTACTCAGACGATGGGAAAACGATCCACGGAGCCTACGGAAATCGCTGGTTCAACCACTTCGGATTAGATCAGATAGGAACGATAATCGAAGAATTACGGAGCAACCGGCAATCACGCCGTTGTGTTCTGACAATGTGGAGCCCTGCGGATGACCTAGGTAGGAGTGGAAAGGACTTCCCTTGTAATACGCATGTCTACTTTGCATCCAGAGGCGGCCGGCTGGATATGACCGTTTGTAATCGGTCGAATGATATCGTTTGGGGAACCTATGGGGCAAACGCCGTGCATATGAGCATCTTGCACGAGCTAATAGCGACAGCCGCCAACTTCGAAATGGGATGCTACTACCAAGTGTCAAATAACTACCATTTGTATACTGACGTGGTGCCCTTGGCTGAATTACCATTACGCTCCACCAGCGCAGCATTTCATGATGCCTACTCCAGAGGAGAATTGACGTCTCTTCCGCTCATAGGCACCACCTATGAAGAATGGCGCGAAGACCTTCTATTATTCTTTTTCTACTTCTCCAACAAGCCTATTTACCGTAATGCTTTCTTCGCGTATACGGCTACCCCTATGATGAATGCATGGGTTGCGCGTAAGTCTATGGAGGGTGACGGCCTTCTGTATGCTCGAGACATCGAAGCTCCGGATTGGAGAAAAGCGTGTATCGAATGGATTTTGCGGAGGAGAAAATGATTGATTTCATGATTCGTGGAAGCTCTGTAAAACGGTTCCACGCCCATTCAACAATCCAAGAGAATACAGTAGCGCATCATTCGCACGGTGTGGCTATGCTGCTGTGGGTTATGACCCTAGGCATGGCTAGCGCAGAACTAATTATGGCTGGAATAATGCACGACATGGGGGAGCAGCGCATAGGGGATATTCCGGCCCCCACGAAAAGACTATTGGGGGATGAAGCTAAAAATACCCTCAATCAAATAGAAGCTGAGTTTCTTTTAAAGAACGGTTTTCGTTTTATTCTTAATGAAGACGAAGAGCGCCTTTTGAAGTTGGCTGATTGTATGGATGGTATGGTATTCTGTATTTCGGAACGACGACTCGGAAATCAAAATGTCAAGGGTATCTTTTTTCAATACAAAGCATACATCCAAGAACTAGGGGGGAAGTGTCCTAACCTTTTGAACGAAATACTAGCAGAATGGGAGAAGGCCGATGGATCCTGATACAAAACAAGTGGGGGGCAATCATTACCAATCCAATTACCAACACTGGGACTTCGTGAGAATGGCGTTGAAAGGACGTTACCTTGAAGGATGCGCTACGAAGTACCTCTATCGATGGCGGAAAAAAGGTGGTATAGAGGATCTGGAAAAGGCCATTCACTACCTTCGTAAAATGATGAGTGAGCATCTTTTTTTCCACAACCCGCAACCGTTAGGTCGTAATGCCGAGAGGAGATGCGAAGCTGAGAGATTTCTTTTCACGAACGACGTTCCTTCAGAGGAATCCTCTATCATACATCTGATTGTTGAGTGGGAAACATTGGTGGATCTACACTTAGCAGAAAGCATCATCGTAGATATTTTGGCCGAAGAAAAATTAAAGTTTTTACCGGAGCAGCCGATAGAATAGGTAAGGGGGAAACGAAAATGGAAACTACCGCCGACATGCTTGCCGTGACCGTCGAAACCTGGGTCAACAAAATGGCCTCGGCTATTCATACCGCCTGCCCTACCCGTTCATTGGCTGAGTGCCAAGAAGAGGCTCGCGGCCACCTCAGTCTGATCCTCTGGTCCACCCTGCCCCAATAGGAGCCTGCTGTGTGTAGCCCCTACAATGCAAAGAATGTGTGAAGATCCTTGTCCTGGAAGTGGCTTTTACTAGTAAAGGAGATCACAATGACCGAAGCCGAAGTGCTCAAAATTATCGTCGCAGCCCATGCAGCAGGAGAAAAGGCCAACCTCCGCGGGGCCAATCTGCACGGGGCCGACCTCCGCGGGGCCAACCTCGGCGGGGCCAACCTCGGCGGTGTCAACCTCAGCGACGCCAACCTCACCGGGGCCGACCTCGGCGGGGCCGACCTCGGCGGGGCCAACCTCACCGGGGCCGACCTCGGCGGGGCCAACCTCAGCGACGCCAACCTCAACCGCGCCAATCTCCGCGGGGCCAATCTGCACGGGGCCAACCTCAGCGACATCAACCTCGGCGACGCCATCCTCATCGACACTATCCTAGATCCAACCAACGAAATCCCCGCACTGAGCGATGCGGAGATCCTGGCCGCTGGCCTCGAAATCGTCGGGGATCGGGTTTACGGCTACCGCACAGCTAGGTCAACCCATTGTGGCAACACGGATTACACAGTGCGAGACGAGCCCTATGTTGCACCCTGTTTTTCCACTGCGGCAAACAAGTGCCACCCTGGGCGTTACATGGCCTCCAAACAATGGATGGATGATAACGTCCAGGACTACAGCGCTGATCTCGTGCGATGCTACTGCCTACGGTCCGAATTAATCCACGTGGGCGATAAATGGCGCTGCAAACGGCTCTGGATCGTGGCGTAAATTACCCCTCACGGCTCGCATCGGCGGGCCTTTTGGGGTGAAGGAGCTACTATGCTATCCTTTAACGCTGCCATCTCCGCTGCCAATACCGCTGCCAATGCCGCCCGTGCCGCTGCCGCTGCCAATGCCGCTGCCAATGCCGCTGCCAATGCCGCCAATGCCGCTGCCACTGCCGTTGACGCCTGTAATGTCGCCCATGCCACTGCCCGTGTCGCCTGTGCCGCCACCCATGCCGGCCACGCCCCCCGTGCTGTCGTCGAAGCTGCCGATGCTACTGTCCGTGCCGCGCTGGCCGCTGCCGAGGCTGCCCGTGCCGTTGCCAATGCCGCTGCCGATGTCGCCTGTGATGCCACCTATACCGCCATCGATATCACCTGTGCCGCTGCCTGCGCCGCCCGTGCCGCTGCCAATGCCGCTGCCGCTGCCAATGCCGCTGCCACTGCCGACGAAGCTGCCGATATTTAAGAGGAATAGCTATGTCTAGCCCAATCAATCTCCTAACCGTTTGCGCGTGGTGTGGCCGCGTTAAGTTTGGTGGCGAGTGGGTTCTACCCACTTACCCACTACCCCCCTACACGGCCTCACACGGGATTTGTGCCGCTTGCCGGACCGCCTACTTCCCCCTTGTTCCTTCGACAGCCCGATGACTGACGACGAGCTCTACCCGATCCTGGTAAACGGCCGTGGCCCCCCCTTGCCGTGGGTCTTCGTCTCAGCCTGGCCCTACCCAGGAGGCCGCCATGAGCCTTTCCCCTTTGACAGCCCGATGACTGACGACGAACTTT
>Ga0315284_10013922_pt1 | contig 11464 bp, 5 predicted proteins | sample YL17G09_16_MG_FD_203696 | JGI IMG/M metagenome (GOLD analysis project Ga0315284, IMG submission 203696) | Sediment microbial communities from Yellowstone Lake, YNP, Wyoming, USA - YL17G09_16 | ecosystem: Environmental > Aquatic > Freshwater > Lake > Sediment | place: USA: Wyoming | collected... | reverse complement strand
TTGAGCTTGTCGAGCGAGTGGGAGTCGAGCGCCAGCGGGAGGCCGCCAAACGCCGAGTGGTGATGAGAGTGAGCCCCTCCCTTGTGGCCGCCGCCGTGGAGCTTGCCCTTTGATTCGTCGCCGTAGCCGCTGGTGTAAGGGGCTGCCTCCGGGTCGCTGGATGCCGTGGCCGCTGCTGCTGCTGTCCCCTGCGCGCGGTGCGCGAGGTTGTTGGGGGCGGCCTGGAGAGAAAAGAGAGGGGAAAAAACAAAAGAGAGCAGGGTCGTGTTTTTTTTTAGTGAAAAGTGGCGACGACGGTGGAGCGCCGCGCTTGCCCTTGGCGACCTCTTTCGCGGCGCGTTCGAGGCCGTTGTTGTTCTCATTCATCTCAGCATGACACCAACATCGTCTATAGAGTCTCCTCGTGCCCTCGGCGAGGAGTTAAAAGTCCGCCGAGCTCCCCTTCAGGGGGGAGGACGGAAGCTAAAAAAAGAGCAATCGCGGCGAAACTGAAAAACATAAGGGGAAAAAACTCAATTCGAGCCCCCCCTTCTCGCCAAGGCGTCTCCTTGATTCGCGTTCTCTGCTTGCGCGGGAATGAAGCTGAAGCTTTGGCGCACCTGGAAGCTGTACATGGCGTTTTGAGAGCTCCGACAGCTCGGACAGTGAGCAGCTAATTGCGAGAGCAAGAGCGAGTCTCAGCGCGAGCTCAAAGACAATGGCGTCAAGTTTTCCCTTCACTCTCGACCGATTGAAAACAGAGACATCATTTCGCTCTCTCTCTCATTTTTTTCCTCGTTCTATTTCGCGATGACTCCAGCACGAAGCAGCTCTACGTGTCGGAGCTAGCAGGACTCTAAACTCTCGATGCCTCCAGAGAGCGGAGGCGGCCGCGATAAACGCGGCTCATCGTCGTCGTCGTCGTCGTCGTCGCCGTCGACCTCCTCCTCCTCTTCTCTCTACGCCCGCCTCGGCCTCGACCCCACCGCCACCGCCTCGGAGATCGCCGGCGCCTTCCGCTCCAGGGCCCACGAGCTCCACCCAGACCGCACGGGCTGCGACGGCGAGGCCTTCAAGCTGCTCAGCGACGCGTATCAAGTCCTTCGGGACCCGGCGAAGAGGGCGAGCTACGACCAGGCGCTCAACGGCGGCGGCGGAGGCGGAGGAGGCTATTCTTCTTCCGGCTACTCGTCGGCGTCTTCTTATCCTCGCCCGGGGGAATCGTTCGACGATGCCTTCGAGCGCTGGTGGAAGGCGCAAGGGTTCGGGACCCCGCCGCCGCCGCCGACCGACGAGGCTGCCAAGCGCGCCGCGGCCGCCGCTCGCGCGGCGGCGGCGGCGGCCTGGGAGGAGGAGAAGGCCGACGCGCGAGACTCCAAGAGGCGCGGCGAGCGCGTCTGGGCCAGGGCCGAGCACGCGCGCGCCGCGAGGCACGCCGAGACCCTGCGGGGGTTCTGGCAGGCGAGCAGGACGCTCCGCCGGGCCGACGGCGCCGTGGCGCTCGGGCTGCTGGGCGTGCTCGCCGGCGTGGCTTGGGCCTGGCCCGCGAGGAGGGCTGCGGCCGGGACGCGGGAGAGGGAAAAAGAGCGCGTCGGCGGCGCTGCGGAAGCACCCGACGGTGGGAGGGGAGGAGAGCCGGGTTGAGTGAGGGAGGAATTCTTTTTCTGTAAAATCACCATCACTTTTTTTTTCCATTTTCGAAGAAGTTTTGCGAAAGAAAAGGGAAGGGAAAAAACTCAGCTTCAATCATCCATCGCGCAACACGCCTTTCGGCTACCGTGGGCACCTCAACTCTCGTACAAAGCTGATCAACAAGCTTCTCTGCAGTTCTAAATGAACGGAGAAGCTAAAAAAGGACAATCGCGTGAGGAAGAGAGAGGGAAAGTGGTCGGAGCAACGCCAATGCCCGACCTGCTCGACCTCGACACGGGCGACGTCCCCCCCCGGCAGCACTCGACCGCCGCCACCCGCGACCTCGCGTGGAGCTCCCGCCGCCGCACCCTCCTCCTCACCTCGGGCCTCATCCTCTCCTCGGAGCTCTGCGAGCGGCTGGCCTACTACTCGCTGAGCACCAACCTCGTCGGCAGGCTGGCCTCTCTGGGCTTCTCCCCCGGGGCGGCCTCGAGCGCGACCGCCGCGTGGTCGGGCGTGAGCTACCTTGTGGCCCTGCTCGGCGCGTGGCTCGCCGACGCCGTGATCGGCCGCTACTGGGTCATCTTCGGGGGGAGCGTCCTCTACCAGCTCGGCCTCGCCGCGGTCGTCGCGGTCACCGCCCTTGAGGCGGGCGCGGCGGCGCTCCTGGGCGCTCTCTCGGTCTGCGCTTTGGGGACGGGCGCGATCAAGGCTTCCGTGGGATCGTTCGGCGCGGATCAGTTCGACCTCTCCTCGCCAGGAGCAGACCCGAGGGAGGCGCGGGGACTGGCGCGGTACTTCAACTTCTTCTACTTCTCCATCAACGTCGGCGCCCTCGTCGCGAGCACAGTCGTCGTCTGGGTTCAGGAGGAGGTCTCGTGGGTCGCCGGATACTCTATCCCTGCCGCGGCGTTCGCTGTTTCCTTCGCGCTCTTCCTCGCCGGTAGCAGGATCTACGTTCGCGTCCCGCCGAAGAGAGGGCCGTTTGCGCGCGTCGGGAGGGTGCTCTGGAGGTCGCTGTGGTCCCGGAGGAAGGCGGTGGTTCCCGCGGAGCCGCGGGAGCTGTTCCAGTCTGACGACGAGGAGGAGGCTGCAGCATCGGAGAGAGAAGGGGGGAAGAGCGGCGCGGCGAAGAGGAGGAGCGCGAAAGCCGGCTGCTCTTCTCCTTCCTCCGACTCCGATTCCGATCCAGTCTCGCACACAAACTACGCAGTTTGGCTGGACCGCGCCGCCGTGAAAGACGCGAAGGAGGAGGAGGAGGAGGAGGAGCAGGAAGAAGAGGAACCAAAGGCAGCGAAAGTGTCGTCGTCGACGCCCGCTTCCACTCCTTGCACCCTCTCCGCCGTCGAGGAGACCAAGCGATGCCTCGCCTACTTAACAGTCTGCTCTTCTTTGATTCTGTTTTGGCTCGTCTACAGCCAGATGACGACGGCGTTCGTCCTCCAGGGAAACTCCGGCTTCGACCGCCGCGTCGGTAAGGGCTTCGAGGTCCCCTCCGCGTCCCTGAGCTCGTTCAACACGCTGGCCATCCTCGTCCTGGTGCCTGCCTACGATTCGCTCGTCGTCCCGCTGGTGCGCAGGCTCCGCGCGAAGAGGGCGGCTGCGGCGGCCGCGAGCGGAGAGGGAGCAACCGTCGGCGGCGGGGCGGCCTGGGACGGCTCCCCCACCCACCTGGAGCGCATCGGCGCGGGCCTCGCCGTCTCCGTGCTCTCCATGCTCGCCGGCGCGGCGGCGGAGGCCGGGAGGAGCAGGGCCGCTGCCAGGGGGTCGAAGCGGCCGAGCGTGCTGCTCCTCGCGCCCCAGTACTTTCTGGTGGGCGCCGCCGAGGTCCTGGCGTCGGTCGGCGCCCTCGACCTCGCGTTCACCGACTCGCCCGACTCCATGCGCTCGCTGCTCTCGGCCGCGTCGCTGCTTTCGGTGGCCGTCGGGAGTTTCGCCGCGAGCGGCGTGACGGCGGCGGTCGAAAGGGGAGGGGGCGCTCGGGGCGGAGGCTGGCTGCCCGACAGCGAGCGGGGCTCGCCCGGGAGGCTGTCGCAGTACTACCTCATGCTCGCCGGAGTCTCCGCGGCCAACTTCCTGTTCTTCGTCCTCGTCGTGGCCAGGAGCTACGAGTACAAGAGGCCCGCCGCGGCGAGGAGGGCGGCTGGAAGATCTCCGGAAGGGGGGAGGCGGAGGGACAGGGGGACGTAAAAGAGGAGGAGGTCGAGCGAGAAGATGTAAAAGAACTGAACACACTTTTTTCCCCTCTGTTGGCTCTCTGTCTTCCCCTCTCTGTCCTCTTCCATATGGCCATCTCCTCCTCCGCTCGAGCAGCCCCTCCGCGAGGGCCGCAGAAGGGGATCGCGTGGGTCGACACGGCCATCGTCGGAGGGCTCCTGCTCGCCGCGGCGCTCGTGCTGTACTTTTTCTGAGATCGAAGGTGATGTCTTTTGCATTGGCGGCGGCGACGAGAGCGGCGGCGACGTCGCCTCTTCTGACGTCGAATCTCTCGCGAATCTCGCTTTCCGGTTTCTCTAGGGGAAACGGCCCCCTCTTTGATGAAGAGGAACGCCGAGGACATTGCAGCGGAGATAGGTCGACGAGGCCATTCAGCTCCACCGAGGTGCCGCGCAAGGAGAAAGGTGCAACGCCTCCGACGGCGACGGCGTCGGCAGCAGCAGAAGCGAAAACGGCGACCCCGGGCAGCAGCAGCAGCAGAGTCATCTACCGGGCCCAGGGTATGGTTCCGCTCCGCCTCGCCGTGCGCCTCAAGGTCTTCCACCTGCTCGCGGCCGCCTCGGCGGCCGGGCCCGCCGCGACGCTCGCGGGAGGGGGCGCCGTCCCGCCGCTCGACGCGGCCCTCGCCGCGACGCTCGCGGCCTCAGCCGGCGGCGCGGCCGCGGCGCTGGCGTGGCTCTCGCGGCGCTACGTTGGCGAGGTCTCCGTCAGCCGCCCGCAGAGCACGGTGACGATATCGACGCTGGGGTTCTGGGGTGAGAGGGTCGACTCGGAGTTCCCGGCCTCGGCCGTGATTCCCGCGGTGTCGAGGATAGCGCCCTCCTCTTCTTCCGAAGACGGCGGCGGCGGCGGCGCTGCAAAGGCGGCAGAGGCGGCAGCGGCGGCGGCAACGGCATCCGCGGACGCCCTCATCGCCGCGCGCCCTTTGCTGGCCTTCGACGTGGAGGGCGACAGGCAGTTCTTGGTCTCGCTCCGCTTTTCGTCGCTCTGCGACCGCGGCGCGATGCTTCGGCTGCTGTCTGGCGAAGGAGTTTGAGGAAAACTGAAAGATTTTTCGCTGCTTTTTCTTTTCCCGAGTTTTCATTTTTTTTACAATTCCGTGTGTTTTCAACAAACTGGTGTTTTTACAACTTCTTACCTGCATTTACAATTGATATACAATGGTGGAGAGGAGGGGACTGGCAAGCGGGGAAAAGAGAGAGAACACGAAAATTAGTCGAATAAAGATATTTCTTCAAAATCCGCCAAGACTCTTCCTCCTCCTCCTCCTCCTCCTCCTCCTCCAGCGCCGCTGCTAATCCTCGTCCTCCTGATCATTTGCACCTCGTTGCCGGGCCTGACCAGCGGGCGGGCCACGTTGGGGAAAGACGAGGGAGCACGCGCTGCCGCCGTAGCTGCTGCAGTCCTCCTCGCCGCCGCCGCCGCCGTTGCCGCTGCCGTTGCTGCTCCCCTCGCCGTGGATCCAGACGCAAGCTTCTTCGCAATCCGTTGCCTCGGGTCGCTCGCGACGCTCCTCCTCTTGGTACTGTTGATGGTGCCCGATAAGGAAGAAGAGGAACGGGAGGCGCCTTTCGGACCCAGAGGCCTCGGCGGCGCTTGCAGCACGACGACGGACCTCTTCCTCGCCTCCTCCTCTCTCTCGCGCTCCCGCAGCTTCGCCCCCAGCGACTCCAGCTTCTCCTTCTCCGCGGCCTCCGCGGCCTCCGCGGCCTCGTACCGCAGCCTCCACCTCGGGGCGTCGCCGCCGCTCTTCCGCTGCTGCTGCTCGAGGGCGCTCCTGGCTCCGAACCGCTCCAGGAAGAGTCGCCTCCAGTGGGCCTCGAGGAGCTCTCTTCCTTGGCTCCCTTCGCCGCCGCAGGCGTCTTCGACGGCGGCGAGCGCCAGGGGGTCGTCGAGGGAGACGAGGCAGGGGCTGACGAGCGAGAGAGGCGCCGCCGCGACGACCTGGGAGAGGTAGCTGCCTTCCTTGTCGTCGCGGGCGAGGCGAGCGGCGACGGCGTTGACGGCGAGCGTTTGCAGCGTTTGTGGCCTTGGAGGAGGCATCTTGAAGAAGAAAAAGAACACGTCTTTTATCTTCTCTCTCTCTCGCGCGCGCGCTCAGGGTAAAGATGCTGATGTGGTTCTTGCGCCCCCTTGCGCAGCCAGCGCAAACTGAAACTCGAGATGGAGAGCGCCCGCACGAGAGAGCGCGCGCTCTGTCTTTTTGATTGTGAGTGGCACAATCGGACGCGGCTTCTTTCGATTTTTGTGTTTGCAATTTCAAGTTCATCAAACAAAGTTCACGACGCTGCGGCGGCCGCGGCGAACGCGACACCTCCGCCGCCGCGCGGGGCAGCGGCAGCTGCGCCCCTCACGGCCGCGACCAGAGCCTCTGCGCACTCGGCGCTTGAGCACTCGACGACGACGGACCGGAAGGGGAGGCCGAGGGCAGAGGCGGCGGGGGCGGGTGCGCGCGCTACAGCTGCGGCGGAGCAGGTGCCGCTGGTGCCGCTACCGCCAGCGCCCGCCGCCGCCGCCGCCGAAGCCTTCGGCCTCCACCGTGGGCTGCCGGGCACGGACCCCAGCGCCAGGATCGAGACCCGGAAGCGCTGGCAAGAAGCGGAAGGAGGCGCTCGGCGGCAGGAGCAGCCGACGACGTCGGCCGCGGCGGCCTCCCACAGCGGCCGCCGCGGCCGCCGGGTCAGCGCCCCGCCCGGGAAGGGCGCCGCCGCGGCCAGGACGACGCGCGACGTGGTGACCAGGACGAGGCTGCAGAAGGAGGAGGAGGGGGAGGAGGAGGGGGAGGAGGAGGAGGAGGACGAGGCTGCGAGAGCAGCCGCGCTCTCTCCTTCTCCTTCGCCGCCGCCGCCGCCGCCGCCGCCAAGCAGCGCGACGGGTCTTGCAGCGACAAAGGCCTCCCGCCCGCGCCTCCGGCCGCCGCCGCAGCCCGAGGCCGCGGCGAGCCCCGCATCCCGCCTCCTCCCGAGCCCGAAGAAGAAGACGGAGGAGGAGGCCGAGGAGGCCGAGGCGGCCGCGGCCGCGGCCTCCGCCCTCCTCAGTTCGGAGAGGAGCTCGTGGCCGGCGGCCTCGTTCCAGTCGTAGCGGGGCAGGGTCCCCGCGGGGGGGGCCAGGAGCCGCGGCGGGCGGGTGCGAACGACGGCGCCGCCGCCGCCGACAGCGGCCCGGATGGCCTCGGCGACGGCGGCCGAGGCCTCGAGAGCCGCCGCCGCGGGCGCGACGAGCGCGCGCGCGACACCGCGGGCGGCCTCGAGGAGGATCTGTGCGGCGGCGGTGGTGGAGGCGGGGGGCGCCTCGGAGAGCCAGCGGGCCGCGCGGGCGGCGAGGTTCGGCACGGCGGCGGTGCCGTCGTCATCGGACTCGCCTTCCTCGGACTCGCTCTCGCTGCCGCTCTCGCCAGTCGCCGGCCCGTCGTCGCCTCCTCCTTCTTCGGCCTCTTCGGAGCCACTCCCGCTCGGGCCGCGAGTCCTCCTCCTCCTGTTCTTTCTGCTCCTGGGAGAAGAGAGAGGCAGCGGCGTCGGCGTCGGCAGCGGCGGCGGCGGCGAAGAGGAGGACGAGATCGAGGGCGCGAGGCCGAGCGCGTCGAGGACCCTCCGACCGGCCGCGGACCCTTTCGCCGCGGCGTTGGACATGCCGTACACCGCGTGGACCCCGGCGGAGCGCAGGGAGTCGAAGGCCGCCGCGACGCCGGCCGCGGCGGGCTTGCTGCCGAAGGCCGACGCCGACGGCCGTGCGCGAGCGCCCCGGCCCCCTTTCTCTCCGCCGCCGCCGCGGGTCGCCTCCGCCGCGCCGGCCATGATCCCCGCCGCGGGCGCAGCCGCCAGCGCCCACAGCCCCAGGCCCAGGTGCTGCACGAGGTGCAGCGGGTCTCCCAGCAGGGAGGCGGAGCCCACGACGCGCGCGAGGGCCGGGAGGCCAGTCCGCAGGTAGTGCGCCCCCAGCAGCGCCCGCAGCGCGTCCGCGGAGAGCAAAGGGTGGTCGAGCGTCAGGCCGGAGAGCGTCACGCGGGCGCCCTCGACCTCGCCGACGAGGGCGAGGAGGACGCGGGCGCGAGAGGGGCGCCTGCGCACGGTCGGGGGCGGAGGGGGAGCGGCTGGAGCAGCAGAAGGAGAAGCGGCAGCAGCAGCAGGTGTGCTTCCGCCGCCGACGCTGGCGACAGCAGCAGCCGCCGCCTCTGCCGCTGCCGCAGCAGCAGCAGAAGAAGAAGAAAGACCCCCGCTTCCATCACCTTCCTCCTCCTCCGCGTGCGCCGCCGACGGGTGAAGCGACAGCGACGCCGTGAGGGCCCCGATCGACAGCCTCTCGGCGTAGACCTTCAGGGCCGGCGGCGGCGGCGGCGCGGAGATCGCGACCCAGGGGTTGCCCCCCTCGGCGAGCGACGCGAGCGCCGCGGCCTCAGGCGTGTCCGCCTCTCCCTCCGCCTCGCTGGGGAACGCCGCGCCGGCGCTGCTGCTCCGCTTCTGACCGCCTGCTTCTCCTTGCTCGCCGCCGCCGCCGAAGATCACGCTGGCGGCCGCTTTCAGCGCCGAGCCCAGCTCCAGCACGTGCTCCTGCTCGACGTCGAGCGCCAGCGGCGCCGCGGCGACCTCGGCGACCTCGACGCAGAGCACGCCGTCGGGCCTCCGCCGCCACGCCGCGGCGCGCAGCCTGATCGCCACGGGCGGCGCGAGGCGGTGCGCCGCGGCGGCAGCGGCGGCGGCCTTAGCGGCGAGCGCGGTGGCCCTCGCCGCGGCCGAGGCGTAGTTGTTCCCGCTCGCATGCGCCGCGGCCGACGCCGCCGACGCAGCGGCCAGCGCCGCGGAGGCTGCAGCCGCGGCCGCGGCGGACGCGGCCGCGGCGGGCGCCGCCGCGACCAGCGCCGCGGGGCCCCTCCCCGCCGGGGCCGGGGCGGCGAGCGTGACGGGGTGCTCGGACCGCGCCCTGCCGTCGTCGAGCTGGATCTTCTCTATCGCGGCGTCGCCCCAGACGCGGGCCGCCGAGGCAGCGAAGTGGAGCCGGATGCGTCCCGCGCGGGCGTAGGCGAGCTCGCCGCCGCCGGCGTGGTGGTGATAGTGGTAATACTGGTGGTGGTGGCGGCCGTGGTCGAAGAAGAAGAAATCATCGTCGCCGTCGACGCCGCCGCCGCTTCTGCGGAGGCCCGGGGGGGCCACCAGCGAGAAGCCTATCCCTGCGAGGTCGAGGCTGAGCTCGACGACACGCGCAGAGGAAGGGGAGGAAGAAGAAGAAGGAGTAGAAGAAGAAGAAGAAGAAGAAGACGGCGCGGGGAGGTGGGCGAAGAGCGAGGCGGGAGGAGGCGGAGAAGATGATGACCAAGGAGGCAAGAGCGAGGAAGCGGCCGTGGAGGTCGAGGTCGAAGAAAACCCCGAAAACGGCAAAAAGATAGGGGCCGGCGGCGGGGGCGGCAGAGGGTCGTGGTACCGCAGGTCGACGACCGTGAGCACCCTCACGGGGCCGTCGGCGACGACCGCGGCTCGAAGGCAAGCGGAAGAGGAGGAGGAGGAGGAGGAGGAGGAGGAGAACGAGGACGCAGCCGCTGGGCGCTGCTGCCCGAGGCCGCCGCCGGCGCTCGACGACTCGCTCGCGCTCCTCGACATCGAGCCCCCTCCTCCGCCGCCACCTCTCCCTCCTCCGCCGCTGCCTCCCCCTCCTCCGCGGGAGGAGAGCCTGACAGTCACCGGCGAGCGGGAGACCGAGTCCAGCTCGAACTGCCCCACGCGCGTGCCGTCGCCCAGGCTCACCGACAGCTTTCGCGGCGCCCCGTGCGGGGCGTCCCAGGCGTAGGGCGCGGAAGACCAGGGCCGAATGAGGTCGGCGGGGACGGAGGAAAAAAAAGAGCGCGCCGCCGGCGATGCGGAGGAGGCGCCGCCGCCGCCGGTCCCGCCGCCGCCGCCGCCACCGCCGCCTCCGGGGAGCCCGGCCTGCCTGACGCGGAGCTCGAACGGGCTGCAGTTGTCGATGCGGTAGGGCGCGAACCCTCGCGCCGCCGGCGTGAGCGTGGCGACGAGCGAGCCGCCGGCGCCGGTCGAGACGTCGACCCGCAGGAAGAGCGGCGCCGCTGACGAGCCGGGGTCGAGCTGCGACGAGTCCCGCTGCTGCCGGAGCCTGCGCCGTCGCTGCCGCCTGCGCTCGAGGAGGGCGAGGAGGCGCCTGCGCTTGCGCTTCCTCAGTCGGCGCTTTCGGGATTCCCCGTCGCCCTCGTCGCCGCCGTCATCGTTGCCGGAGGCGCCGTCACTGTCCGAGACGTCGTCTCCGTCGCTCAGCCCTCCTCCCTCGTCCTCCGAGTCCAGCAGCGCGTCCTCTTCGTCGCCTTCGTCGTCGTCGTCCTCTTCCCCGTCCTCGCCGATCAGCGCCAGCGACGACGCCGACGACGACGGCCCCCCCGCCCCGATCCCGCCGCCCCCGTCCATCCGCCGCAGCCTCACGATCTGGTCCCCGGGCCGCTCGAGCGACACGCCGCCCGACCAGGCCCACCCCGGGCCCGCAGGCCGCACCGAGACCAGCAGCGGGCGCGACGCGTCGGCCCAGTGAACGACCCTGGCGCCCCCCGGCGGGAGGGTCCCGGGGGCGCCGGCGCCGGCGTCGGCGGCGGCGCGCAGGAGCGGCGATGGGGGGGCGGGGGCCGCGGAGGAGGGCCAGGGCGCGTAGGGAGAGAGCCCGGGGTGGTGGAAGCGGAACACGGCCGAGGACGGCGGCGCGCGCGGGTCGAGCGCCTGCGCAAACTGCAGCGCGGCGAAGCCCCCCGACCGCGCGACGCCGGAGCGGAGGATGTACCTCGGCACGGCGCGGAGCAGGAGGCATCCTCCGGGGCCTTGCGAAGCGGACAGGGCGACGACGTAGGCGGCGCGCTGCGGCGGCGCGTGCGACGAGGAGGGGGGGGCGTCTCTGGCAGCCGCGGTGGCGGGCACCGCGACGGCGGCCGCGCCGCCGGCCGAGGCGTCGAGGGCGACGGGCTCCGACCAGTGCGTTCGGCCCGGGGGCGCCCTGGCGCGAGAGGCCCTGAGCCTGACGTAGAGCCTTCGCCCGCCGAAGGCCGCCGCGGGGGCGTCGAGGAGGGCCGGCCAGCAGGAGGCGGCGTCGTCGAAGAGAGAAGAAACGGAGGAAGGCGAGGCGGCAGTGGACGCCTCTGCTGCCCCCTCCCTGCGCCTGCTCCCTCCGCCGCCGTCGAGCGAGGCCGAGGAGCCGCCGCCGCCCCTGCCGCCGCCTCCTCCTCCTCCCCCCGAGGCCTCCAGGACCTGCCCGAGCCCTTCCATCGTCGGCCTCGAGGCGACGCGGCCGAAATGGTCCAGGGCTGCTCCTCCTCCTGCGCCGGCTTCGCGGTTTCGCGCCGCTTTCTTCCGTCCTTCCGCCGTTGCCGCCGGCGCTGCTGCTGCTCCTTTCCGTTCGCTTCCGGGAAGGCCGGAGAGCGGCATCGGCGGGACCCAGGTCTCGGGGACCCAGTCAACGATAGAGTCCTCCTCGTCGGTCGGGGGGACCTGAGTTGAAGAGGAAGGGTTCGCGGCGGCGGCGGCTGCTGCGGCGGCGGCAGACAATGACGACGACGACGACGGAGCCCCCGCAGCCGAAGAAGCTGGGGCGCCGGCGGCCGCGGCACGGGCAGGAGCAGCGACGCCGCTCTCCGCCAGCGACGCCCCGAACTCGG
>Ga0315284_10013921_pt1 | contig 11464 bp, 8 predicted proteins | sample YL17G09_16_MG_FD_203696 | JGI IMG/M metagenome (GOLD analysis project Ga0315284, IMG submission 203696) | Sediment microbial communities from Yellowstone Lake, YNP, Wyoming, USA - YL17G09_16 | ecosystem: Environmental > Aquatic > Freshwater > Lake > Sediment | place: USA: Wyoming | collected... | reverse complement strand
AAAGGACGTTCGCGTCTTGAGCCGCGGCCCCTTGTTCGAGCATGGAACTCTCAATCGACTCGAGCACGGCATCGAGTCCGCCCTCGACAGAACTGTCCGCAACGGAGGCGGTTTCAGTCGTACATGGCTGTACCGGCGCCGTGCTTGCCGGCTTCAACGCCACCGTAATCGTCTCATCCTCTTGCGTGACGTCAAACGCACAGGGCGTGGAAAGGTCGACAACAACGCGGGAGACGAAATCAGGTTCTATCGCAAAAAGACTCGTCCGGATTCGCCGCACAACCGCCTGATCTTCTGCCGGGATGGTCCCGGAACGCAGATTTACGGTATTAGCGAGATCCATGACGATCTTGTTTTCCCGCGGGATCGCGAACGCCTTGTACTCAGGCCGGCCGGAGGTCTTCACCATGACCAGGGGCCGTTCCCCTGACGCGTCCAACCGAATGTCGTACAGCGCGTCGGCGTCCCCCGCGGCATCCACGCGGGCGGCTGCCGCATCAAGACGCCCCATGCATTGCAGCACGCCCCGAACGGTATCGCGCTTGCTCTGCGCCAAAGTGGCCGGGTCAACAGCCGCCGCCACAAGCGAAATGGCGACTGCCAAGGCGGCCGCAAGTCTTGTCCGAACGCTAGGAGACATGAGGCTAAAACTCCTTCAGTGGGTTTTGAATAAGCGAATCTCCGACCTTGAAGACCACACGGTCGCGTTCAATCGATTCGACCGTGACGCCGTCCGCGTAGACGTATCCCGGGTAGACTACTTCATTGTCCACCACCGCGAGGGAATGCCGCTCATCCCACACGATGCCTGAAACGACCTTGTTCATCACTTGGACGGCCGTCGGCGGCGCGGCAGGCTGTTCTTCTATGCCCTCCGGCGCCTTCCGCGTCAATGAGCCTACCAGCGGGGCCATTGGGTCACGAGGCAGGCGCTCCTTCTCATAGTCAAAATCTACTTCTTTGATGTTAGCCAGCAGCTCGTCAATATTGACGTCGACCTTTCTTATCTGGGTCTGCGGTGAGGAGGCCGACGCCGAGGCCGACTCTCCTTTCGTAGCGGCCCCCGTTGGACTGGGCGGGACGGTGCCGGTTTTTGCGGCCCCCTGCGCTTTCGCGGCTCCTTGCGTTTTTGCGACGGTTCCGTCTACCGAAGGCGGCGGCGGTTTTTCCCGCACAAGCTGGTACACAATCACGCCCGCAAGCAAAACGCCCACGATTACAAGAATGGCAATCTGTGTCTTTTGGCTCATGATTTCTTCGCCTCACTGGGGGCTTGGGTTGAGGCGGTTTCACTGGGCTGGATGAAACGGTAGGTGCTCAGCGTGAACGATGCGTGGGCGATGCCCTCTTCCTCCTTGCCAATGCTGAGGTCGGACACCTTTAGATACCGCTGAAACCGTTCCAGGCGATTGATGAATCCGATGATCTGATGGAAATTCCCGCGCGCTACCACGGTGTAGGGAATGGTCTCTTTGTGTGCGTCCGTAATGCGCGGCATCTGCGACAGCTCGACACGCAGACCAATCTCGCCCGCGAACCCCTCGAATTGTTTCAGCAGCGTGGGGATCTCACGGCTTTCCGGCAGGCGCTCTTCGAACTGCGTGACCAGTTCGTTCATCTTGGCCGCTTCCGCACGGAGCGCGCCGATGTTCTGTTCCGCCTGCCTCGCGACCCGCAGGTCGGCCTGAACCTGCTGATCCACCGCCGCCGTCTCCGCCAGCTTGGTCTTGAGAGGGTCGTGCACAAGAAACACAAACGCCGCGCACAGCACCACTGTGAGGCCCAAGACGCCGCCGCTCGCCAGCCAGTCCCGCGGTGTTATGCTGCCTTTCAGAAACTCCGTCATTTGGCCCCTTCTCCTTGCGTGATCAGGTATTCGAGTACGAAACTCCGCACCCGATAGCCTTGGAACTCCGTATCAACGAGCTTCGGCGAACTGAACTGAAAGATGCCCGCGAACTCCTCGTCCTGTTCGAGGTTCAGCGTCAAGGGGTAGATGTCATTGTTCCCGCCGGGTCCTTCGATGACGTAGCCCGAAACCTCCAGAACGCGATGCTTGACCGTTACCGGCTTCATCTCTTCCTTCTTGGTCTTCTCGTCAAAGACCAAGCGCGTTTCCTTCGCCGTCTTCTCCTTCTCGTTGATGCCGCTGTACCAGAAGTTGTCCGGCGTCAGCCGGCCGATGTTGAAGAGCTGCCTCGACCAGATCATCCGGTCGCTGACGATCTCTTGGATAATGGACATTTTGTCGGCCAGGCGTAGCTTCTGGTCCGCAAGCTGATTGCATTCGTCCACGACCGGCTTCAGCGTGTCGAGTGCCGTCTGATGCGCGATCTGGTCGCCTTCCTTTGCGGCGATCTGCGACTTCACGTGAATCCACAGCACCATCATGGCCAGGATCGCCACTACGAGAATCGCGCCGCTGGCAAGGTAAGGGAGAGGACTCCGCGTGACGGGCCGCAGATGATGAGGCAACAGGTTTATCTTGATCATAGTTCCGTCATTCCCCGTGCCGCCAGACCAACCGCCACCATGAACTGAGCGGGACGTTGCATCAGCGGCGCCGCGGCGCGTTGATCTCCAAGGAACAAGGCGCTCTCCGCGGGGTTGGCCACCTCAATTGCCTTCAGCCCGAGATCTTCGCTCAACACCTCCGAAAGGACGGGGATGTGCGCCACGCCTCCGCTCAAGATGAGACGGTCAATTGCGGTCTCATAGAGTTCGTGCTCGTAGTACTCGAAAGAGCGGCGCACTTCGGAAACCAGCCTCGAAAGCGGCGCCGTCAAGACCTCGCGAAGGTCCTTTTCCTCCTCTTCGCCGGCACCGACCGGCGAAGGCGTTCCGCCTTTGCGGCCGCCAGGGGACTCTTCGGGTTCCTCCTCAAACGGATCCAGTAACGACACGCCCCCTTGCGGCGGACGCGATTCGACCCTTATCTCGGGGATTTCCTCTTCCTCCGATTCGAGGGTCGGCTCCTCTTCTGGTCCCATCTCCGCAATGCTGCTCAGCAGCTTTTCCGCCTGGTCATAATCCACGCGGCGAGACCGCGCGATCGCCTGGATGAGCTCCCGCCCCCCCCAGTTCACGTCGCGGATAAAGCTTGACATGCCGTCCTTCACGAAATGAATGCTGGACGATGACAGCCCGATGTTTACGAGCGCCACCGTCTCCCCCACGCGAAGGAAGTCGCAACTCTCCGCGGCATCCGCCAGCGCCAACGAGTCAACCGTCACCACGTTGTAATGGACATCCGCCGCGTCCGCAATCTGTACCCTCGAGTCGATCACTTCATGTTTGGCCGCCACGAGAAGGGTCTTGAGAAGTTTGTTGTTCCCCTCCGTCACCCGGTCGAGGAGAGCCCAGTCAAGGAACACCTCCGACAGATCGTAAGGAATATGCTGGCCCGCTTCCTTCTCGATGGCGGCCCCAATGGCCTCTTCGGGCATCTCCGGCAACCGGGGATAGCGGATCACCACCGTTTGACCCGGCAGCGCACCGACAATCACGCTTTGGTCCATCGAGAGATGCCGAATAGCCTCGCGGACGGCATTCGCCTGGGCGCCAACGGGGTCAACGTTGAGCTGATTGCGGTCTACCAGCGAATAGCCCGCTGCGTCGATACGGAGCCGCCCACCGGAACGTGACATCTGAACCGTCTTTACCGAGTGGGTCCCCACGTCTATTCCGATGGCCTTCTTGGGTTTCGCAAATAGCAAGGTCGTTCGCACTCCATTCCGCCCAAAAACAGGGCCTATTCACGAATGCATCTCGGATGCAGTCTCACGAACCACCCCAAGTGCAACTCCCGACAGATCCTCTCATCTTATAGGCTCTCAACCATTATGTTATCAGAAGATTCATTTTCTGTCAACTCTTTTCTTCGCCGAAATCCTGCCAATATTAGCGCCGCGTTATGCTATATATCACAAATTCCAGAATAACCCGAACAAAAATGGTATTTTTCGGTTCTAGCACGTAGTGGCTTTGAGGCATTAACGCCCAAAGTATCGACACCGGCATGAATATTCTCTTGACAATTCGACTTACAATGCGTAAGGCCCTGAAGATCCAACGAGCAGTTGGCCGTAGTCGCAAATCGGGACCACCCCCCAAAAAAAAAGGAAGAGCGGGGTCTTCGGACCCCGCTCAATGAGTTCCCCGCACATGCCGTAGGTCTGGGAACTTTTGAACCTAACCCAATAAGGGGGTACCCTCACGATAGTCATCCGACTTCCACTGCATGGGCCTCAAGAGGCCCAAGGAGGCTTGTCGTAGACTACTCAAATGTCGGGTTCCCGGCTCAAAACTAAGGTGAAAAGTTCCGTGCCAGTCTCGAACACAGCAGGGAAAACCCTGTGTTCAATCAACCACAGTATAGCAGTGGGTCGGAAGGAAATCAAGTGGTTTTTCTTGCGAATTCTATGAAAACCCGGCTGTGACTCACCGGTCATCCTTCGCTGCGGCTTAGTACAGCACAACACAATTGAGGATACACGAAGGAGCGCAACCGTTCGTTGTACAAACTTCAGTGTGCAGGGCCGCCGAGCAGCCTAAAGGCTGTACAACGAACCTGTCGCCGAAATGTATCCTTATTTGTGTTGCGACGTACTTGGCGGCTCTGCGTGAGATCTCTTGTGTCTGACAACGAGGGCGCCAACCACGATCGTTGCCACAATAGCCAGAGCGATGAACGGCAGACTCGTTCCTGATAGGCTGCCGGCGGGGAAAACCTGCACGTAGGCGCGAGGACTTTCGTGGGCCGTCTTGGCTTCGCTTTCGTCCGTCACGATGCACCAGTAGTAGCCCTGGTCGCTCAATTCGAGCGATGGGATGGTGAGCACGGAGGATGTTTGTCCGTCAAGAGCCCCGTCATCCTTCATCCATTGATACGTGACGCTGCCCGCCGCGCCCTGAATGCCGACACTTAATGTCAGACCCTCGCCCTCTTCTTTCCAACCCCCGGTCGGGGCCGTTGTGAACGCAAACGCCCGCGGGTCTTCCGCGTACCAGATCTCCTTGAAGCAGAGCCGCGTGTCATGCCCCCCAATAATCCACACTTTGCCCCCGGATGCCAGAGCGGTATGGGTGCCCCGAGGGCACCAGGCGGCGCTGCCGGCGGCCTGAGTCCAATTGACGCCATCCGAGGAGTACCATGCGTCGTTGAAGTATTCGTATTCATAGAAATTCAGCCAACGATCATTCAGGTATTGGACCGCGCCCACGGCATCCTGTAACCCATGCTGCAATCCGCCTAGAACCCACATATTCCCGTCAAATACGGTCATGGTGTGGCCGCAGCGCGGCGACCACGGGGCATGTTCCGTGGCTTGCACCCAGTTCGTACCATCGGCTGAATACCAAACATCGTTCATCGTGTTCATGCTCCCGTCGGCCTGGAGGTCTCCTCCCGCTACCCAGATCTTGCCGTCATACGGGACGCAACCGAAATAGGCCCGTGGCCCCCAGGGGGCGGCGCTGGCGACTTCGGTCCACGTGTGCCCGTCAGTCGACTGCCATGCGTCACTCAAGTAGTAGTTGGTACCATCGTAATAAAAATCACCGCCAAGTTCGTAATAACGTCCTCCGAGGACCCAAAGCATCCCCTGATGGACCACAGAAGCATGACCTTCTCGCGCAACCCAGGGCGCAGCAGACGTCGCCGCAGTCCACTGTGCACCGTCCGTGGAATACCAAACATCGTTTGCCTGAACGACGTACTGGCCGTCAAACGTTCCTCCTCCCAGAACCCATATGCTGCCGTTGAAGGCCACTGAGGCGTGTCCGACGCGGGGGGTCCACGGCGCCGCGTTCGTGGCCTGCGTCCAGTCCGCCCCATCGGGGGAAGACCACACATCGTTCAAGATATCTCCCGCACTCGACCAGCGGCCTGCCAGGACCCATAGTTTGCCGTCATGGGCAACTGACGCGTGTTCGGCACGGCCGCCGAACGCGGCAGGCTTGTCGGTCCCGACCCAATTCACGACGTCTGAGGAATGCCACACGCAATTATAGTGGCCCGTGTACTTGCCCGAGTTCCCTCCGGTGATTATCCACATCTCGCTGGCATAAGACAGGGCGCGCTCCGCGCCGGGGCTAGTGAACCAGGGCAGGGCATCCGTACCTCCCGTCCAGGTCGCACCATCCTCCGTGTACCAGGGTACTCTGCTAATGTACGACGAGATGAGCCAGATTCTCCCGCCATAGGCCACAGAAGTCTTTTGGCGTGGGTCTCCCAACCAGTAGGGAGCATCTCCTGCCTGCGTCCAGTTCACCCCGTCCGGTGAGTGCCAGACGTCGTTGAAGTAGGGCCCTTCCCAATCTATGCAGGCGTTTCCTCCCATGACCCAGATCTTCCCGTCATGCACTAGGGAAATGTGGTCCCTGCGTGCCGCCCAGGACGCGCTCGGCGTGACCTGTGTCCAGTTGATGCCGTCCGATGAGCACCACACGTCGCTCCGGTAGGCATGGGGATCCTGGCCGCCGATCACCCAAATCTTCTCATCAAACACCACGGCGGAAAAGGCCCACCGCGGAAACCAAGGCGGAGCATCCTCGACGCGCGTCCAGACCGCACCATCTGCGGAATACCACATATCGTTGGCGGTCCCGAGATCAGGCGCGCCGAAAAGCCAAAGCTTCCCGTGAAACGCTAGGCACAGATGAAGGGAGCGCGGGGACCATCCCGCATCCGCTGTTGCGAGAGTCCAGTCCACGCCGTCTGTCGAGTACCACACATCGTTGAAGAGCTTGGAGGAGCCACAGTCCCAGCCGCTCCCCCCCAATACCCAGATCCTTCCATCGAAAACGGCCGCTGCAAAGTCCGTTCGTGGCACCCACGGCGCCGGCTCCGTCAGTTGCCGCCAGTCGGCGGTGGCTTGAGACCAGGCTACTACCGCCAACAGGGCAGTTAACAGGATCTGAATGTAGCGGGCGATTATACGCGTATCCATGTTCTCCGCCTCCTTTTCGCCACGCGAGGCGCGCAAAGAAGTCTCGTCATCGTAGTCATCTACCACAATCCGTGGTCCCCAGTCTGCAACTCCCTTCAGTGCCCTTGAGTCTCATCTCTGTCTGGATCTGCTCCGACGAATGCCCGGCCTTTGAGAATCATGCTTCCCGAGGGGACAATGTGAAACCATGTCGGTTCGATGCTCGAGTTGGTGAACCATGTTGAATTTACAAGCGCGACCGTGTCGCCCGTGCTGTCCCTGAATCGCAAGCAATCCACCCCGACGGTGTCCAGGTCCACAGTGACCTCCTCATACAGCTTGCCCTTGACATACATGTTCCCAGACGAATTGAGCCGCAGGAGTTCATCCGACGTGCCGTGTCGCACGATGAACTCCTTGTCGATCGTTGCGTAGAGTTGTCCGGGGGTGGCGCTCGACGTAAGGTTGCCCTCCACGACGAAGTTCCCTTCCGCGTCGAACGAAGCCAGGTGCTTTCCGGCGGTGTTGCGAATAACGAACCGCTGAGCCAGCGCCAAGGCCACAGCAGCTTGCGCGTTTACGCGCCCATACCCCGTGTACACGTCTCTGCCCGGGCCGGCGGCTTCCTCCCTCTCGCCCTCCCCCTCGCCCTCCCCCTCGCCCTCCCCCGTGTGGTATTCACGCTTATACTGGAGGTCATCAGCAGAGAACTCGAGGATGGCCTGCACCTGAGCGCGTGATAGTGTGCGGTTTCCGTTGGCATCCAACGTCGCCGACAGCACCAGCGCGGCTACTCCGGCCACCTGGGGCGTAGCCGAGGAGGTCTTGTTGTAGCGGTAGCCGGGCGTCACATTGTAATCACCGGCGGGACTTGCGCTCTGAGTCTTGCCCGCCCGTCCACAGATGTCTGTTGTAGCTATGTCTATTCCTGGGGCCATGATATCCAATGCGATCCCCCAATCGCTTCCCCACTGTGCAAGGCCCTGGGGTCCACCCTGACGAGGATTGCACTCGCCCTCTCCTTCGCCCTCCCCTTCGCCCTCCCCTTCACCGCCGCTGTTTGATCCATACTTGCGTTGAACCGCTTCGCCGGCGTCCTGGCAGGTGTTCAGTGCGCCGACGGCAATCACCTGCTTAAGACAACCGGGGTAGATGAGGGTCGGATCCCATTCCCCCTCTCCCTCTCCTTCTCCTCCCCCGTTGTCCGTGTTTCTGACCGCCTCTTCATCGTAGTTCCCGGAGGCCGCGACCAGGACGCAATCGGCATCCACGGCTGCCGCCAGCGCAGTTCTCAGATACTCCGGGCACGCCCAGAACGCCATGCTCATGCTGAGGACGTGCGCGCCATGATCCGCCGCATACTCAATGCCCTGAGCGATGTTCTCAAGATCAGTGTATGGCCACGAGGTCGGCGGTTCATGTGCGGGAACACTTGCCACCGCATAGTTAGCTACCTTGACGGGCATGATCTTGCAGCCGGGTTTCGTGGCGCCCCAACCACCCGCAATCCCTGCCACACCAAGAGAGTTGTATGTGACCGCGCCAATCACGCCGGCGGAGCAGGTGCCGTGGTAGTTGCTGTCCTCCGGAGGGCCGTCCTCACGATGGGGAGGATCGTCATCATTAAGACAGTTATGGCCGTCAATGAGGTTATCCTCAAGATCGGGATGATCCAAGTCCACACCAGTATCGAGGACGGCCACAATGACGTTCGGGTCACCCGTGACGCCGCTCCCGTTATCCCATACCTCGGGCACAAGTATAGCCGCGAGGTAGCACTGGTCCACATACTTCGGCTGAGTGCAATCCGTGCCGGGTTGAAGGAGCGAGTAAGGGTCGGGCCCGTCGCTTGCAAAAATGTTATACAGGCAGCTCAGTCCCGGGCTGGCGCCGAGGGCGCCCAACTGATCGTAGTACAGGTTGGACATTTCGATTGCGTTGAGCGTCGAGCCCTTGGTAATCCGCAGCCACCAGCCGGACATGGCCCTCTTGGGGAATTCCCGAACCGACACCGTCTCGACGTGTTGTTCCGCATTCAGAGCATCCACGTCCGCGGGCGTCACGGACTCCGGCAAGGAGACATAAAACTTGTTGTTCACCAGCTCGTCATACCCAACCTTGGACTGAACGATCGGGGATGCGTAGTAGACGGCGTCCGCAGCCGACAGCCTCTGGATGGTGTCGAGGACGGATGCGCGGGTAGCGCCGGGTTTCAGGCCCACGAGCAGCGTGCCGTTGTCGCCAACTTGGCTCAGTTCCGCCAATGGGTCGAGGGCGTCGTCGGAGAGGAGCACGTTGGCCTGGTCCTCCTCGGTGACACCCGGCTGAAACCGGATGCCGATCTTGGTGGTGTTCAGCTTCAAGGGCATCGCCCCTATCGAGTGAACGTAATGGTAAAAATCGGGTTCTTCGCCCACCTGCCCCGTCTGTGCGCCTGCAACAGCGCACGCAAGCAACAAAACTACCAGCAAACTTAGTATACCATAAGATTCTCTCATTTCGTGTCCCCTCCTCTATCTGGGGTCCTCTGTGCATGTTGCTTAAGGTCACCGCTCGCCTCCAAGCGCGCCGTTGACTTCCGTCGTAGGTCCGATTTGTAATCGGACCTACGATGCGCGCCGCTGTTAGCGTCCATCGGCGATGATCGTCACTGACCCAACGTGATGATGACGTCGCCGCTGTTGGATTTGATCTCGATCGTGTCGTTGTACAACGTGTACTTGATGTAGGTAGTCTCTGCATAGTTGAATCCGATGGTCTCGCTCGTGCCGGTTTCCCCGTTATATCCTCCGTGGAAGAGGATCTTGTCGCTGCCTGGACCGAGGCCCATGATGTCATTTCCGCCGGCCATCTGGATCTCATCGTCTCCGGTGCTCATGCCGATGGTGTCGTTTCCACTCGTGAAATGGATCCTGTACTGCGACATCTCGGTGTTCGACGTATCGTCGTCCACGGTGCCATCGGCCATGAAACCATAGGCCCTGTAGTAGTCACCGATGTGAGTTACCGCGTACGCGACGCCGACCAGGGTAACGATGGCCACTGCGACGATAATGGACATTTTCATGGATTTCTTCATGATCTTGCCCTCCCGACCGTGTTGGATTAGTTCCCCTTGTCATTCGGGAGGTGTGCGGGCGAACCGTTGCTGTCGGTGTGCCTTACTGAGCCATGACGACACGCCAATGCGCCACGATAGCCCGAACATCACACCTACCAGTAAGGTATTTTACCGCCCCCTTTTGAAAATGTCAAGCAGTTTTTGCTGCGTGTAAAGGCTTATGGGCGGCGGATATACGTGCACATGAACGTGGAACACCACGATGAGCGAGGGGACTAGGGAGAATTGGCGAGCCGTCCGCTATGGATCTGGCAGATGGCAAGGGCGAGGGCGTCCGCGGCGTCGTCCGGTTTTGGCGGGGCATCCAGGTTGAGGAGGATCTTGACCATCTCCTGGACCTGCTTCTTGGTGGCCTTTCCGTAACCCACCACGGCGTTCTTGACCTCGAGGGGACTGAACTCGACGACGGGTTTCCCCGCGAGGGCGGCGGCCACCGCGAGGGCGCCTCGGGCTTGAGCCACGGAGATGCCGGTTGTGACGTTTTGCGAGAAGTAGATTTTCTCGATGGCTACGGCGTCGGGCTTATAGAGGGCAATCAGCTCTTGCGCCTTTTCGAATATAAGCTTGAGCCGGTGAGCGAAATGGGGGTCAGGAGCGGTAACGATTGTGCCGTGGGCCACGTGGGACAGCCGCGAGCCTTTACCCTCGACGACCCCGTATCCGGTCGTTGCGGTTCCCGGGTCGAACCCGAGCACGCGCATGGTCACTTTCTTTGCCGGCAACATTTTCCTCGGAGTTTGTAGGGTGGGTGAAGCGGAGCGGAACCCACCTTCTTTCTGAAAAACTTGTGAAAAATCCTCGTGGTAATGTGGCACAGCCGCCCTCGGCTGTGTAACAGGCGGAAACTTCCCCTCCTGGCCGATGCATGACACAGCCGAGGGCGGCTGTGCCACATTTTCTTCACAAGTTCGGAAAAACCGGACTACTCCTTGGAAGCCGCGGGAGTCCCTATCAGGCTCCTAATGCCGCGGCCATGTCCGCTTCGGAGATATCGAAGTTGGCGTAGACGTTCTGGACGTCTTCGTGTTCCTCGAGGGCTTCCACTAAGCGCAAGACCGAGTCCGCCTGCTTGCCCTCGACCTTGACGGAGTTCTTCGGCACCATGGTCAACTGCGCGCTCTCGACCTTCAGGCCCATGCCCTCGAGCGCCTTCGTCACCGCGTAAAGGGCCGTCGGCGCCGTCGTGATCTCGTGGATCTCTCCGTCGCTGCTCACATCTTCAGCGCCCGCGTCGATCGCCTTCTCGAACATCTCTTCGTCCGTGCAGGCCGGCCTCGCGATGGCGATCGTTCCCTTCTGCTCGAAGTTCCAGAGGACCGCGCCGGTGGCCGCCATGCTCCCGTTGTTTCGCGTCAAAATGTGGCGGATCTCGGCCACCGTCCGATTCTTGTTGTCGCTCATCACGTCGATGATG
>Ga0315284_10013920_pt1 | contig 11464 bp, 9 predicted proteins | sample YL17G09_16_MG_FD_203696 | JGI IMG/M metagenome (GOLD analysis project Ga0315284, IMG submission 203696) | Sediment microbial communities from Yellowstone Lake, YNP, Wyoming, USA - YL17G09_16 | ecosystem: Environmental > Aquatic > Freshwater > Lake > Sediment | place: USA: Wyoming | collected... | reverse complement strand
CCTGCGGACCGGCCACGTCGTCGCCGGACAGATCCGCCCGCCCAAAAACGACGAACGCTACTTCGCCATGCTCAAGGTCGAAGCCGTCAACTTCGACAACCCCGAGAAACTCCCCGAGAAAGTCGTCTTCGAGGACCTGACGGCCCTGTTCCCCACCAAGCGCCTGCTGCTGGAGACCACAAGCGAAGAACTCGACATGCGCATCGTGGACCTCGTCACGCCCATCGGCAAAGGGCAGCGCGGACTCATCGTCTCCCCGCCGCGCGCCGGCAAGACGGTCCTCCTCCAGAAGATGGCCAATGCCGTCATCAAGAACAACCCCGAGTGCATCGTCATCGTCCTCCTGATTGACGAGCGCCCGGAGGAAGTGACCGACATGGAACGCAGCGTCCCCGGCGCCGAGGTCATCAGTTCAACCTTCGACGAGCCCACCAGCCGCCACGTCCAGGTCGCCGAAATGGTCATCGAAAAGGCCAAGCGCCTGGTCGAGTACGGCAAAGACGTCGTCATCTTCCTCGACTCCATCACGCGCCTCGCCCGCGCCCACAACGCCGAGGTCCCTCACTCCGGCAAGATTCTCTCCGGCGGCGTGGACGCCAACGCCCTCCAGAAACCCAAGCGATTCTTCGGCGCCGCTCGAAACATCGAGGAAGGCGGAAGCCTGACCATCATGGCCACCGCCCTCGTCGATACGGGGAGCCGGATGGACGAAGTCATCTTCGAGGAGTTCAAGGGCACCGGCAACATGGAACTCCACCTGGACCGCCGACTGATGGACAAGCGCGTCTTCCCGGCCCTCGACATTTCCGGCTCCGGCACGCGGAAGGAAGAACTGCTGCTGGACGCCGAGGAACTGAAGTTCGTCTGGACCCTGCGGAAGGTCCTGACGGACATGAACGTCGTCGAGTCCATCGAACTTCTGCGCAAACGCCTCGAAAAGACCCAAAGCAACGCCGAGTTCCTGATCGCGATGAATCTTTCCTGACCTGACCGGCATCGCCGTCGGCCACCGTAGAATCCATCAAGCCCAGGGACTCCGGTCCCTGGGCTTGTCTTTGACTCTCCCCCGCGCCTCAGCCGAGCGGCGCCATTTCGAGGAACTTCTGTATCCGGAAGGGCGTCTATAGGAAGTGAAGGTACGAGCGGCGTACCCCAAAAGTACCGGATTGCGGAGGAAACAACATGATTAAGGCGAAAGAAGCAGCAACCGTCCTAGTGACGGCGGCGGTGACCATGGCCGTCGTCGTGGTATTGCTGTGGCCGATGGGCATGGGAGCGGCGGAGCAACCGGCGGCGCCACGGGTGCTGCGGCCGACGATGACCTTCGGAACCTGCCGGTTCACCATGGAGACCGCCCAGACGTCAACGGAGCCTGGGGCCAAACCGTCGTTGACGCTCAAAGTGGTCAACACCGGGCAAACCGCCGCGGAGGCCTCGGTATGGGTGGTGGTCTCCGCCACGGGACCGGGGTCAATGATGTCGCGAGTCCCTGTAATGCCGCGCACCGTGTGGACGCACAAGTGCACCGTCAGTCTGGCCGCTGGGGCCACTCAGACACTGACGGTTCCCATCGAGGCCCAATTACCCGAAGGCCAGTCGATCATGATCTCCATGACCGACCAGGAGCCGGTGGTTCTGCCGAGCCCCAGGGTCCGGGCCGGGACGGTCGGCACTCCGACAAGCCAAGCAGCCGCGTCGAAGCCGGCGAAGTGAGCCATGGCCCAGGGTGGGGTGTCCTGGCGGAGTCGGTTTCTGGGCATCGTTCTCGGCCTCACTGGCGCCATCGTGGTGCTCGCCTTGGTCGGGACTCCGTGGCCAGTCCACTCCCGGGGCGGCCCGGTTCTCAGCGAATGCGATGGCGCGCTGCGCGAACTGGTCATTCACTACACGCTCGACGCCGCCCCCGTAACGGGCGCGATCTTCAGCGAGTTCCTCCGGCAACTGGAGGCGGGGATTGACGTGCATGTTGTCTGCCCGGACCGCGCCGCCTATGACGACCTTTGCGGTCGCGCCGGGACCCTGAGGTGCCGCCTGTGGCCGGTTGTGGTCGACCACGAGATCACCGGCTGGTCGCGCGACCGTTGGCTTGCGATGCTGCCCGACAAGCCGGGCGGGCCGCGCCTGCTGGTTTCGCCGCGCACCGAGAGGGGCGCCGACGTCTGGCCGGCGCGCCGCGGCGACCAAGAGGTCGGCAAGGACCTGGCGAGGCACCTGGGGCGCGGTTTCGCCTCAGTGCGCAGCGACCTTTTCTTTGACGGCGGCGACTTTATGGCCGACAGCGAGACCGTCTTCGTCGCTCCTGCCGTTCTGGCCCGCAACCTCCACCAGACGGTCGATAATAACGACCAACTTTTCCAGCAATTGAAGGTTCTGCTGGGGCGTCACATCGTGCTGCTCAAAGACGCGCCGAACCACCACGCCGGTATGTTCATGATGACCGCGGGCCGGCGTACGGTAGTCGTCGGCGATCCTGCGGCGGGCCGGCGGCTCTGGGACACGATGGACCCTAATCGCCGGTCAACCTGCTTCCCGCAGACACCGGATTTCTCCGACGCCACACGCGAGCAGTTCGAGTCCGTTGCCCGGACGTGCACCGCCGCCGGATACCGCGTGGTACGCATCCCGACCGTGGCGGGGACCGATAGTCGCACCTATCTGACTTACGTCAATGTTATTATTGACGAGCAGCCCGAGCGCCGGGTGGTCTATATGCCCGTCTATCGCGGGGCGGACGAGTTGAACCGAGCCGCGCAAAAAGTGTGGGAAAGCCTGGGCTGCGAGGTCCGCCCCATCGACTGCACCGCCGCCATGCCGCACTTTGGCACCCTGGGGTGCCTTGTCAACGTCCTGCGGCGGAACTAGCGGCGCCCGTCTATCCTCTGCCGCCCCCCAATCCGCGCCGTTCTCTGCGTTCTCCCCGCCCCTTCGACTTCGCTCAGGGCGGGCCTCTGCGGTGAAAACACGCCTCCGACCGTGCATTAAGCGCGCCGCTTCAGCGCCGCGACGCGCGCGGCGGCCTCGGTTTCGCGGCGGGTGCGGCCTGTCCGCCGGAGCCTCGGCGCAGGCGGGCCGGCGAGCGGCGCTGGGGCGCAAGTCGGCGTGGCGCGTTCTCGCGGCCTCGACCTTGACAGGGGCGCCGAGTTCGGTAGAATGCGGCCGGAGAAGCGCCACTAGCTCAGTTGGTAGAGCAGCTGACTCTTAATCAGCGGGTCCAAGGTTCGAGTCCTTGGTGGCGCACCAGACGATTTCCGCGGCCGCGGCAGCGCGGCCGCGTTTTTTTTCGCTGCGCGCGGCGGCTTGACCGGGCAGGGCGTTCGGCGTAAGAGAGACGCCGAAGGGAAAGGGGTCGTGCCATGCTTACCGCCGAGCAGGTCCGCGACGAGAGCGACGTCTTCGCCGACCCGCGGATCCGGCGTCTCCCGGAGGTCGAGAGCGAGTGAAGACGCTCCTGCATTTCGGCGCGGGGCGGATCGGGCGGTCGCTGGTAGGCCGGCTCTTCTGCGAGGCGGGGTGGCGCATCACGTTCGTGGACATCCTGCCGCCTCTGGTCGAGGCGCTAAGCCGGCGGCGGTCGTATCGGGTCCGGATCAAGGACGCCCTCCCGCGCGGCGCGCCGGACACGGCCGAAGTGACCGGCTTCGACGCGATGCTCTCATCGGAGGCCGCGCGTCTCGCCGAGGCCGTCCGCGACGCCGACCTCATCAGCACCGCCGTCGGCGCGGCGAACGTGCCGGACGTCCTAGCGGCGCTGGCGCCGGGCCTTGCGCGCCGCGACCGGGGGGTTTCTATCCTTTTTGTGGAAAATCTTCGGCACGCCGGGCGCGTGGCCCGCGAGGCGCTCGGGCGCTTGCTTCCTGAAGCGCCGAGGGTGCTGGAGCGCGTCGGGCTGGTCGAGACGACGACGCACACGATGGTTCCGATGATGCCGCCCGACGTGAGCCGCCGTGACCCGCTCTTGATTTGGTGCGACGCGTACAGCCGGATCCTGGCCGACCGCCGTGGATTCCTCGACCCGCCCGCCGACGTTCCGGGCCTTGTCCTCAAGGACCCTTTTCCGCCCTGGATGGACCGCAAACTGTTCATCCACAACCTGGGCCACGCGGCGGCGGCGTATCACGGCAACCTCGCGGGGAAGGAAACCATCTGGGAGTGCGTCGCGGAAGAGCGCCTCCGCGCCGAGACGCGCGCCGCGATGGGCGAGTCGGCCTGGGCACTGGCGCGCGAGTACCCCGGCGAGTTCACGGAGGCGGACCTGGCGGCCCACGCCGACGACCTCCTGCGGCGGTTCGCGAACCGTCTCCTCGGCGACACGGTTTATCGGGTCGGCGCAGACCTCTGGCGGAAACTCGGACCGGACGACCGGCTGATGGGAGCGATGCGCCTGGTGGAGGCGCACGGCGGCAGGCCGGAGCACATCGCCCGGGCCGTCGCCGCCGCTCTGCGCTTCAAGGCCGTCGGGCCCGACGGCCGGATACTCCCGCGCGACGAGGAGTTCCATCGGCTGCTCGAGGCGCGGGGACTGGAGGCGGTGCTGCGCGAAGTCTCGGGGCTCGATCCCGGCGTGCCGGGAGACGCGGCGCTCGTGGACCTGGTTCTTCGGGCGTACGGCTCCGGCGTGTAACGGGCGGGCATCGTACGCTTCGGCGGGCTTGCCATCCTGGATGTCCGGGGAGCGCCTTCGCGTTCACCCCGCCGTGTCATAGTCCCCGATAGATGTCCTTGCGATGGGCGACCCGGATGATGTAAACGATGAACACCTTGTCGAGGACCTGATAGACGATTCGATAGTCTCCAACTCGGATTCGATAGGCGTCCTCGCTGCCGGCCAGTTTGGCGCTCCCCGCCGGCCTGGGGTTGTGGGCCAGAGCGTCAATCGCGCGAGCGATGCGCCGCCGATGCGGGTGAGGGATCCTGGCGAGCGCCTTCTCGGCCTGGGGTTTGACCTCGATGCGGTAGGTCATGGGTCACAGCCCGAGGGCCTTCTTGACTTCCGCCCACGGCTTGGAGGGTTCGTCCTTGGCGGCCCGGAGGGCATCGAGGTCCAGGCAGTCTTCAATTCGCTCCAGCAACTCCAGGTCCTCCACGGGCACCAGAGCAAAGAGGACTTTGCCGCGCCGTTTGACCACAAGGCGCTCGCCCCGCAAGGAAACCCGGTTCCCCAGGTCCGCCAAGTGCTCGCGCGCCTCACTAATGGAAATCACGGTCATGAGCGATCCTCCAACGTTCCATTCCGTACTAATTGTATGATTCGTACCATTGGTTGTCAAGTCATTCTTCGGCCGTTGGGCGTCCTGTTCTTGAGGGCGGGCTTACGTCTCCTCGGGACCACGGGCATGTCCGCGCCCGCCTTCCTCGCTACCCTGACGCACGGGCGTTCGGTTTGGCGAGGGCCGCGGGCGACAGAAAAGGCTTGCTGGGGCCGGCAAGGGGCCTCTAGAATGACCGTTTGGTTCTCAGGGTCGCCGGCCCCCTACGGCCGGCCACGCATTAGGGGTGCCGTACGCAAGTCAAAGGAGACGCCAATGGAAGTCGTGATCTGCAAGACCTACGACGAGATGAGCCGAAAGGCCGCGGCGGTGGTCGCCGACGTGGTCCGCACGAAGCCGAAGGCCGTCCTGGGGTTCGCCACCGGTTCCAGTCCGCTGGGGCTCTACAAGGAGTTGATTCGCCTCCACAAGAAGGAAGGGCTGGACTTCTCGAAGGTGACGACGTTCAACCTGGACGAGTACGTGGGCCTCCCGGCCGACCATCCGCAGAGTTACTGGACTTTCATGCACGAGAACCTCTTCAACCACATCAACGTCCCGAAGAAGAACGTCCACGTTCCGTCGGGCACGTCGAAGGACCACGCGGCGTTCTGCGCGAAGTACGAGAAGGGGATCCGGGACGCGGGCGGGATAGACGTGCAGATCCTGGGGATCGGGTCGGACGGCCACATTGCGTTCAACGAGCCGGGCTCGAGCCTGGGGTCGCGGACGCGCCTGGTGACCTTGACGGAGCAGACGGTTGACGACAACTCCCGCTTCTTTGATCGGCGCGAGGACGTTCCGCGGCACGCGATCTCGATGGGCGTCGGGACGGTGCTGGAGGCGCGGAAACTGGTGATGGTCGCGAGCGGAAAGAACAAGGCCCCCGCGCTGGCGGCGGCGATCGAGGGCCCGGTCACGTGCATGATCACGGCGAGCGCCCTGCAACTGCACCCGGACCCGATCGTGTTCGCGGACGAGGACGCGGCGGGGCAACTGAAGATGACGGCCTATTACCGCTGGATCCAGAAGAACAAGCCGGCCGTGCCGTAGGGCGTCGCGCCGGTTTGCGGGGTGCCATGCTTTCGCTTGCGAAAGCATGGGGCCGGCCGTGGGATGAGCATGCTTTCGCGACGGCGCGAAAGCATGGCACCCACCGGCGAGCGTGAGGCGCACAAAGCCGGCCGCCTTGCGCCGACAGGGAAAGGGGTTTGGCATGAGCGACCTGGAAATCCGTCCGATGACGTCCCTCGGACACGGTTTTCTGGCGGGGGAGTTCTTGCCTCCCGGCAAGGACGAGCATTACCTGCGCGAGGAGCAGTCGCCTCGACCGGCCGACGGGTGGCGCGCGCTCGAGGCCGACGAGATCGAGACGCTGGTCAGGAACGGGAACACGGCCGACAGTTGGACCAACCTCAAGGTGACGGGCGAGTTCACGCCACACCTGATCAAGAACTGCGAGTTCTACGGCCTGGTGCGGATCGGTCGGCTGGAGGAGGTCTGCCTCGAATACCACGAGATGAGCGTCCCCGTGGGCATCACCAACAGCCGTATCATCGCCTGCGACCTGGGCGACGACGTCGCCATCCACAACGTGCAATATCTGGCGCACTACATTATTGGAAACAACGTCGTCCTGCTGAACATCGACGAGATGCACACGACGAACCACGCGAAGTTCGGCAACGGCATCGTCAAGCAGGGCGAGCCCCAGGACGTCCGCGTCTGGCTGGACCTCATCAACGAAGCCGGCGGCCGGAGCGTCATGCCGTTCGACGGGATGCTCGCCGCCGACGCGACGCTCTGGACACGCCACCCGGAGGATAAGGAACTGACGAAGCGCCTGGGCGAGATGACCCAGCGCCAGTTCGACCCGCGGCGGGGCTTCTACGGGACCGTGGGCGACCGATGCGTCATCAAGAACTCGGGCATCATCAAGGACGTGAGGATCGGCCCCGCCTGCTACATCAAGGGCGCGAACAAACTGAAAAACCTCACCATCAACTCCAGCCCCGAGGAACCGAGCCAGATCGGCGAGGGCGTCGAACTCGTCAACGGCATCATCGGCTGCGGGTGCCACATTTTTTACGGCTGCAAGGCGGTGCGCTTCATCCTCGGCGACAACTCGAGTCTCAAGTACGGCGCCCGCCTCATCCACTCCTATCTCGGCGACAACTCGACCATCTCCTGCTGCGAGGTGCTGAACAACCTCGTCTTCCCGGCCCACGAGCAGCACCACAACAATTCGTTCCTCATCGCGTCGCTGGTGATGGGCCAGTCGAACATCGCCGCCTGCGCGACGATCGGCTCGAACCACAACAGCCGGGCGCCCGACGGCGAAATCCACGCCGGCCGAGGCTTCTGGCCCGGCCTCTGCGTCAGCGTCAAGCACAACGGCCGGTTCGCTTCGTTCGCGCTCCTGGCGAAGGGCGACTACCCGGCGGAACTCGACATCGCGCTGCCGTTCTGCCTCGTCTCGAACGACTCCTCCGCCGACCGCCTCCAACTCCTCCCCGCCTACTGGTGGCTCTACAATATGTATGCCCTGGCGCGGAACACCTGGAAGTTCGCGGCCCGCGACAAACGCAAGCACAAACGCCAGCACATCGAGTTCGACGCCCTGGCGCCCGACACGGCCGAGGAAATGTTCCACGCCCTCGCGCTCCTGGAAGCGTGGACCGCTCAAGCGCATCTGCGGATGAAAGGCGAATCGGCGGAAGAAAAATCCAAAGAGGACCTCGCGCGCCTGGGCCGCAAACTCCTCGCCGGGCCCGCCGAGGCGGCGGACTCGCTCGAAATTCTGGCCGACGGCGTCGAAAACTCCGACCGCAAGGTCGTCGTTCTGAAGGCCCACGCCGCCTACGCCGCCTACCGCCGGATGCTCCATTACTACGCCGTCAAGAACCTCATGGCCTGGATGGAGGCGAACCCCCAGGCGAACCTCAAAGCGATGACGGATGCGCTCGGCGGCACGCGCGAGCGCGAGTGGGTGAACCTGGGCGGCCAACTCGTCGCCGGGCCCGACCTCGAACAACTGAAGGCCGACATCAAAGCCGGGAAACTGGCGACCTGGCAGGACGTGCACGCGGCCTACGATCGGCTCTGGGAGGCGTATCCGCTGGCGAAGCAGCGGCACGCCCTGGCGACGCTCCTCGCGCTCGTGGGCGAGAAGACGCTTGGCCCGAAACTCTGGCGCGAGGCCCTGGATAGGTGGATGGAAATTCAGCGCTACGTCGCCGACCAGGTTTTCGTCACCCGCAAGAAGGACTACGAGAACCCGTTCCGCCGGATGACCTACCGGACGCCCGAGGAGATGGAAGCCGTCCTCGGCACGGCCGAGGGCAATAGTTTCGTCAAGCAGGTCCGCCGCGAAACCGACGAGGCGGCCGCGCGCGTCGCGGCCCTCAAGCAGCGCGCCTGATGCGCGGTCGGAGAGGCGTTTTCAACGCAGAGGCCGCAGAGAACGCAGAGAACAGCGGAGACGGAGGAACGGCGAGGGCAAACGGCAAACAACAATGACCAAGGCGCGCGATGTCGTTCGAGCCGCGACCGGAAGGTCGCGGACACGTTCCCCGCCTTGGCACGCGGCCGCCGACGCGCCTCAGCCCTCCGCCAGACGCCGGATCGCTTTCACCGCGATGTCCGTCCGCCAGTGGGCCCGGTGGAAGCGGATCTTCTGCACCGCCTCGTACGCCCGGTCCCGCGCCTCCGAAATGTCGGCGCCGAGGGCCGTCACACCCAGCACCCGCCCGCCGCTGGTATAGATCTTCCCGTTCTCCGCGCGCGTTCCGGCGTGGAAGACGACGACGTCGTCCATCGCACCGGCTTCCTCGAGGCCCGTGATCTCCTTGCCCTTCTCGTACGCGCCCGGGTAGCCGCCCGACGCCATTACGACGCACACCGCCGGCCGAGGGTCCCACTCCAGCGTGACGCCGTCGAGCCGGCCTTCGATCGTCGCCTCGAGCGCCTCGACCAAGTCGCTCTTCAGGCGCACGAGGAGCGGCTGGGCCTCCGGGTCGCCGAACCGGCAGTTGAACTCCAGGACCTTCGGCCCTCCCGCGGTCACCATGACGCCCGCGTAGAGGAGGCCGGCGTAGGGCGCTCCCTCGATCTTCATGCCGTGGACCATCGGCACGAGGATTTCGCGTTCGATCTGGGCCTCGACGCGGCCGTGGACGACCGGCGCCGGGCTGTAGGCCCCCATGCCGCCCGTGTTCGGACCCTTGTCGCCGTCGTAAGCGGCCTTGTGGTCCTGGCTCGATTCCAGGACGTAGATGCTGGAGGCGTCGACGAGCGCGAGGATCGAGGCTTCCTCGCCCGTCAGCCGTTCCTCGATCACCACCACGTCGCCGGACGCGCCGAACGCCCGGTCCTTTATGATCAACTCGACCGCCTGGCGTGCCTCGTTCTGGTTGGCGCAGACGAAGACGCCCTTCCCCGCCGCCAAGCCCGACGCCTTGACGACCAGCGACTCCTCGTGCTGCTCGATGTACCGCAGCGCATCGCGCAACTTCGTGAAGATGCGGAACTCCGCCGTCGGCACCGCGTGGTGCATCATCACCGTCTTCGACCACTCCTTCGACCCTTCGACCTGGGCCGCCTCGCGCGTCGGTCCGAAGACCCCGAGGCCCGCCGCACGGAACCGGTCCACGATGCCGGCGACGAGCGGCTGCTCCGGCCCCACGACCGTGAGGCCGATCTTCTCGGCCTTCGCGAACTTCACCAGGTCGTCAATCCTCTCGGCCTCGATGGGGACGCACTCGGCACACTGGGCGATGCCGGGATTCCCCGGCGCCGCGTAGAGTTTCTTGCAGTGAGGCGACTGGGCGAGTTTCCACGCCAGCGCGTGCTCGCGCCCGCCGCTGCCGACCAGCAGAATCTTCATCGCGTCTCCTCTTCCGCCACACCTGTGGAAATCGGGACCCGCATTTTAGCGCCGCCAGCATCCTCGCCTCAAGCAAAATGCCGGGGACGCGCCCAGTAAACTGGGCGGCTAACTATCGGCGCGCCGGGCGCGGCGTCGTGTATATTTAGCCGCCCAGTTTACTGGGCGAGTGCTGTTTCGAACAACGACGAACAATACGCGCCCGCGCTTGATTTGGCGGAACCGTCCCGCTACGATGCGTTGCGAGCGACCCATGCGCATTATCGCCGGCATCCATCGCGGGCGGAAACTCCTGGCGCCGGAGGGACTCGTCACCCGGCCGATGACCGACCGCGTCCGCGAGAACCTCTTCAACATACTCGCGCCGCATCTCGAAGGCGCGGTCATCCTGGACCTTTTCTGCGGGTCCGGGGCGCTGGGCCTGGAGGCCCTCAGCCGGGGGGCGCGCCTTTGCCAGTTCGTGGACGCCGACCCGGACGCCGTCAAAGCCACCGAAACCAACGCCGCCACCCTGCGTTTAAGCGGCAAGGTGCGGATCGTCCGGCGGGACGCCCTTCGGCCGGGCACATGGATCAAGGCCCCCGGCGGCGCGGGCTACACACTGGTCTTCGCGGACCCGCCGTATCGTCTGACGGCCGAGGCCGAGGGGCGCGAAAGGCTGGCCGAGATGGCCCAGAGTCTGGCGGACCTGGGGTGTCTGGCCCCGGGGGCCGTGGCGATGCTCCGCGCGAAGCGCGGCGTCCCGATGGACCGCCCCTGGCCGGGCTTCGACCTGTTCGACGAGCGGACCTACGGCACGACGACGCTGTACTTGATGCGACGTACCGCTAGCGCTACTTTGTCAACTCCGCCCCTCGACAGGTAAGCGGAGGCGCGGTGGCCATTCTTGGCCACCGCGCGGCGGGCAAGAATGCCCGCCGCGCTATCCCCTCTCTCGGGGGCGCGGAACGGGAGTGACGCATGACGCGAGCGGACACAAACCCCCCGGCCCGATACCACTATCTCGACCCGGACACGCTGGTCCGGCTGGGCAACCTGAACGTTGTCGCCCGGACGGTCGTCGAGGGATTCATCTCCGGCCTCCACCGCAGCCCCCATCACGGGTTCTCGGTCGAGTTCTCCGAGCATCGCCCCTACGCGCCGGGCGACGAGCCGAGGCACCTGGACTGGGTCGCCTACGCCAAGACCGATCGCTTCTACGTCAAGCAGTACGAGCAGGAGACGAACCTGCGGTGCTACATCCTCCTGGACTCCAGCGCGTCGATGAACTATTCGAGCGGCCGGGGCCTGACGAAACTCGAGTACGGGTCGTTCCTGGCGGCGACGCTGGCGT
>Ga0315284_10013916_pt1 | contig 11465 bp, 10 predicted proteins | sample YL17G09_16_MG_FD_203696 | JGI IMG/M metagenome (GOLD analysis project Ga0315284, IMG submission 203696) | Sediment microbial communities from Yellowstone Lake, YNP, Wyoming, USA - YL17G09_16 | ecosystem: Environmental > Aquatic > Freshwater > Lake > Sediment | place: USA: Wyoming | collected... | reverse complement strand
CCTGTATTAACCAAAGATATTATTAGAAGTAATTTTAAGGATTTAATTTCTTTAAATTTAGAGAAATTTTCACCTAAATTATTAATGACAAGCGGTTCTACAGGTATTCCTTTCAAATTTTTTGTAGATAAATTAGCGTTATTCAAAGAAAAAGCTTCATATAATAGACAATTTAGAATTTATAATATAAAATTACACGATAGATCAGCTGTATTAAGAGGATCATTAGTTTATGAACATAATAAAAAAGACGAAATTCTGTGGAAATATTCTTTTAGGGAAAAAGCAATCCACTTTAATACTTTTCATATGAACGAAGAAAACTGTAAAAAGATAATTAAAAAAATTATAGAATTTAGACCTCGATTATTTAAAGCATATCCTATGGCACTATTTATTCTTTCGAAATATATCGAAAAATATAATGTTGAATTTCCATTCCTAACACTAATTCATTTTAGTTCGGAATCTTATACTTCAATCCATAGAGATTATATAAAAAAACAATTTTCGTGTCCAATATTAGACAGATATGGTCAATCTGAAATTGTATTAAACGCTTATGAATGTAGACCTGAAAACGGTTATCATATTGAAGAGGAAAATAATATACTAGAACTTCTCGATAAAAACAACGAACAAGTTTCGGAAGGTGAAACTGGTAAAATAATAGGCACTAATTTACATAATTTTTCAATGCCCTTAATCAGATATAGTACGGAGGATTTAGCAGTAATGGGATCCAACGAATGTGAATGTGGTAGACAATCCAAAAAACTCAAATCAATTCAAGGAAGAGTTTTAGACCAAATTGTAACAGAAGATAAAAGTTTAATTTCAGGAATTTCATTTTACCATTATTGGAAACACCGAATAAGTGAAAAGATTCCAACTGTTTTATATGTTCAAATAATTCAGCCAAATATAGAAGAAATTATCGTAAAAATTTTTCCAGATAAATCCTATTCGAAAGATGACGAAAAAATTATAGTTCAAGAATTAAAAAAATTTGTAGGAAATCTGGAAATTTCTTTTGAATATTTAAAAGAGATACCGTATGGAAATAAATGGAGATTTACAATCTCTAAGATTTCTGATAAATTTTAATATAAAAAACTCATATAAAACTATATTTAATAATTTATCAAAATTTTCAACGATACATTTAATGTCCATCAAATTTTATAATAAATTTTAATTTATTAATGAAGAAATAACATTATATACTTAAAAAGTTTAAAAATTTCAGAATTATTAGAATTCTTTTTTTATATTAACATTCATTAATGGAAATTAAATGACGGATATTGGATTAATTTATAACGAAAACTTAGTTTATACGGAATATCCATATAATCCCGATAAAATTTATCCTGAAATAAAATATACATTTACAGCTCAGCCAAATAATCTTATTTATGCTGAGATGAGAGAGATCTTAAAAAAAATGGATTTTGATAAAGAAAATCAAAATTCAGAAAAGTGGAATCCATTTGGTTTTTTTATTAAACCAGGAGATAATGTATTAATTAAACCTAACTTTGTTTTGGAAAATTTTAAACACCCCTTTAGTGTTATTACTCATCCGACTGTTATTAGATTTTTAATAGATTATTCATTTATTGCAACTGGCTATAAAGGAAAGATAATTGTGGCGGATTCTCCTCAAATGAATGCTAATATTGATAATATTTTCACAATAACTAAAATTAAAAATTTAGTTAATTTTTTAAAGGAAAAAGGAATCCCGATAGAATTATTTGACTTAAGAGCTGAAAATGTGGAATTCAAAAGGATAAAACGTTCAAAATTAAAAGGAGATCCATCTGGATATACAATTGTTGATTTAAAGCAAGAGAGTTTTTTATACGAATTAGAAAAGTATCAAAGGCCAAACTTTTACGGAGCCGATTTTAATAGAAAAATTGTTAATTATAATCATAATATTAATCGAAATGCTTACGCAATATCAAACACATTATTAAATTCTGATGTTGTTATAAGTATTCCAAAATTAAAAACTCATAAAAAAGCGGGTGTTACTCTTAATTTAAAAAATTTTATAGGAATAAACGTTCATAAGAATTATTTACCTCATTATCGTATTGGTTGTCCTAAACAAAAAGGTGATTCGTTTCCAAATATGAATTCTTTTTTAAATTGGTCAAGATTTTTAGTCTATCTTTTTAGAGATATTTTTTTATCAAATTATAATTCGAAAATAGGCAAAATTTTCTTTAAAATACTAAATCTAAGATCCTATTTTGAATCGTTAATCATTAGATTATTTTTTCCGAGATTTTATGACCATTACTACTATATGATTGATGGAGATTGGAATGGAAACGATACAATATGGCGAACAATATTAGATCTTAATATTATAGTGAAATATGCGGATAAATCAGGAATAATAAAAGATACACCCCAAAGACAAATATTTTCAATCATTGATGGAATAATTGGCGGTGATAAAGATGGGCCTTTAAACCCAGGTGAAAAAAATGCGGGCGTTATTATTATAAGCAAAAATCATGTTTTGGCGGATTTAATAGCAACCAAGATAATGGGATTCAATTTTCAAAAAGTTCCATTATTAAAAAATATCCTTTTTAATAAATCTTTTCCAATTTTAGAGGATAATTTGAATAAAATAAAGATTATTTCAAATAATGAAGAATTAAATAATATAACATATGAAGAATTGAAATTAAACCTAAGATTCATACCTCCAACAGGATGGGCAAATATTAAAAATAAATAGTATTATTCGTTACCAAACTTAATTATTTAATCGACTTAATACTCTATATTCTAAATAAGAATATCTAAGCAGAAAAAATAGTGTGTTTTGATATTTTTTTAAATATAACAATATTTTTGGTGTAGGGATGAAATAGATTGATAAATAATTTAATTATTTCCGATAGGAATAAAAATATTGATAAATTAACAAAAAAATTAGTTATAGTTCTTGAAAGAGTTATAAAAAAAAGAATAAATATTTCGAATATTCAACTTTGGGTTAAAATAAAAAAGATTCAAAATATAAAGAATCTTCTTTTTGAACAAAATAATAATAAAATATTTTTTTTAGATCAATTTCATTTGATAAAATATTATTTATCTATTAGCGAATACAAAGAGAGATATATTAATCTTCTAAAAAAATTTAGAAAGGTTTTTGATTATCTTGAATTGGAAGCGAAAAATTACGAAAATAAATATAAAGATTTAAATATGTACGATGTTTACGAAAATAATTTATTAATTACTTCGATTTGGAAGTATATTGATTTATATTTATCATTAGAAATTTTGTTAGAAAAATTTGAAATTAAAAATCTCTATATTCCTAAACATTTACTTTTAATTTTAAAAATATTGGAATTAAGAAGAGGAGACAAAAAAATACTTTTACATCAATATAATACTTCGAATATATTATCTCTATCAAAGAAATTTATCGCAAAAAAAAATCCCTTTTTTAAAATGTTTGAATACATTAAGATTAAGTCAAAAGAAAAAGGATTGAAGGAAAAACATAAGCAAAATCAGCCTAACCACAAAAATATTACAAAAAAAAATGAACCAAAAGTTGGTTTTTATTATTATGGCTCAACACATAAAAGGGTTGGGGAATCTCTATTTAATTTTCTTAAAAATCGCGAATTTAATGTTATTGAAATTAATCCGTTATATTTTAAGCATACTAGATTCTTAAGAGGAAAAATAAATCACAAGAGAATAATGTTTAGCTTTAAAAAATTATATCAATACAGCATTAGGAAGTTTAAAGATCCATTAATCGTACTTTTTTTATGGGATAATTTGAATATTATCTCTACACAGCTAAAAGAAGATTTAAATGAAATTAGACTTGTTTTTAAAATATTAAAAAGAAGTAAAATTGATCTTTTAACGATTTTTAACGAAAACTCATTTCTTGGGAAAATTGCGGCATTAATATGTAAACAATTAAACATTCCAACTTTATATATCCCTCATGGAGCACTTGGGGAAAATTATATTTTCGTTTTTCCTAGATGGTGTGATATTATGATATTAAATACAGATATAGAGAGAGATTTTTTATTAAATGGAAAATTAAACCCTGATCTGTATTCAAATAGATTAAAAGTTCTTGGCAACACCTATTTTGATAATAAACATGTTAAAAAGTTATCTGTTATTAAAGATGAGCTTAATAAAAATGAAACTAGGAAATTATCAGATTATAACTATAAAATAACTCTTGGTTTAGCAGAGGGACCAATTTTTATGAACCATATTATTATAAATCAAGTTTTGAAATTGTTAAAAAGTCAGAAAAATTTTATAGACTATTTATTAATTGTAAAACTCCATCCTGCTGACGATTTAAAAAATTATCGTGATTTTTTTAGCAAAAGCAACGAATTTTCAGTAATAATAGTAAAAAATCTTGATATTAGAAGAATAATCACCTCGTCAAATATTTATTTGACTACACCATCTACAACTGTCTTACAAGCGATTTTATTAAAAACTCCAACAATAGTTTTAAATTATTATTACGATTATCGAGGTACAGAATTATATAATGATGAACGACATATAATTTTCGTAAAGAATTATGAAGAATTAAAAGTTAGGTTCCAGAGATTATTATTTGATAAAGAATTTCGTGAAGAAAATATTAATAAATCTTATAATCATGGAATAAAATTTTGTAAGGATTACGATGTTGATAATTATGAGGAAAAAATAAATTTTCAGTTATTGGAGATAATTCAAAATTTAATTAAAGGTAAAAATCTAAAATCTTAGCTGGATTCAATTAAAATAATTTTATAATTGTTAAAATTATTATTCTTTAATCATCCACCAATCCATTCCACGACCAAGAACTTTCAAATGATTTTCTGAAGCAAATTCCAGAACTGCTTTTGCCACACCATGATATTCCGCAGAAAAATCGTCTCCACTAATAATCCCTCCTTTCTTTACCTTAGGATAATACGATTTGATGTCGTTTAAAACGGGTAAATAATCGTTATCTGCATCTATATAAACAAAATCAAGATTGTTTGGAACATCGTCTACAGCATCAATAGATCTTTTTTTAATAAACTCAATTTTATCTTTAAAAGGTTCTAAATTTTTTTTTGCAATATCATAACACTTTCGGAAGTCGATCATAATGCCCGAAAATTTTGGATCCCTTACTATTAAATTTGAGGGCAAAGTAAATGTACTAGGTTTTATATTTTCCTTTTCGATTTTAATCAATTCGTAAGAATCAATCCTTATAAATTTCTCTAAAAAAAGGAAATAATTTCATTCTAATTTTAAAAAATATTGAGATTTTTTTTCTATTTGATTTCATTCGAATCTATTTCTCCTCTCTCTGATGTACATTTAAAATGTTAATTCAAATTAATTGCATATTGATTGGTTGTATATTAAATTTAACTTGAATACCTTTATCAATTTTTAGTAAATTTCTGTTTACATTCGTAATATTGGTAAAATTAATCTTAATCATCGATCTTTTGATCATTATAATCAAAAGCGAATAATTTAAATTTAAAGCGTTTTATTTTTATAAAATACAATATGGCTAAATATATTATAAATTTTATTTCATAATATTCTTAAAAAAAAAGTAAGTATTTATCAATTTAATATTAACAAAAATTTACAATAACTTATAATAACAATCAATTATCTAAGTATTTAACGGATATAAAAATGGAACTACCGGCAATTGAAGGCGGCAAACCAACTAGAAAAGAGTACCTGATTTTCGGAAAACCTCAAATAGGTCAAGAAGAGATTGATGAAGTAATTAAAGTATTAAAATCAGGATGGATAGGTACTGGCCCAAAAGTACAGGAATTTGAAGCAAATTATAGAAAATATATCGGTTCCAAATACGCTGTTGCTGTTAATTCCTGCACAGCAGCACTGCATCTATCGCTCTTATGTTCAGGGATTGGGGAGGGCGATGAGGTGATAACTACACCAATGACATTTGGATCTACTGTAAATGTTATTGAGCATGTTCGTGCTAAACCAGTCTTTGTAGATATTGAAGAGGATTCGTATAATATTGACGCTGAAAAAATTGAAGCTGCCATAACTCCAAGAACAAAGGCAATAATTCCTGTACATTTTGGAGGACTTGCCTGTAATATGGACCGAATTTATGATCTAGCAAAAAAAAATAATTTATTGGTAATTGAGGATGCAGCACATGCAATTGGAGCAGAATATCGTTCTAATAAAATTGGATCATTTGGCAATCCAACATGTTTTAGCTTTTATCCAACAAAAAATATTACTACGATTGAAGGCGGAATGGTTTGTTTAAACAACGAAGAATTAGCTGAAAAAATAAGAATTTATTCGCTTCACGGTCAAAGTAAACATGCTTGGCAAAGATATGGAAGTTCGGAAAAAAGGATTTATGAATTTATATATCCCGGATATAAATGTAATATGCCAGATGTGAATGCAGCATTAGGAATAATCCAATTAAAAAAGATTGAAGAATTCCTTTTAAAAAGATGTAAATATGCTAATATATATTTAAAAGAACTAAATGATTGCAATTTAATTGAATTACCTCCAGTGAAAGGAAATAGAAGACATGCTTGGCATTTGTTTTCGTTTTTGTTAAAAATTGATAAATTGAGAATTTCACGAATTCAATTTATGCAAGCTATGCATAAAGAAAATATAGGGACAGGAGTTCATTATGTAGCACTCCATCAACAATCCTATTATAAAAATAAGTATAAATTTAAAGATGGAATGTTCAAAAGAGCCGAATATGTATCCGATCGTACGATTTCTGTACCGTTACAAACATCTATGAGCGAAGGGGATATTTATGATGTTATTAAAGCCACTAAAAAAGTTTTAAACTATTATAAAAAAAATAATTCATAATTTTTTATTCAATTAAACTTTTTTTTAAAATTAGTAATTAGTAAATTAAAAATGATAAAAAATAATTAATTTAACAATATTAAAAAAAAAATTCTTAATTTTACAATTCAGAATGGGAGTTAAATTATGCCTGAGGATTATGATTTTATAAAAGAATATTGGGAGAATCAAGCAAAAACATACAAAGATTCATACTGGGCTAGTTGGGGCGATATATATATGATAAATTTGGAAATGGAAACAATAAATAAGCATATTAAAAAAGATCAAACAATATTAGATGTGGGTTGTGGAAATGGATTTTCAACATTCGATTTATTAAAAAATAATCCAAAATTAATTATCGGTTTAGATTCTGCAGAGAACATGATAAAAGAAGCTGAAAAAAAAAAAGAAGAAAGAAAAATAGAAAATATATCATTTGAAATTGGAGATATAAGAAACCTAAGATTTAATGATAATTCTTTTGATGTCGTCTATACTACTAGAGTATTAATAAATTTACCCAATTGGGAGATGCAAAAGCAGGGTATCAAAGAATGCATAAGAGTAACAAAGAAGGGAGGAATGGTTATATTTTCTGAAGCTTTTTGGGAACCTCTTGCTCTATTAAATTCGTTTAGAATATTAAAAGGATTACCACCTTTAGTTGAGCATGATTTTAATCGATATCTTAAAAAACAAAAATTAAATGAATTTTTAAATTCTTTAAACCTTAAATTTGAAATTAATGATTTTTCATCTATTTATTATCTTGGCTCACGTTTTTTAAGAGAGCTAGTTACGGATGAAAGGCTTTATTCAGGATACTCTAATCCAATAAATAAGATTTTCTACGATATAGAGAGAGAATATTCAGGGGGAGACTTCGGAATTCAACAAGCATATATCATTAAAAAATAATTTTCTACTTGTTGAGCTATTCGAATTAAAATGTTTCTTTTGTATATAGAAAATTAAAAAAAATATTCAAAAGTAAGGGATTTTTATTAGATCTCAATTATGTCGAAAGATTTTAGTAGTTAATTATGAGAAACTTAATGATTATTAATAATAATGATAATTGGACTGTGGTGTTTTTAAAAACTTTTAAATCTTTCTTTAATAATAGTATGGATGAAAATTATTGTGAGCCAGATTTATTAATATGTGATGATCTTAAAGGAAATATTTCTAATGAAAAAGCTATTAAAAAAAGTTTTATAAACACTATTAAACCCTATGTGAAAAATATTTTTATTTTGATAAAATTTAAAATTATTTGCTTAGATAATTCTCAATCTATAAACGATTTAATCTATGACAATATATTATATTTTCCAATTAGTATAGGGGGGGCTATAACTAACAAAATAATAAATGAACTAAATATAAAGCATGGAAAAAAAATAGTTCTTCCTAGCGATGATGATATTGATAGGTTTTATATCGGTAATATATTATCGCAAAAGAATCGAAATTTAATCGATCATTTTATCTTAGATTGCAAGAATATTATAGGTCCAAAATCACTTATAGATTATCTCCAAATGAAGGATCAACTTAATATCCTTTCTTATACTATTCCATTAGATTATCAGAGTATAACTTCTGAATTTGATTTAAAAAATTACGATTATCTTGAAATGCAGATATTTACTAAACCTCAACCAATAGAAAAAACAATGAATGTTTTAAAAATAATTAACGCAAATCAGAAATATATTCGTATTATAGGATTTTTCCCCCTTTTAACGATGAGAAAAAGACTTCCATTAATTTTATTAGATTTTTATAGAGAAATAAGAAAAATAAAAGCGAGTTTTGTTATTTTTTGGAGAGATCGACCCTTAAAAACATATTATTCTCAACTTGAAACATTTAACTCGTTATTTATACAGCGCCGTGGTGGTTTCACTGCAATCAAATACGCTATTGCCAACGGGCTTCTTATTTTTGGTGATTCTCAAACGCCTAACGGTAAGATACTAACAAATGACTTTGGAATAAAAGTTTTAAAGTTGGAAGATTTCAATCGGGATTTATATAATAAACAAGATATAGCAAACATACTACGCTCTAATAGAATTAATTTGATAAATATAATCGAAAAATCTAAAATTTTTTTTTGTAACTTATTCTCATCTAAAAATGCATTAGAAAATTTTAAGGATAATTGAAATTAAAATTAAAAAGTAAAACCTTTTAAAATATGATTGAGACACTAACGACAATATTGATTGCATAATAATTTTTATTGGTTTTTTGACAAGATGTTGATATTAAGATGAACGTTAAATATAATAGAGAAAAATTAAAATGTTTTGATTTTTTTTTTGAAACATAATATTAATTTTAGTAATTATTTTGAATACATTATAATTCTTTAACAAAAGATAATTCTAATAAATATGTTAAAAAGAAGTTCTTTAAAGAGGTATGTTAGACAAACTTTTGCGTTAATCGAAAAAAATTTATACCTTGATTTATTTGTCAAAAGTACTATAATAACTCGCTTTTTAAATCCAATAGTATCTTTATTTGTATTTATATTTATATTTAATATTATATTCAGTAGTAAAGGTATAATGAAATTCGGCTATTGGAATTCAAGTAATTTCGTACTTTTCATATTGCTTGCTTTTTGCGTTCAAATAATTAGACAAATTACTCAATATTTTTTAGTATCTTTTACGAGTGAAAAATATTGGAAAACTCTAAGTGCAATTATGGTTGCTCCAGTAAATAAGAATATTTTATTGTTTAGTAGTCTAATTTCTGAATTAATAATCTATAGTCTACCATTAGGTATTATATTAATTATATTAATGATTTTTTTTCCAATTACAATAATTTTCTTTCTTTTAAGCCTATTAGTCTTTTTTTTAATTTATTTAATATTAGCATCTATTGGATTAATAATAGGTGTCTACAGTATCTCTAATGAGAAATATGTTCAATATCTATTATTAATATTAAATGTTATTCTAATATTTAGTTGTTTAAATTATCCTAAGGAAATATTTCCTTCTTTTATACAATTTTTTATACTCTTAAATCCTTTTTATTACATTTTTGATCTTTTGAGATTAATATGGTATTTAGGAATAGACTTTGATTCAGCAATCATCTATATAACTCCGTTACATATAATTTATTTATTATTCTTTTCTATTTTTTCGCCAATTATCGCTGTAAAAGTATTCAATAAAATTTATAAAAAATATGGAATAACCGGGTATTAATATGAAAGCTATATCATCAATCGAAGAAGATCAAAAAATAAACGATATTGAGATATTTGATTTAACTAAAACTTATAAAATAAAAGGTAAAGATACTACTATAAAAGCTCTTGACGAAATTAATTTAAAGGTAAAAAAAGGTGAAATCCTAGGATTATTAGGACCAAATGGTGCGGGAAAGACTACTATGATTTCAGCATTAACAACTCTAATTCGACCTACAAGCGGGACCGCCACGATATTGGGGCGAGACATAATAAAAGATGCGTGGTTTATAAGAGAAAATGTTGGATTGATGCTAGGTGGTGATATGATATATCATAGATTAACTGGATATAAAAATCTAAAATTTTATAGTATGTTATATGGTATAAAAAATTATAGAGAAAAAATTGAACAATTAGCCGAGTTTTTTAATTTAAAAAATTGGTTAAACGAATATGTTTCAAATTATTCAAGAGGTATGCAAATAAAATTATCATTGGCGAGAGTTTTATTAATTGAACCAAAAATCTTATTTTTAGACGAACCAACATTAGGATTAGATCCTCCTTCAGCGAAAGAAATAATTAAGATTCTGCGTGGTCTAAATAAGACTATATTTTTAACATCTCATCAAATGGAAATTGTTTCAAGATTATGTAATAAAATAGCATTTCTTAACAAGGGTAAATTAGTAAAAGTTGATACACCAGATAATTTAAAAAAATTAATTTCAAATGATATTCGTATTAAAATTAGAGTCGTAAAAAATAGCGAAGATTTTATCAAATCATTAAGAGATTTAGATTATGTTAATGATATAAAAAATGTAAAAAATAGTATTTTTTTTAAAATTAAAAATGAGAATTTTTATCCAAATTTGTTTGATTTTTTAAGATCTTATCCAATTATCTTATTTAACGAAAAAAGACCAACTTTAGAAGACATTTTTATTAAATTAAGTAAATAGAACCTTTATCTCCTTATTTAATCCATAATAATATTTTGTAGATACAAAATATTTCAAGAGGATAAAAATCTTGTAAAGGAAGCTTAAAAACTAATATTTTTTATCTAAAAAAGATTTCCCTATATTAGCTTTTATAAAAATTTCTATTGATCCAATACCAAAAAAAAGAATTTTTTTTGTGTTCATAATTAATATGTGTTTATTTATTGATGTTTTAGATTTAAAATTGAAATTATTTTCATTAAATAAGAATTATAATATTATAAATGAAAAAACCTTATTTAAAATAAAGTTTTGAAACTGTATCGCCTAATTTAAAACAATAAATCTGCAATTTCTTAAATTATACAGAA
>Ga0315284_10013915_pt1 | contig 11465 bp, 12 predicted proteins | sample YL17G09_16_MG_FD_203696 | JGI IMG/M metagenome (GOLD analysis project Ga0315284, IMG submission 203696) | Sediment microbial communities from Yellowstone Lake, YNP, Wyoming, USA - YL17G09_16 | ecosystem: Environmental > Aquatic > Freshwater > Lake > Sediment | place: USA: Wyoming | collected... | reverse complement strand
TCATGGAAGGCGTTCATCTCCTTGAGCCTCGGCCGGATGGTCCGCATCAGCACCTCGTAGGCCCAGTGGAGCTGTTCCGCGGCCTTGAGCTTGCTCTCCGGAGTGCCCTTGTCCAGAGCCTCGCCGTAGGCCTTCTCCGTGGCCTTCAGGCTCTCGAGGCCCTTCTGCCAGGCGTCCTTCTTATCGCGCAGGATGCCGGGCAGTTCGGCCTTCTCCAGGGCCGCGATGTCTTTCTGGATGTCCGGCCAGAGTTCGCGGAGCTTGCCCGTGTCCCGGTTGGGATAGGCCACGTGCCACATCGGATAGATGACCTCATGGAGCTTCTCCAGCTCCGGCACCCTGGGCTGGGTCTCGCCCTCGGTCTGGGCCAGGACCGTCTGGCTGAACAGCGCCAGGGCCAGGAGCACCAGACCCCCCACGACTAATTGCTTCATCTCTTTTCTCCTTGTTGTTTTGGTTGTTAGGATTTTTCTAAAGAACTAAGCAGCATCCTGACTTGGTTCTTGATTAGATTCGCGGACGTGATGAACGCATCCAGCGGTCGGCCCTTGGGCGAAGGGATCTTCCAGTCCAGACGTTGGCGGGCCGGAATGCTCGGACATTCGTCTCCGCAACCCATGGTCACGACGGTGTCGAATTCTATTTGGGGCAAGGCGTCGAACCCTTTGGAGGTCTGGCTGGAGATGTCTATCCCTGCTTCCTGCATGGCCTTGATGGCGTTCGGGTTCACCTTCCCGGCAGGGTGTGTCCCTGCGCTGTAAGCTTCGATTTTCCCCTTGCCGTATTCCCTGGCGAAGCCCTCGGCCATCTGGCTCCGGCAGGCGTTCTCCACGCAGACGAACAGGATTTTGATCATTTACTATTTCTCCCCAGGCGCATCGTATAGAATATGCGCCGTTGTCTGTACGTTCTAAACAGGATAGTTGATTTTCAATCAGTTGGTCCCCGATACGACCCGTCCCTCACTTAAAACGATGCGCCGGGCTGCCCGAGCGGCCATGGCCGGGACGTGCGTCACCATGACGACGGTGATGCCCTCCCGGTTAAGTCGTTCGAGATGAGACACCATCTCCTCGGCAAGTTCGGGATCCAGGCTGCCGGTGGGTTCGTCGGCCAGGATGAGTCGCGGATGGTTGGCCAGGGTTCTGGCTAAGGCCACGCGTTGCATTTGCCCCACGCTCAACTCCGCCGGCTTGTGATCCATCCGATCCTCCAAGCCTACCTCCCGCAGCAGCCGTACGGCGGTCTCCGTCTGTTCGGCAGGCGTCTTCCCGGCCACGAAAAGGGGGGTCTGAACGTTTTCCCGTGCCGTCAGGTAGGGGATCAGGTGAAACGTTTGGAACAGGAAGCCTACGGACTGCTGGCGGATTTTCGCCCGCTGCGCCTGGTTCATATCGTACAGCGATTGCCCGTCCAGATAGACCTCTCCCTCATCGGGGTGTATCAGGCCGCCCAGGGTCAACAGGAGCGTGCTTTTTCCGCTGCCGCTGGCTCCGACCGCGGCGACGAACTCCCCCGCCGCGATGGAGAGGTTCACATCGGCCAGGGCCTTCACCTCCCGACCTCGTACGCGGTAGCTCTTGCTCAGGTTCTCGATGCGAATCATAATCTCTTATCCCGTCCAAAGGGATGTTGAGCAGCCGAGGGCTTCATGGGTCACAGGTCTCGCAGGGTCACGGCCGGATCCAGGCTCGCCGCCTTTCTGGCCGGGATCGCGCTGGCGAGCATCGTGATCGCTACGGCGATCAGGACCGCCCATCCCAGCCAGGCCGGAAGAGGCAGGACGGGCACTTGGGCGAGCCGGGGTCCCAGAATCACGGCCAGAGCCGTGCCGAGGATGTACCCGACCACTCCCCCGGCCATCCCCACTACAAGGGCTTTGGCCAGGAACACCGTGAGGATGCGCCGGGGCGTCATGCCCAGCGCCATCAGGGTCCCGATCTCCGCCCGCCGCTCCTGGACGTTGGAAAACATGTAGTTGGCGATGCTGGCTGCGCCGACCAGCACGATGATGATCAGAAAGAGCTGAGAAAACTTTTCCATCAGGGTGTTGGTGTTCATCTGGGTCTGTACGATCTGCTTGATCGTCACGACTTTTGCGTCGGGCAGGAGTTTGTTGAGGCCGTCGATCAGCCCGCGCGAGATCTCCTTGCAACACCCCACCATCTCGATCACGTTGACGACGCGGCCCTTTCCGAACAGCGCCTGGACGGTATGAAGATGCGCAAAAATACGAGTGTCGTCTACGCTGCCCGCCTCCGGGAGCACCTGACGGACCGTGAACGGCTTACCCTGGATGTCCACCCGGCTGTCGGCTTTCAAACCCAGGCGCTCGGCCACTTCGCTTCCCACCAAAACTTCGCTGGCGCCTAATTCTTCGACCACTGCCCGCCGTCCTTGCGTCGCATCCTTCGTCGTCGGAGGCATGCTCGCCGGGACGGTCCCGCAGCCTGCCGGTTGGGTGAAGATGCCTCCCGCGGAGGCCCAGGCTGGCTTATTGGCGAACTCGTTCCGGGGAAGGATGCCGGTGAGGTGCACGCGCGCCGTCCCCACCGTGATCGGGACGGTCAATTTCGGCGACAGGTTGTCCACCCCCTGGAGGGACGAGGCCGTGATTCTGTCCACATACTCTTCAGGCATCTCCTCGCCTAAGAAATCGGCGCTGTAATAGTTGTTGACCGTCGCGGCTTTGGGCAAGATGAGCACGTTGGCGCCCAGCTTGTCCAGCTCCCGGCTCACGGCTTTTCCCGAAAAATAGGTCATGGTCTGGATCGACACGATTACTGCAATCCCCAGCGCGATGGCCAAGAAGCTGGTGATCAGCTGGCTGGGCCGTTCGAAAAGCTCTTTCCACACCAGGCGTAAGGTCGTCACCGCGCTCCTTTCGCTGCTATTTGGGGCAGCAGCCGCTGCTCCCGCTGCACGCGGAAACGCCCTTCGTGATCGCGGTCCAGAGATCCTCGTGGGTCGTCGCCCCTTCCACCTTCCCGGCGAGGGTCGAAGGCGGGACCAGGATGAAGACTGTCGCCACCTTTAAGTTTGAATCCGCCTTCAAGGGCTTTAGCATATTGGCGTTGACCGCGTCCTCCGGTGCGGCCGGCACCACGGCGATGGTGCCCTGCGCCCGCTGGTCGTAGGCCGCGGAGCGCGCCGCTGCCAGCGAGGGTCCGTTATGCTGGGTGCGTTTCCCCTGCACGCATAGCAGCACGACCTTCCCGTCCTGCAGGGCTTTCATCACGTCCGCGAACGCGGGCGCGGCGAAGGCGTTGCCCAGTTCATCCTTGGTCACCACCTTGCCGGGAAAGGAGTTCACGATGGCGCCGTTGGGCGCGAACACAAGCGTCAGGGGCATTGGCGCCCGGTCGATCCCGTACTTGCTGACGAAATCGACCTCGGCGAGGTCCGTTACCTTCGCTGTGCGGAATAGGGCCCGCTTGCCGAGCGTGCGTTCCGACTCCGCAAAGACTCGCTCCATCGCTGTTCCCTGGGGGTCGCCTTGGCGAACGAACAGCGCAAACAGATGTTTGTTCTGCTTGCCCGCAGCCTTCAAGGCGGCCGCCATGTCAGCCTCGGCCGTCGTGGCCGCGACGGCGATCAGGATAAACCATACCCAGACCTTTTTCATACATCCTCTCTTTCGTTTCTGCTTGGGGTTAGAATTGGGGGGCCGCTTTTTGAACTTTCCAACAGGGATCATCAACGCAGACGAACAGGATTTTGATCATCGGGTCACTCCTCGGCTTTATGTTCTTTAACGATCTGCGCCGTCACGTCAGCGGTCTTGAAATATCGTCTCTGGAAGAAAAGGGCCACGTTTACCAACCCGATGAGCACCGGCACCTCGACCAGGGGTCCGATGACCGCGGCGAGAGCGGCGCCATGGTGTATGCCGAATGTGGCCACGGCGACCGCGATGGCGAGCTCGAAGTTGTTGCTGGCCGCGGTGAAGGAGAGCGTCGTTGCCTGCCCGTACGTCGCACCGGCCTTCTTGCTCATGAAGAAAGATAGGAAGAACATCACCACGAAGTAGATGAGCAGCGGGATCGCGATCCGCACGACATCGAGCGGGAGCTGCACGATCTTCTCGCCTTTGAGCGAGAACATCACCACGATGGTGAAAAGCAGCGCGACGAGGGTGATGGGGCTGATCTTCGGAATGAAATTGGTGTGGAACCACTCTTTGTTTTTGAGCTTGATCAGCGAAAACCGCGTGATCAAGCCGGCGATGAACGGGATGCCGAGATATATGAAGACGCTTTTGGCGATGCTCGCCATGGTGATCTTGGAGAGGTCCACCTGTCCCAGGTCCAAGCCCAGTAGGGGCGGAACGATCTTGATGAAGAAATAGGCGTACACGGAGTAGAACAGGACCTGGAAGATGGAATTGAAGGCCACAAGCCCCGCGCAGTACTCGGAATCCCCCTTGGCCAGGTCGTTCCAGACGATGACCATGGCGATGCAGCGGGCCAGACCGATCATGATCAGGCCGACCATATACTCGGGCTTGTCGTGCAGGAAAAGCACGGCCAGGCCGAACATCAGGGTCGGGCCGATGATCCAGTTCTGGACGAGCGAAAGCCCGAGCACCTTGGTGTTGCGGAAGACAGGGCCCATCTCCTCGTAGCGTACCTTGGCCAGGGGCGGGTACATCATCAGGATGAGGCCGATGGCGATCGGGATGGAGGTCGTCCCGACATTGAACTGGTTGATGAGCGGTACGATGTCGGGGAACAGGTAACCAGAACCAACCCCCACCGCCATGGCGAGGAAGATCCAGAGGGTGAGGTAGCGGTCGAAGACGTTCAACCGTTTGGGCGTCGCTTGATTCTTATCCGCCATATCGTCAGGTCCCTAAAACATGGGGGTCGGGACATCTCCCCAGCCGGTTCCCGGGGGCGTGTCCTTGACCTGGAGAATCTCATTGGTGTGAAGGTGGATGTCCACAAAGAAGCGCGGGGTTCGCAGGGCGTTGATCGCAAAATCGTCACCCGCCGAGCCCAAGGGGCGGTCTCCGTGGATCTCCAAAAAGATGACCCGACGCCGCATCATCGGGCTTTGATACATCGCCGGGCCGTGTTGCATGGGCATCCCGGCGTGGTGCATGTGCCCACCCTGAAGATGGCCGATCGGATGCAAGATATAGTCGGTGATCATCTGCAGGGTCTGATGGCGCTGGAACAGTTTCCATTCCTCACCGGTATTGGCGATCATCCCCTGCATCACATAATCCACCGGAAGTACGTAGGCCAGGACCCGGGTGTTAGGCTGCGTTTGTATAGTGTGCAGATGGTCGGCTAAAAGAGAGTCTTCCAGGACGCCCTGTACGAGGTCCTTGGCCGTGGGAAGCTCGCTCGGACTAAGGGCCAGGACATCGATTCCGTTTACGTTGGCAAGAGGAAGATGGGCTACGGTGTAGGCCCGGAGCCCGAACCCGAGGGCCGCGGCCCCTCCGAGCGAAACGACCAGAATGATGATAGCAGTCCCGAAACTGAGGGGCCGGACAGCGGCCGCCTTCCGGCTGAGCCGGGGCCAAAACATCCCGGTGCGTTCCAAGTAAGGCTGATAGGTCTCGGAATATCGTGCGAGCATCCGCCGCTCCTCATCTTTAGCCAGCAGGTAGTAAAGGAAGACCATCAGGCTCAGGAACATCAGAGTGAGGAAGCGGGGCCACAGAATCGCCAGGCCCAATCCGGCCAGGACCAACCCCGAATACTGGGGATGACGGATGAAGTAATAAAGCCCGTGCCGGGCGACGCCCCATTTTAGGAGCTTGCCGAGATACACCTGGATAGCACAGACCAGGAAGACGAGGCTTCCGAGGATGAAAAGGACGGAGCCGAGGACCCGAACCACCAGGAGCGCCGTATTGGGCGGGACGATCATGTGAGGCAGGAAAAACGCAGTCAGCCAACGCGTCGCGAGCGAATGATTCAGGCCGAGCAGGATGGGATTGAACACGGCGTAAAAGAAGAAAGCGAACGGGCTGATCATCACCGCGATCTCCAGGGCCATGATGAAGTAGACGAGCGCCGCGCCGCAGATGGCAAAACTCCTGCCCCGTCCCGTTTTTTGTCTTTCCTCCGGGTTCACCGTTGGTCCCTCCATTATTTATCGTAGCACTTCTTATCGCAGCACTTCATCCCCACCACACACTTCCCGTCTACCCGTCGAGCGATACGGGAGGCTAATCGCCGGTCGTCCTCGGCGATGACCTCCCCGCTCAGGTTCTCCTTGAGGGCCGGAAGCAGGGCCGTGAGGAATGGAGAGGCCTGGGGATGGATGGCGTACATCACCCAGGTCCCCTGCCGGGAGTCCTCCACGGCCCCGGCGTGGCGCAGGATGCTCAGGTGGTGCGAAACGAGGTACTGGGGCAGGTCCAGGGCGTCCACGATCTCGCACACGCAAAGGTGGATCTCGCTCTTGGCCAGGACCCGGAGGATCCTGAGCCGGGTCTCGTCGGCCAGGGCTTTAAGCAGCTCTACGGTATCTTTCATTGTCTTCTCATCCACAGAACTCCTGCTCGCGGTTTCGGTTAAGAGGCAACCACCATTACTGAAATTACTGTTCCTATCACTACTACCCAGAGAATATCTACTTTCAGGAGCAAGGCGATAAGTGCGCTGCTTGCAAGCGACAGATGGGACAAATTCCAATGGACGTTCAAGGCAAAGCGGATAGTGACAGCCAAGAGTAATCCTACAAATGAACACAGTACCCCGCCAACAACTTTATTGAAAGATGACGAGGTCCGCAAGTGGTCGAAGTAAGGCGAGATACCGACCACTACCATAAAAGAGGGCAAGAAGATGCCGATAGTAGCGATCACCCCCCCAAGCGGTCCGCCTAATAGATACCCGATGAAGGTGGCAGTAATTACGATTGGGCCTGGAGTAACTTGCCCCAGAACGATTCCGTTCATAAAAGTCTTGCTATCTATCCAATGACGGACTCCTACAATTTCGTGGAGCATTAGAGGCACAGAAGCAAATCCGCCGCCGAAAGCGAGCAAGTCTATTCTGAACATTAGCACGGCCAAGCTGAACAGAGTTCGGCTGAAAAGGAAAAGCAGAAGGAAACCGATTGCGGAAACCGACAAGATGAGCAGTAGCGGCTTTGTGTATGGCACGGCTTGCATGGAAGAAATGGGACGGTTCGAATTAGGTTGCTTAGGTCTGATGAGCGCCAGTCCCCCCATGGCGGCTAAAAGAATAACAAGGATTGGATTCACGTTGAGACCGAACAGCCCCGCTGCAATACCCGCAATAACTAAGGCTTTCCAATCTTTCAAGGTGGTTTTGCCAAAAGAAAGAGTGGCATTGGTTATGATAGCGACAATGATTGCTTGAAGTCCGCTAAAGGCCGAAACTACGATGGGCAGATTGTGGGTGTGGGTGTACAGGGCGGCAAACGTCATCATCAAAAGAAAGGCAGGGAGGCCAAAGCCGATGAAACTTGCACTTGCGCCAATTACGCCCCGCGTTTTCAATCCCACGTAAGCTGCTGTCTGCATGGCAGTTGCGCCAGGTATCATTTGGCAAAGAGCGACACCGTCGCTAAAGGCTTCTGCGTCAAGCCAGCGTTTTTTTTCTACTGTCATCTTGCGGATATAGGCTACCATAGATGGCCCGCCAAACGCGGTAATGCCCAACCGCAAAAAGGAAGCGAACAATTGTCTTATTGATGGTTGTAGGTTAGAGGACATCTCTACTCGTCTACTCGAAAGTGGCCCAACGACTTTTATTTTATTCGCGACAGTCTATAAGTGACGACTCCATGCGGACATACGATATCAAAATAGTCTTTCGTCTCCCCCTCCCGTTTTTCTGTTACGGACATGACCAGTTTCATCGGGCCAATGGCGCTCAATGCCTGACAGCAGATGCCTTTGTCATCGGGTGTTCGTGCGCCCAGGGTGAACACTTCACCGCGCTCGGTTTTTGCAACGCCTGGACAAATACCGGATTCCGTATTTACAGTAATGGCCTCGCATTTGATTTGGTTGTAAATCATGTTGTCCTCCTCTCTTAATCTACTGCTGTTTATTGGGATTATTCATGATGCCCGCCGCAACGGCATGAATTCTGTCCGCCGCCGCACCCCGTAGCTGCCGCCATTCCCCATGCCGTGTCCCATAGGATGTTCTCCGCATCCGCCCATTACAGTTACCTCCTTCCTGATAGATTTGTATCGGCAAAACCTTTGATTACAAGATATTGATTTCAATCGCTGCGCAAGGCTACAATCGGGTCAAGCTGTGATGCTTGTCGGGCCGGATAGACGCCGCCGAAGACTCCCACCGCCATCGAAAACCCTAACGATAGTAGAACTGATGTAAGCGATATGCTTGTTCGCCATGCGGTCGCTGTGCCCAACAATACCGACCCGAGGGCGCCGATACCTATGCCTGCCAACCCGCCGCAGGCGCTGAGGGCGACGGCTTCCGAAATGAACTGCATCAGGATATCCCGGCGGCTGGCTCCAACCGCCATGCGCAAGCCGATCTCCTTGACCCGTTCCCGAACCGACATCAGCATAATGGCCAGGATGCCGATACCGCCGATAAGAAGGGATATCCCTGCGATGCCTGCGATCAGCAGGGTGAAGGTCTCCCCGGTTTCCTTTTGGGCCGCCACCAAATCGGCCTGGTTTTGGATCAGGAAATCATCGTCCTTGTTCCTGGCATCCAGCCGGTGGCGTTCCCGGAGCAATGTCCGTGCCTGGGATACCGCGTAAGGCATCGCCTTACCATCCACGGCCTGGATGTAGATAGTGCTGATGTATGAAACATTGAACAATCGGCGCAAACCGGTTTGAATGGGGATCAAGATCACATCATCCTGGTCAATGCCGCTGACGTCGGCGCCCTTGGACGCCAATACCCCGATGACTTCAAAGGGCACTTTACCGATCTGTATAGTCTGGCCAGTCGGGTCGCTGCCGCCGAACAAATATCGATTGACGGTCTGCCCGATCACCGCCGACCGCCGTAGCGCGGTATTGTCATCATCGGTAAAACACGCTCCTAACAAGATGCGATAATCCCTTATCAGGAAATAATCGGCCGTGGTACCCATCACGGTAGTGCTGTACCCCACAGCGCCGTATTTCACCTGGAGCTTTTTCGATTGGGTCGGGGCAGTAGCGGCAACAGCCGAACATTCATCGGCGATGACGCGGGCATCCGCCATAGTGAGCGTTGTCACCGTGCCACGAACCTGAGTTCTTCCCGTCATTTTCCGAACCTGTCCGGCAGAAACGGTAAGCAGGTTTTTTCCCATGGAATCGATCTTGTCCATCACCTCTTGTTGGGCGCCCCGGCCGACCGAAACCATGAGAATGACTGCGGAAACGCCGATGGCGATTCCCAACAGCGCCAGGCCGGTTCGCAGGCGGTGCAGCAGCAATTGGCGCCGGGTGAGGGCGATGCTGCGGGTCAGTTTCACGGCAGAACCTCGGATGCGGGATTAACCGCGCAACGCCTCGACCGGCTGAACCGAAGCAGCCCGCTTGGCCGGTTGGTATCCCGCCACGATCCCGACCACGCCCGAAAAAACCAGCCCCAGCGCTACGCTGGCCCAGGATATCACCAGCGGCATCTTGCTGAACTGCCGCATCAATTCAATGCCCAGCGCGCCCAACAGCAAGCCCGCCACTCCGCCGACCAGGGTGACGATGACCGCTTCCATCAGGAACTGGCGGTGGATGTCCGATGGTTGAGCGCCGACCGCCAAACGCAAACCGATCTCCCGGCGCCGCTCGTTCACCGACAGCAGCATGATGTTGGCGATGACTACGCCCCCGGCGATCAAGGCGATGCCGGATACGATGATCAGGAGGATATTGAACGTCCCGGCCACCTTTTTGGCGACCTTGGTGATCTCGGTCGGGGTGACGATGTTGAAATCATCGGGTTGACCGGCGGACAGCTGGTGCCGGTTCCGCAACAGCGCATTGACCTGGCTCACGGTTTTATCGACATCCCCCGGTGTATTGAGCAGCACCTTAATCGCCGAAATGTAATCCACGTTATCAACCCGCTTCATGAAGGTGCTCAAGGGCACGAAAATGCGGTTGTCCATGTCTCCGCCTCTGGGACTGGTGCCCTTGGACTGCATGACGCCCTTGACCTCGAAGGGCACGCTGCCGATCATGATGCGCGCGCCGACTGGATTGGCCAAGCTATCGAACAGCGCCTTGTAGACCGTCGTCCCCAGGATGCAAACCCGGTTGAGGCTGGTCATGTCCTCCTCGTCAATAAAATCGCCCTCTGTTACGTCCCAGTCCCAGGCAGCCACCCAGGATGGTGTGGTGCCCCATACATTGGTTGTGGCCGATTTGTCCTGGTACTTGATCTCGACGCCGGATTTGCGTCCTATCGGCGCCACGCTCCCGACGCTGGGTATTTCCTGTTTCACGGCTTCGGCGTCGGCCAGGGTCAGGGTGTTCGTCGGGGTGCCGCCGGTCGACTGCGAGGTGACCCCGCCCCCGGCCCAGACTATGATGCTCTGTAGGCCGAACTTTTTCACCCGGTCGATCACCCGTTTCTGCGAACCCAGCCCGGCCGACACCACCATGGTCAGGGCGGCGATCCCGATGACGACACCGATCATCATCAGAAAGGTGCGAAACTTGTAATGCAGCAGGCTTTTAACGGCCGCCTTGATGTTTCTATCTTTTTTCATGGGTGGCCTCCGATTTGGGAAGTTCGTCCAATTTGCGTGCGGCATCATTGGGGCTGGCGTTGGCGGAATCGCTGATAATGCTCCCGTCGGAGACTTTGATGATCCGTTTGGCATAGGCGGCGATATCCGGTTCGTGCGTCACCAACACGACGGTTTTGCCTTGTTGATTCAGCTGTTGAAACAACGCGATGATCTCGTAGCTGGAGCGGATGTCCAGATTGCCGGTGGGCTCGTCGGCGAAGATGATCTCCGGCTCGTTGACGATGGCGCGGGCGATGGCCACCCGTTGCTGCTGACCGCCCGACAGTTCGCCCGGCAGGTGATGCATCCGGTCTTTGAGACCGACCGACTCCAGCGCTTTGCGGGACAACTGAGTGATGCCGGTCTTTTCCGAATAGATCAACGGTAGTTCCACGTTTTCCAGGGCGTTGGCCCGGGGCATAAGGTTGAACGACTGAAATACGAAACCGATCTTTTGGTTTCGCACCGTGGCCAAAGCCTGATCATCCATGCCGCTCACTTCCTGCCCGTCAAGAAGCAGCCTCCCGCTGGTGGGCTTGTCCAGGCAACCCAGGATGTTCATCAGGGTTGTTTTGCCGGAACCTGACGCGCCCATGATCGCCACGAACTCACCCGGTTGTATTTCCAAAGTGACAGCCCTCAAGGCATGGACTGCGGCCCCGCTGCCTTTGTTGTAGGATTTGGATAAACCCTGAGCCTGAAGCATACCAATTCTCCTTTATGGTTTGTTGTACAGTTCACCCGTCGTTCATGATTTCGATT
>Ga0315284_10013913_pt1 | contig 11465 bp, 14 predicted proteins | sample YL17G09_16_MG_FD_203696 | JGI IMG/M metagenome (GOLD analysis project Ga0315284, IMG submission 203696) | Sediment microbial communities from Yellowstone Lake, YNP, Wyoming, USA - YL17G09_16 | ecosystem: Environmental > Aquatic > Freshwater > Lake > Sediment | place: USA: Wyoming | collected... | reverse complement strand
GGCTCAAGCGGACGCCAAATGGAAAGCTAGGGCGAAATTGGCCACGGACGCTATAGCAAACCGAGTAGCAATCGATCCTAAGTTCGCGAAGCACATGCACGACGTTCGCAGTAACGCAGCGAAAAAAAGGGCGGGCATCCGACCCTCGCACGATAGCTGCGAATTTGCGGAAAGGAATTAAGTAATGCCAGTTTTTCTTGACACGCGAGGGAAGAGTACTCTGGGCATCGGCATATGCGCTCGATGCAGCCGCAAGATGAGCCTTGACGAATTGTACTCAGATCCAAACTACCCCGGACTGCGCGTCTGTAAAGTGGATCTTGACGAGTACGACCCATATCGCCTGCCCGCTCGGCAACCTGAAGTTATTGCGCTTCGGTATCCCCGACCAGACACGCCACTTACTCCATGAACCCCCGAGGAAGGCTCTCCTTGGGTTGTGGCAGTGCTGGTGGCGCGATGTCTCCCGCCGCCAGCATTGTTTTTATGAAGGATTGATTAAATGGCAGACGTAAAAATCTCAGCTCTACCCGGCGCTAGTACCCCTTTAGCCGGCACTGAACTTCTTGAGCTAGTTCAAGGCGGCATCAGCACGAGTGTCGCGGCAAGCGCTGTGGCGGCCTCGGCCACGAACGTCCGCACCGTTGCGACAGGTGGCACAGGCGCAGCAACGCTGACTGGCTACGTTAAGGGCAACGGCACCGCAGTCATGACGGCGGCGGCCACTATCCCTGTGGCGGATCTTACAGGCTCAATCACAGTTCCCAACGGCGGTACAGGCGCGGCGACGCTGACCGGCTACGTTAAGGGGACTGGCGTTACGGCCATGACGGCATCGGCCACAATTCCATTTAACGATCTAGCGGGCCGCGCATGGATCAACGCTTCAAGCACTTTGGATCAGACGGGAAGTGTATCAACCGCCACTGCCCTGACATTGAACACCGGAACCACGGGCGTCGGCATTACTGTAAATTCCAGCACTCAGATCACGTTTGCAGAGGCCGGAACGTATCAAATATCGCATTCCACTCAGTTTGCTAACTCAGCGGCGGCGGATCACACGGCCACTATTTGGTTGAGGAAGAACGGAACCAACATTGTAGCCTCTGCAAGTTCTATTGTTGTTCCAAAATTGAGCGATGGTGGGTTGGCAGATCACAGTACAACTTGGTTTGAAACGGTCACGGCAGGCCAATATATCGAAGTGATGTTTTTTGTTTCAAACGTCGCTGTTACGGCTGACGCCACAGTGGCTGGGGCCATTGCTCCAGCTATTCCGTCTATCGTTGTTGCTGCGGAGAGGATTGCATAATGATCGAGGAACTTATTAGCCGCGTCTTTTACGCACGCAACGTCGCACACTTCGAGCATTGGCGCGCCAAGGGCGAGGGTAGCTACGCAAAGCACAAGGCGTTGGGCCGCTTCTACGACGACATCATTGACGCGATCGACAGCCTCGTGGAGGCCTACCAAGGCGCATTCAGCCTCATCGGTAACATACCAGCCCCAAAGATGGTCGATGGTGACGTGCTGAAGCTCCTAGAGGCTGACGCCGACTGGATTGAAGAGAACCACGAAAGCGTCTGCAAGGGCAACCGCGCTGTGGCCAATTTAGTCGACGGTGTCACAGAAGTGTATCTATCTACCGTCTATAAGCTCAGAAACTTGAAGTAGGGCGGTGGAAATGTCCGAGGATATATTTGCGGTGAAGCTTGACGCACTGCACAAAGACGTTGGTGAGGTTAAGGCCGCGCTTAACAAGCTGTCAGATGCAATTACCAAGCTTGCCCTCGTCGAACAACAACAGGGTCAAATAGCTGCCGCGTTGGATCGGGCATTTAAGGCCATCAGCAAAGTCGAGGAAGGCATGACGCAGGATCTGGACGCACTCGACGCGCGGGTGTCCGTTGTTGAAAAAGCGCAGCCAAAACTTAACAGCGCGGCCGTGTGGGTTGACCGAGCATTGGTCGGCCTTGCGGGCGCGGGCGTGGCCCTCTTGGCAAAGGGCATTTTTTAGGAGACGCGAGATGAGTAAACCGAAGTGGTTGAAGATCGCCGAGACGTACACAGGCCTTTATGAGGTGCGTGGCCCGAAGCACAACACGACCATCTTAGGCTGGCTCGACAAGCTGGGCGCGTGGTGGCGCAATGACGAGACGCCTTGGTGCGGTGTATTTGTCGCGCACTGCTTAAATTTTGTCGATCTGCCGTACCCCAAGATGTACATGCGGGCGAAGGCTTGGGCCGACTACGGCGCGCTATTGCAGCGCGATCGCCTCGCGCCGGGCGCAATCCTTGTCTTTGACCGCGCAGGTGGTGGCCACGTTGGCTTCTACGTTGGCGAGGACGCAGGACATTACTTCGTCTTTGGTGGGAACCAAGGCAACGCCGTTAACGTGATGAAGCTGGGCAAATCTCGGCTGATAGCATCTCGTTGGCCAAGGGGCGAGCCAGTCATTGGCAAGCCTGTTTACATGGAGGGCGGAGTGTTTTCCGCCAATGAAGCGTAAAGGAAATTAGCATGAAAATCGTATCTTGGTTAGTAAACCGCTTGAAAGAGCCTAGCACTTATGCCGGTTTTTCAGGCATCGCACTGGCACTTGGCCTGTCTAGCGAAGAGTGGAGCACCATCTACACGGCAGTCGCAGGGCTGGCGGGTGTTGTTGCCATGATCTTGTCTGAGGCAGCCACTAAGGCAGCCGAATAATGAAGTTCCTGACGGCTTTGCTGGGCATCATCAACAAACTCTTAGGACTTTGGGATGAGAACCGTTGGAAGCAGCAAGGGCGTCAGGAAACCATTAAGGAGATGAACGATGCCATCAACAGGCAACTCGAACTGGGCGAAGCTGCTATTATCGTCCCTGATCCTGAGCGCGACGAGCGGCTGCGCAACCGTTTCGACCGCTCCCGTAAATAGCTATTGCGCTATTGCTAAACCCATTACCTATGACGCAAAGCAAGACACGCCTGAAACGGTAGCGGAAGTCGAGCTGCACAATGGCGTATTTATTTGCTTATGCGAGGCTGATTGTCCGAAAGGCAAATAATGGTTGCTTCCCTAAAAATAGACGAGGGCTTGTTTGCATACGCCACGCCCCGTCAACGTGAATTGCTTGAGGCAATAAATCTGCATGGCAGTGCCAAAGCTGCATCAATCGCAATGGGCATTAATCATGGTGCAGCCAGTGATGCCCATGTCGCAGTTAAGAAGAAGGCGGCGTTGCGGGGATATGCGCCTGAAAACGACTTCACACGGCCTGTGCCCGACGGCTTTATTGCCAAGGGCGTATCGACCTACTACGATAAGGAAGGCAAGCCCACCGGCCAGTGGGTTAAGGCGTCCCTCGACGCGGCGCGACAGCAGGAGCTGTTTAAGGCCGCCGCCGATGCAATGGCCTCCGTGCTGCCAAGGCTGACGCCTATCATCGCGCCAGAGCAGTTTAACGCCGACTTACTGACGATGTACACGCTGACAGACGCGCACATAGGCATGCTTGCGTGGCACCGCGAGGGTGGGGCCGATTGGGACTTGACGATTGCAGAGGCGGTTATCGTCGGCTGCTTCGAGCAGATCATTAAGTCCTCGCCAGACAGCGAGACGGCCGTCCTGAACCAGCTCGGCGACTTGCTGCACTATGACGGCCTATCTGCGGTCACACCGACCAGTGGGCACGTCCTCGACGCCGATGGCCGCTTCACCAAAATGGTCGAAGTCGCCGTGCGTGTGCTTCGGCGCGTCATTAACATGCTGCTGGCCAAGCACAGGATCGTTCACGTCATCCTCGCGGAGGGCAACCATGACATGGCCTCGTCCGTTTGGCTGCGCACAATGTTCAAGGCGCTGTACGAGGACGAGCCGCGTATCACCGTAGATGACAGCGCGCTGCCGTATTACGCCTATGAGTTTGGCGAGGTAATGTTGACCTTCCACCACTCGCACCTGAAGAAGTTTGGTGCAATGCGTGAGATTATTCCGGCAATGTTTTCCGAGATGTGGGGGCGCACGAAGAAGCGCTACTGCCACACAGGGAACTACCACCACACGAAAGAAGACGAGGCCGCAGGGATGAAGGTTTTCCAACACCCCACACTGGCCGCACGGGACGCATACGCCTCTCGCGGCGCGTGGTTCTCAGATCGCGAGATATGCGCAATAACGTACCATAGAAAGTTCGGGCAGGGGATGCGGGTCTACGCTTGCCCTGAGATGCTGGATGCCGTATGATGAAAGCAGACTGCATAACCTTTCTAGTGCGCAAAACGTAAAAAACTGATATAGGGACGCGCTATGGCCACAACGATGACCTTTGAGACGTTGAAACAAGACGTGCAGCGCTATCTTGAGCGAGGCGCTACGTACGCGGCCGATCCTGTTGTCTTCGAGCAAATCCCGCGGTTGATCAACCTTGCCGAGCGCCGCATTGCGCGCGAACTTAAAATACAAGGCTTCATCGCAGTTGTGTCAGACACGATGGTCGTCGGTCAGTCTGTGTACGCCAAGCCTGATCGATGGCGCGACACTATATCGATCAACATCGGCACCGGCACCAACAACGCGAACCGCACGTCCTTGTTCACTCGCGTGTATGAGTATCTGCGCGCATACTGGCCAAACGAGAGCGAGACAGGCACCCCGCTCTTCTACAGCGATTACGATTACACGCACTGGCTTCTGGCACCAACGCCAGATCAGGCGTATCCATTCGAGGTGCTGTACTACGAGTTGCCGCCATTGCTTGACGACAGCATACAGACCAACTGGCTGACAGAGTACGCGCCGCAGCTCTTGCTGTACGGCGCTTTGCTTGAGGCTACCCCATTTTTGAAGAACGACGAACGCATTGGCACTTGGCAGCAATACTACGATCGCGCTGCATCGATGCTTAATGGTGAGGATCTCGCGAAGATCCTCGACCGCGCATCCGTCCGCAAGGAGGCATAATTGACATACACGTCTGTTTTTGGCGGCAACACGATTTACCCATCGGATGTGTCGTACCTGTCGATCGCGCTGTCAGTGGACACCCCACTGGAGTGGCCCCTTGAAAGCTCAGGCACCGAAGCTCCTGCCGCGCGCATTATCGACGTAGACCCGTCCGCGTCTGGCTTCAGCGTCGTTCTCCCTGACGCCACGCTGACTGGCGCTGGTCAGACGATCCTGTTCAACAACATCGACGGCGTCTTTAGTTTCTACGTCAAGGATTACGCGGGCAACATACTCGCCACGGTGGCCTTCGGTGAACAGTGGCAGGTCTATCTGGCCGCCACCACGACCGCCGCCGGCACGTGGCGCGTATTCCGTTACGGTGCCTCAACGGCCACCGTGCAGCCATCCGCTCTGGCGGGCTTTGGCCTTACAGTCACTGGGTCAACGCTGTCCCAATCGCTACCCGTCACCACTTTCGCTACCACCACCCTCGTTGCCACTTCAAATCGAGCGGGCGGCCTTGTCTGGAATGCCACAGGCGCAGGCACGCTTAACCTGCTTACGGCTGCGTCTGCTGGCAACAACTTCTTCGTGTTCGTGCGCAACGAGGGCGGCGGTGACCTCACTATCGACCCCGCCGGATCAGAGACAATTAACAGCGCATTGTCACTCGTACTGAGGCCGGGCGACAGCGCAACGCTAATCACCGACGGCATAACGTGGTACACAATCGGCCTCGGCCAAGAGGCCGTATTCGTGTTCGATTACACAATTATTGGCGTCACAGGGGGCACAGTAACGCTCTCAGGATCTCAACTCAACCGCATTGCGTACAGGTTTACTGGCGCGTTAATAAGCAACTGCACGATTGTCATTCCGGCCACAGTCCAACAGTATTGGATCACTAACGCAACGACTGGCGCATTCACGCTGTCTATCAAGACAATCAGCGGAACGCCAACAGTAGTAAACCAGGGTGCAAAGGGCATCTATTACTGCGACGGCACAGACATGGTCCTTGCGTCCGACCCAACGACGCTCACAACGCCGATTGTCATCTCGGACGGTGGCACTGGCGCGACTACGGCATCGGCCGCACGTTTGAGCCTCGGCATCACTTCCTTCGCCGATGCAATCGTCACGGCCACTACAGGCGCGTCTGTCCGCACCACCATCGGCGCAGTTGGCGCTGGTGCCAATAGCGACATCACATCGCTGTCCGGCCTCACGACGCCACTGAGCCTTGCACAGGGCGGCACGAACGCAACAACTGGGGCTGCCGCATTGACGGCACTTGGCGCTGCGGCATCTGGCATAAACACCGACATCACCGCCCTCGACCAAGATGTTGCGGTCACGGCCACTGGCACAATCGCAGCGGATACCATCGGCTATCGCGGCATCCCGCAAAACCCTCAAACACTATCCTACACCCTCGCGCTGTCAGATGCGGGTAAGCACATCTCAAGCACGGCGGTAGGCGCGTCCATAACCATTCCGGCTAATGCTTCAGTTCCTTTTCCAATCGGCACGACGATTGCAATATTTAACAACAGCGCTTTAACTCAGATAATCTCAATAACAACGGATACGCTTCGCCAAGCAGGATCGTCAAACACAGGTTCACGGAACTTGGCGCAATACGGCCTCGCAACCTGTGTGAAAGTTGCGGCGACGGTCTGGGTCATCAGCGGCGCTGGGCTTTCATAATGAGCGGGATTATGGCCGTTCTAGCTGGAATGGGTAGCGGCGAACCACCTGTATTTGTGTCTGCGTCAAGTGCCGAACGTACTACCAACGGCACTACTCTGACCATCCCCGCACCCGCAAGCATTGCCAACGGTGATAGAATGTATGTTGTTTTAAGCAGCGATGACGCCAACCCAGTTACGACGGCGACACTTGCTGGCTGGTCGTCCGTCGGCGCATACAATGCTGGCGGCTACCACATGCTTGTTTTGAGTAAGACTGCCGCATCTGAAAGCGGAAGTTACACGTTTGTGTTCTCTGGAATTGGTGCAAAATGGGGCGGCGCTATTGTTGTCTATCGCGGCGGAGTAGGTGCGACCGACACCGTTGGCACGTTTACACTTACAGTAGGCCCCTTCGCAAATACAACAGGCGCGCCTATCACACCAACAGCCAACGGCACACTGTTGTTCTTTGGCGCAAGAACTGCTGATGACGCCACGTCAGTAGTTACAGCGCCTGCTGGCATGACGCAACGTGTGGTTGACTTTGACCAGCCAGCGCGCTTTGTTTACGACCTGTCGCCGCAGGCGGCGAGCGCGACGGGTACAAAGACCCTTGTGTGGAACAATAGCCGCCCATCCGTCGGCGCATTGGTGCAGATCAAGTGACCGAAAGCGTAATCAGGATACAGTCCCTGCCCGGCATCAAGCGCGACGGCACGCGGCTTGAGGGCGACCAGTACGTTGACGGACGCTGGGTCCGCTTCCAACGCGGTCTGCCACGCAAAATGGGCGGCTATCGTTCCGTCAACAAGTACCTGAAGGGCGTCGCTCGGGCGCTGCACGAGTACACGCTTGACCTGCTGACATACGTCCACGCGGGCTCGGCAGACCTACTCGAACAGTTCTTCATCGACGGCAGTTTCAACACGAGCGTCATCAGCGACCGCACGCCGACTACGTTGGTCGCAAGTGACGCAAACCTGTGGCAGTTTGACGTGGACACGGCTGCGGGAAGCGGCCTGCAAATCCTTGCGCAAGTCGCGCCTAACCTCAACTGCATATGCAACAGCGCGGGCGGGCAGGTGTTTTCCGGCGACGCCTTTGGCACTGGGCCCTTGACCGAGATCACCAACTTCCCCGCCATCTACAGCGCCACTGGCGGCGTTTTGGCTTTACATCCGTACACGATCATTTTCGGCACGGACGGCTTTGTCATGTGGTCCACGCCGGGCGACCCTACTGATTATACCGGAAGCGGCGCTGGTAACGCGTACGTCACAGGGCAAAAGCTCGTTCGTGGCATGCCACTGCGCGGCGGCCCCGGCAATAGTCCCTCTGGCCTTCTGTGGTCGGCCGACAGCCTCCTCCGCATAACGTACATTGGGGGCACCGAGACGTTCCAGTTCGACACCATATCCGCGCAGTCCTCAATCCTGTCCGCGCAGTGTGTCATTGAGTACGACGGCGTCTTCTATTGGATTGGCACTGACCGCTTCCTGATGTTCAACGGCGTCGTCCGCGAGATCGAGAATACCATCAACCAGAACTTCTTCTTCGACAACCTAAACTACGACCAGCGGCAGAAAGTTTTTGCGATGAAGGTGCCTCGCTTCGGCGAGATTTGGTGGTGCTTCCCGTTTGGCGACAGCATCGAGCCAAACCACGCCATAGTTTACAACATGCGCGAAAACTCTTGGTACGACACGCCACTGCCGAATGACGGGCGCAGTGCGGGTCTCTTCCCTGCGGTATTCCGCAAGCCACTCATGACGGGTGTGTTGCCGACTTTCATCGATGTTGTAACGCGGGTCACTGAGAGTGGCGACACGCGCATTATTGAAGGCGCTACGGTCGTCGACCGCATCACTGAGGAAAGCGGAGATCCGCAGTACCGCTTCTGGGTTCATGAGGTCGGCACTGACGAGATTGACGGCCTTGTTGTCAACCCCATCCAGTCCTACTTCGAGACCGGTGACATCTCGCTGCCAGTGCAAAGTCAGATAAGCCGCGCCACGCAAGTGCTTCTCATAGAGCCTGACTTCGTCCAGAGCGGCGACATGACGGTTGAAATCCACGGTCGCGCCAACGCCAGATCGCCTGAAGTTAACAGCGCGCCGAAGATAATTACGGAGACGCCGCAGACGCCGCAAGAGCAGGTGATCTACTTCAAAGAGCAGCGCCGCGAACTGCGCTTCCGCTTTGAAAGCAACACAATCGGCGGTAATTACGAGACTGGTTTAATACTCGCGCACATACAGCCGGGCGATGGAACGGTGATAGGATGATAAATCCGATCGGCATGTCTTTACTGGACTGGGCAGATAGTGTAACACTGTCTGTAAGTGATGCTTGGAGTTTTGGTAAGCTAACTGACGAGAGCGAATGGCAAGGGTGGGCTACGGCGTTTGTACGGGCATCACCATTTGCGCAGCGCACTGTCCCAGATCCGTATCAGTTTGACGATTGGCGACAGTGGGCGGAACGCGCTTACCCCATGCTTGAAGGACAAGGCTAATGTACTCAGAAAACCGTTTCCCTGTAAAACTCTACGAGGGGGGCCCTGTAGGCTACGCTGAAGGCGGCCTGCACGACGAGGCACTGGCCGTAAGGCGCGCTGGCCGTAATGGCGACGGACGCCTCGTTCACGTCAACGACGAAGAGTTTGCCGAGATGGTAGCCGAGTACGGCGAGCCTACGATCAACCCAGAAACCGGCATGCCAGAGTTCTTCCTCGGCAAGTTTGGCAAGTTCCTCAAGAAAATTGCGCCGCTTGCGGCCTTCGCCATCCCCTTCGCTGGACCTGCAATCGGAACCGCACTTGGCATTGGTTCCATGGCCGCAAGTGCGGGCCTCGGCGCTGGCCTTGGCGCGCTTAGTGGCGGCGGAGTGAAGGGTGCGCTGCTCGGTGGCCTGACTGGTGGCCTTGGCGCATCCGGCGCGGCTGGAAAGATTGGCGGCTCAGTTCTGGGTTCTACAGCTTCCACCGCCGCCAAGAACGCACTTGGTAACGCAGTCATCAGCGGCAGCCTTGGCGCTGCTCAGGGGCAAGACCCACTCATGGCGGCCGCCACTGGCGCTGCGCAAGGGTACTTCATGACACCGCGCACGGCAGCGACTGCACCAACAACGGCCGCGCCCGCAGCGTCCGCGCCGGTTAGCGCAGGCTTCTCGGTCACCCCAGAAAACGGTCTGACACTGTCGCCTGAGTTTAGGGCAAACTTGTCCAACATTGAGGGCCTCGATCTCGCCCCAATATCAACGGCTCCTGTAGCGTCGGCACCCGTTAAGTTCATGAACCGCGACTTCCTCGGCATCAAGGGCCTGCCCAACAAGTACGGCATCGGCGCGTCGGCCCTTGCCGCCGCAGCCGCATACGACCTGCTGAAACCGAAGTCTAAGATCAACGAGCAGACGCCAGAAGAGTTCTTCGGCCCTGCGTTTAGCGGCAGTGGCGGCCAACCAGCCGGCGGCTTCCGCTTGGCAAGCAACCCCATGCCACAAAGCACCATGTCCGAGTACGAGAGGCGCTACCTGTCGGGCTACGCTGGCGGCGGCAACGTGTCTGGCGGGGGCCGCTCTGCGGGCCGCAGCTTTGCAGTTGAAGGCAGAGGCACTGGCCGCAGCGACGAGATCCCCGCGATGCTTTCCGATGGCGAGTACGTCATGGACGCCGAGACGGTTGCGATGCTCGGAGACGGCTCATCAAAGGCTGGCGCGAAGAAGCTCGATGACTTCCGCGTCAAGATCCGCAAGCAAAAGGGTAAGAAGCTGGCGAGAGGCAAGATCAGCCAAAACGCCAAACGCCCTGAAAGATACATGGCTGGGGGCCGCATCTAATGGCTATTAAACAACAAACTACGTACACGATGTCCACGATACCATCGTGGTACACAAACTATGCGCAGAACATTCTCTCGAACCAGAATGCCGTATCGTCACGTCCGTTCGTGCCTTACGACAGCTCGCAGCGCGTTGAAGGTTTCAACGCAACGCAGAACCAAGGCTTCGGCATGACAAGCGCGGCGGCGAATAGCTACCAGCCGATGCTTAACGCGGCTATGGCTGGGACCACCAACGCAATGGGCCGCTCGTCCTTCGGGGCGGCATCACCATTTATTGGAGCCGCACTGGACAGGTCTGGCCTATACCCTGCATATGGCGCACTCGCGCAGGCCGGTCGTTCTTCAGTCTCCGACGTCGGGGACTACATGAACCCGTTTCTGAATAACGTCATTAATCGCTATGGCGAGATCGGCGCACGTACGCTTCAAGAGAAGCTCATCCCCGCCGTTACGGGTAAGTACATCTCTGCCGGACAGCTCGGCGGTCCAACTCGCGCAGGCACTGGTGCTTCTGGCGCTCCGTCTGGCATGTATATCGACAGTCTTCGCGCCTTGCGCGACGTGCAAGAGGGTGTCGGCAATCAGCAGATGACGGCCCTCTCGCAAGGGTACGAGAGCGCCGTCGGCGCATCCGCAGCCGACAAGGCTCGGCAGGCCACGGTTGGTAACACCTACGCCAACATCGCGCAGAACAACCAACAGCTTATGGCGTCGCTGGCCGGTCAGGTCGCCAGCATGTACGGTCAGGACACGGCAAACGCGATGATGGCCTCTGGTCAGCTCGCGCAGTACGCAAACCAGATGCAACAGCAAGGTCTGGCGGGCGCAAGCGCCGTCACTGCCGTCGGCAATCAGCAGCAAGCTTTGGGCCAGGCAACGCGCGACGCGCAATACGCCGAGTTCTTGCGTGCGAGTGGCTTCGATCAGGCTCAGATCGACGCGATGGTCAAGGCGTACGCAGGCGTTGGCGCAGGCATCCCGCAAGGGTCTGTCTCCG
>Ga0315284_10013912_pt1 | contig 11466 bp, 7 predicted proteins | sample YL17G09_16_MG_FD_203696 | JGI IMG/M metagenome (GOLD analysis project Ga0315284, IMG submission 203696) | Sediment microbial communities from Yellowstone Lake, YNP, Wyoming, USA - YL17G09_16 | ecosystem: Environmental > Aquatic > Freshwater > Lake > Sediment | place: USA: Wyoming | collected... | reverse complement strand
AAATACAAATACAAATACAAATACTATACATTATCACAAAATAGATTTTATAGACGCATCTTTTGAATGGAGAAAAAATAAAATAAAAAGAGAAAACTGTACATTTGAATATGTGTAAACATCGCAAACTCCGTCACCTGTTTCCCCCTAAAACCGTCATACGCATAGTAGTTAATAATATTTCATCATTTGGTGCTCTATTTTCTAACCTTTTTTCCAAACCAACAATCATTTTTAATAAATCATTATTTTTATAATGTTTAGAAATAAACATAACGAAACTATCAACTGAAGCATTTTCCTTTTTAAAATTAAATAAGTTTGTATTGTTATCGATACACCATAGAATAAAATTATTAAAATTCGCGATTAAAACGGCTACAATAATATAGTAAGCAAATACATTTGTTTGTTCTTTATAGAATTTTTTAACTATAACGTAATTTGCATCATTACAGTTTGATATAATATTATAGTCGAGTCCCATAAAGTTCAAAACTTTTACACATTGGAATATAGAAAAAACAGATTCATGTTGAATGTTATCATAAAAAATACTTAAAAATCTTTCTTTTTTATCTGTACCAACGCCAACACCAACATGTTTGTGTCCATTTTTAATAGAAACAAAATGTTGTTTGTGTATATTATTTATGAATTTTTTTCTAGTAGTCAAGGACCTAAATAATGTACGACTGTATCGATTCAATTCGAAATATGATTCGAAAAATACATTCATAATCCTAGCCCAAATTTCACAATATGACTCGAATATTTTTATATCGGTTTGTATTGCAAAAATAGACTGTAACTTTTTATTTGCACTTGATATATTTAATGTGGAAAAATCCAAACCATAGTTATGCATAGATTCATGAATTAATACCTTAAACCATTCTTCCCTTCTGTATACAACAATTCGACCATCTATTTGACATATATCAGATACTCCACCATTCACATGAGAAGCACCGATTACATTACTTTTTTTATTCCCAGCTCCATACATATTTTCTGTATCATCATCTTCATCTATTTGATTCTCTGGCGAATCATTATAATGATACATATTAGACGCGGTTTCAACGCCTGAACAACTAGGAAGTTTCCTTTTAAATGGTGTTAAATAAATAAAACACTCTAAATTTTTCCCACATTCGACACTAGAATATTTTGACAACAGTTTTAACCATATATATATTTTTAATACACATTGTTTAAAGTATGAAGCACTTTTTTTCCTAATATTATTTAACTCATATTGGCTACTATCGAATAATATAAATTTCACTATAACGTTCTTTCCATTACCTAGGTCACAACTATATTCTAATAAAATTGTTGCCTTTTCTTTAATATAGTCCGCAATTTTAGTAGGAACATATGTACTTTTAAATATTGACGGATGTAAAACTGTGTTACTTTTATCTAACTTTATAATTTTATGTTTAAAACAAGGCGAAGAAGTATTTAACTTAAAACTATTAAACTCCTTATCTATCTCATCATATAAAAATTGTATTTGACTATTTATTTCAGACTGTCTAGGATTATTAGAATTTTTAGAAAGCTGTTGCTTGTTAACTTTTCTAATTTTATTATAATTTTTATCAGTAAGTTGCATCATTTTTAAAAAATTATAATCATCAGCCTCTACATTTACCTTTAGCTTTACATTTGCATCCGCTTGTTGTTCTACTTCCATATGTATTAATATAGTAGTATATTTATTACTAATATAATACTATATTTTTTTCAAATACCTTAAAATAATTGGTATTACGTATTTTTATTTATCTGTGTCTATCGGTCTCTATCGTGAACAGTTTCAAATACATTTACACCTCCTTTTTTTGTTCTTAATTTTGAGCGGACTCGCATTAAATGTATCGACACTGTTGGCTGTTTTGAGAACACATAGTTTATTAATTTTGCATTATTTGTCATAAGAAGAATTTTAGCAAGGTCTTCGTTTTGGTCAAATTTCGCCATAGTTCCATCTTCAAGAACACGAGTATTGCGTCCATTAAAAAACTCCGAATCTATATCAACGTCATCCGGACGAAGACTAACCTTTTTGTTGTCAATTATAGTTTTCGGTACTTTCTTACCAGCAACTTTTGCTAAATCTACATCTTGAGAAATGCGCGATAATATAGAAACTTCATCGTAGTATTTACTCTTTTTGTTTGCATCCATCGTAAATAACAAATAAAATTCAGGATGCCGTTTTAAAAACTTATTCGCCTGATAATAATGCTCCACAGAAAGCCACCTATGCCCATCTAGTGTAAAAGGCTCACACCATTCATTCGATAATTTTTTACGCCAATTATTTTTACCTTTACCCGCAGCTATAAGAGAAATAAAAGCCGACTTATTTTTGTTTGATACATGGTCACCTTGAGCATGACCAGGTAATTCATCTGTAGATTTAGCATGATAAATTAAAACAATAGATGGGTCAAAATGGGGATTTGCAGTAAGAACATGGTTTGCAGAAGCACCTCCGCCACCACCGCCACCTTGGTCAAAACCAGCACCTGAACCTGAACCTTTTCCTATATCTCCTAGACCCAATTCATGTTGATAAAAAAGAACAAATTGTGGTATTTTTTGATATGTACCCGAAAATGATTCAAGGTTTCCAGCAGAAGACTCAATACATCTATTTGCAATTTGAAGTTTAACACAAAATGGAATTTCTGGGAAAGTAAATATAGCTGTATCCCGATATGTAACTAACTCGTAATGTATTCCTGTATGTGAGAAGATAATATAGTAGTCTGGATTCCTAACTTCTAATTCTTTCATTTTCGATTTATCTCTCGCATCTGTTGCTTCTGTTGCTCCCATAGCTCCAGGCTTCTTATCTTCTTTGAGAAGCGTATCTATTTCCTCATATCTTTTTTTATCTATATTACTTCCACATATAATAACATTCGATTGCGTATATGGTTTTCTATCGTTTTCCATATAGTCTCGATGTGATAAAACAATAAATTTAACATTTAAAATAAGTTCTAATGTCGCAATAGCCCATTCATCGCCCCAATATTCACTAGTCATTTCACCCTTTCTTATCATATCTCTCAATGCTTCAATCGTTTTTACACCTTTCATGAAATAAACACTGCGTATGTATTCTTTATATAGCTGAATCTCGCTGACTATTTGAAGATGTCTTTCTTTATTCATATCGGCTTGTAGTTTTAGTGCTGTTTTGTCTGTTAATGTTATACCAGGTTGTGTTGCCCTTTGTGCTAATTCTTCATTATCAGCCGATAACTTTGTATTTTCGTCGCGTAATTCTTTTAGTGTCTTTGCAAACATTTCATATCTTTCTCTATAGTCAGAAAACTGACTTTCAGTCAAAACAGCTGCGAGCATTCTCCGTAACTGAATAACACTTATGTCACTATCGGGTTCAATAGACAGAAATGCTTGACAAATAGCCATAAATAAACAGTCACCTCCACCTTGGTTTCTAACTACTTTAAAGTTATTATTATGATAGTAGGACTGTACCCATGGTTCGTCTTTAGCAGGACGGTATGCTTTATTTTCAGCAATAGATTGTTCAAGATTTTGAACAGGAATATTTTTCCTTTTTAAAGGAACATCCGATAAACGAACAGGTTCAAGAGATGCACGAATAGCCGCCTGTAAAGCCTCATCACGTTCATCTTCATCTTTACGTCCTTTATCAAACTCTGGTACTGCTACTTTATCAAATTGAGACTCAAGAAATTCGAGAGATTTGATAGAAAGTTTTTTACTTTTAGTTCCTAATGCTTTACTAGATTTTTTAGCAGGCTCCTCTGCCGCTTCAGGATTTTCCGGTATATACACTGCTTGTTGAATCAGCGACTTTTTAATAAATGAATATAATAAAGGTGAAGGAGCTTTTTCTAGATTTATATCACCCGCATCATCTAATAATAAAGGAATATCAGATTGAAACATTTCATATACACCGATTTGTGACAATACCTTATCATTTTTAATAAGGTAAATTGGATAGTATACAATATTTTGCGATATATATGTGTTTTTAATATTACCTATACTTATAATTGTATTAATACCTAAAACAGAGGCTTCATATAAAGGGGCTTTATAATTATGTTCTTGTGTATCCGAAGAATCTAATGATTTTAGTTCTATATAATTAATACTTGGAACAAGCCTTGAACGCACCATTATAATAACTATACATATTAAATTTATATATTTAATTAATTATAGGTTATAAATAATTATAGGTTATAAATAATTATAGGTTATAAATAATTATAGGTTATAAATAATTATAGATTATAAATATTAAATATAATATTTTAAAAACATATATAATACACTACATATATAAATATCAACTAAAAGTACACATATGATATCATGTATTATTATGGGAGGGCTGGGTAATCAGTTATTTCAAATTTACACTACAATGGCGCTTTCAATAGAAATGAAAACGAACTTTAATTTTCCAAGAAATAAGCTGGAAACGGATAAAAGAAGTGATACATATTGGGACAGTTTTTTGAAAGAGTTAAATAAAAATACGTCACTTATTGATATAAAAAATTTGAAGTATTTTGTATATAAAGAGAAGGAGTTTAAGTATAATAAAATACAAATATTGCCCGAGATAATAAAAAAACGTTGTGATATAATGTTATATGGTTACTTTCAGAGTTACAAATATTTTGATAAAGAGTATAAAAATATTGCTCGGTATATCGGGTTAGATGAGTCAAGACTAGAAGTTAGAAATACGTATTACAAAAAGTATGAGAAAAGTAATGTAATATCTGTTCATTTTCGAATGGGTGACTATAAGGCTCTACAAAACTGTCATCCGATTCTTGACGATGAGTACTATATAAGTAGTATAAAATTTATTTTAAATAAAATTCGGAGTAAAACAAAATGGACGATTTTATATTTCTGTGAGGAAGAAGACATTGATGAAGTAAACAATAAAGTTGAGAAAATAAAGGCTGGGTGTATGGGACAGGAACTAGAACTGGAACTGGAACTGGAACTGGAACTGAATTTTGAAAGAGGTGGCGAACCTAAAATGGAAGATTGGCGACAACTATTATTAATGAGTTGTTGTCAACATAATATAATTGCAAATAGTAGTTTTAGTTGGTGGGCGGCATATTTTAACAATAAACATGACAAAGTTGTATGTTACCCTGAAAACTGGTTCGGTCCACAGTTATTACAACATAATACAAGTGACATGTGTCCAAAAAGTTGGAATAAAATTAGAAACGCACGAGATTTGACATGTGACACACACACACATGCACATACACACACACCCAATGTGTAATCACTTTCGTAGTAACATTGACATAGGCGATGCTGATGCTGATGCTGATGCAGGTGTCATTGAAGGTAATTTAGATAAAAGAGAAGTTATACCTTGTTGTTTTTGTTGTACGTGATGTTGCTGGTGAACCAAGTGTGGTTTATCCAAGTCCTTCATAATATTTTCATAGTTTGTTTTTCTTTCTTCAATGTCACTATAGTCCTCTCTTTGAACGGCAACAATAGGAGCAAGCATATACCATGTGTGCTGTTTTTGTAACTTTATCCAAAATTTATCAATAGCATAGATAATATGTTGGTCGGGTGTCTTCATTAAATTTTCTATACCTACTCTTATATTATCCATCAAAATATCATAGTATTCCTTTTTTACAATATAACCTGTAGTAGTTTGACAATGCGATACCTGAATACATGTATCATCTATTTTTCTATATGGAGGTACATTATTTCCAGCAAGTAACAGAATATTCCACTTATTATCTGCTGAGTCGTCACCGTGCATTCTAAAAAATTTATTAATATGGTTTACAAATGTTTCATTATTTAAAATTAATAAGTCATCTTCGCAAATCATGACATATGGCCAACTATTATTCTTAGCAATTTGTAAACACTTTAAATGACTCATACTACAACCGATTCTACCATTTTTTAATTTTATAGCATTAAATCTAGTAGGATTTAATCCAATACCTCGCAACTGACCTTCAATATGTACCTTTCTATCTGGTCTAGATGTCAAGTTAATATATAAACAATATTTTATATCTGTAATAGATTTTAGTAAAGATGCATTATATACACTCATGATACTTTCGTAGTTATTATTTATATTACATCAATAATAATTTTTATATTATTATTCATGTAATAATATTTTCAATAAAATAACAACTAGTTAAGAAAATAAAATAAAAGATGAAAAATACTTATCCTTTTTTAGAGCATCTATTTTTTCTAACATTTTTCTAAATTTTAATACAGTATTATGGTTTTCATAATTTGTTTCAAATAAAATAATTTCTTTTATTAATTCTGGTTTAAGAAGTTTTTTTGTTTTTTTTATTTTATCGTCTTTACTTTTTGAAACAACTACTCCCAGCCCATTATTATTATTTTTAATAATATTATAGTAACTAGCAAGATGTGTTAGCATTTTCATGTTATAGTTCATCGAATAATCTATTTCTAACATGTATGAATTTTCTACATTGTACTTCGTTTTTATTTCATCTATTGTAATTTTATACGAATTTTCAGTATAGTTGTCGTTGTCATTGTCATTGTCATTGTCATTGTCATTGTCATTGGATGATGATGTGAAATGTGTCTTAGAGTCTTCTATACCATCATATATAGGAGTATCACACTCTATTTCATTCTTTTCTGTTATTATGCAGTCATGAGCAAATAATAATTCATCATAACTACTATCTGCCCTTTTTAGTTCTTTATGAGGTTTGCTACAGTCATCGGAGTTATCAGACTCTGTATCATATAAATCAGGATTATGAGACTTATGATTATTTTTAACTTCAAGCCAAAGGTTATTAATTCTTTCCCATTCTTTTTTATTTTTTTGCTTTACTGTATTATCGACTAAAATTTCAAACATAATAATAAATATCTTTACTATCTTTACTATTATTATGTTTATATAAATATTTATATTTTTAAATTTATTATATATTAACCCCTAATTCAATTCATATATAAATAAAAATTAAGCTGATGAAATTTCTTCAAAAATATCCATATGCTTAAAAATAGTTTTGTTGGTTATACTAGGATAGTCCTTCGTTTTTGGTTTCAAAATAGTAACAAATTCAACATTTTTAATAATATCATCCCAAGCAGACTTAGTTTCGCCTTTGCCTAAATAACTCTTTGACTTAGTAACTATAATGAATAAATTTTCAGTCAACTCTTCTACTTCATTAGACTTTTCTGGTTTTCGTAAATAACTTGAAATAAGCGCCTGTAACTGTTTTATAATTTCAATAATTTCATCTTCGCTGATAATATGGTTTACCATCAAGTTAACAACAAATAAACTCATAGCTCTACGTTTATCATTTGTTTTGGTATATTCGCAAAATTTATCATAATTTTTCTTAGGGTCTACAAATTCAATCGACTCAAACAAATTCATAAACTCTTTAAAATTATCCTCAAAAATATTTTTAAATATATCATAGTCATTCATTAAAGCTTTAAATAACCTAGCGTATAGTGCAGAATAAAAACTGTTCGAACTCGCAATATTAAAAATCGAATATCCAATTTTCATCATATTTTCATGAGATGTATCATGTTCAATTAACTGCGAAATTTCCGCCTTAATATCATTCGTCATCGCTTCCTCATTCGTATCCGTAATCTTATTCAAAAATCCTCGAATATTATCTACATTCTTTTGAATACCTTCACTAACATGTTTTTGTGTCGTTTGAAAAGCACGTATAGCATCCCAGTCATCATCTGTTATCTCAGATGGTTTATTTTTCGTTTTCTTAAAACCACCACCAGCCCCACCAATACCTAAACCAATACCACCACCACCGCCACCAACACCTCCTAAACCAATAATAGACCTGTTTTCCTTTTTCAGGAAAATAGGCGTTTTAATATATGTAGGAGCCCCAACTTGTTCAGATAGTTTAGATATTATATCTAACGTTTCTTGAGACAAATTACATATAAACCCAGCATTTGTTATGTCTTCATAATCTGTTATACTATATTGTTTTGTAATTTTCACCGGAGAAGTAGTAGCCATAAAATCCTAATATTATATATTAACAATTGTTTATATCTATTTTATTATTATTATTATTTATTATTTGATATTTGATATTAATACCACTATTAGTAAATTTGTTAATATTGTTAAATTAATAAATAATAAATAAATACTTAAATGTATAAGAATATATAATATAGAATGTCCGGAAAATATCCCCCAACGAATCGTAATAATAGATATAATAATGGTAATAATAGTAACAACACAAGCAAATATAGAAACGATGAGTCGAATAAAGGCTCAGGTCCTTCATTTGTAAATAACTATGATAATGGTAATGGTAATGGTAATGGTAATGGTAATAGTAATAGGTACGACAATCGACGCCCTAATAGAAACAATTCAAGAAATGAGAATGGTGCTAGTACTGGTAGTGGTACTGGATATGGTGGTAATGAAAATCAAAATAGTGGTTTGAATATAAATAGGAATGAGATTATTTCAAAACCCGAGAGTGAAAATGTGGATGAGAATGCAACCAATGCAACCAATGTTACCAATGTAGAGGATAACAGTTATACCCCAAAGGAATTTGATAAATGGGAAGATTTGGAGGGCATTATAAGCGAGGAAATTATGCGAGGAATTTATGGACATGGTTTTGATTCGCCGAGTTTGATTCAAAGGAAGGCGCTTCTAACTATTTTCGATAAAAAAGATATTATTGCACAAGCGCAGTCAGGAACAGGGAAAACGGGTGTTTTTACTATTGGTGTTTTGCAAAAGGTAAATACTGAAATAAATAAAACTCAGGCGATGATTTTGGCGCCAACACGTGAACTTGCTAAACAGATTTATGATGTAATCACTTCAATCGGGTCAATGGTTAAAAATATTCGTTTCCATCTTCTTATTGGAGGAACATCAACGGATGAGGATGCTCATCAGTTGAAAACTATTATGCCTCATATAATTGTCGGATGCCCGGGACGTGTGTATGACATGATGCGTCGAAATCACATCATTTCGAAAGACATTAACTTGCTTGTATTAGATGAGGCAGATGAGATGCTTTCGGTTGGTTTTAAAGACCAAATTTATAATATTTTTCAATATTTGAGCGCCGATATTCAGGTTGGACTATTTAGCGCAACAATGCCGAATGAGTTACAGTCTCTTACAGATAAATTTATGCGCAACCCTGTTCGTATTTTGGTGAAGTCGGAAATGCTTACCCTTGAGGGCATCAAACAGTATTATGTTGCCCTTAATGATGACACCCAGAAGTATGCAACACTAAAGGACATTTTTAATATCATTTCAATGTCGCAGTGCATTATCTATTGTAATAGTATTAAGCGTGTTATGGACTTAACTGATGCAATGATTAATGATGGATTTCCGGTATGCTGTATTCATAGCAATATGGATAAAACGAAACGTGATGAAGCGTACACTGATTTTAAAGCAGGTAAACATCGCGTTCTCATATCTTCAAATGTAACCTCTCGTGGTATAGATGTACAGCAAGTTAGAACAGTTTTGAACTTCGATTTACCGAAATGTATATTTAACTACTTGCACCGTATTGGGAGGTCTGGGCGTTGGGGTAGGAAAGGAACGGCTATTAACTTTGTTACTAGATGGGATATTAAAACAATGAAGGATATCGAGAGACATTATCATACTATTGTAGAGGAGTTGCCTTCGAATATTACTATTGATTAAAATAACCAATAAGTACAATAAGTACGATAAGTATAACCAGTAATTTAATAAATTTAAGACAATAATAAAATAAATTCGTATATTTATTTTATTATTTATATTTTAACATATAAATATGATTGACCTTGAAAAATATTTAACCGATTTGAAAAATGAACAGATAAAAAAGCTTGAAGCTTTGAATGGAAATGTTTGTGATAATACTACAAGTACTAATACATGCAGTCATGACCCTAGTACCAATACCAACACCAACACCAAAACCAAATATAGCGCAACATCATCATTTAAATTTCCTATTTCATATTTAGAGAATAAACAAGAAATTAATGAGAATATTATAAATGATTTAGAATTAGTAGAGTCAAAGGACCCTGAGGGACAGTCGATGTATAGCCATATTTTGAAACCTGAATCAATATTTAGCAAAAAGTTTTTAAATGAGTGGAGTAGATATTATACAACTGATGTTACATTTTTGAAGGAATCGCAACTATTTTATAAGGCTTATGTTAACCTATATGATGGCGACTTAAAAGCGCAAGTAACGATGACTACTAGCGATAATGAAGTAGTAATAAATCCGCATGATATTTTTGAAAAAATAGATAAGTTATGGATTGATATTGCCGGGGATAAAAATTTTAAACAGCGCTTTAATTATATCGAAATTCCAATTTTGGATAGACTTAATAAGTCACCTGGGTTTTTACAGTTATTGAGTCTTTATAATCTTACATCTCCTGTTATTTCTCTTCTTTCTCCTCTTATATTACTTATTATACCATTCTTTCTTCTTAAGTTTCAAAAGATAGATGTTACTATTTCTGGATATATAGCAACACTTAAGAGAATATTTGCTACACACCCTATTGGTAAAATGTTTTCTTTGTTAGACTTTTCTAGTATGCCGTGGGATAAGCGGATATATGTACTAATGTCATTTGTATTTTATGTTATCCAGGTTTATCAAAATATAATGTCATGTTACCAGTTCTACAAAAATATGATTTTAATTCACAAAAACATTTTTATTCTTCGCGACTATTTTAGGTATACTACTCGTAACATGATGCATATTATAAATATCTCATCTTCGCTAGGAACATATAGCAAATTTGCTGCCGACCTTACACATAATAAAGATAAACTGGAAAAACTGTGTAAAGTATTTGATAAAATAAAACCATTTAAGATATCATTTGGTAAGATGCTGGATATTGGTAAAATCATGAAACTAAATTATGAAATATTTGTTGATAATGATATTAAGCAATGTGTTGACTATAGTTTCGGATTCAATGGCTTTTACGAACAAGTTGACCACTTAAAGAGCATAATTGATAGTGGTAGAATTAATACATGTTCTTTTATTGATGCGAGCATTGAGGAAGATGAGGAGGAAAAGGATGAAAAGGAGGAAAAGGAGGAAAAGGAGGAAAAGGAGGAAAAGGAGGAAAAGGAGGAAAAGGAGGAAAAGGAGGAAAAGGAGGAAAAGGAGGAAAAGGAGGAAAAGGAGGAATCGAGTGATGTAAAAAAACACAAAAAACATAAATCCAACAAATCTAACAAATCTGACAAGTCAAATAAATCGGAAAAGTCAACTACATCGATGGTATCTACAAAATCAAAAGATACAGAGT
>Ga0315284_10013911_pt1 | contig 11467 bp, 12 predicted proteins | sample YL17G09_16_MG_FD_203696 | JGI IMG/M metagenome (GOLD analysis project Ga0315284, IMG submission 203696) | Sediment microbial communities from Yellowstone Lake, YNP, Wyoming, USA - YL17G09_16 | ecosystem: Environmental > Aquatic > Freshwater > Lake > Sediment | place: USA: Wyoming | collected... | reverse complement strand
CGGATCGACGCGGGATCGCCGGTGCCGGCTGCGGCCGGCCTTGCAGCCGGACAGGGGCCGGAGCGGAAGGAAGTGTGAGCTATGAGGCGGATGGGCTGCTTTGGGATTCTTATCATAGTTCTGCTGGCGGTCGTGGCGTATGACCGGTGGCAGATCGAGCAACTGCGCGCGGAAGTGGCCGCAATCGCCAACAAGGTGCATGCGTCAAAGGCCGTAAAGGGCGCCGCGGCGCAGCCCGATCTCACAACGGCGCTCGCCGAAGCCCAGAAGTATACCCGACAGGCCAAGCAGCTTCTTGCAAGCGATCAAGTCGCACAAGCCCAGGCCAGGCTGGATAAGGCGTTGCACAAGCTGAACTCGGCAAACGGCATCTCGAAGGATATTGTGGGCGACACGGCGCAGTTCTTGGGTAAGGCAAAGGATAACGCCGTCAATGTGTTCCAGAAGGCCTGGAAGGATATGTCGGAGGAACCGAGCCCAAAGTCGAAAGTCGAAAGTCAAAAGTCAAAAGTCGGAAGCCCAAAGCCGGCCGCCGGGAGTGCAAAGCAGGGCCAGTAGCGGGGGCTTCGGGGCGAAAAGCAGCCCCGAAGTAGCCGAACTTAACACTCAACACTTAGAGCTTAGAACTGACATGAGAGTCGCCGCGATAGTGCCGGCATATAACGAAAAAGAGCGGATTCCGGCGGTGCTGGACGCGATCAAGTCCGCAAAGCTCGTCGATGAGATCGTGGTCGTCAGCGACGGCTCGACCGACGGCACCTACGAACTCGTATCGGCAGACCCGTCCGTCAAGGCGCTTCAGCTCGGATCCAACCGCGGCAAGGGCGGGGCGATGCGGGCCGGGGCCGAGAGCACGGACGCGGAGGTGGTGCTGTTTCTGGACGCGGACCTGATAGGTCTTGACGGGGAGAAGGTGGACGCGATCGTCCGGCCGCTCATTGAAGGTTCGGCGGACATGGCGATCGGCATCTTCCGCAGCGGCAGGCGGGTGACTGACCTGGCTCAGCTTATCGCGCCGTATATCTCCGGCCAGCGCGCGATGTGGCGGGAGACCTTCGTGGGCATTCCCAGGCTCGAATCCGTGCGGTCGGGCGTGGAGACCGCGATCACCAAGTATTTCCGCGCGCGCAATATGCGAGTGCGGCGGGTCACGCTCAACGGCTGCACGCACTGTATGAAAGAGGAGAAACTCGGCTTCGTGCGGGGTTTTGCCGGGCGGATGAAGATGTACTATGACATCGGCAAAATCCTGCTTGACGGCCGCGAGTTCAGGTGATTCCTTGCTAAGCGTCTCGTTAACTGCTATCATACAGCCGACTCATCCGTAAGCTCGGAGGCAGGAAACTATGTACTGTCCCAAATGTGGTTGGAACAACGCGGACGACGCGACCAAGTGCGCGAATTGCTTTGCCGAGTTGACCCCCGGCCAGCCTCAGCCCACCCAGCAGATGCCGCCACAGCAGCCGCCCCAGCAGCCGTATGCCCAACAGCCATACGCGCCGCAATACCAGCCGGGCGTGGTGTATAGCGTGCCGGACTATCTTGCTTGGGCGATTGTCGTGACGGTGCTTTCGCTTGTGTGCTATTGCCTCTTTGCGCTGCCGCTCGCGTTCGGGATAGTCGCGATCGTGAAGTCGGCCGAGGCAAACAACAAGAAATCAATCGGGGACTACCTCGGCGCTCTGCAGGCGGCCAACGCCGCCAAGACGTGGGTCTACTGGGCCGGCGGCCTTGAGATCGCCGGGGCGGTCGGCTGGGTTATCGTGATCATCGTAGCGATAGCAAGCGGCGGCTCCCGCCACGGGTTCTAACGGAGGAATAACAGCAGATGCAATGCCCGAAATGCGGTTGGAACAACCCCGACGACGCGGCGCAGTGCGCAAACTGCCAGGCCGACCTGACGCAGCCGGCTCAGCCTCAACCTGTGCAGCAGGCGCCACAGGCGGTCCGCGGCGCGGCTAACTACATGACCTGGTCCATCATAGTGACAGTGGTGGGAGCGTTGTGCTGCAACCCCGCGTCGCTTGTGCTCGGTATCATCGCCATCGTCAAGTCATCGGCCGCGAACTCGAAGGCAAACGCGGGCGATCAGGCCGGAGCTTTCGGCGACGCGAACACGGCCAAGATACTCTGCATCATCGGAACGGTCCTGCTGGCGCTCTGGGCGCTGCTATACATCCCGTTCGTCATAGGGGCTATTTACAGCTTCTACGACCAGGCGCCCTATCAACGTGGATTCTGATCTACTCGTCCGCGACCCAGGCGCTATGCACAATCGAGATCTCGAAACATCCGCGGGTCGGATGAAGCGGCGATTCTGGATGCTTGCGGCGGCCGTGGCGCTGGTCGCGGGCGGGGCCTTGCTCTACAGCGTAGACCCCGGCCGGGTCTGGTGGGCGCCGCCTTGTCTTTTCCACAGACTCACCGGCCTCTACTGCCCCGGCTGCGGGACGGGCAGGGCGCTTCACAAGCTGTTTCATGCGGACCTGGCCGGGGCCTTGCGGCTTAACCCTCTGATGGTGGTCGTGATTCCGCTGCTGGTCTACCTTGTCGTGAGGTCAAGTGTGCGGAACCGTCCGGGCATGCGCGCGAACCCGGCGTCGCTGCCGTTCTGGCTGCCGTGGACGATCCTGGGAATGATGGTCGTCTACTGGGTGTCGCGCAACATCCACGCCTATCCGTTCACGCTGCTCGCGCCGCATAAGTAATTCACGGTTGCCCACTTGTAAGAAACCCCGACAGTCCTGAGTAGCGAAGCGTATCGAAGGACGCCCCTTCGATACGCTTCGCTACTCAGGGCATACGGATACAAGCTACCAAGCGTGAATCACTTAGAGCTCGATTCGGCGTAGTGGCGGGCCTACGTCGCCGCCTGGCCGGGACTGAGGCCGGCCACTACGGCGCGTCAGAGGCCCAATACGAACGACAACACTTCCTCCGCGTGGCCATCCACCGTCACTTCGGGCCAGATTCTGCGGACGATACCTTCCTTGTCGATCACGCAGGTCAGGCGGTCCTCGCCGAGAAGGTGCTTATCACCTCGGCAAGAGGAGTAGGCGTTCCAGACCACGCGGTCCTCATCCGAGAGCAGGTTATACTTGATCCTGACCGCGCGCGCAAACGACTCGTGATCGAGGACGTGGTCCGCGCTGACGCCCAGCAGGGCCGCGCCCGCTTCCTCGAAGTCCGAGTGCATGTCGCGGAAAGCCTCCGCCTCGCTTCTGCACACAGGATGGCCGTCCTGATGATAGAAAAAGATGACGACGTTGCGCTTGCCCCGAAAGTCGCTTAGCGAGATGATCCTCCCGCCGGTCGCTCGCAGGGTAAAGTTGGGAGCCTTCTCGCCTTCTGCCAGTAACATAAGCCCGACCCCTCCCGTGGTCCAGCTATGCATGAGGTTAGTATACCATACCCAGACGCAAGCGGCGCGAAACAGGTTACAGGGCGCTCAGCTATCAGCTCTCAGCCGTCAGTTGCCCGGCAAGGAGGAAAGCTATGTGTTGTGCTGGACGAAGTTGATCTGCAGGTCGGTGATAATGGCCCGGAGAGATCGGCGCGACTCTTCGTCGAGGTGCGGATGGATCTGGTCCGCGATGAAGACGACCGTGTCAATCGCGATCTTCGCCTGGGACATGTCCTTGACCGGCTCCTTGTGACCCGGAGGCAGGTGCAGGCCCATGAATTGCCACGCCTGCTCGGCCAGCAGGCCCGTCACGAACTGCAGCATCTCGAACACGTTGGGCGGGGGCAACTCGGCTTCCGGGCCGGCGGCCTCGGCAGCCTGCTCGGCTTCGCCGCCGGGAGCCTCGCGCGCCGGTTCCTCGGCAGGGACGGCGGTTTCGGCCGTCTGCTCGACCTCCGGCTCGCCGACGGGCTGCTCTTGCGATTCCGCTTTGGCCTCGGCGTCTTGCTTAAGGCTGCCGTCGGGATTGACCCGCCTCTTGTCCTTTACCTCGTATGGTTTCTCCTCGTCCTTCTTCTTTGGCATGCTTTTCGCCTACCTTCCTTCTGATGCCCGGGTTTGGCGGCGACGGAGAGCCGCCACTACGGGATACTATGACCGCCGCTGCCAGCGCTCCCAGAGCGTCGGCGACCAGGTCGCCGACGTCGCAGCAGCGGTTCGGCACGAATCGCTGGTGGAACTCGTCGGTAAGACCGTATACGATCGAGATGGCGACGGCAAGCCAGAACCGCCGCCGGTTCGGACCATCCCCGCCAAGCGCCCGCCATACAAGCGCCGCCAGGATCGCGTAGACCGCAACGTGCTTGATCTTGTCATTCCAGTTGATCAGGTCAAGCCCCGGCATGTACGGCAGCTCCGGCTGCGAGGACAGGTAGAAAATGAGACCCATCCAGGCAAGCACGGCAGCAATGCGGAATGCGGACTGCGGCATTCGGAGCCCGCCGCGCCCGCCTCGGACTTTGGACTTTCGACTTTCGACTTTGGACTCGCGATCTAGGATTGCTTTACCATCTCCAGGAATTCGTCCTCGGTTATGATCGGCACGCCGAGGGAGCGGGCCTTGTCGAGCTTGGAGCCGGCCTTTTCGCCCGCGACCACCAGATCGGTACTACCCGAAACCGAGGACGACGGGTTCCCGCCGAGCTTGAACACGAGATTCTGGGCCTCGTCGCGGGTCATTCGCTGCAGAGCGCCGGTGAATACGACGGTCTTGCCCGAAAACGCCGCCGACTCGCGCCGGGCCTCGACTCTCGGGTCGATGCCCGCGACCTTGAGCTTGCGCAGCACCTCCTCGTTTGCCGCCTGCGCGAAGAAAACCTGAATGCTCTCGGCGACTACCGGCCCGACATCCGGCACCTTGGCGATCTCATCGACGCTCGCCGACCGAAGCACCTCGATACTGCCGAAATGCTGCGCGAGAGAGGCGGCCGTGCGCTCGCCGACGTGCCGGATTCCCAGCGCGTAGATGAGCCGGTCGAGCGCCGCGCCCTTGCTGCGCCCAATGGCCTCCACGACGTTTTGCGCGGATTTTTCCGCCATGCGCTCCAAAGGGATGAGGTCGTCCACCGTCAGCGAGTATAGATCCGCCGGGTCATGAATAATGCCGTTGTCGATAAGCTGGTCTACCAGCGCGGGGCCGACGCCCTCGATGTCCATCGCCGTGCGTGCCGTGAAGTGCAGGATGGTCTCCTTGACCTGCGCGGGGCAGGCGATGTCGGTGCATCGCGAGACGGCCTCGCCGGGCGCTCTCTGCACGTCCGCGCCGCAGACTGGGCATTTGGCTGGCATTGTAAACTCGATCTCTCTGCCGGTTCGCTTGTCTTTAACGACCTCGACGACCTCGGGTATGACGTCGCCCGCGCGCTGCACGACGACCGTATCGCCGATGCGGACGTCTTTTCGGCGGATTTCGTCCTCGTTGTGAAGTGTTGCGCGGGAGACGGTGACGCCCCCGACCTCGACGGGTTCGAGATCGGCGACGGGCGTGAGAGCGCCGGTGCGGCCGACCTGCACGCGGATGTCGTTTACGCGCGTGGTCACCTGATGAGCCGGATACTTGTAAGCGACCGCCCAGCGCGGGCTGCGCGCAACGAATCCGAGCCTGGTTTGAAGGTCGAACGAGTTGACCTTGACGACCATCCCGTCAACGTCGTAGTTCAGGGTCTCCTTCTTGGCGCCCCATTCGCGAATGTATGCGGCGACGGACCCCCCCTGCCCCCCCTTAGTAAGGGGGGGAGACTGATCTTTCATCCCCCCCTTGATAAGGGGGGGAGAAGGGGGGGTCGGGTCGATGCCGCGAAAGACGCGAACGTCCGGGTTGACCTTGAAGCCCCAGTCACCGAGAGTGCAGAGCACTTCGTATTGCGTGGCGAACTCGATGCCTTCGCAAGCGCCGACGGCGTAGCAGAACATGGTCAGCCGGCGCTTCGCGGTTATGCGCGGGTCGAGCTGCCGCACGGAGCCGGCGGCGGCGTTGCGAGGGTTCGCGAAGGTAGGCTCGCCGGTGGTCTCGCGTTCCTCGTTGATGCGGCGAAACTCCTCGTGGGTCAGAATCACTTCGCCGCGAACCTCGATTGCTGGCGGGATGGGCTTCCGCCAGATCGGCGGGGACATGATGTCCCCGCCGATCTGGCTCACGTGATGCAGATTGAGCGGGATGTCGCGGATGGTCCTGAGGTTCTCGGTGATGTTTTCGCCGCGATAGCCGTCGCCGCGCGTCGCGCCCGCGGTGAAGATGCCGTCGATGTAGGTGAGCGAGACCGCGAGGCCGTCGAACTTGGGCTCGCAGTCGTATTCCAGCTCTTCGGATGCATCCATCTGCAAGAAGCGCTTGCAGCGGTCGTCGAAGGCGCGCAGTTCGTCCTCGCCGAAGGCGTTGGCGAGGCTGAGCATGGGAACCCGGTGCTCGAAGGTCTCAAACTCGGTCTGCGGCTCCGCGCCGACGCGCTGGGTGGGCGAGTCGGGCGTGATCGCCTGCGGATACTTCCCCTCAAGCTCGCCCAAACGGCGCAGAAGCTTGTCATAGTCGGCGTCCGATAACTCCGGCTGATCCTTGACGTAGTAGAGATAGTTGGCGCGGTTGATCCGCCGCCGGAGATCGTCTATCTCGGCCCTCACGCCCACCGGAACGTCGTCGTATAGATTTCCCACGCCTGCTCCTTGGTTGCTCGATATGCAACATGTTAGATACCCGCGCGGCGCAAGTCAATGCGGATTGCGGAATGCGGAATGAGGGAAGGGATTTCCATCGCGAAATCCGGAAAGCCAGAAAAGCAGAAAGGGTACTGATTCCCCTTTCTAGTTTCCTGGCTTTCTACCTTTCGCGATCACTTCCCCTTGCGAATGTAGACGGTGACGCCGGGGTAGGTGGCGGCGAGGGTTTTGCCGCGGGTCGGGCCGAGGACGCTTATGGCGGTGGAGAGGCCGTCGGAGGTGACGCCGTTGAGCGCAACAACGGTGACGGCGATGCGGTCGGTGAGGCCGAGGCCGGTGCGGGGATCGACTACGTGCGAGTAGCGCCGCCCGCCGATCTCGACGTATTGCTCGGTGTCGCCTGAGGATGAGACGGCGGCGTTTGCGAGAGTGACCATCTTGTGCTTGGGATCGGTCGCGTTGGCGATCCCGATGTCCCAGCCTTTCCTGCCGGGCGGAGCGGCGCTTACTGCGATGTCGCCGCCCATCTCCACAAGCGCGCTCTTGATCCCATCCTGCTTCAGAACGCGGATCGCCTCGTCGCAGGCGTAGCCCTTCGCAATGCCGCCGAGGTCGAGCTGCATGCCGGGGGTGTCGAGGCGGGCGCTCTTTCGGGACGCAGTGGAGTCTTCACCGCCCCTCGATACGGCCACGACAGCTTCGCTCTGCTCGCTGCCGTCTGCTGGCCTACTCAGGGCTGACGGGGTGGGACTATCCGATCCTATGTGCAGCTTTCGCCAGCCGACGAGTCTGAGCGCGGCGTCGAGTTCGTCTTTGGGCGGCAGTTGGCCGGATTTGCGGGCCTTGCGCCAGAGCTTGACAAGGGGGCCGACGGTGCAATCGAACGCGCCGTCGGTCCGGCGGGCGAGTTCCTGGGACTTGCCGAGTATGAAAGCAAGCTCCGGGCTGACCTCGACCGGCGGGCCGCCCGATTGCGCCGAAAGGCGCGAAAGCTCGCTCGTGGCGCGATAGTCGCTCATCATGTCTTCAAGTTGCGCCATGCGGTCGTAGGCTGCCCGCGCCGCCCGTTGGGCTGTGGGTTCGTCTTTCGCATACAGCACGATGCGCGCGCGGACGCCCATTGCGACTTCGGAGTATTCGAAGCGGCGCTGGGCGTGTGCGGTTGTTGATACCAGGAGGATCAGGAGCAGAGCTGTTCTCATATCCTTCGATTGAAATCGAGGCAACGCAAGCAAAGTCCACCTTCGTGGACTGGGGCCAAAGCCCCGGGAACGCGCGGAGGGGGTGAATACCCCCTCCGATCTCATGCCCTCCTTCGATCATCAGGGCCACGCCGCAGTGCAGGAACCTCCCCCGGCCCCTCCTTGGTAAGGAGGGGAGAGATCAGGCCTTCTTCCACTGCTCCCGCAGGAACTTGACGGACTTGGGGATTTCGACCTCGGGATCGCCGATGCAGCCGCATTCGAAGCTGCAGAAGTCCTTGTAGCCGATCATCTTCAGGCCCGCAAAGCCGTTGGTGTAGTCGCGCTCGTCCTGGCCCGGCAGGTTGCGCTTGATCGACGCAAGATGCACGTGATGCACCATATCCCCGCCCGAGATGAACGCCCCCATGTCGCTGGTTTCCTCGATATACATGTGGTAGAAGTCGCCCATCACGCACGCGGCGGGGTGCTTGACGTCACGGCAGATCGCGGCAGCGTCGGCAACCAATCGGACATACCAGGTCTCGCCCCGGTTCAACGGCTCAAGGAGCATTCGAGTGCCGGCCTTCGCGGCGAACTCGCACAGATCAGGAAGCTGATCGAGCAGGATCTTGCGGCCTTCGATGTGGTTGAGCTTCGTCTGGCCGTTGAATGCAGGCACGAAGATAAGGCCGGTCGAGCCGATCTCGCCCGCAGCCGTAAGAATCACCTTCATGCTCTCGACGCACTGCTTGCGCACGGACTCATCATCGCTCATCAGCGCGCCATGGAAACCCGCGCACACCGCGCTCATCTTGATCTTGGAGTTGGCCAGCGCGGCTTTGATCTCGGCGACGCGGTTCTCCATCCCGCGGCCGCCGATCTCGACGCCATCGATGCCCCATTTCTCCATTTTGGCGAGCTTTTCGGGCAGATCCTTGCCGGGGATGCGGCCTTCCTGGCTTGCGACCTTGAGCACCGCGCCATTAGACTTGGTTGCGGCTTCGGCTTCGGATGGCGAAAGCCCGGCGGCGATGGCGGCGCTGCCGAGCGCACCCGTTACTAATAGCTCCCGACGACTCATTTGCATTTTAGACCTCCGGTTTTGAAGTCATCAGTCGTCAGTCATCAGTCATCAGTAGGGGGGCTGCGCCCTCACCCCGACCCTCTCCCTCAGGAGAGGGGGAAGAAGGGAAACCTCCCCCGGCCCCTCCTTAGTAAGGAGGGGAGACTGACAACCGACAACTGACAACTGACAACTGACGACTGACAACTGATAACTGATAACTGATAACTGATAACTGTCATCTGACGACTGATAGCTAAACAAACGGTGTTCTGCCGGGGACGGCGACGGGCGCGACCGGCAGCGGGCCGAACTCGAGTTTTGCGGGCATCAGGTCCTCTTTGGAGTTGAGCGCCTGATCCCAGGAGACCTCCTGGCCCGTATAAGCAGACATTCTGCCCATAATCGCGGTCAGGCAGCTTTCCGCGATCCGCTGCGACTCATTGAGCGGCTTGCCGGCGCGGATGCTTTCGATCAAGTCCTTGTGCTCCTGCTGAGTGCCCGAGGGCGAGTTGCCCTCGAATTTCCAGGAATTGTCGCTGGTGATGGAATCGGAGCAGTTCGAGAAGCCTTTCCAGCCCTCCACGCGCTCGGAAACGTTATTCGCGCACCAGTCGATCTGCCGGCACATGCTCATGACGTGCACGTCGTTCGGATAGACAAAGTCGATGGCGAAGTGATCGAAGATGTGGCCGTAGGACGGGTCGGTGCGCACCTGCCTGCCGCCCATTCCGACGCACTTGACCGGATGCGCCTGCATCGCCCAGTTGACCACGTCGATATTGTGGATGTGCTGCTCGCAGATGTGATCGCCGCTAAGCCAGGTGAAATACAGCCAGTTGCGAATCTGCCACTCCATGTCCGTCCATTCCGGCTGCCGGCCGTGGTTCCACAGCCCGCCCTGGTTCCAGTAGCACTGCGCGGACACGATATCGCCGATGGCGCCGTCGTGGATGCGCTTCATTGTCTCGACATAGTTGGCCGAATGCCTGCGCTGGGTGCCCGCCACAACGCCGAGCTTTTTCTGACTCGCAAGCTCGCCCGCGGCAAGAACCGTGCGGACGCCCGGCCCGTCAACCGCGACAGGCTTCTCCATGAACACGTGCTTGCCGGCCTCGATCGCGGCCTTGAAATGCGTCGGCCTGAATCCGGGCGGCGACGCGAGAATCACGTAATCGACGCCGCAGTTGATGACCTTCTGGTAGGCGTCGAAGCCCACGAAGCACCGATCCGGCGGGATGTCGAGCCTGTCCTTGAGTTCGGCTTTGCCGCTCAAGTTGCCCAGGCAGCCGTCGAGGCGGTCCTTGAACAGATCGCCCAGCGCGACGATCTTGATGCCGGGCGCGGCGGATAGGCAGTCGTTCGCCGCGCCGCCGCCTCTGCCACCGCAGCCGATCACGCCGACGCGGATCACGTCCGATCCCGCCGCGTGCGCGCCCTGGCCGATAAGCATCGGCCCGGCCCCGACCAACACCGCCGCCGCAGCCGACTTCGCCAGAAACTCTCTGCGGGACATGCCTTCGTTCTTCTGCTTGTGCATAGTCAATCCTCTCTTTCCAAATGTTGAATGCTAAATGTTAAATGGTCAATAAGGGAAGGGCGCGTTGCGTCTCCGCTATTGAGCATTGAACATTGACCATTGAGAATTCTCACTTCACTCTTATCACGCGGAAGCCGACGAACTGTCCGTCGGAAAGCCACCATTTGCTTTTTGGGTCCTGCGGGTCGTTGGCCTGCCAGTCCTCCGTTTGGTATCTGCGCGCGGTCGGCTTGACCTTTGCGGGCTTGTCCTCGAATGAGCCGCCGCATACGACCGGCTTGCCCTTCAGATCGACGCACCATTCGGCCACGTTACCAAGCATATCACAAATGCCCCAGGCGTTGGGAGCCTTGGAGCCGACAGGCGAGGTTTTTTCGGCGAATGTGACCGCGCACCGGGATAGCTGATCGGGTGTTGGGGCTGGTTTTCCGGCGCGGCAGGCGTATTCCCACTCGGCCTCTGTGGGCAGGCGGTACTTGTGGCCGGTCTTGGCGGAGAGCCATTTACAGTAGGCCCGCGCGCCCAGAAATGACTCATTGATGACGGGATAGCCCTTGCGGCCGTAGCCCTTGTCGGCCGTTCCGTATGGTTTGCTGGGGCGTGTGATGGCGTCCTTGGCCGACCGTTTCGCGCCGGGCGGCTCGTCGAGCCGATAGACGAAGACGTCAAACTCGTCCCATCTGACCTCGGTCCTGCCGATCCAGAACGGGCCGACCTTGATCTTCTTTGTCCCGCCCTTCTTGGCGGGGTCCGGCATGGAGATCTCGCCCGCCGGGACAGGGACCATGTCGAACTTGACGAGCGTGCCGGAGATCGACTGAGTATACGCCGCAGGCGGCGTCGCGTCACCCGCGGCAGTTGACACGGCGGCAAGTCCAAGGATTAACGCGCCGGCACACAACAGCACGACCAGGCGCAGTGATTTTCCGATCAGCTCCATACAGTGTGTCCTCATCTTCTCTGTCGGGATTCGGAGATCCCAGGTTGGCCCTGGGGTGGCGATTCGGAGATCGCCACCCATCAAGCAAAAGCAGATTCCTCGCAAGCTCGGAATGACATGGCTC
>Ga0315284_10013910_pt1 | contig 11467 bp, 8 predicted proteins | sample YL17G09_16_MG_FD_203696 | JGI IMG/M metagenome (GOLD analysis project Ga0315284, IMG submission 203696) | Sediment microbial communities from Yellowstone Lake, YNP, Wyoming, USA - YL17G09_16 | ecosystem: Environmental > Aquatic > Freshwater > Lake > Sediment | place: USA: Wyoming | collected... | reverse complement strand
TAGCGGCTGGCGGCGTCGCCTGACCACCAGCTATCCGCACGCCGGCCATGCAGGCGCACATATGCAAGGCCGCTCCTGCCCGTAGTGACGCCCTCCGTAATCGGGCCAGCCGGGGCGCCTTCGTCGATGAAGCTGGGCAGGTCTGCATCCTCTGGCGCGTCTACGCCGCATACGACAACGCCCTCTGAAGTGAGCTTCTCCACCGCCTGCTCGGCGAACCACCGCCGGTGGCGGAACTCGACGATGAGCTGGGCCGGGCGCAGCTCGTCCGCCAGATCGAGGATGTACGAAACAAGCTCGCCGGTGCAGGGCAGGCGCGAGGGAAACTGCGCCAACACGCCAGCGAGCTTTCCGGCCTCCCGCAGCGGCGCAGTGGCTGCAACGAGGCGGCGGGCGGCTGCCCGCCACTCGTCTGAGATCGCGTGAGTCAGTGCGGCGTAGGCCTTGACGAAGAACGCGAACTCCGGCAGAGGGGCGAACGTACCATCGATAAGCACGAGCTGGTGGCGGGGATCGGTGCGCTTGAGCATACCCTCGAACTGGGCGGGCTTGGCTTCGCCGTAATGCGTGAAGTCCAGCTCCACGGCGGGGAACTGACTGGCGTAGTAGGTGAGCCAGTCGCGCCGGTCCCGGGCCAGGCTCGGGGGGTAGAACAGGTCTTCGCCCACCCACTCCGGGTAGTCATAGCCGCAGGTCCCGGCAATCACGGTCGGCGCTTCGCGTTCCACCGCGAGGCATTATGCCACGGCGGTTGGCGGGCCGTGCATGCCAGGGACGGCGGTCTACAATACTGCGCGATGGACAGCTACGACGTAGTAGTGATCGGGTCCGGCCCCGCGGGGCAGAAGGCGGCAATCAAGTGCGCCAAGCTGGGCAAGCGCGTGGCCCTGGTTGACCGGCGCGAGGTTGTGGGCGGGAGGTGCCTGCATCTCGGAACGATCCCGTCCAAGACCATCCGCTCGGCAATCATCCAGCTCTCGGGCTACTACGAGCGCAAGTTCTACGGCAGCGACTACCGCGTGAAGCAGGACATCACCGCACAGGATCTGGTCTTTCGCTGCAACGCCATCATCCGCCGGGAGATCGAGGTCATCAGCGATATGCTGGTGCGCAACGGCGTGAATGTGATGCATGGGGAGGGGAGCTTCCTCGACCCCCACACGGTGCGTGTGGCCGGCCATGCGGGCGAGGCGGATCTCAAGGCGGAGTACATCATCGTCTGCACCGGCTCAGTCGCACACGTCACGCGGGACCTGCCCTTCGACAAGCTACACGTGCTCGACACTGACGACATCCTGCTGATGAGCTATTTGCCTAAGCGTATGGTGATCCTGGGTGGAGGGGTCATCGGACTTGAGTACGCCTCGATGTTCTCGCTGCTGGATATCGAGGTGGCGGTTGTCTCGACGTACACCCAACTGCTGCCGTTCGTGGACCGCCAGCTCGTCGAGGCCCTGGAGAACCACATGCACCGGCAGCAGGTGCGCTTCTATCTCGGCGAGGAGGTGTCGACGGTGGAGCTGCGTGCGCCCCAGCAGGTGCACGTTCAGCTCAAGAGCGGCACGGAGCTTGACGCCGAGATGCTCCTGTTCGCTGCGCAGCGGTGGGGCAACACGCTGGAGCTGAACCTCGCCGCGGCCGGGCTCAGCGCCGGACCACGGGGCATCCTCGAGGTCAACCAGAACTACCAGACTGCGCAACCCCATATTTATGCCGCGGGCGACGTCATCGGGTTTCCGGCCCTGGCCTCCACCTCCATTGACCAGGGGCGCAAGGCGGCGAACCACCTGCTGCATGTCCGGGACACCCCCTACGCTCCGCAGTTTCCGTACGGCATCTACACCTTCCCCGACGTCTCGATGGTGGGCGATTCCGAGCAGGAGCTTCAGAAACGGGGGCAGCAGTACGAGGTGGGGATCGGCTATTACCGCGAGAGCGCGCGCGGGCAGATCATCGGCGACGAGGACGGGCTGGTGAAGCTGCTCTTCGACCCGGATAGCCGCCGCCTGCTCGGCGTGCACGTCATCGGCGCGGAGGCCACCGAGCTGATCCATCTCGGCCAGGCGGTGCTGATTAACTCCGGGACGATCGACTACTTCCTCGACACCGTGTTCAACTACCCGACCCTGGCCGAGGTGTACAAGCTTGCCGCCCTGAACGGCTTCAACAAGCTCCCCGCCTCGCGCCCGATGGACCACCTATAGTGGCGCGATCCCCGTCGGGCTGACGTAGCGAACCTCCGGCGCGAGCGTTATCCCGGAGTGCTCTTGCACGCCGCTGCGAACCAGCTTCACCAGCGCAATGATGTCTGCGCTGGTCGCCTGCCCAGCGTTCACCAGGAAGTTAGCGTGCATCGGGGAGAGCATCGCGTCACCTACTCGCGCCTGCGCCAGGCCCGCTTCACTAATCGCGCGCCAGGCGGATAGTTCCCGACTGGGATTCTTGAAGAAGCTCCCAGCGCACCGGGCCATGTGCGGGTGCTTGCCCATGCGCAGCGCCAGCTCCTCCTCCACCTCGCTCAGCACGTCCTCCCGGGCGCGGCGGACGAGCTTGAGCGTGGCTGACAGGACGACCAGTCTTGGGTCTTCTTTCAGCCGGCTGGTGCGGTAGGCGAACTCGAAAAAGCCCGGTTCCTCGACCCGCTCCGATTCGGTCTCAACGTCCAGCAGGCGCGCGCTGACCAGGACGTCGGCCATTGCCCGCCCGTAGCAGCCTGCGTTGCCCACCACTGCGCCGCCGACCGAACCTGGGATGTTGCCAAGAAACTCGACGCCGCCAAGTCCTTGCAGCGCAAGCCCGCGGACCAGTGCCGGCAGGTCGTACCCCGCGTCCACCGTCACTTCTGTCCTGGCCGCGGCGACGGTGTACAGGCCGCCGGTAAGGCGGATGACCAGCCCACGAAACCCGGCGTCGTCAAACAGCAGGTTGCTGCCACCGCCATACACGAGACGCCGCAGGCCATGGCGCCCGGCGAACCGCAGCCCGCTGAGCAGCGGCTTGCGGCCGTCGGCTTCCAAGAAGAAATCGGCCGGGCCGCCCACGCGGAAGCGGCAATGCTCTGCCAAGTTGACGTTGCGGTGTATCGCGAGCATACGCGGCTCTCCGCCCATGGCGGTTGCTCGTGCATGTTAGCACTTCCAGGCGTCTATCACTTCACGGGCAGGGATGGCAGGACAGCCTTGGAGCATGCCGGAAAAGCGGCTAAACTGCTCGCGTGAGTCGAACCGGCGATGAGCTGTGCGACCTTGGGCTGGCGGCGGGAGGCTGAGCGGCAAAGATGGGTCCGGGTGACCTAGCCAAGCTGCTTGAAGGCCTGCCCGTCAGCAGGCATCCTGATCTGCTCGTTCCCGCGGAGCTGGGAGCAGATGCGGGGGTGCTGCGCGTCGCACCGGACTTGGCCATCGTGCAGTCCGCAGACTTCTTCCCGCCGATGATCGCCGATGCGCGCAACTTCGGCCGCATCGCCGCCGCTAACGCCCTTTCCGACATCTATGCGCTGGGCGCACGGCCAGTATCGGCAATCAACCTCCTCGCAGTCCCGAGCGGCGAGCCAGTGGAACGCGTTCGGGCGATGCTCATCGGCGCACACGAGGTCATAACCCAAGCCGGCGCAGTCTCCCTCGGCGGACACACGCTGATCGACACCCCGCTGAAGTTCGGGTTGTCGGTCACAGGCGTGGTGCATCCTAACCGCATCGTGCGCCACAACACGCTTGCCGTGGGGCACGTGCTGGTGCTGACCAAGCCGCTGGGCACCGCCGTGGTGGTGACCGCCGCCGGCAGGGGCATGGTGCCCCCGGAGGAGCTAGCGGCGTGCATCGACCGGATGTGCGTGCTCAACGCCGCTCCGAGCTCGCTGATGTTCGAACTGGGTGCCAGCGCGTGCACGGACGTGACCGGCTTCGGCCTGCTGGGGCACCTCCTGGAGATGCTCAGCCTGGGCAAGGCTGGCGCGGTCCTGCAAGCCGGGGCGATTCCGCTGCTGCCCAACGTACTGCGTTATGCCGCCGAAGGTGCGGCGTGCGGAGGCACGAAGAGGAACATGGAATACACTTCCGCGCGAGTCGACTATGGCCCTCGTGGAGACGACATGCGGGTGGTGCTCAACGACGCCCAGACGTCGGGCGGCCTGCTGATCGCCTTGCCGAGCGAGGGCGCGGCAAGCATGCTTCATGCCCTGAGCGAGGAGGGCTACCCCTGCCAGGCGGCGATAATCGGCAATGTAGTTGCGGAGCACCCAGGTATGCTGGTGGTGATGCCATGAAAGCAGCGCGGGACGAGGCGGATGGCGTGTCAGCCGCGGCCAGGCGCGCGATCCCGCAAGTCGACGCCGTCCTGAGCACGAGGTGCTGCGCCGATCTGCTCAGCAAGTTCCGGCGCGACGTTGTCAAGCGCCTGGTGCAGGAGCGACTGGCCGAGGTGCGTGGGCGGCTGACTGAGGGCGGGGAGGCTGCCGTGCCTACCGCCGACGAGGTGGCCCACGCGGTTGGCGAGCGGCTGGCAAAGCTCTCGCGGGGTGGGCTGAGGCCCGTGGTGAACGCCACGGGGGTCATCCTGCACACGAACCTCGGGCGGGCGGTGCTCTCCGCCGCGGCGCAGCGCGCCCTCGCGGAGATTGCCGCGGGCTACAGCAACCTGGAGATGGACCTGCAGACCGGCAAGCGCACGCATCGCGACGTTCACATCGAGCCGCTCCTCCGCGCGCTGACGGGCGCGGAGGCGGCCACGGTCGTGAACAACAACGCCGCAGCGGTGTTCCTGGTGCTCAGCGTTTTCGCGGCCGCGCGCGAGGTGGTGACCAGCCGCGGCGAGCTGATCGAGATCGGCGGGTCGTTCCGCATTCCGGATATCGTTCGAGCGGCCGGTTGCACTCTCGTCGAAGTGGGCACCACGAACCGGACGCGACTCGGCGACTACGAACGCGCTCTGTCGGACCGCACGGCGCTGATTCTCAAGACTCACCCCTCGAACTATCGCGTGCGCGGGTTCATCGAGGAGGCGCAGCTTCCAGACTTGGTGGGCCTGGGTCGGAAGCATGGCATCCCGGTGTACATGGACCTGGGCAGCGGCTATCTCGCACCCGAGCCTGGCCCTGCCCTGCCTGAACCGGATGTGTGTTCCACCCTCGTCTCCGGGGCCGACATCGTGAGCTTCTCCGGCGACAAGCTCCTCGGCGGGCCACAGGCAGGGGTAATTCTCGGCAGCGCCGAGGCTGTCAAGCGGCTGCGCGCGAGCCCCATCTGGCGCGCCATGCGCATCGACAAGCTCACCGCAGCGGCGATGGAGGCGACGCTCGCCGGTCACCTGAGCATTGGCGGCGGCTCGCTCGCGGCCGTGCAGCGGCCCGCGGGCGATCTCATGGCTGCCGCCGAACGCCTCGCCGCGATTCTGCGCGAGGCGGCTCCGGATTGGCGTGCTGACGTTTCGGCTGGCCAGGGGTACTACGGCGGTGGGTCGCTGCCCGATGAGGCACTACGCAGTGCTTTGGTCACCATTGCGCCTCAAGGCCTGTCCGCGGATGAGCTGGACCAGCGACTGCGCGACGGCGAGCCGCCCGTCGTTGGCTACGTGCAGCGGGGGTCGCTCGTGCTGAACATGCTATCCCTGCTTCCAGGCGATGACGAGCGAGTGGTCCAGCGTGTCCGCGAGATTGCGCATGCCTGACGAGGTGCGGTACCTCGTTCTAGGCACCGCAGGCCACATCGACCACGGAAAGACGGCACTGATAAAGGCGCTCACCGGCATTGACTGCGACCGGCTGGCGGAAGAGCGCGAGCGCGGGATCACCATCGACATCGGCTTCGCCCACATCGCCCTACCCTCCCCCACGCCGGGCGGCCCGGCCCTGCAACTCGGCATCGTGGACGTGCCCGGCCACCGACGCTTCGTGCGCAATATGGTCGCCGGCGCGGCGGGCATTGACCTGGTGCTGCTTGTGGTCGCCGCAGATGACGGCGTGATGCCCCAGACCATCGAGCATCTGCAGATCGCGCGGCTCCTCGGTGTGCAGACCGGGCTGGTCGCGTTGACGAAGATCGACCTCGTCGACGCTGATCTGCTTGAGCTGGCAATGGAGGATGTGCTGGAGCTCCTTGCGCCGACGTTTCTTGCGGGCGCCCCTGCGGTTCCTGTATCTTCCGCCACCGGCCAGGGGCTGGACGAGCTGCGCACGGCGCTAGGCGAAGCAGCTGCGCGGGCACAGCCAAGGCGGCTCGGCGACCGGTTCCGCATGCCCATCGACCGCGCCTTCACCATCAAGGGCGCGGGCACAGTGGTCACCGGCACAACTATCGCCGGCTCGGTGAGTGTCGAAGACCAGCTTCAAGTGATGCCCGCAGGCCGCATGGTGCGCGTGCGCGGCATCCAGGTCCACGGCGCCGCGGTCAAGACCGTCGGCCCTGGTCGGCGCACCGCCATCAACCTTGTCGGCGTGGACAAAGATGAGGTCGGGCGTGGCGATGTCCTCGTTCAGCCCGGTTCCATCGAACTCACCTACATGTTCGACGCCGAGGTTGAGCTGCTGTCAGGCGACTACGCGCCGTTGCGCCAGGGCAGCGAAGCGATGCTGCACGTGGGCACGGCTGAGCTGGCAGCCAAGCTGCATGCACTGGACGCCGACCAAATCGCGCCCGGCGTCACGGCGCTGGTCCAGCTTCGTCTCGGTGCGCCAGTCACCATAGCCGTGGGCGACCGTTTTATCCTCCGCCACACATCGGGGGACTCCACGATTGGCGGCGGAGTCGTGCTGGATGCCCATCCGCGGCGGCACCGCCGCCACCGGCATGAGATCGCCGCCCGGCTGACTGAGATGCGCACTGCCAGCTCCGTGGAGGAAGCCCTGATCTACGAAGTCGAGAAGTCCCGGTTCGGCCTCGACCGCACCCTGGCGGCGCGCCTCCTGAACGTGAGCGCCGAGACGATCAGCCAAGCGGTCAGCGACGCCCGCGCCATGGGGCACGACCTGCAGGAACACGCCGAGGGCCGGCAGGTGCTGCTCACCATGCCGGCAAACCGCAGCCGCATCCTCGACTCCATCGTGGGGCTGATCAAGTCCCACCACGCCTCTCACCCCTTGCGCCGCAGCGGGCTTAGCGTCAAGGAAGTCGCCGACGGGCTGCGGGCAGCGGGCGGAGACCTGCCACCAGCGCTCGTTGCCCGCTGCTTGGACGAGGGCGCAGTTTCCGGGACACTGACAATGGCCAAGGGGAGCTACGCGCTGGCCGGTCACACCCTAAGCTTGACCGACAAGGACCGGCGCGCGGTTGAGACGCTCATCGAGCGTCTCGATGCGAGCTTCACCCCTGATCAGCCCGACGACTTCGCTGACGAACTGCCGGTGAACAAAGGGCGCGTGAAGCTGCTAGTCGAGCACTTACTGGAGGACGGGCAGATCATCGCCACGCCGGGGGGCATCTACTTCTCCAGCTTCCGCGTCGACCTTGCCCGGCGCATCCTCTGGGAGTACTTCAGCCGCGAGCAGGGGCTCACCGTGAGCCAGTTCAGCCAGCTCGTCGACAGCAGCCGCAAGTACAGCATCCCGCTGCTGCAGTACTTCGAGCAGAATGGTATGCTTGTGCGCGACGGGGACCTGCGGCGCCTGGCTCCAGGAGCCAAGCCGCCGGAGTAGGTTCACCGCGTGCGGGCGTTGGCGGAGAGGACAGGGGCTGGTGTCCCTACCGGTCTTCAAAACCGGCTGCGGGTAGATAACACTGCCTGTGGGGGGTTCGATTCCCTCCCTCTCCGCGTCTCACGCCCGCCTAGCCCGCGCCAAGCCTGTCAGCAACAGTGCGCATCCCGGCCCATGCCTGCTCAGCGCGCTCGCGGATCAGCCGCTCTTTGGCGGCGCGCCGCATCTTCTCCGGCAGCCACGTCAGCATCCCATGCTGGAATGCCGACGGCGCGTAGTCGCGGTGTGCCGGATTCGTCATATAGCGCAGCATCGCACCGAGGCAACCGCCCTCGGGCGGCACGAGTGGCTCGTCGCTGCGCACCAAAAGCGCTGCGTTCACGGCTGCCCACAGTCCCGTGGCTATTGCCGAAACGTATCCCTCCAGGCCCGTGAGCTGGCCGGCAACGATCAGCCGCGGCTCCGCGGCCAATTGCAGCGTAGGCTTGAGCACCCGCGGGGCGTTGAGATAACTGTTGCGGTGCATTCTGCCGAAGCGCAGGAAGCGGACGCTACCCAAGCCGGGAATCATGCGGAACACGCGCTCCTGCTCTCCCTGGCGCAGGCGCGTTTGGAATCCCACGAGCGACGCCGCGTTGCACAGCGCGTCCTCATTGCGGAGCTGCACCGCGGCGTAAGGCATCCGGCCGGCGCGCGGGTCGGTGAGCCCCCGCGGCTTGAGCGGCCCGAAACGCATCGCGTCCTCGCCCCGCGCGGCCAGCTCTTCAATGGGCAGGCAGCCCTCGTACAGGCGGTAGTCCTCACCGGCGTGCAGTGGATAGACCTCGGCGCGCATTAGCGCCTCGCGGAAGCTGCGGTACTCCTCCTCGTCGAGCGGGCAGTTCAGGTAGTCCTTGCCTTCACCCTTGTCATAGCGCGACTGGGCGAAGACCACGCTGCGATCCACGCCGTCCAGGGCGACGATCGGGCTCGTCGCATCGAAGAAGTAGCTGCCATCGTCACCGGCCAGCCCAACAAGCTCGTCCCACAGCGCCCCATTTGTCAGCGGCCCGGTGGCGAGGATGACGATCCCGCCGGTGCTGAGCGCGTCACGCAGCCCCGCGAACCGCTCAGCACGCAGCTCAATCAGCGGCTGCGCCTGCACCGCCGCAGTCACCTCATTGCTGAAGCGCTCGCGGTCGACCACCAGCGCTGCGCCGCCGGGCAGGCTGTGCCGCATGCCCGCGGCGATCAGGAACGACTCGAGCTGGCTGAGTTCCTCCTTGAGGAGGCCTAAGGCCCGTTTGGGATCAGTGGACTTGAAGCTGTTACTGCAGACCAGCTCGGCGAGCTGCGACGTCTCGTGCGCCGGCGTCCGGCCGCCTGATGGCGCACGTGCCAGGCGCTGCTCCCACAGGTCCACCGGGATGCCCCAGTGTGCAAGTTGCAGCGCGGCCTCGCTGCCCGCCAGGCCTCCGCCCACAATGACAACACGCTGCGCCACGCACGTATCCTACCGGCTGGCAGCGATGGTACAATCGCCGCCATGGACACGGACTCATCGGGGACTCCCCCCAAGCCGACCCTCACTCCCGCGCTGGCGCAGCGCCTCGTCGCCGAAGTGGGCAAGGTCGTCGTGGGCCAAGAGGACGTGCTGGAGCTGATGCTCGCCACCTTCCTCGCCGGGGGGCACCTGCTCTTCGAGGGTGTGCCGGGGCTGGCCAAGACGCTGATGGTGAAGGCGCTGGCCAGGGCGGCAGGCTCGGCCTTCAGCCGCGTCCAATTCACGCCTGATCTTCTGCCCAGCGACGTGATCGGCACCAACGTCTTCGACCTCGCCAAGACTGAGTTCCGCTTCCGTCCCGGCCCAATCTTCACCGGGTTCCTGCTCGCCGACGAGGTGAACCGCACGCCGCCTAAGACCCAGGCGGCGCTCCTCGAGGCGATGGAGGAGCGCACCGTGTCGGTGGACGGCGAGACGCACCGCCTCCCGCCCGGGTTCACCGTGTTCGCCACGCAAAACCCGGTGGAGTACGAGGGCACCTATCCCCTGCCCGAGGCGCAGCTCGACCGCTTCCTGCTCAAGGTGCGCATCGACTACCCGTCGGAGCAGGGCGAGCGCGAGATCCTGCGGCGCTACGATGCGGGCTTCGACCCACACGACCTGGCTGGCGCGGGGGTTCAGGCTGTGCTCGCGCCCGATGACATGCCGGCCATCGCCAAGGAGGTCGAGGCGGTCCACGTGGACCCGGGCGTGATGGACTACATCCTGGCGATCGTGCGCCGGACCAGGCGGCTGCGCACCGTCGCGCTGGGGGCCAGTCCGCGCGCGGGCATCGCGCTGCTCAAGGCGAGCAAGGCCCTGGCGGCGATCCGCGGCAAGCCCTACATCACGCCCGACGAGGTGCAGACGCTCGCGCCAGCGGTGCTGCGCCACCGGCTGCTGCTCACGCCGGAGAGCGAACTCGAAGGCGGCGACGTCGACAGCCTGATCACGGAATTCGTCAGCACGATTCCGGTGCCGCGCTAGCTGGGAGCGTCCAGTCCGAGCTTGGCTAGCAACTGCACCCGCAGGCTGAAGTAGGACTCGTTGGGAGGCGACCGGCGCTGCGCTCCTTCCCGCCAGTTTCCCACATCCTGCGGCCGGCTGATCCTCGTGATGCGTCCCGATGTCTCCAGCTTGCTCAGCGCGCGCGCCAGCTTGCCTCGGCCTTCCTGCCGCGCTGTGCTGAGCACGACGGGATGCAGCCCAGCGTGTATCGCCTCGCAGACCATGCTGAAGCTGTCCGCGCTGACCACCACCGCCTGAGCCAGGGCGTAAAAGGCCGGCAGTGGATTCACTGGGTCCACCGCTGCGTCAAGAAGATAAGCCAGCTCGCTGCGCGCCGCGTAACGCTCAGCCAGGTGAGCGGCGCAGGCGCGGGGCGTCCGGCGGCTGGTGGTCGCTAGACAGCGCACGCCGGAGCGAGACGCATCTTGCAGCAGCCGGTCAATGCACTCGATCACGAACGCGTCCTCCCATGGGGAACTGGCGCTCGGCCCGCCTAGGGCCAGGGCGAGGTAGTTACCGCCCGGATCGAGCCCTTGTCCACGACATAGATCAGCCGCCTCCAGTCTCGCATGCGGCTCGTCGTAGTAGCCCAGAGCCAGCGGCGTGGCCAGGACGTTCGGCGGTAGGGCGGCTCCCTCCCGAAGATCGTGCTCAGGCACGACGTTCACGTCGAACCACCGGCGCGGCAGCAGGCTGGGCGTCATGTTGACGACCGCGGGCGCGTTGAACAGCCTTGACGCAACGAGGTTGAAGGACGCGGCGGCCGTTCCGCTGCTCACGGTGATTAGCCTCATGGAGCCGCGTGACTCGCGATACTCATGGGCGAGCGAGCGGAACACAGCGGTGTCCTCCGGCGCCAGGCAGCGCTGCACCACCCTCGCGGCGACTGCCTGGCTCAGCCCACGCCGCCCATTCACTGCGAGCCACAAGCGTAGGGCCGGCTCGCCACCGAAGGAGCGTATGCGGAGCACAACGGGCTCGGCGTCGCCAAGCATCCGCGCCAGCACGCGGCTCTGGTTCTCATGCCCGCGCTTGCCGTCCGAGACGACCACCGCGCGCACGCTAGCGGGACGGTCCACCCCTTCGCCCCTAGCCCGCGAAACGCTCCAGCACGCGGCGCAGCAGCATCTCGGCGCGGTCGAGGTCGTCATGGTTGACGAACACCGAGATGTCCGTCAGCACGCTGATCAGCTCGACGATGTTGATCCGCGCGTTCGCCAGCACGCCGCAGACCTCGGCCAGCACGCCCGGCTCGTCAATGAACCGGGCACTGCGCAACCGCAACTCGCCCAGGCGGCCCCGCAGGCTGA
>Ga0315284_10013909_pt1 | contig 11467 bp, 12 predicted proteins | sample YL17G09_16_MG_FD_203696 | JGI IMG/M metagenome (GOLD analysis project Ga0315284, IMG submission 203696) | Sediment microbial communities from Yellowstone Lake, YNP, Wyoming, USA - YL17G09_16 | ecosystem: Environmental > Aquatic > Freshwater > Lake > Sediment | place: USA: Wyoming | collected... | reverse complement strand
CTTTCTGATGCGCTCACCGCGCATTGACAAAGTGGTCGTCGAACGCCACGGCAAAGTGCGCCGCGCGAAGCTCTTTTACCTGCGGGATCTCACCGGCAAGAAAGCGCGCCTGAAAGAAAAATTTTCATAGTTCGCCCTTATTATTAAAAAGAGGCACAGCCCAAGCCGGGTTGTGCCCTTTTCATTTATAATGCTGGCAGCGCAAAAACCATGAGCACAAACCACAGCCAGTATGTAGGCGTTTTTGATTCGGGTGTAGGCGGGTTATCGGTCCTCAGGGAAATCCACAGACTGCTCCCGCGAGTACCCTTGTTTTACATCGCCGACCAGGCCCACGTGCCTTATGGAAAACGGCAGCTTGAGGAGATCCGCGCCTTTTCACTGACCATCTCCCGTTTTCTGCTTTCCAAAGGTGCACAATTAATAGTTGTTGCCTGTAACACTGCCTCCGCCGCGGCGCTCACAGCGCTGAGGGAAACCCTGACCGGGACGCCTTTTGTGGGCATGGAACCAGCCGTAAAGCCCGCCACCGAACAGACTTCCAATGGCATAGTGGGTGTATTGGCCACTCCGGCCACCTTTCAGGGCAGGATGTATTCCACCCTGGCAGAACAATTCGCCCATAACGTTACACTGCTGACCGACACACTTCCCGGCCTGGTGGAAGCTGTTGAAAGAGGGGAACTGACTTCTCCAGCAACACGCCGCATTCTGGAAATTGCCATCCGTCCCATGCTCGCCCAAGGGGCTGATACGCTGGTGCTCGGCTGCACTCATTTCCCGTTTGTGCTTCCGCTTATCCGCGAGATCGCTGGACCGGAGGTGAAGGTAATCGACCCCGCGCCTGCCATCGCCCGCCGCACAGCATACCTGCTCAAGCAGAGCGCTATTTTTATAGCGACCGGGGCTGAAGTACAGCCGGTATTTGCCACCACAGGTGATACCGCGCAATTTAAAAATGCCATCCATAATCTCCTTGATATTAAAGCCGAACCCAACCAGCTCGCCTGGAATGAGACATCTGACCAACTGACTGAAATGAGGAACCAAGCATGCCAAAAATGAACATTTCGCTCGACCCTGTTGACCTGATTACCGTGGACGCCATCGGAAAGCCCGGAAACCGCGTTTTTTATATCCAGGGCAGGCAGGGCAGCCATGTGGTGAGCCTAATCATTGAAAAGATCCAGCTTCAATCGCTGATTGCCGGGGTCAGCGAATTTCTCAAGGAAGTGAACAACAAATACCCGGAAAGCGTTTCCCCTGAGGTTGATATCAAAGAAGAAGCTATGCGCATTCAACCACCCGTGGATTCCAAGTTCCGTGTGGGGGATATGGGGCTGGCTTATGATGATGAGCGCGACCTGGTGTGCATCATCGCCCGCGAGATGGACATTGCGAAAGATGGGGGCAATATTGAAGATATGGAAGATCTTGAGGATGAGGAAGCAGATAACGTGGTGCGTTACTGGTGCACGCGCGGACAGTTGCTTACCCTGGCACACTGGGGAACAATTGTCATTGAGCGCGGGCGGCCGATCTGCCCGCAGTGCCTGCAACCCATGGAACCTGAAGGACATTTCTGTCCCAAAAAGAACGGGCATAAAAAACCCGTTAAGGATTGATCCTGACAGGATCTTATCTCCCGCGAATCCCATGACTCACAAAGAAGACGCACTTGAAATTTTGATCCATGGGAAACTGGAACTGAAAGGCCAGTTTGTCTTGGGCAGCAACTACTCTTTTTTGGTAAGCCTGGACCATGATGGTCGGAAACTCAAAGGGGTCTATAAACCCAATAAAGGCGAGATGCCACTTTATGATTTTCCAGCCGATTCATTGGCCGCGCGCGAGGTGGCAGCTTATGTCCTCAGCGAGGTGCTGGGATGGGACTTCGTCCCCCCAACCGTCATTCGCAAACATGCGCCCTTCGGTATCGGTTCGTTGCAGGAATTCATTCCGCATAATCCGGAAGATACTTATTTTTCTTTTAATGACGCCACCCGCGACAGTCTGCGCCCGGTGGTGCTGTTTGACCTGATCATAAACAATGCGGACCGTAAAGGCAGCCATATCCTGCGCGACTTAAGGGGCAATTTCAAATTGATCGACCACGGCCTATGCTTTCACACCGACCCCAAACTCAGGACCGTGATCTGGGACTTCAGCGGACAGGCCATCCCTGAGGAATTAATTCAGGATGTCAATCTTCTGCTGGTTAAACTGGTTGATCCAAACCTGGCCTTGTCCGGGTTGACCCAATTATTGCAGCCGGAGGAAATCCAGGCACTGATCCGGCGCGTGCGTGACCTGCTTGAAACACCGGTCTTTCCGCTACCCGACCCCGAGCGGCGCCCGTTCCCATGGCCGCTGGTTTAAAATAAAGGTTACAAAAGAGGAATTTAAATGATGCAAAGAACCGTGAAGATTTGCCTGATGGGTTTTGGAAATGTAAGCCAGGCGTTTATTCATCTGACGGTGCGTAAAAAAGATGAATTGATCCGGGATTACGGCGTTGATTTTCAAATCACCGCCATCGCCACCGGCAGCCACGGCCGTGCTATCAACCCGGACGGGATTGATACCGCCAGGGCGCTCGAACTCTACAAAAAAGGCGAGCCGCTAGACAGTCTTTCCAAAGAAAGAGCCCCCAGAGATATCAAGGGATTTATCGCCAAAAGCGGGGCGGATTTCCTGCTTGAAAATTCGCCGGTCAACTACAAAAACGGCGAACCGGCGGTGACGCATATCCGCGCAGCGCTCGAGAACGGAATTCACGCCGTTTCGGCCAACAAGGGCCCGGTAGCGCACGCCTGGCAGGAACTGACCACACTGGCGCGCAGCAAGGGCAAGCGCTTTCTGTTTGAGTCTACCGTAATGGACGGCGCGCCCATCTTTTCGGTTGTGCGCGAAGCGCTGCCTGCAGCGAAGATCCTGGGGTTTGAAGGCATCCTCAATTCTTGCACCAACCTGATCCTCGAACAGATGGAAAAGGGTGATACTTTTGATGAGGCAGTGGAATATGCGCAGTCCATTGGCATCGCGGAGACCGATCCAAGCGGGGATATTGACGGCTGGGACGCGGCCATTAAAGTGGCAGCACTGGTCACTGTGTTGATGGGCGAACCGCTCAAGCCGCAGCAAGTGGCACGCGAAGGCATCCGCGACCTGAGTGCTACCGAAGCGCAGCAGGCATTGAGAGATGGCGAGCGCTGGAAGCTGGTGTGCCGCGCTGAAGAGGAGGACGGGATGTTCACCGCCAGCGTGGCGCCTGAACTCGTGCAGCCCAAATCGCCCCTTTTCAGCGTCAATGGCACCAGCTCCATCGTGATCTTTCACACCGACGTGCTGCCAGGGCTGGGTATTCTGGAATCCAACCCTGGACCGGAGACCACCGCTTACGGCCTTTTGGCGGATATCCTCAATATCCTTAAAAACAAAAAATAATGCCGCGGGATGTTTTTATCGGGTCAGGTTCCAATCTTGGGGATCGCATGGCAGAGCTCGCCTTAGCCGCGAAACTGTTAAGCCCCGATATCCGAGTGCTGAAAGCCTCCAAAGTATATGAAACCGCGCCATGGGGTTATGAAGGCCAACCCGCATTCCTGAACCAGGCGCTGCAGGTTGAGAGCGAACTGGACCCGCCCTCACTGCTCAAATATTTGAAAGGGATCGAAAAGCGCATGGGGCGCAAAGCCACCTTTCGCTACGGCCCGCGCGTCATTGACCTGGATATCCTCTTTTACGACAGCCTGATTTATTCAACGGATGAATTACAGATCCCCCATCCCCTGGCAGCCGAAAGGGCGTTTGTGCTAGTGCCCATGCACGAGATTGCGCCCGATTTCATCCACCCGGCGCTTGGCAAAACCATATCCGAATTATCCCGTGCTGTAGACAGCAGCGGGATTAAGGTTTACAAGGAGAGTTTAGATGGCGAAGCCTGAGCTGCCCTGGAGTGAAAAGACGTATGTCATGGGCATCATCAACCTGACGCCCGACAGTTTTTCGGGTGACGGGATATTGGCTGCTCGAGACCCGCTGGAGCAGGCGCTGGCGCAGGCCGAACAGTTCATCCACGACGGTGCAGATATTCTTGACCTGGGGGCTGAAAGCAGCCGCCCGGGCGCGCAGCCGGTGACTGCCGAAGAAGAGCTGATGCGCCTGCTGCCTGTGCTGCGCGAAATTAAAGCGCGGAGCTTGAACCCGCTGGTCTCGGTGGACACCTGGAAAGCGGATGTAGCCGAGGCTTGCCTTAAAGAAGGCGCGGATTGGATCAACGACATCTGGGGATTGCAGGCGGATGTACGGTTGTCGCAGGTCATTGCCCGGCATTTAGCCTCGGTGGTGATCATGCACAATCGCAGCCGTTCAAACTCAGTGCGCGACCTGGGCGCTCTGGGTAGCAGTTATGCCAGCTCTGATTATAAAGATTTTATCCCCGAGGTCATGGCTGACCTTAAAGCCAGCATCCGCATCGCGCGCGAAGCTGGCATCGCGGAAGAGCATATTATCCTGGATCCAGGGATTGGCTTTGGCAAGAGTGTGGACCAAAACCTGGCCTTGATCAACCATCTGGATGAGTTTAAGGCACTCGGTTACCCGCTGTTAATCGGCCCTTCGCGCAAGTCCTTTATCGGGCAGGTGCTGGATCTGCCAGTGGAAGAAAGGGAGGAAGGCACCGCTGCTGCGGTTGCCATCGGCATCGCGCACGGCGCGGATATCATCCGCGTACACAATGTAAAGATGATGGCACGCGTGGCGCGCATGGCGGATGCGATTACCCAAAAGGCGACGCAAGGCTATTAATCGCGGGCAGCAGTGATCTGTTTTTTGAGGGAGGTATTTTTTCGGTCAAGCAGCCGCTTGGCCAGTTTCAAAGAGAAGTGTTCAGAGCGTTCGCGTTCTTCCAGCGCGTTGCGGATGTAACGGTATTCTGTCTCCAGGCGCGGGAGAATGAAAGGATGAAGGATGAATCATGATAGAATTTTGCAGATTTATGAAAATCCTTCATATCGTTGGGGCACGGCCTCAATTCATTAAAGCCGCGATGGTTTCAAAAGCATGGGGCCAGAGCGGGGAAGAAGCGATCTTGCACACTGGGCAGCATTATGACGAAAATATGTCCCGGTTGTTTTTTGCTGAATTGGGCTTGACTGAACCATCTGTGAACCTGGGTGTAGGCAGCGGCTCGCACGCTGCACAGACCAGTCGCATGCTGACCGGTATTGACCAGTATCTTGAGGTTGAAGCCCCGGACAGGGTCATCATTTACGGTGACACCAATTCCACGCTGGCGGGCGCCCTGTGCGCCGCAAAACGATTGATCAGGACGGCGCATGTGGAAGCTGGTCTGCGCTCTTTTAATCGCGCCATGCCTGAAGAAATTAATCGTGTGGTCAGCGATTCGCTGGCCGACCTGCTATTTTGCCCGACGGTTCATGCGGTTGAAAACCTTAAACAAGAGGGAATCACCATCGGGGTTTTTAACGTGGGTGATGTAATGGCGGATGGGCTGTTCTTTTTCCTGAAAGCGGCCAGGGGAAAATCCACTATCCTGGCGGATTTAGGTCAGAGCCCAAAGGGTTATGGATTGGTGACCCTGCACCGCAGCGGGAATGTGGATGACCGTGAAAACCTGGTTTCTATTCTGAAAGGGCTGGAACAGGTTGATTTCCCGTTGGTTTTTCCCATGCATCCACGCACATGCAAGATGCTTGAGCAATTCGACTTGTCAGTCCCGGCCAATATCCGCGTTATTGAGCCGCTGGGATACCTGGATATGCTGATGATGGAACAGAACGCCGAATGCATACTTACAGATTCGGGAGGGATTCAGAAAGAAGCCTATCTGCTGGGCACGCGCTGCATAACCCTGCGGGATGAAACCGAGTGGGTTGAGACGGTTGAAACTGGCTGGAATTGCCTGACCGGCGCGGACAGCAGTAAAATTGCAGCGAGGTTCTATGACTTTAAACCTCGAGGAAACAGACCTGACATTTATGGGGACGGCCATGCTGCTGATAAAATCATAGAAGTTCTAAAATCCAGTTAGGACCGGAGGTGACTTTTGGCTCCTTTTATCCACGCGACTGCTGAAGTTGCCGATTCAGCGAAAATTGGGGAGGGCACCAGGATCTGGCATCAAGGCCAGATTCGACCGGATGCGCAAATTGGTATGAACTGCAATTTTGGCAAGGGTGTTTTCATCGACTCAGGCGTCCATATTGGCGACAATGTCAAGATCCAGAATTACGTTTCGGTCTATCATGGCGTGACTGTGGAAGATGGCGTTTTCATCGGCCCACATGTTTGCTTTACCAATGATATACGCCCGCGCGCCATCAACGTGGATGGGTCACCCAAAGCCGCTGATGACTGGGTACTGAGCACCACATTGATTAAACGCGGGGCGGCCATCGGCGCAAACTCAACCGTCCGCTGCGGCATCACCGTGGGCGAATGGGCAATGGTCGGTTCCGGCAGCGTGGTGACCAAAGACGTTCCAGATTACGGGTTGGTTTTTGGCAATCCTGCCAAACTTCACGGGTTTGTGTGCCCGTGTGGCGAAAGACTGGAAAAGATAAAAGAAGAAGGCAACAGTGTGCTGGCGAAATGCCCGGCATGCGGCAGACAAATTGAAATTTTAAAAGTAGCATGGGCAGGTGCAAAATGATTAATATGGCAAAACCCGTTATTGGGGATGAAGAAAAGAAAGCGGTTCTTGAAGTTTTGGATTCGGGTATTCTGGCGCAGGGACCGCGCACAGCGGCTTTTGAAGAGGGTTTCGCCAGGATGTGCGGCGTAAAACATGCTATCGCAGTTTCGTCCGGTACCACCGCCCTGCACCTGGCGCTGCTTGCGCACGGCATCGGCGAGGGAGACGAGGTCATCACCTCACCTTTTACCTTCATCGCATCCGCGAACTCGGTATTATATGCCGGTGGAAAACCCGTGTTTGTGGATATTGACCCGCGCACCTTCAATATGGATGTGACCAGGATTGAAGCCACCATTAACCCGCATACCAAAGCCATTCTTCCTGTACACTTATATGGATTAACCTGCGATATGGACGCGATCATGGCAATAGCGAAAAAACACAACCTGGCTGTCATCGAAGATGCCTGCCAGGCACACGCGGCGGAATTCAAGGGCAAACGCGCCGGCTCTTTTGGCACTGGCACCTTCTCGTTCTACCCGACCAAGAACATGACCAGCGCCGAGGGCGGCATGATCACTACCGATGATGATGCGATAGCCGAAGAATGCAAGGTTCTCCGCAACCACGGCATGCGCCGCCGCTATTACCACGATGAACTGGGCTACAATTTCCGCATGACGGACGTGCACGCGGCCATCGGCAACGCGCAGTTGGGGAAGCTGGATACCCACAATGCCAAACGCGCGCAGAACGCGTCTTACTACGATACCCATCTCCCAGGCGTCACCATACCCTTCGTGCCTGAAGGTTACAAGCATGTGTATCACCAGTACACCATCCGCGTTCCAGGCGGCAAGCGCGATGCACTACGCGAATATTTAAAGGAAAGAGAAATCGGCACGGAAGTCTATTACCCCGTTCCGATCCACAAACAGGGTTTTTACATGGACATGTATGGCAGCCATCAGGTTTTGCCAGCCACCGAAGCGGCCGCGCTGGAGGTGCTTTCCATCCCGGTGCACCCTTCGCTCAGCCAGGCAGACCTGGAAATGGTGGCCAGCACCATCAACGAATTTATGGCAGAGAGGTAAACCATGCGTGTGGCAGTGATCGGCGTCGGCTCGATGGGGTTCAACCATCTGCGCGTCTATTCCGAGCTGGAAGGCGTCCAACTTGTGGGCGCGTCGGACGTTAGCCCTGAACGCCTGAAAGCCATTACCGATCGTTTTTCAGTTCCCACTTATTCCGATTACCGCGAACTGTTCGCGAAAGAAAAGCCGGACGCGGTTTCGATCACAGTTCCGACTTCGGATCATGAGAAGGCAGCCACCTTCGCACTGCAAAGCGGCGCGCATATCCTGGTGGAAAAACCCATTGCAGCTACAGTGGATGAGGGCAGGCGCATTATCGCGCTGGCGAAAGAGATGAAGCGCCAGCTAATGATCGGGCACATCATCCGTTTCAACCCTGCCATCCAGTCGCTCAAAGCCCGCCTGGATAACGGCGACCTGGGCAAGATTTTCCAAATCTTCTGCCGGCGGGTAGGACCTTTCCCGGCGCGCATCCGCGATGTGGGTGTGGTAGTTGATCTGGCGCCGCACGATGTGGATATCATGCGTTTTCTGACCGGGCTTAACCCGATGCGGGTTTATGCCGAAACCGAACAGCAAATTCATACCGACCATGAAGATCTGCTCTTTGGCCTGCTGCGCTTTCCGGGTGGCATTACCGGAGCGCTGGAGCTGAACTGGCTGACGCCCAAAAAAATCCGCGAAACGCTGGTGGTGGGCGAAAAAGGCCTGTTCCACGTGGATGATCTGCTGCAAGACCTCTTTTTCTATGAAAACGCACAGGCAAGCGGCAACCTGTGGTCGCCACTCAATACATTACGCGGTGTGAGCGAAGGCATCATGACGCGCTTTGAACTGCAGAAGCAGGAGCCGTTAAAGGCGGAACTGAAAGCTTTCCTGCAGTCAGTGGAGAGCGGAAATCCTGTGCCGGTTTCCGGCGAGGACGGGCTGGAAGCGCTGCGTCTGTCGCTGGCGCTGGTGGAATCCGGCCGGACTCACCAGGTAATTGAGGTTTAAGATGCCGCATGCGGAACTGAAAAAACAAATTGTAAACCACAGCGCCAGGATTGGCGTTATCGGCCTGGGTTATGTAGGCTTGCCGGTAGCTGCCCTGTTCGCCCAAAAAGGCTTTGATGTGGTTGGCATTGATATCAAAGCCGAGCGGGTGGAGAAGATCAATCACGGCATTTCCCCGATCGAGGGCAAGGAACCGGGCTTATCCGAACTGATAGCGAACGTGGTCGCTTCGGGTAAGCTGAAGACCGCGACCGATTACGGCTTTTTGAAAGACCGGGACGTGGTGCTGATTGACGTGGAAACTCCTGTCAACGACGAGCATATCCCTGAATATCACGCATTAAAAGAATCGCTCAAATCACTGGCGGGCGTGATGAAGCCGGGTGTTCTGGTGGTTGTGGAATCCACCATTATGCCGGGTACCATGCAGAAGATTGCCTTGCTGTTGCTGGAAATGCACAGCGGGCGAAGTTGTGGCGATGGCTTTTACCTGGGCAACTGTCCCGAGCGGGTAATGCCGGGCAAGCTGATCCAGAACCTCAGTCTTATGAGCCGCGTGGTGGGCGGCGATTCGCCCGCCACCGCAGAAGTGATGAAGCTGCTCTATCAGCAGGTAGTGGAAGCCGAGGTGGACGAAGCGGACTGGATTACCGCAGAACTGGTAAAAACGGTTGAGAACACCTACCGCGACGTGCAGATCGCGTTTGCCAACGAAGTTGCCATGATCTGCGAAGCGTTGGGCGCGGATGTATGGCGGGTGCGCGAACTGGTGCGTAAGTCGCCTGGGCGAGAGATGTTATTACCCGGCGCGGGCGTGGGCGGCCACTGCATCCCCAAAGACCCCTGGCTGCTGGCCAGTGCCGTGCGCGGGATGGCCATGGACGTGCGCCTGATCCCCGCCGCGCGGGCGATTAACAGCGAGATGCCGCGCCATATGCTGCGCCTGTTGAAGGATGCGCTGGGGGGCGTGAAAGGCAAGAAGATCTTGCTTCTGGGTTACGGGTACTTGGAAAATTCGGACGATACGCGCAACTCGCCTAGCGATTATTTACTACGCCTTTTGGAAGCGGAAGGCGCCGAGGCAGCGGGGCATGACCCATTTGTAGCACAATACTCCGGTGACCTTTACGCGCTGGCACACAAATGCAATGCGGTAGTGCTGATGACCGCGCACTCTGAATACAAGACTCTGGACTTTGAAAAACTTAAATCACAAATGGCAAGACCGCTGCTGGTCGACGGGCGCAACCTGTGGGATAAAGCCGCGTTGAAGGCCGCCGGGTTTGAGCTGGTGCGGCTGGGAGATTTCAGCGCGTAGGATGAAGGAATGATCTGGATATTATTACCCGCTTATAACGAACAGCGCGACCTGCCTAGGCTGCTGGAGAAGATGGAAAAAGCCCTGGCGGGTGTGGATTACCGCCTGGTGGTGGTGAATGACGGCAGCACAGATAATACCAGCGAGATACTGGAAAGATATGCCGGTAATTTCAAGCTGGATATCGTCGGGCACCCGATCAACCGCGGGCTTGGCGAGACGGAGCGCGACGGGTTTGAGTTCATCGCCTGGAAAGCTCAGCCGGACGACTTTGTCGTGCGCATTGAAGGCGACGACACCCACGAACCCAAATACCTGTTCGACCTGATCGAGAAACTTAAGGAAGGCTACGATGTGGTCAACACCTCACGCTTCCAGCCGGGCGGTGGGCAGCTGGGTGTGGACGGCTATCGAACGTTCATCAGCCGTTCTGCCAATATTTTCATGCGCCTGATGTTCAGAATTCGCGGGGTGAGCGATTACTCCTGCGGTTACCGCGCCTACCGCGCCAGGGTGATCAAAGACGCGCTGGATATCTACGGCAACAACTTTATCCAGATGCGGGGAATGGGCTTCACCTCCACGCTGGAGATCATTGTCAAGCTCAATATTCTCGGCTGCCGCTTCGCGGAGGTGCCGTTTGTGCTGCGCTACGACCAGAAGAAAGGTAGCAGCAAAATGGTGGGCAGCCTGACCATGCTGGGTTATTTCATCATGGCGCTGCTCTACTGGTGGCCGCTGGGCGGATGGCGCAGCCAGTACCGCGGGCTGCGCAAGCTATACCGCGCAGACCCGGCCAAGGCAGTAAGCCAGTATAAGCTGGACGCGCTGAAGCGGCGCAGGACGGCTTCGAGGATCAACCTGTAACCCCATGTGCGGCATCTGCGGAATCTACCATTATGATGAAGCGCGCGGTGTGGATGAGGGCGCCCTGCGGCGCATGGCCAAATCCATCGAGCACCGCGGGCCGGACGACGCCGGCTTTCTGTTCGACAAAAACCTGGGGCTGGGGCACCTGCGCCTGAGCATCATTGACCTTTCGGAAGCGGCGCACCAACCCATGACGGACGAGAGCGGGCGCTACCATATTATCTACAACGGCGAAATCTACAATTATCTGGAACTGCGCCAGCAACTGGCCGGCAAGGGCTGCAAGTTTTTCTCCAATTCTGACACCGAAGTCATCCTGCGGCTTTTCATGGACGACGGCCCGGAGGCGGTAAAGAAGCTGAACGGTATGTTTGCCTTTGTCATCTGGGATAAGGTTGAGCACAGGCTGTTCGCGGCGCGTGACCGGCTGGGTATCAAACCTTTTTACTTTTATCAGGACGCGGGCAGCTTTGCCTTTGCTTCCGAGATCAAGGCGCTATTCCAAAGCGGGGTTGTGAAACCAGAGCT
>Ga0315284_10013906_pt1 | contig 11468 bp, 17 predicted proteins | sample YL17G09_16_MG_FD_203696 | JGI IMG/M metagenome (GOLD analysis project Ga0315284, IMG submission 203696) | Sediment microbial communities from Yellowstone Lake, YNP, Wyoming, USA - YL17G09_16 | ecosystem: Environmental > Aquatic > Freshwater > Lake > Sediment | place: USA: Wyoming | collected... | reverse complement strand
GCGCTCAGCAACGCCCTGCTCGCGGCGACCGACGCACGCGGCGCGCCGGACCCCGCTCGCGAGCCGGAGCGCTGGGGCGCGTGGGTCGAGAACGCCTGTCTCGCGCACGCCGTCAACGCCGGCCAGCGTGTGCGCTACTGGCGCGAGGGGTCGCGGGAGGTGGACGCGGTCCTCGAGGGCTCGTGGGGCGACTGGGCCGTCGAGGTGAAGACGGGCGGGTTCACGGCGCGCGACCTCGCCGGCCTCCTCGAGTACGCCCGTCGGCACCCGCGGTTCAGGCCGTTGGTGCTGTGCGAGCGCTCTGCTCTTGCCGTGGCGCGTCAGGCGGGCGCGGAGGCGCAGGTCTGGGAGAAGTTCCTCCTGGACGGCCCGCTGGGAGCGGCGGGGTAGGGCGGGGCCGGGGCGCGGAGCGCTCCTCGCTTCGTTCCGCTGTCCCTCGGCCGCACGGCGCTGCGGGGCGGGGGCGCTCCGCCGTCCCTCGGCCGCACGGCGCTGCGGGGCGGGGGCGCGTTGCGCTCCGCCGGTCGGACGGCTCCCTTCGGTCGCACGGCGCCCGGCTCCGCTTCCGCGTCCCCGATCCTCGCGCCGGCGGTCGGGCGTCGGGGCGCGGAGGCGTTCGAATGCGAACTGCGACCCGGCGCGGGCGGGAATCCGATGGCGCCTGGCGGGCCTGGGAGGTTCTCCAACTGGCGAACGGTGTCCGGGGCGACTCTGGGTTCGACCTTGCGGCTCCTCGGCGTTCCTGAGACCGAGGTGCAGGGCCCGGCCGTGACTCCCTGTAGAGTGCGGCCCGACGGCAGGGGGGCTGAGGGCGGAGGCGCGGGTGCGGAAGCGGGCAGGCCGGGGATGGCGGGCCCTGGCCCGCCCGCCCGCGCGAGGAGCGGGGACGCCGGTGCGACGCCGGGCGCCGTGCGTGCCGACCGACCGGCGAGCGCCGCCGTTCCCGCGACGCAGCGCCGGCGGGGGGAAACCGGGCGGTGGGGGGCAGTTCCGAGTAGTGCCGCCGGGACGGAAACCACCGGGGGTTGCCAATCGTGCTGGAATCGCCATCTTCACCACATGGTGAGAGCATCTGATGCCTCTCTGGGTGTTGCGCGTCCTGATCCGGGTCCGCGGACTGGCCGCACCCGGACGCCTGCGCTTCACGGATGACGGGGCGGACGGTGCGGCCTGACGCGGCTGGCCCGCGAGAGCGTCGCAGGGCGCGCCGTCTCCCTGACGATGCGTGCCCCACCTGCGCCACCCTTATGCGGCCGCGGCGCGGGACGCTGTCCCTGCCGGTGAACGGCGAACCGACGCCGGTGCCGGACGTCCCGCACCTGCATTGTCCGGCCTGCGGCGAGAACGTCCTCACCATGGAGCAGGCAGGCATCCTCGAAGCGGGTGCGCTGGCCCGCTACCGTTCGAGGCACCACCTGCTCACCGCCGACGAGATCCGCGCGTTGCGCGAGCGGCTCGGCGTGACGCAGGCGGCACTGGCCAAGCTCCTGCGCCTCGGGGCCAACACGCTGTCGCGCTGGGAGGCCGGCCGCACCGTGCAGACGGCGGCGTTGGACGTGCTGCTGCGGCTGCTGCGGGATGTGCCCGGAAGCCTGGCCTACCTGAAACGCCACGTCGCGTAGGAGGGCTCCGCGGCCGGCGCGACCTCTTTCAGATTAGGATTCCGCAGGCTCCGCCTGCACGACCCCAAGTGCCACCGGGAACCGAGAAAGTGCAGACAGCGTCTGCATTATTCTGGGTCGGCACGATGGGTACGGTGCTGGCCATCGTGAAGCTGTAGCGCCCTGACGATCTGCGCGGCGTTCTCACGCAGGTGTGACGTCGAACCCACCGTCCTATCTCCGTCGCAGCGGCGGACGCCCGGGACTCGGAGTTGGCGCGAGGTGGCCGGCGTGCTTAGACTCCGTTGATGCCGACAGCCCTCCGGATCGGCCCGTAGAGGAGCCGCCCCACATCCACGTCGAGCGGGAGGCGAGGCGGGCCAAGTTCTGGCTGGAGCCTGTACGATTGCAGGACAGCAGCGGGTTCAACCCGGCAGAACTCGGGCGGTATGACCACTTCACCGGTTGAGGTTCGGCGGGCGCTGGCGCACAGCGTCACGGTCACGGACGAGGCGCTCGTCGTCGAGTTGGACGATGGCCGCACGCTCTCCGTCCCGGTGGCCTGGTTCCCGCGCTTGGCGCATGGCTCGGCGGCGGAGCGGGCGCCTTGGCGTCTCATCGGCCGAGGCGAGGGAATATACTGGCCTGCGCTCGACGAGGACATCAGCGTGGAGAGCTTGCTGGCGGGCCGCACGTCGGGCGAGACCCAGGCTTCTTTGCGCCGCTGGCTGGAGTCTCGTCGGGCCCCTGGCTAGAGGGGCAACCCCCATCGCAGCGGTAGGCTGGCTGGGGGGGGCTACGCGCCCGGCGCTTTCCTGCCGTACCCGCCAATGTCGTCGTGCCGAACCACGTCCACGAACAGGACCGCCCCGGCGTCCTCGCGAAAGATGATGCGGTCGCCGTCGTTGATCCGGGCCTCGCGGTAGTACTTGTCGGGCTCGATCGGCTTGACACGCATCCCCGGAGTGGGTTGGCGCTTCATGAGCGCGATCGCGACCTTATCGGCGGCTCGTTGCTCCGCCGGCTGAAGGTCGGCGTAGCTCTTCTGGTACTGCTTCGACCACGCCGCCGCGAGAAAGGTCTGCTTGCGTGCCACCGTGCGCTCCCGAGCTACTTGCGGGGCCGCGACGGCCGCTTGAGGCTGTCCAGGAGCGCCTGGGCGTCGTCGGGCGTTTCCGTCCGCGTGAATCCGCCCGCGGCGAAGTCCCGCTCCGCCTGTGCCACCCGGGCCTGCATCGCGGGGTGGTGGAACCACATCTGATCGTTGGGCACGAGCGTGGCGGGCACCAGCTCGAACGTGCCCCGCTCGGTGCGCTCGACGATCACATAAGTGCCATCCTCGATCTGAAGCGCCTGGCGCATGCGCTCGGTAAACGTCGTCCGCCCTTTCTTGTCGAACGTCAGGACGCCCAGGGTGGCCGGTGCCATCAGAACCTCCGTTGTGCGCGTTCCCCCAGTGGGATAGTGGTACTATACCACTGCAAAGTCAATCGTTCTCACTGCCACGGTCGCACGGCGCTGCGGTGCGGGGACGCGGAGCGCTCCCTTCCCATCCGCCCGGCTTCCGGCGCACAGCGCTGCGGTGCGGGGACGCGGAGCGCTCCGCCGGTCGGACGGCTCCCGCTGGTCGCACGGCGCCCGGCTCCGCTTCCGCGTCCCCGCTCCTCGCGCCGGCGGTCGTCGTCACGGCGTACCTGTTCGGGAGCCTCGCGGACCGGACCGACCACGCCGAAAGCGACGTAGACGTGGCCGTGCTGCTGGACCACGGCGCCTTCACGCGCGACGCGCTCCTCCGGTACGCCGACATCCGCCCGTTCCTCGGCGGCACCCGATCGTCAACAACGATTTCCCCACGGACCGCCGCCGTTCCCGCGACGCAGCGTCGGCGGACGACCAGCGGCGGCCTCGTTGCGGCCGCCTGCGACGCGGGCGGGGTACGGGGGAGGAACTCGTCGAGCGCCTGTCGTGCGATCGGAAAAGTCCGGACGCCGTCTGGACAATCCGCCGACCGGGGCCAGGCATGCGAGCTTCACCCGGAGTATCTTCGCGTGCGGGGATACCGGTTCTACTGCTTGTCCCGCGAAGAGGCTCGGCCGCATGTGCACGTCCAGCACGCTACGGGCGAGGCCAAGTTGTGGCTCGAACCGACCATTGAGGTGGCGCAGATTGCAGGTTGAGGTCACCAACGTATCCTCCAACGGCCTCTGGCTATTGCTCGATGGCCGAGAAGTGTTCGCGTCGTTCCGCGAGTTCCCGTGGTTTGCGGGCGCGACCATTCGGCAGATCACCGAAGTCCGGCGCCCGAGTCCCCACCATTTGTACTGGCCCGCCCTGGATGTGGACCTGGCCGTCGAGTCGCTCGACCATCCGGAACGCTACCCTCTGATGAGCGCGGTGCGGTCCACTCGGCGTTTGCAGCGGACGAAGGCGCCGCGCCGTCGGCGCTGAAACGCAGGTCGTTCTGCGCCGCGGCCGTGGCCTGTTCGCCGGCGCTGCGGTGCGGGGGCGCGGAGCGCTCCCTTCCCATCCGCCCGGCTTCCGGCTCGGCCGGGGCTCTCCAGTTCGCGGGAACAGCCCCGGTCAGATCGGGCGCTGTCGCAGGTGAGTGCGGTCAACCACGCTGAGGTGATTCCGCCAGGTGATGCCCGGTCGAGAGAACAGATCCAGGAGCAGCGCCGTAACCTCGCCGGAGTTCTTCGGCACGACGCGCAGAAGCAGAACCCCAGCCGACGGCCGAGCGGGGCCGCGTACGACCATCTAAGGCCGCATACACATCGTGCCCCGCAGAGCGCAGGGCACGGACGGATTCCATGGGGATGTTCTCGTCGGCGAGCAGCCGCATCTACGCCGCCCCCGGACGAAGCGCCAGCAGGGTCTGATCGTGAAGGGCATCCGCCGCATACGCGAACACCGCTCGAAGCGCCTCATCGGTGAGTTGGGGGTAGTTCGCGCGCAGCTCCTCCCGGGTCCACCCTTCGGCCAGAAGCCCCAGCACGAAATCCACGGCCAGACGGCTGCCCGCAATCACGGGCTTCCCCCCGAGTATGGTGGGATCGGCGTGGATATGGTCGGTCCAAGTCATAAGCGCCTCGCTCTGGTCCAAGATAGCGTCGCACCGTCCTGCGTCACAAGCGGACTGCGCGGACAGGCGGACTGCGCGGACGGGCCGCGGGACACTGTGGACACCGCATCTCGGCTGCTTGGTGTCGTGAGCGTCGTGACCCCGCGCCGGGTTCCCAACGGACGACGGTCTTTGCGCCGAGCCCGAGCATCCGCTCCAGTTCCGCCTGCGACAAGCCGTAGCGCGCCCTGATGCTTCGGATCTCCTCCGGCGCGAGGAGCGGGGACGCCGGCGCGACGCCGGGCGCCGTGCGTGCCGTCCGACCGGCGAGCGCCGCCGTTCCCGCGACGCAGCGCCGGTGGACGACCAGCGGCGGCCTCGCGCTTGCGTGACGTGCCGCGCGAGCCGGGCTGCGCCCCGATAGTGCTCGCCTCGACGCGCACGGCGCACCAGCGCCCGCCGGCCGCCGTGGACCGAGCCCCCCGCAATGATCGGCCCCTCGGCCGCAACGATTGCGTACCTCGGCCCGCCGAGCGTACCGTTGTCGTGTGAACGCGTGGACACGAGCTATCGGCATTGAGCCCGGCAAGCGCGGTGGCAGGCCCTGCGTCCGGGGCCTGCGGATCACCGTCTACGAGGTCCTCGACTACCTGGCCAGTGGGATGTCCGACATAATAGCCCTATTATGAAAGTCGCCAACACCGTCGAACTCAAGAACAAGACCAACGAGCTGCTGCGCCGGGTCAGGAAGGGCGAGGCGGTGATCATCACGCTCCGCGGCAAGCCGGCGGCGGCGCTCACCCCGCTCTCCGAGGACGACCTCGAGGACTTCATCCTCGAACACAGCCCGAAGATGCGCCGCATGATCGCGGACGCCGAAGCGGATCGCGCCGCCGGCCGAGTCACCTCGATCCGCGCATATCTGGCCGAACAACGCGGCCGATGAGCCGCTGCACCGCCCAGCTCACGCGCGCCGCGGTCCAAGACCTCGACGCCGTGGCGCCGGTCCTCCGCCGGCGCCTGGCGGCGGAACTGCGGGCGCTGGCGGGTCTGGCGACGTGCTGGCCGCCCGGCATCAAGCGGCTCCGGGGATTCGCCTTCCCGCTGTACCGCCTCCGCCCCGGCGACCATCACGTTCTCTTTCGGCTCGACGAACCAGTCGTCACCATCATGCGAGTCATCAACCGCAAGGACCTGGAGCGAACGCTGCGGCACCTTCGGCCACCGAACATAACCCGCTAATCCACAATTTGACAAATCGCGTTAAGCTATTACAGTTAAACACAATCTGAAGGCTCAAGATTCCACAGGACTCCCGGAGGCAACGATGACGGTGACGCAGAAGGAGCTGGGAGGACGCCTTCGCTCCGCGCGCGACGCCGTCGGAATGACCCAGGAGGAAGCGGCCGCCAGGATAGGCGTATCCCGGCCTACGCTGGCACAGGTCGAGGCCGGCAATCGTCCTGCCTCGAGCCTGGAACTCGACAGATTGGCGGGCATCTACGGACGAGACATCCGGGATTTCCTCGCTCCCCAATTCGAGGATGACGAGGCGCTTCGCGCGCTGTTCCGCGCGGAGCCGGGGTTCGAGTCGAGCGCGGATCTTCGGGACGCTCTCCTCGCCTGGAGGAACAAGGGTCGGGCCCTGAGCAACCTCGAGGTGCTGCTCGAGCTGCCGCAACGACTATGCACCGCGGCCGCCTATTCGGTGTCGCTGCCGGCAACGCGATGGCTCGCCATTGAGCAAGGGGAGCAGGTAGGCGAAGAAGAGCGCTCTCGACTGGGCCTCGGCAGAGCGCCCTTGCCAGGTCTCGCGGACCTGTTGGAATCGCAGGGGGTTCGGACGGCAGTCGAGGAGCTGCCTGACAACGTGTCCGGAATGACGTTGCTCGGGCGTGAGCAGAGTCCGCTCATCGTCCTCAACAGCCGGCATCCTCCGCTCCGCTGGCGCTTCTCGTTCGCGCACGAATACGCGCACGTGCTCCTCGACCGTTCTCGCGGTGGCGTCGTAAGCCGGTTGGAGGATCGCAACGAAGTGAAGGAGATAAGGGCCAACGCGTTCGCCGCCGCCCTGCTGATGCCGGCGGATGGGGTTCGCGCCTTCGTACAGGACCTGGGCAAGGGAAGCGCGTCGCGGCACACTGCCCAGGTCTACGATGAGGAGGGCCAAGGTCCCGTCCGGGTAGAGGGACGCGCCGCGCCTCGAAGCCAGGATCTCCAGATGTACGACGTCATTCGGATCGCCGAGCACTTCGGCGTCAGCCGCATGGCGATGATCTATCGCCTGAGGAACCTCCGGCTGATTACGCAGCCCGAGCTGGAGACACTGAAGGCCCAGGAGGAGGATCGCCACACCGACGAGATGGCAGGCGTACTTGGGGCCAATCCTCGCACGGAGCCGGAGCCCTCGTCGGCGTTCCGGCGACGCTTCGTCGGCTGCTTGCTGGAAGCCTACCGTCGCTCCCTCATCTCACGTGGCAAGTTGCATGAGCTCGGCGGACTGATTGGCCTGAGCAGGACGGAGCTCGAGATACTGGAGGATGTTGGGGGGCCGTCAGAGCAGGAGATGGCGGGCGCGGGAGACTCCGCTGCGTGACCGATGCGCCCTCCGTCGTGGTGGTGACGGATGCCAACGTCCTCATCAACCTGATCCATACGGGCAGACTACTGCTTCTGGGGCAGCTGCCTGGCTTCCGCTTCGTCGTTCCGGACGATGTTGTCGCCGAGGTCAGCGAGGTGGACCAGCCGACCCGCTTGGCCGAGGCCCTGGCAGCGGAAGCGCTGGCGAGCTGTGCGCTCACGGAGCTTGAGGACCTCACCCTGTTCGCGGAGCTGCGTGCCGTGCTCGGGTCTGGAGAGGCAGCCTGCCTCGCCCTGGCGCAGGGGAATGGTTGGCACATCGCTTCCGACGAACGCGGTCGGTTCCGGTGCGAAGTTCATGCCCGACTCGGTGAGCAGCGGCTGCTAACGACGCCGGCCATCTACCTGCGCGCGATTCGCGCCGGCCTCCTGAGTGTGGCAGAGGCAGACACGGACAAGGCACTGCTGGCCTCGTGCCGCTTCGTCATGAGATTCGCGTCCTTTGCCGATGTCCTGAACGCCAAGGGTGGAGCGTAGCGGCAGCTTCACTGCGGCGTACCGGGGCGCCGGCGCACCGGGGCACCGACGTACCGGGGCACCGGCGCACCGGCGCACTGGCGTTCCGACGCCAGCCAGCCACCGCGACCAAGTACCCCATTGTTCGACTCCGCTACACTTGCGTGTGCTGTATTCCGAGTATATCATATCTCAGTGCAACGGAGTAGGCGTTCCGCGCGAAAGTCACCGGGATCCGGCCCGGGACGATCTCGCCCCCAGCGCGCATCGCCGGGCGGCCTCGAGGCGTTCGTCGCCCGGCGCCAAGCGGCTTACCAATACACCTTCACCGAGGCGGATCTTGCGGCCGAGCTTGCCCTGTCGGCCTCGGGGTGCCAGGCGGCGTTGCGGCGCCTGGTGCGCGCGAGGCGGCTCCTCCGGCCCTGGCCGCGCCGCGGCTTCTTCGTGATCGTCCCCCCGGAGTACCACGCGATCGGCGCCCCGCCGACGGCATGGGTGGTGACGGCTGTGCTCGACTTCCTTGGCGAACCGGCCGGCTACGTCGGTCTCTTGACGGCCGCCGAGTGGCACGGCGTGTCGCCCTTCGCGGCGCAGGAGACGCAGCTTGTCGCCGCCCGAAACTATCCCCCCGTGCGGCTCGGGCGCGATCGGCTAGTCTTTGTGGCCAAGCACGCGGTGGCCACCACGCCCCGGACGACCATCCCAACGCCTGTAGGTCCGGTGCCGGTCAGTACGCCTGAGGCCACCGCGATCGATCTCGTGCGGTATGCGGGGCGCGCGGGCGGGTGGAGCACGGTAGCGGCGGTGGTCAGGGGATTGGGCCCGAGCCTGCGCGCGGCGCCGCTCAGGGAAGCGCTCGACGCGGCGGGTGATGTCACGGCCGCGCAGCGCACCGGGCTCCTCCTGGAGGATGGCGGCTATCTCGCGTCAGCCGCGGTGGTCGCGCGCTGGCTGGCCCGGCGGAAGGTGTCGCCGCGGGCGCTGGATCCCCGCCGTCCCTCGACCCGCGACGATTACGAGCCGCGCTGGTCGCTCCATCGGAATCGTGCCCCCGGGATCGCGCGATGATCCCGGCGCGGTTTGTCACGGCCTGGTTTCCCCACGCCCAGTGGCGATCGATGGCGCAGGTCGAGCAGGACCTGTTATTGGTCCAAGCCATGCACGCCATCTTCACCGATTCGTTTCTGTCGAATCATGTGGCGATGCGTGGCGGCACCGTGCTGCACAAAGTGCATTTGGCGCCCGCGATGCGGTATTCCGAGGACATCGACCTCGTGCGGGTCACCGATTGTCCGCCGGACGAATTGCGACGCGCTCTCCAGCGGGTGCTGAAGCCGATCTTGGGTGAACTCCGGGCTCGCCCCGTGGCGACGGTGGCGCTCGCCGTGCGGAACACGGTGCGCGCATCGACGCTGATGCGCCTCGCGTACAGCTACCCGCCAGCCTTTCAGCCGCCCGGCACCATGGGGATCAAGATCGAGGTCAATCTGAATGAACCCGCCTCGTATCTTCCCCTCATCACGCACGCGCTCGCGTTACCACCAGTATTCGCCACCGTGCCGCAGTCATTCCCGGCAGCGGCACGGCGCGCGGCGTTGCCGGCGCCCGTGACCTCGGTGCCGATCCGCACGTATGAGCTCGACGAACTGGTGGCCACAAAGACGCGAGCGCTCTTGCAGCGGATGCATGGCCGCGATCTCTACGACTTGGCAATATTGCATCAACGTGCGACGGACCCGGTGGCCCCAGTGGCACTCGATCCGGCCAGGGCCATGCAACTGTTGAATCGGTACTTGGCCGCAGAGGGCAGCGCCGCCGAAACGCGGGTGAGCGCGAACACCAAGTTGAACTCTCACTTGGCGTCCTCGCGTTTCTTCGCGGACATGTCGTCGCTGTTGCCCACCGGCCAACAGTTCGACCCCGCGGTCGCTGCGGCCGCCGTCCGCGCGTATTTCTTCACGCACCTGCTGTAGTTCCGAGTGCCAGACCACGTCCACGAACCGGTCCGCCCCGGCGTCCTGACGACATTGGTGCGGTCGCCGTCGTTGATCCGGGCCGTTATCGCCGGCGCCGCTGCTTTGCTGGGGCCTCCCCACGCTCCCCGGCGAGCCGTTCCAGGATATCGCCTTCGCGGTCGTCCCAGATCGTTGATCTGTCCCCGATAAGAAGCACCCACACCTCGTGCGCCTTCACCTCGATGTGGTACACCACCCGAGCGTGGGATGACTTGAGCTTGTACAGGCCATGAAGAGGGGAGTGCAGCGGCTCGCCGTACTGCTCCGGCGCGACAGGCAACTTCTTGGTGATGGCCTTCTTCGCCCGCTCGTATGCGTCGTGTCCGATCTGGGGGATGTCGTCGGTCAAGACGCGTTTGGCGATGCGCACTCGCCAGCGCACGTCGCCACTGGCTGATGGTGCCTTGGCGGGCACGTGTCCGCCGCCTACGGGCGCGGCCGACCAGCCATGATGGCGTCGGCCTGGGCGAAGAAGTCATCCGCCTCGATGAGATCGTCATCACCCGAGCGAATACGCTTCAGCCGACGCCCCGCGACCCGTGCCATGCGGCGATTCTCCAACGTCTCTTCCAGCACCGCCATCATCGCCACGCTCACAATCCCGCCAATCGGCTGTCCATCCTTCGTCACGTACACGCGGCGTTCCTTGGCGAGCGCGAAGGTCCCGGGGATGTCGCGCTTGACCTCGGTCGTGGTCGCAACCGCGGCTCCGGGCGCGTTGATGACCAACATGGCGGCTTCTCCTGATCTATATATGGTGCTCTTTATCGCACTGTTAAAATGCCACGCGAACCAGTGCTGGGTCAAGACCTCATGGGCGCACCAGCGCACCGGGGCACCGGCGCACCGGCACAGGCCACGGTAGGCCAAGGGACTAACGGGGATTATGTAGCGGTGTCAGCGGGGAGAATGTAACGCTCGCAGCGGGTAGAATGTAACACGCGGCCAGCGCTCTCAGGTCCGGCCAGTGCGCCGTCATCGCCGCGAGCCGTAGGGGAGCAGAGCACGGTAGGCCGAGAGACGAACTACAGCGCCGTGCCCACCAGCCAGACCACGTCGCGGGGCCGCGACGCGAGGCGGGCCCACTCCGCCCGCGTGTAGACCAGGAGGTCCACGGGGACCGGCAGACGGAGGGTGTCGAAGGGCACGGCCCTCCGCTCGAACGGCTCCGCCGACGCCTCGACGATGACGACCAGGTCGAGATCGCTGCCCACTCCCCAGTTGCCGCGGGCGTAGGAACCGAAGTAGCCGACCGCCACGACGGACGGCGTGCCGCGCGCCACTTCGGCGGCCCAGGCGCGCGCCGCCGCCGTCACCGTCTCGGCATCAGGCCAGGTGAAGACGGCCGAGCCCAACGATCTCACGGGCATAGGCGATGGCCTCCTGGCTCTGGAGCGGGCCGTAGTGCTCGAAGGGAGCCCCCTCGGCGTGCCCGTTGGGATAGCGGGCGGGGACGTAGAAGTTGTCGAGGACCTTGGCCTTGTCCACCAACTCCTGGGGGACGGCCAGCCGCGCGGGGAGTTCGACGAGGAGCTTCGCCACCACGTGGCCCCAGGCTTCCTGCCCATATGCGAGGTGCACCGCCTTGGCCGCCTTCTCCGCCGCCTGATGGGCGGCGAAGCAGGCCCACTCGTGGCGCCCCGCCGCGCGGGAATCCTCGGCCTGCTCGAGGTCGCGCTCCGCCTGGCGAAACCA
>Ga0315284_10013905_pt1 | contig 11468 bp, 13 predicted proteins | sample YL17G09_16_MG_FD_203696 | JGI IMG/M metagenome (GOLD analysis project Ga0315284, IMG submission 203696) | Sediment microbial communities from Yellowstone Lake, YNP, Wyoming, USA - YL17G09_16 | ecosystem: Environmental > Aquatic > Freshwater > Lake > Sediment | place: USA: Wyoming | collected... | reverse complement strand
GCGCCAGGAGTCGCGGTGATGCCGGCGCGTGTAGGCCCGGCCGAGGTAACTGCCGCCGGGCCCCACGGCCTCGATGTCGTCGAGCTGCAGCGTCTCGTCGTCGACCTCGAAGCCGGCCAAGAGCCGGCGGGCGTAGCCGATCACGGCGTCGCCGAAGACCACCGACTCGAGCGAGTTCTGCACGCCGGCCTCGAACTCGCCGACGTCGTGCAGCAGGCAGGCGCCCATCTGGGCGGCGGCGATGATCGTCATCGCCGTCTCCGCCGCCCACTGGCCGTCCAGGGTCTTGGCCTCCGAGGTGCCTGCGCACTACCAGCTCGGCAAGCCGAGCGACGTCGCCAGCTGGCAGGAGGCTCCGTCGGCCATCGTCCCCTCGGGCGTGCTCCGTACGTCGACCAGGGTGCGCATGTCGAAGGTGGAGCCGGCGCCGGTGCCGTACACGAACGGCGCCCCAGGCGCGCCCAGCTGATGCACGACGAGCGCGGCCAGCGTCTCGGCGTGGCCGACGGCGACCGAGCCCGCCACCGAAGCCGGACCGGTGGCGCCCATCTGGTCGCCCGGGCCGCAGATGAACGGGATGCGAGCCGCGCCGCAGGCGCGCGCCTTGCCCAGGCAGGAGCCGTCGAGGATCAGCGGCGGATTCGTCATGCCGAGCACCGCGAAGCTGTCGCGGCGGCCGGCGAGCGCGGCCATCTGGAGCATGTCGCCAAGGCTCTCCCCGGCCGACGCCGGCGCGATGACGAGGGGCTTGCGCGTGGCCTTGAGCATGGCCGCGAACTGGGCCAGCTCGATGCGCTTCAGCGGGGCGTCGGCGGGCAGCACGCCCGACATCACGAAGTCGATCTCGAGCAGCAGATCACCACGAGAACCAATGCGACCGCAGCCGCCCAGATCCAGGTCGACGACGTCCCGGCGGCCTCCACCCCGCTCCTGGGCTTGAAGGTGAGATAGGTCTTCTGGCTGGCGCCCCTGAAGAACGCGTGACCCCGGCCCACACCGCCGCAGATCAAGCCGTCCCACTTCGTCGTGTCGACGGCCTGCCGCAGCTTCGGATACACGGTGACCGACTGCGGGTTGTCGGCGTACATGACCTTGTGCACTCCGTTGACGTCCTCGGCGCGTTTCTGCTTGTCGAGGTCGTGGCCCTGCAGAGCGTAGTAGCGGTCGAGCTCCTTGTTGGACCAGCAGGGCTCGCTCCAGCCCTCGATCTGGGCCGTGGTGGAGGCGTCCGGCGTCTGGCTCGGGTCGGCGCAGCCGGTCCAAGTCCAGAGGTACATGTCGAAGTCAGGCGCGTAGGTGTCGCCCTTGTAGTTCCAGACGCCGTCGTTGATCACGCCCTCGTCCACGACCTTGCACTTGACGTTCAGGCCGATGTCGCGGAACCAGACGGTGATGGGCTTGCTGAGCAGATCTCTGAGCTCCTTGAGGTCGACCCTATGCTGGTCGAAGCGGAGTTCGAGCGACGGGGCGTGCAGCAGAGTCGTCACGAACCTTGCTACTGGCGCGCACACTTCAGCTGACGGCGTTGGACGCGCCGCTGGATGCCCGCGTGCTCTGCGACTTCGCAGGCATGACCTGCTGCAGAAGCTCCGCGCGTACCTCGGCGATCGTGCGCACAGCGCGCGCCACATGGAGCGAGAGCAAGTGGCCGAAGCGCACCAAGGACCTGCCCGCTGCGCTCAAGCCCGAGTTTGCCCGCTGCTCGTACTGAAGAGTGCCACCGGCGAGCACGAGCGAGCGCGCCGGCGAGATCGCCACCGTCCTCCTGGCTACGCGCCGCGGCGCCGACGGGGGCTCATCGACGACGACTGGGGCGGCGACCTGCTCGCCAAGACCTACGGGCTGACGTTGATGTCTGCGGCGAGGCTCACGATGGAGATAGTCGCCGCCGGCGGACTCTCTGAGAACGAGGGTTCTGCGGACATCGACGGCGCCACGCCGGGCCATTTCGGCCGCGAGCGCTACGAGACCGGGTTGCAGCGCCTCCGCAGGTAGGGCGACGTATCTTGCTCCACCCTGATTGACGCTACCCGTGCGACACGCTCTCGAGGGCAGGAGTGCTCAGGGGGCGGGACCCGGTACCGAGGCTACCCCTGGGCGGCAGCGTCCGTTGTCGCGACCAGTACCACTTCGATCTTGACGCCGGCGTGCAGGGCGCTCACTTCGACGGTGTGGCGGGTGGGTGGATGGGTGGGGAAGACTTCACGGAACACATCGTTCATGCCGTCGCAGTCACTCAGATCGGTGAGGTACACCTCGGTACGCAGCACACTGCGCAGCGAGGAACCGTAGAGGGCCAGAAGCGAGGCGGCGCGGCCAAACACCGCGCGCGATTGCTCGTGGATGTCGCCGAGGATCGGCTGTCCGGTCTGCGGGTCCTCGGCGACGAGGCCCGAGAGGAACAGGAGGTCGCCGCACCTCACTGCGGTCGAGTACGGAGCATTCCGATCGCTGTCTGCACGCCTGGCCTGCCTCACCCGTTGCTCCTTTCATCGGTATGGTCTTCCGTCTTGTGAGCAGAGTCGGCAGGGATTCGCCTGCGAAGCACGTCCACGAGTGCGTCTTCGGCTGCATCTCGCACGGCCGCTCCCACATGCGCGAGGTCGGCATACACCCGCCGCCAGTCTCCTTCGCCCAGTGCCGCCAGCGTAGGCTCCGCATTCGCTCGCGTCACCACGCTCGCGGTCTGCAGGGCGACCCCGGTACCCATTGCAGCGCGGAAGGCGCAGCCAGGCTTGGCGCCGTCACAGAGAAGACCGTTGAATGCGGCGGCAGTCGTCGCGACGGCTTGGGAGATCGCCACCACATCTCCCCCGAACAGCCATGTTGTGGCGCCGGCGAGGGCGGGGCAGGCCACGAGAACGCAGTCGCAGAACGGGCTGCCCGCTTCGAAAGCGGCGTTCAGCGCGCCGGCCAGCAGTACGGCGAGTCCGCCGGCGCGTATCACCCTGTCCGCTGGCATGTCTAGTCCTCGCCCGACGGCATGCAAGCCCGCAAAGAGCACGATGCCCTGGTTGCCGCTGCCGAACACAGCCATGACAGGTACTCGGCGCCCTGTCATCCTCGCCTCGGTGCCCGCTGCAACCATCGTTTTCGCGTGCTCGATACGGCGATCGTCTTCGGGGCCTTCATCGCGGTCGATCATGAGGGAGCCGAGCCCCCCGGACAGTGTGGCCTCGACCGCCAGCAAGCTGTTCATCTCGATTCCGCGACGTACCGGTTCGAGATCGACCACCGTGACGCGCTGAGTGAAGTCGACGAGGTCGCTCAGCTCAGCCGTCTTCAGGATGGTCAGCCCTCCGGCATATGAGGGGGCTTGCTCGGCGCTCGTGAACACCGGCGCCCGAGCCTCGCCACGACCACTGGCCACGATCGCATCGTGCCGACCCTGCGCAGTAGCGTGACCCGCGCCTTCGCTTGTCCATACTTCGACGTGGGCGTAGATGGCAGGCTTGCTGCCGTCGACCAGCACCTCGACCTCCACCTTAGAGAGCATGCGCAATGCACGCGCCACGTGCTCATCCGTTGCGTCACCGAATAGCATGAGCCCGGCGCGCGGGTCGCCGATGGCTGCGCCGAGCAGCAGGGCTATGCGGATGCCGGCGAGTCCTGTGGGTGGCACGCCGACGTTGAAGGCTCCCTTGAAGATGTCACGAGAGACGACTGCGCGGATGCGCTGAATGCGGCCGCCGATACCGTGGACGGCTGCGGCGGCCGCCAAACCGGGTGTGATCGGGTCGGTGCAGCCCAGGGTGGCCTCGACGTTGTCTCGAATGATCGCAAAGAGCTCGTCATCCACCATGCGGGCTTCCGGGGCGTGCCTTGGCGGGACTTACACTCACGTCGCGGTCTCTTCGGCGGTGCCCGCGCGCACCTGCTCCAGGTCGCCGTACACCGTGAATCGGGACACTTCGAGCTTGGCGGCCGTCCAGTTGACTGACCCTTTCACGAGGAAAACGCCGCGTTCCTCCAGGAACCGTACGATCTCCAACCTCTGCGGGCGCGACACGCGCCGTCCCGGTGCCACGACGTCACGGATGGTGTTCTCGATGATGTCGCGCACCATCGAGCGAATGTGCTCATCCGGTCCCCCATCCTCAGCTTCTTCGGCGCCTTCCCGAGCGCAGCTTCCGTCCATCGTGCCGAGGGGGATGGTCTCGCACAACTGCTGCAGTGCCTCTGCGGCGGCGATGTAGCCGTCGATCACGAGATTGATGCAGAAGCAGCCGATCGCCGTGCCCTTCTCGTCGCGCACCAGGACCTTGGTACATCGCAGTTGCCTGCCCATCTCAACGTCGGCGTAGTTGGCCAGAACGTCCTGGTTGGCCTCGGTGAGTTGAAGGAACTGACCGAAAAGCTGTCCGAGCTCATCGCCGACCTGCCGGTTCGTCACATGGCCGTTGACGATGTACATGATCGAGTGGCGGGGGTGGGTGAGGTCGTGAATGGCCACCTCGCAGTCTGGGCCCAACATGCGTGCGATGCCGTCGGCCACAGGGACGAGAGCCTGGAGAATGGGGATGGCGGAGCCTAAGTGACTCATCTCACAGCTTCCACTCGGGCCTCCTCGTCGTCGATCCGCATCTGGCATGCAGTGCGCCGCGTCTATGCCGGCTCGTTGCGCGGCGCCATCCATAGGCGACAATGGACAACAATAATTTTGGTATTGCGCGACTCTACAGGCAATGTTTTACTACATCAAGGCGTCGGCATTCATGGGGGATGCGGCGCAGCGGGCGGATCGCAGTCCGTTCCACGGTGGGTCCGGCTCTGTGTGCGGACCGGAGACAAAGGGGGAAAGAGATGTCGTTCATGGGTAGGGGCAAGAGATCGCGTCGAGGCTCGCGGTCGTGCGGCCGGGGCGTCGATCGCGGCCTGGTCGCCACGTGCGGCCGCTGGTGCGCCTTGTTGCTCGCACTGACCGTTGGGCTCTTGCTCCTCGGCGCCTGCGGCAGCGGGGGAGGCACGGCGGACAATGGTGCTTCTCCTTCGGCCTCCTCGGCTGCCTCGGGGACCGAGATCGCCGGGGTGGTCGTCACCGCGGACTCAGCCATTCACGACATGCTGTCGGACACGATGAAGTCCAGCGGCGTCGTGAGGGTGGCTTGTGACGTACCGTACCCACCGTGGCAAATGTACGAGGAGCTCGGGACGGATAAGTTCACCGGTGCCGAGATCGAGATGGGCAACGCGCTGGCCGCGAAGATGGGAGTGAAGTTCGGGTGGCAGAACACGATCTTCGACAGCATCATCCCTGCACTGCAGGCCGACAAGGCCGACGCGGTCATGGCGACGATGTGGGATAGCCTCGATCGTCAGAAGGTCATGGACTTCGTCGACTGGGCCAAGGATGGCGGTGTCCTCGTCGTCATGAAGGGCAACCCAAAGGGCGTCACGGGGCTCGACAATCTGTCGGGCAGGACGGTCGCTGTGCAGACAGGCACGTTGTTCGTCGGACAACTCGAGGAACAACAGAAGCAGCTGGTCGCGGCGGGCAAGCCGAAGATGCAGATACTGCAGTTCTCCAAGGACGCTGAGGCGTTGCTCGCACTGAAGAGTGGCAAGGCCGAGGTAGAGATGACTTCTGCCCCCGGCGCTGCGTATCTGGTGCAGACTCCAGAGGGCGCCGCCTATGAGCTCGTAGCCGATCCTGCCGCGCCGTACACGCCTTCACTGGTGGGCGTCGGAGTCCTGAAGAAGAACTCGCAGCTTCGCGATGCCATCAAGGCGGCCTTCGACGCGCTCATGGCAGACGGCACGTATGGCGCCATCCTGGACAAGTACCAGGCGCGCGAGCTGTTGGCCGTCGACGAGGTCAAGGTCAACGCAGCAACAGAGTGACAGTACAGGCTGGCTCGCCCCTCGCCACTAAGGGCGGGGCGCGAGCCACCCCACTTTCCACCATCGGCATCCACACTGCGGATGCGGGAACGGCGCGCCATGGCCGTCGGCGGGGCGGTCCAGCTTGGGAAGGCACGCGCCGCTCATGTACCGTCAGTCCCACAGTCGCTCGTCTTGGGGTGCCTCCATCGAATGGAGTGTTCCGTGAATGAGCAGGATCATGACGGTCCGAGCGTACTTCGTTACCTGTCCGCAGCCGACGTTCAGCGTTGCCTTCCGCCCCTCGAGCGTCGCCTGGAGCTCGCCGAGGCGGCGCTCGTCTCGCTGGCGCAGGGCGAGGCACAGATGCCGCCGAAGCCCGTCCTGGAGCCTCGGCCCGAGGCCTTCTTTCACCCCATGGCCGCTTGGCTGCGCCGACAGGACCTGTTGGGTATCAAGTGGGTGAGCGGGTATGCGAGCAACTTCGAGCGTGGGCTACCGTTCGTCATGGGCTTGATCGTGCTCAACGATCCCGACACCGGCAGGCCGTTGTGCGTCATGGACTGCACCGTTCTTACCGCTGTGCGAACGGCTGATGTCACCGGTGTGGCCCTCAAACGATTCGCCAAGAAGGGTGACCGGCTGGTCACGATCGTCGGTGCCGGCGTTCAGGGTCGTAGCCACTTGCCGGTGTTCGCGCGTTGTCTCGACAACCCTGAGCTCACGGTTCTGGACCGCTCGCCCGAACGCGCCGAGGCCTATGTCGAATGGGCTCGGCAACAGCCCGGAATCGCCGCCGCCAGCGTGGCGACGGACTTGGCTGCCGGTCTGGCGGATGCGGATGTCGTCCTCACTGCCGGCACAGCGCACGGGTTCGGAGGCAGGTTCGTCGAGCCAGGCGTCGTACGCCCAAATTGTCTGCTCATTCCGATCGACTGGAACCTCATGGTGTCGCCGGAGACCGCGTGCGCCGCTGCATGGCTCGTGGTGGACGATCGCGACGAGTTCGAGTACTACCGCTTCCACGATTCGGACGAGAACTTCCTCGGCTTCCCGCCGGCGCACGAGACGATCGGTGAGGCGGTCGCGCGGGGCGCGGACCCGGAATCCAGGCCGTCGGGACTCGTCGTCGTCTGCCCCTTGGGCGCTGCCGTGGTCGACGTCATGCTCGCATCGGACGTCTATTCGAGGGCATGCGAACTGGGCGTCGGCGCGGTGCTGCCCCTCTAGCAGACGAGCGAAAGGGTCGCGCTATGAGCAACGACACCGAGATCCTGATCATCGGCGGGGGCATCATCGGCGCTTCCTGTGCGTACTACCTCTCGAACGCCGGCAGGCAGGTCACGCTCATTGAGCGTGACGACACGATCTGCCCGGCCGGTGGGAGCACGTACGAGAACGCCGGGTTCATCATGGTCAGCGACCTCTATCCGCTCCCCTCGCCGGGCGTCCTGGGCCAAGGAATGAAGTGGCTGCTCGACAGCACCAGCCCGCTCTACGTGAAGCCGCGCCCCAGTCCGGAACTAGCCGCGTGGCTGCTGATGTTCGCGCACGCATCAAGAGAGACCAGCATGCGCCGTAGCATGCCGACCGTGCGGGCGCTGGGCGCTCAGGGGGGCAGGCTGTTCGCGGAGCTCGATGAGTCCGAGGAGATGAGCGCCGGCTACTGCCGCAACGGGATTCTGAGTCTCTACCTCACGCGTGAGCGGCTAGAGGCTGCGGCGGCCGACGATCAGCCTATGGCTGACACGGGCGAGCATGCCAGTCTCCTTGAGGCAGCAGAGGTCCGGACGCGTGTGCCGGCCGTCCGCCCGGACGTCGCCGGCGGCCTGCTGACGCCGCAAGACGCTCATGTAGATCCAATGGCGGTCACCCGCGAACTGGCACGCCTTGCGACCGACAGGGGGGCCGTTGTGCTCACCGGCACGGAGGCCTTGGATTTCGCGGTCAGCGGCGACAGGGTCTCGGCCGTGCGCACCACCCGCGGGGTGTTCCATGCCGGCACCGTCGTGCTTGCTGCCGGCGTGTGGACGGCGCCATTGGCGCGCCTTCTGCACCTGTGGCTGCCCCTGCAGCCGGCCAAGGGGTACAGCGTCAGCGTGGCCAGGCCGCAAGGCGTCCCCGACGACACTCCCCTCTACCTGCCCGAAGGCCATGTGTGCGTCACACCGTTCGGTGACCGCCTTCGCATCGCAGGCACGCTCGAGCTGTCTGGGTTCAGCACGAAGATTCTGCCAAAACGCATCACCGGGATCAGGCGGGGTGCGGGCCGCTTCCTCCAAGGAGTCGGCGAAGCGGAGCCACTGCACATCTGGCGCGGCTTGCGCCCGCTGACGCCGGATGGCCTGCCGTTCGTCGGAAGATCGTCGCAACACACTAACCTCGTGGTCGCCACCGGTCACAACATGAGTGGCATCCTGTGGGGCCCCATCACCGGCAAACTGGTGACCGAGATCGTCAACGACCAGCCCCCGTCAGTCGACCTGCAGCCGCTGCGCCTGCAGCGGCTCATCCGCTGATCCGTGTCTACCGGCACGAAGGGGCGAGAATGGCAGAGCTGATCGCGATGCAGAGCTTCGTGCCTCCGCACCGGGTGCTGATGGGACCAGGCCCATCGGACGTGCCCAAGCGGGTGCTCGAAACGATGTCTCAGGAGACGATCGGTCATCTCGACCCGGCCTTCGTCGGCCTCATGGATGAGATCGAGGAGCTTCTGCGCCGCACGTTCCGCACCCGCAATGCGTTCACGTTCCCTGTGTCCGGGCCTGGCTCGGCCGGCATGGAGATGTGCTTCGCCAATCTGGTCGAGCCGGGCGACACCGTGTACGAGGCAGATGTCCGGCGGCGCCTGACCAATCCCGGCATCGAGATCGGCGCGGGATCAGGAGCCCAAGTGGGACACATTGGGCGCGTCGGCCTCATGGGCCATTCCAGTCGTCCGGAGAACGTTCTCGCATTCGTGACAGCGCTGGCAGCAGTCGGCGAGCAGCTTCGTTTGCCGCTGTCTGGCGATGCGGCACTTGAGGCCGTCGAGCGCTCCCTTCGTTCGGCCGATCCAGGTCAGTACTCGACGGCGGGCAAGGCGTGAACGCCGCCGTTCTGGTCGTTGCGGCGTCCGGTATGTACACGGTCAACCAGGATAGGTGAATGCAATGTCGACACCCTCTGCTGCAGCAGCACCACCGCTGCGTTCTCCCACGCTGGCGACGCAGCCGGCGCCGATGAAGTACATACCGGTGCGGCACCACTGGCGCTGGGTGAGTGCCGGGGCGATCGCCTTCTTCGCCATTGCCCTGGCCTACTCGCTGGCGAAGAACCCCAGCGTCGGCTGGGGCGTGATCGGAGAGTACCTCTTCAAGCCGCTCACACTCCGCGGTGTGCTCGTGACGATAGAGCTCACGATCATCTCCATGGTGCTCGGCATCGCCGGCGGCGTGATCCTGGCGATCATGCGCCTCTCGCGCAATCCCGTGCTCGGTGCCGTCTCCTGGTTCTACATCTGGTTCTTCCGGGGCACGCCACTGCTGGTGCAGATCCTCATCTGGGGATTCCTGGGCGCGCTGTATCCGCGGCTCTGCCTGGGTATCCCGTTCGTCGGGGTGGTGTTCGCCGATTTCCCGACGAGCAGTGTCATTGCGGCATTCACGGCCGCCATCCTCGGCCTCGGCCTCAACGAAGCGGCGTACGCGGCCGAGCTCGTGCGGGCGGGGATCATCTCGGTCGACCCGGGGCAGACGGAGGCGGCCTACTCGGTCGGCATGTCGTGGTCGTTGACGATGCGTCGGGTCGTGCTCCCACAGGCCATGCGCGTGATCATTCCGCCGATGGGCAACGAGACCATCTCGATGCTCAAGGCAACGTCGCTCGTTTCCGTGATCTCCGGCACCGATCTGCTGACGCGGATGCAGCATGTGTACTCGCAGACCTTTCAGATCATTCCTCTACTGCTGGTCGCGTGCATCTGGTACCTGGCGCTCACGACTGTGCTCAGCATCGGGCAGTACTTCCTTGAGCGCTACTTCGGTCGTGGGACTACGCGGGAGGTCAGGCAGGAAGTGGCGTTGGCGACGGGCGAAGCCGGGACGTTGATCGGCGCCGGCGCCGGCGCGATGGCCGACCAGAAGTTGGGAGGGGATCACCGTTGACTACTGCAGACGCACGGTCACAAGGTGAGGCCAACGCCCAAGGAGCGAACGGCGTACCCATGGTGCTCGCGGAGCAGGTGTGGAAGTCCTTCCATCACCTCGAAGTGCTCAAGGGTGTCGACCTGCGGGTGGAACGCGGCCAGGTCGTCGTGCTGCTCGGCCCAAGCGGCGGCGGCAAGTCGACGTTCCTGCGGTGCATCAACCATCTCGAGAAGATCGATGCCGGGCGCCTGTACGTGGGTGGCCAGTTGGTCGGCTTCCGGGAGAAGGGCGGCAAGGTCTACGAGATGAAGGGGTCGGAGGTGTCTCGCCAGCGCGCCGGGATCGGCATGGTGTTCCAGCGCTTCAACCTGTTTCCGCACATGACCGCGCTGCAGAACGTGCGCGAGGCGCCACGCCATGTACAGCATCGGTCGCTGGCCGACGCCACAGAGGAGGCCAAGACCCAGCTCAACAGCGTGGGACTGGGCGACCGCATGGACTACTATCCCGCCCAGCTCTCCGGAGGGCAGCAACAGCGCGTGGCAATCGCTCGCTCCCTGGCCATGCACCCCAAGCTGATGCTCTTTGACGAGCCCACTTCCGCGCTGGACCCAGAACTGGTGGGGGAGGTGCTCGCGGTGATGACCGGGCTGGCGCAGGCGGGCATGACGATGATCGTGGTGACGCACGAGGTGGGCTTCGCCCGCGGAGTGGCGGACTTGGTCGCGGTGCTGGATTCCGGCATCGTCATCGAGTCGGGCCCGCCAAAGCAGGTGTTCGAAGACCCACAGAATCCGCGCACCAAGGAGTTCCTCTCGGCGGTGCTATAGCGGTGGATCGTGTCGCTCATGGTCCGTCGCAGTGGCGCTGCCGTTGAGGCCTCCGACTGAGCGCTGGTCTTGTGCGTCGACGAACGGGTCGTCCGCGTGAAGCCTGCCACGTACCCAGACCTGTTCAACGACGTGCCCGGGCCGGTCATGATCGGTCCGTCCAGTTCGTCGTTCGCGGGGCCTGCGCGCATTGCGCATCTTGCGCGAGAGCTTCTTGGGGAGGCACCCACGCGTGCCTGGCTTCGCTTCGATACACACGGCTCGTATGCGGGCTGCTATCGAAGCGAGGGCAGCGACATCCGCTTCGCTGGAGGCCTCCCTCGGCTGTGCGTCGGATGATCCGCGCATGGCAGACGCGCCTGCCATCGCGCGGGGGCTCGGGCTTGCCCTTGACTTCGCGAGCGGTGATCTTGGTCAGTCGCTGCACCCCAGCTTCTCGCTGATGGACGTGGAGAGTCGTGCACGAGCGATCACCGTCGGCAGCGCTACTGGAGGGTCTCGCGATGCACCGCCGTGAGACCAGCCGGCAGCGGGCGTACCGGCCCCTGCGAGCCGCGCGCTCAGCCGCCGCGCGCGGTGCGCGAGGCGGAGACGATCTCGCGCAGCGTTTCGCGCACCCCCTCGGGCAGCAGCGGCCCGAGCGCCTCTGCGGCCGCGACGAGCTCGCAGGCGCGCTCTCGCGCGCTCGCGA
>Ga0315284_10013904_pt1 | contig 11469 bp, 5 predicted proteins | sample YL17G09_16_MG_FD_203696 | JGI IMG/M metagenome (GOLD analysis project Ga0315284, IMG submission 203696) | Sediment microbial communities from Yellowstone Lake, YNP, Wyoming, USA - YL17G09_16 | ecosystem: Environmental > Aquatic > Freshwater > Lake > Sediment | place: USA: Wyoming | collected... | reverse complement strand
TGTTGGGATATGTTTATCTTTAGAAGGTGCACTTCGCACTTTTTCTTCCCTAGGTTCAATATTATCTTCTAATTGTGCGAATCGATGATATTCTTTCATTATGGAACCATCTAGATTTTTTCTAACGTGGCCTTTTTTATCTTTTAAAATAATTTCAATATCATGATATTTGTATCCAGGTAAATTATCATAAGCCGGATCCGTGACATATGTTTCTTGGGACAGGTTACATTCTCGCATAGAGTTTGGATATAAAGACGAAAAATCCAAAACACCAATCGGTGATGTATAGACGCCGGGTTTTGGTGTAATTACGGTAGCTCCTTCATAACCAACATTATCATCCCCGTCTACATCTGTCTTATTAACTCTAAGAACAGGAATCAGAAAATTTTCTTCTCGGCATTTTTTCGCTACTAAAGAAAAAATTTTGACACCTTGTCCTCTCAAAAATAAATATGATAAAGGAACATGACATACTTGTGCCATACCTAAATTATTGACTATAATCTCTAATTTTGCCATTAACAAATTTACCAATTTACAATCCTTTAAACAATATTTGGCTACCAAAGCAATTTTTTTAGTATTCGACTCTTTGAAATATTTATTTATGAGTGTGTGGTGCATATCATCTTTGGCAAATGTCCAAAATACTTTTAGAAGTTTATTCGACATAACCACACATAATTCTTCATAATCTTTGCGACTGATTTGGGTATGAACTGATTGCAATAGAACTTCACCCTCTTTGACTTCAGATATTTTTGTAACTTTATATTTAGCATTTTCCGATAATGATGAAGATGAATATCCATCATTGACCATAATTTGAATATAGGATTCCAGTTCCAAAGCTTTGGTAGATTTAGTATATATTTGAATTGGAACCATAGTATCAGTAGACGGATCTGGAAATAGCCCATCGGGGGTATCTGAGCAAATTTTAATAGCCGACTCTGTAATAAAATTAGCGGATACATTATCTAATTTATATCCAATTAATTTATGATCACGTTGGATAATTTTCATCATATCTACAGTTATAATTCCTGGAACTTGAAAAAAATTCAATATATTGTCTCCTAATGCAGCTGAAGATAAATTTTTAGATTTAAAATATGTTAAGTATTTAGTTAATCCAACTGCTTCTCGATCAGCAAAATTAGCTCCATAGTCTGTTCTAATATATTTATTATTAAGTTTTCCCATGGTTCCTAATACATAATCCATCAGACTATCTGTTTCTAAAAGATTATCCGGGGATATTTTCTTTTTTCTAGCCGTTTCCGCATCTAATAATTTTATTCTGTCATAAATATATTGATCATCAAAACCAAAAATATTATAACCGGTTTTAAAATCCGGCCTTAATTCCCTGACTTTATTGGCGAATCCACGTAATAAACCTTTTTCCGTTTTATAACATTCGACATTAGCATTCTCGATAGCATCGCAGTCACCTAATGTTAAAATATGTTGTTCATAACATTTGAGAGATCCATACCGATACATTGTCAAACCAATTTGAATAATTTTATCGGTAGGTCTATTGGCTTGACAAAAATTATGATCACATGATATACATTCAATATCGTATGCCAATATTTTAAATGATGCCATGCGATCTTGATCACCAGTCGATGGTTTGACAAATTTCCAATTAACAGAATACGACATATCACAATAAGAATAGGATTGGTCTGAAATTAATTTAGATTTATCGATTTGAACCCAGCCACATGATGATAAATTATTAATATGCATAAATCTGATATGTGGTTCAATATTCGATTCATATCGCTGAAATAAAATTGGTTCTGTAGTTTTCCCCGGTGAATAAAATTTAATAGGTCTGGCCAACATAGCAGAATATTCTTTCATTGCCGTATAAGATTTAAATCCCAACATAAGATATTTAAATTTTTTTTTATTGGTAAAACCAGAAAATTTATATTTAGAAACTATTTTATAATCTGTTAATGATTTACTAAGATCAAAATCATATTCGTAATTCGGATTATTCGTGAATCGATATGATATGTTTTTTTTGAGAATTTCAACTAAACGATCTGCTTGTTCGGATCCCCAATCTAAAGGAATTTCAACATAAAAATGAGGTTTAAATCCGGTCACCCTCAAACAAATGTCTTTATCTGTCATTGTTCTGCCAATTAATTGAATGACGTAAACATGCTCATCGTCATCATCTAATTCATGGCAATAATTCCAATCGATTATTTGGAATTCGATTTCTTTAGGGGTGGTAGATGTATCATTGGTGATCATCTTTATTCTATTACGAATTATGTTATTTTTTATATAAGATTTAATAAATCAATTTTTTTTGTCGATCCAAAATTAAACTCAGTTTTATGATTTACTCGATTTAAAATAATAATAAATATTATATGTAACAGCTCTTATGGACTATTCCAAAAAAAATGTTTTGATAAAAAATTATTATACTTTAAAAAAACTTATTTTTCCCCCATTGGCGAATGGTGATATGTGTCAGCTAAAGATTGATGATGAATCGATTAAGTATATAACATTTTATGTTTCGGCACAAGAAATAACAAATATTATTATGAATAATTTGGACGATTTTCCGTGCCCAAATCCATCAATTAAACATAAGTGGAATTCACTATCGATGACCAATAGAATGTCCGAATTAGTTATTACAGAAATGACTGCAGGAGTTGGTGGAAATGTTTTAAACTTTGCTAATTATTTTAAATATGTTAACGGGATTGAAATTGATCCGATCAGATGCCAATATCTACAATCAAATATTGAATTATATGGATTCATGAATGTAAATCATTATTGTGACGATGCAGTCAAGTTATTGATCGACGAAGATAATTTAGTCCAGGATATTATATTTTTCGATCCTCCATGGGGAGGCAAAGACTATAAAAATTTTACGAAGTTAAGATTACAATTCGGACCCAAAGCTGATTCTATCGAAGACATTTGTAAATCCTTATTTAAAAAACCCCGAAATAAAATGATCGTGTTAAAATTACCCAATAATTATGATTTTGAATATTTTATATCGGAACTGGAACCGTATCGAGTAATTTTATTTAATTTGGATAGAATGGCAATTGTTATTGTAAAAAAAATTGAAATATAAAGTGTCTGAATCTATTATATTGGTTACTATGATCACACATATACTTGTTGAGTAAAAATAGTTTTCTTGTTTAATCGATGAGGGAAAATCATTTTTTGTGTAATAAAAAAAATTGCCTAAATCTTAAATACGGCGGTATGTCCAATAAATGCTTTATTCCTGGTTGGGCCTCCGAATGTAAATCAAATCATTCCCATATTTTTTGCTATGCAAATGATGGTGATAATGAATACTATATTAACGAACCAGATGAAAAGGGTATTGGAATGTTTACAACAGTATCAGATATTGTAAACAAATACACGAAGACATCTTTAGATTCGTATATTAATAAATCAAGCAATTGTCAAATACATAAATTGATTGGTTTACTACTAAATATTACTAATGACCATGCTCCAAATATCTGGAGAATATATCATGTACTGGAATATATATTTTCATTAGAAGAATCAAACGTTCCGAATTTTTGGAAAATAATTCAACAAATATTCCTAGGTGATATATCCGCATTTAATGAAAAATCCGGTGGAAAATTTAATGGTGTATTTACTGGAAATTATAATAACGAACAGCAATTGTTAATTATTATGACATACCATTTGATAAAATTATATATAAATTGGACCAGATACAAAACTGATTTCCCGACGGATGTTGCATCAAATTTTATTGATTTATGTGTCCGAACATTGGATAACTTGTCTGATGAATCCGATGATTATGAATTTGATCCAGCCGGAGCAAATTGTGTCTCATATATATGGAATTATTTAGGTATGGGGGAAATAATGGGATCATTTATCGAAGCTATTATAAATCATGTGGACAGATTTTTAGTTTGTACATGTAATACACACGTATTTTTACCAAATCAAATTTATCGTGGTCGTTCGGCTCTTTCGTGTTTGCCATTACACTTTGATAAGTTAGTTACTGATTTATTATCTGATGTTAAAATAGAATACAAAGGATTATATATTAATTCTATTAATAATTATCTTCATCGTATCGATGAAAAAATAACATCGATACATAATAAACTATCCAAAGTAAATCCGCGTATTGAGCCTAAACATATTTATGACCCGACTATCAAAGAATCCGCCAGATCCACAATATTAAGAGAATATATATTACATCCTACCTTAGTGAAGTATATAGATCAAAAACATAATTTGACAAATAAAGATCCCGTTTTAATCTATCGAGCAGACAAGGATGAATGCCAACATCCGTCCATAATAGAATCCGGTATGCTGACATCTGTTCCGACCATTTTTGAAATAATACTCGAAAAAAATAGATGTGTTCTTTGTGATGATCTCCCACCGCTGAAATATAAACTAATAATTTGTGATCGACAATTTTGCGCAGAATCATACAGAGAACCAATTAATTCACCATATACTTGTCGACCATGTATGAATATCGTATTAAATACAGTTCATCCACGTTTGGAATCTATTGTCAGTGGTACTGAATTTATTAAATATCGACATTTTAAAATGATATTACTTTGCTGTAGTCACTATTTTGATCCGACATCATTATTTAATTTATTTCCCGCAGACATTATTAGATTTCTTATCGAACTAAATCAATGTCTCATTTGCCGATGATTTATAGATCAATTTTTTGTATTTGTCAAATAAAAAAAATTGAAAAATTAAATATCAGAAATATACATATTAGATTTAATTTAGTACTGTCTAATATGAATACATTCAATTTCAATGCACTTAATGAGTGCCACAGCAGCCACAGATCTAAAAACCATTGTTGTGTTATGAATGAATCGGACAGAACAACTTTCATCGAAAAGATCAATGACACCTATATATTTAATTCTTTAATTGATAAATCCGAACCCAAAGATAAATCGTTATTAGTCGATTTTTTCGTGAACAGAATTAAAAATGATGAAATCCGCTTGATATTTACATTGTTGATAAATATGAGTAATCAAAAACATCCTCCTTGTATATGGAATTTATTATATATTATTGAATATGTTATTGGGAAAGTCGGCCCGACAATAAAAGTCGGACCAACAATAAAAGTCGGACCAACAATAAAAGTCGGACCAACCCCCAATTTTTGGACCTCGTACAAAAATATAATATGTAGGGAAATGCCTGGGACGAAAAAATATTGGTATACCAAATATGACCAAAAATGGATGCTAGTAGCCTTGGATAAATTATTAGAAGTGACTACGGAATGGATTTGGACTGGGGTAGATTTTGAAACTGATTCGCCAGAAGAATTTTATCACCTATGTAAACCAATAGTACACCCGATCGTATACAAATGTGGAGCTACTTTATGGAATAGTTTAGGTATTCCGTCCAAAATTAAATTATTTATGCAAGTAGTTAGTTCCTATACAAATATTTTGGAACCATGTTTATTTGCAAATTTAGAACCATTCGTTGATCCAATCAATGCCAAACACATGTTAGAAACCCAATATTCGATTCCATCCACACATACCAATTTAGTGATGGGCTTTCTATCAGAAGTAGAATTAGAATTAGACACATGCTTTATTTCATCTGTTGAAACTTATTTAACCAAACTCGATGCTAAAATACTAGAAGTCAAAAATAAAATTAGACGCATACCCATACCGGTCAACTTAATTAATTTAGATCCACATTTAGAGTACTTAAATCGCATTTTGTTGGAAAAACATATTTTGGAACCATATAAAAAAATATGTTTAGACGAAAATCGCAATATTATTGATGCGCAATCAGATATTTGGATTTATGAAAATGAAATAATTCCGACCGTATTTCAGATAGATTTCTCGGATATCCGATGTGGATTATGTGATAATAAACCACAAACCGAAAAATATGAATCCAAATCTCATTGGAATAATCAAATAAAAATAAGTTTGTCTACAAAATCAGAATCGGATCCGTATATTTGCCAAATCTGTATTAAAACAGTTATGAAATATACCGGGTTGACTTGCCAGCTAACAATACCAAGAAATCTTTCCATTCCGCACGAAGACAAATCGATCGTCCATCGGTTGGCCACTACATCATTAGGATTACCGATCGAAAATCTTTTTAAATTTAGACATTATAGATGGATTCTATTTTTTGGCGGATGGTGTTTTGATAGTGATTCAGAATTAGCCATAGTACCTAATGATATTATGACGTTATTTATTGATTCTTATTTACGAATTCAGTTTAAATAAATTAATTAAATTAATTTATTTAAATATGTTGTAGCATATCTCTACGAAGATAAAATAAGATATAAGCATTATTATTAACAATATGGTTAATGGGAATTTCAGTGACAGTTCGATCATCGTATTTATACCATCTACCGGATTCTTCATCTAAGCAATAAGAATAATAATGTCCACCATGAATTCCACCAACGTGATTAATGACACTGTATAAGTCATATCGATAACATTTGTTTCTAGAATCTCGATTAGGTGCAGATACCATTGACGAAATATCTAAGTTAGTTAATGGATAATCAACTGGTCTATTATCTTTACGTCGACGATCGAAAGCAAATCGTTTCAATTGAATAACCAAAACAACCGGACTAGTCCATAATAATAATTGTTTGTGAGCCGGTACGAGTTGTTTACATTGATCGCATTTCCATAAATTATCGGCATCTAGAATTTCTTCTTCACAAAATTTATTCATACAATCTGTCAAAGTGGGATTGGTCAAATGTGGAGGCATTTCAAATCCAATCTGAAAATAGGCATCGAATTTATCACAGGAATATCCACAATTTGAACTAGGACATTTAATACTGGAATGATAAAATCCAGTAAATATTTCCGTAATTTTAGAATATGATGACCCATAATATTTTTTCATTTGTTGAAAAGCTTCAATAATTAGGCTCTCTGCTGGCATTGATTTTTTCTTTTCCTGATAAGATTCGTATAGGATCTGTTTTTCCCTCATAGAACTAGCTAAATTTATTTTTTTTTGTATTTGGCCTTTAAATTCTAATAAAGCTCCAACGGATTGATTATGCGATTTAAACACAATATTATCAGTTTTTATTCCCAGCTCTTCTTGCATTTTTTGTATGATACAAGAATATGCTTCCTCGGCATCATGTTGATCATCACCATAAAAAAATTTATTTCTGACTTCGGCAAAAATTCTTCTAAAGCTAGTAGGATTGACTGTATAACTGGTACTCCATAAACCTTTCAACAATCGCAATGTTTGATATGTCATTGTATTATTTAAAATAATAGTTTTCTCATCCAATGTCAACATATCCGGATTATAATTTGGGTCATCAATTTTTTGATTTAGATTATTCATGAATGATTCGGAACAAAATATTCTAATATCTGATAAAATTTTTTTGGCATTAATAAGAAGTATGTTAATTATATTTTGTTCTTCTGTCAATAAATAATGTCTCAAATAATATGTGTGGGAAATAGTTTGAATCGCCGAATTCATATAGCATGTGTTTCCCACATTAATTATGCCAGAATTTCCACGTGGTGAAATATTTAGAGTAGATATTTGCAGGTTGGGATCTTCTAGTGGTATAGTTGATGTATCTCGATTAATAACATTATCCATCTAATTAGTATTCTTTTATAATATATCATATATCTTGTTATATCGAAATCATTTTTTTTATCAATTTTTTTTGATCATTATAAATATAAAATTATTAACTCATATCTAAGTATACAATGAATGCCGTATTTATCCAACAATTTAATTTGCTTATTAAACAAATCAAGGCCGAGTATCTCAATGCCCAAATGGATAATAATCTCAAAGAAATGAAAATGCATCAATATCGATTACAAAATGTTAAAAAAATATTGAATATTATAAAAAAATTAGATTTTGAAATAACTGATCCGTCAGATGTTGAGGATATTCCTGGATTAGGCAAGGGAACAATGCGTCGTATTGATGAAATATTAAAAACCGGAAATCTAAGCGAAATTGAACAAAAATATTCCGAAAAAAAATATAAAAAAATTCAGGGTATCCAAGAATTAACTAAGGTAATTGGAATCGGTGATAAATTTGCCCAAAAATTAGTAACTGATTATAAGATAACTAGTATTTCGGAATTAAAAAAGGCCCATAAGGCTGGCGATATTGAACTATCGGATCAAATATTACTTGGATTAAAATATTATGGTGTGGTCCAGGGTGATATTCCCAGAAAAGAAATAACATCGATGGAAAAATATTTAAGAACAGAAGCTCATAAATTAAGTCCCGAATTGGAAATTATTATCTGTGGATCATATCGTAGGGGAAATAAAACATCCGGTGACATAGATGTTTTATTATACCACACTGATATTAAAACATCTAAACAAATTAAAAAACCATCTTATTTAGAATTATTAGTCGATACTTTAACAGATGATGAATTTATTATTGATCATCTCACAGACAAAAACTATCGAATTAAATACATGGGTTTTTGTAAATATAAAAATAATCCGGTCAGAAGAATTGATATTCGATTCATTCCGTATAATAGTATTCATACTGCCGAGTTATATTTTACTGGTCCTATGGAACTTAATACCGAAATGAGAAGGCAAGCTATCAAAAGGAAAATGACTTTGAATGAATACGGGTTATATCTGGAAGATACGGATGTTGGTCTGAAACAACTTAAAATAAATTCTGAGGCTGATGTTTTTAAATACTTAGGTATGAAATATTTAACACCAGAAGAAAGAGAAAAATACGCTACGGGCAAGAAAATTTAACACATTGTATAAAAATAATTATAAAAAATATTTATTTTTATATTAATTGATTTTTTCTATTGTAATCCATGTTTTTTCTTGACCGAATATTATTAATTTTTCATCTGTATTTGTTGGATTCAAATTATCTTTATCTTTTTTTGGTTGGTTAATTGATACTAAAACAAATGCGGATCCAATATGTTTGACATCAACAATAAAAGAATAATGCAAATAATTTTTCATTTTTGGTTCGCAAACCATTGCCATACTACTCGAATTAATTGTTTGATCCTTTTTATAAACTGTAGTCGCCGAAGAATCGGATAAATACCCTATTACCTGAAAATAATCTACTCCCGTAAAATTAATATGTACGGTCATTCTGAACATACCTATTTTATTAATTATGATTTGATTTATTGTATTATCGAAAATGATGTCCGTATTTAATATTTTATCAAATATAATTGGTATATGCAATATATTTTTTTTGTCGAAATTCAAATAATGTGCCGAATCAGAGTATTTATAAGCATAATAGATAGATGGTTTAGTTATTTCTTGTCGTTTATCTGTTAAAAAACGGAGTTCTTTTGTTCGGAGAGAATTTCTGTTTCTTGATTGTGGTTCTTCCGTTGATGAACTATTTTGATCTTGTTGATTGATAACATATTTTATTTCATAGTCATCACAATTAGCATCTGCGCCATCTGTGCCATCTATGCCATCCGTGCCATCCATACCATCCATACCGTCTTGTAACAATAGTTCCCATCCTAGAATTGATTCAATATCTCTGCAACATAAATTTGGTTCGGAATGTTTCGAACATGTATAAATATATAATTTTCCTGGCTGACAACAAGAACCATCTATTCTGACTACATCATTTCTACAATAAATGTTAGCAGGACAATATGGTCCACGATAATTAAAACCAATTCCATCACATCCTCTTTTACCCTTGGGTCCAGTCGGACCTGGACAACATGGTCCGGTTGAACCTCTTGGACCTGTTGAACCTCTTGGACCTGTTGGCCCAGTTCTCGTGATTATTGTTGGAGATCCATTACAACAATCGTCTGGACAATCTTGACAACAATTCAATTTATATTGCATTAGTAAAATTTGTGGACAGGATGGATCGCATACATCTAATTGTTGTAATAATAAGGCACCAGCAATATTATTCGTACCCAAAATAATATCAGTTGGACCAGTAAATGTGGCTGACTGAGTCAGTGAATCATCTACAATAAAGGCAGTATGTTCTGGACAATATGGGAAAGGTTCTGTTGGACAATCTTGTTTGAATGGTATTATTGGTTGGTAAGAAGATGGTACACCAGGCACTTGATTAGCTGAGAAAAGAATTGTCCAGATCGCTGCCTGAATATCATTAGAGGCGAATCCAATATAAGATCCAATAGTTTCATTTAAGATATATAAAATGGCATTAATATTTGCTTGGGTGGCATGCATATTCCTATCTGGTCCGGTTATTCCATCGGGTACTTGTGCTATGCAAGGACCTGTATAACCATCTGGGCGACAACCACATCCAGTAGGTCCAGGAGCAATCATTTTATCATAAGCTTCTTGAAGTGCATCACTGGCTCCGGGATCACTCAAAGAGATTACTCGGTCATTATAACAACGCTGAGAACTTAATTCGTCCCAAATATCCAGACACCATCCACTATAGACTCCTCTAGTATTAAGTGGCGTAACTAAGAATAAATCAGGCCCAGAACAACCAGTACATCCGATAACTTCGTCACTGCATCCGCATATATTATTCCCCGTATTAAATACAATATTTACATAACTATTAATATTTGGAGTTTTATCCGCATCTCTAGTTCCGCATGCAGTAACTTCTACTATGTAACAGTCTACTGGTGGATTCTGACTATTATAGAGATTATCAAATGTCGTTAAAGCTTTGGCACAATCTCTTGGACAACAGTTTTTAGGACCCGTCGGGCCGACCGCTCCCGTATCACCCTTACAACATGGTCCCGTTGGCCCAGTGACTCCATCTACACCAGTATCACCTTTTGGACCAGTATCACCTTTGCAACATGGTCCTGTTGGCCCAGTGACTCCATCTACACCAGTATCACCTTTTGGTCCAGTATCACCTGGGCAACATGGTCCTGTTGGTCCGGTGACTCCATCTACACCAGTATCACCTTTTGGTCCAGTATCACCAGTATCACCTTTTTCACCTACTCCCGGACCAGTTGGACCAATCGCCCCTTGTGGGCCGGTATCACCAGTATCTCCTTTACAACATGGCCCAGTTGGTCCGGTGACGCCATCTACACCAGTATCACCTTTAGGTCCAGTGGGACCAGTTACGCCATCTACACCAGTATCACCTTGAGGTCCAATAGGGCCAGTTACGCCATCAATACCAGTATCACCTTGAGGTCCGGTAGGACCTGGGCAACATGGTCCGGTGGGTCCGGTAACGCCATCTACACCAGTATCACCTTGAGGTCCGGTAGGACCTGGGCAACATGGTCCGGTGGGTCCGGTAACGCCATCTACACCAGTATCACCTTGA